>Ga0163217_1095043_pt1 | contig 13814 bp, 9 predicted proteins | sample SynspAceP_FD_185933 | JGI IMG/M metagenome (GOLD analysis project Ga0163217, IMG submission 185933) | Saline lake microbial communities from Ace Lake in Antarctica - Synechococcus sp. Ace-P (PacBio error correction) | ecosystem: Environmental > Aquatic > Non-marine Saline and Alkaline > Saline ... | reverse complement strand
GCCGCGGAAGATTCTGGAGATAAATTATAAAGGATTTTGTTTCAGCTTGCGACCAATGATGAACTTGGATCGCTTTGATCTGGCTTAATTGTAGGATTATCCATTTTTTAAAATAAGGTGGCTCCGGAAAGGACCGCCTTTTTTAATGCTTAATTGTTTGTGGTTAAAATTCAATTTGTAGAGGGACGAGAAGTAGCCACAGCAAGTTCTATAAATGTTAGAACGAACCTTGTTGTTTTTCATTGATAGCTGCCAAGGAATTACCGTTCCCCACCGTTATCTTATGCTTATTCCTCAATTATACCGTTCGGCCGTAGCTCCAAGCCTCCAACAATTAATTCGGTAATACTTTTTACGAACTTTTGGGGACCACATAAATAAAGTTCTGTCCAAAAGTCGGAAAATATTGTTGATAAGGTATTACGATGCAATATCTATTCCCCCTAAAACCCACCACATTTCACGGGTAAAATTTTATAAAAATTACCATCGAGCATCTTTTGCAATTCTTCTTCCATAAATAACATTTTCCGATGTTTTATTGCGAATTAATCAATTATTGCCAGAAGGTTCTTATGGGTATACAGAGTCTAAAAAGGTATAAAGGCGTAAATTCCTGCTCCACGGCCAATAAAAACACCAGGTCCCTGGTATTGAATGGCTCCAAAAACCTCGTGAAGAATTAAGCTCTGCCCCGCATGGAGTACGGGCCCAGATATTGGATGACCCCCTCATGATCATTGGTAGATCTGTGATAATAATTCAGAAAGGCCATTCTCCGATTATTGAGGTAAAGTAAAAGTCTCAGTTGTCCTCAAATTCCGAAGTTAATGGAAACCTTGTTGCCTGTCCCGGAATAAAGTCATATCCCGCAGGTCTTTCCACCACAAAACGTTTTACGTCATGGGTAAATATAATGTGTCTCCAATATCTTAACGGATTATTGGTGTTTCTTAAGCTTTAGGCATAATTTGAACTCTAATGTAGATCCAGATATGAATAAATATTCTCAGTCATTTAAAAGCCCAATACTCCTCTACTATTACCATATTCTTGGGTTTCAAAATTCACCTTTCCCCTTTCTGCATTCTTCTTTGAGTTCCCATAGGCTGGGTATCCATTTTGCCTTTTTAAGCATAGAAGCCAAATGGGCAGGAATATTATAGGTCATAAAAGTTTGGTGTTTTTGTTAGTGAATTCACTATCAAAAACCCGTAGCGGATTCAAGTTTTTTCCCTTGCCATTCCTTATCCCCCGTAGCTGGGTCCTGTCCTACCTCTCCGATCCATCCACAATCGCTTGGGTGGAATTGGAATACCCAAGGTGTTGTAAAGGAATAAAGAATCCCCATGGCCACAGTGTTAACGCCATCCTCGTTGCCTGTTATAATCTGCAACCTCCCACTTTGCCATAGTAAATGTATTGCCCCTTTTCATTGATTTCACACTCATACATATAAATCTTTCAATCAATTTTTTGTGCTATGGAGGATTTTTTCCCTAGCCATATGGGGCACCGCATAATAAGAATATCGGCATCAAGTATTTTTGAAAAATTTGGGGCCATTCGCCTTCGTTCACCCGTGCTCCGTCATATTGGGATATATCCCATTTGCCACCTTCATGATCTACCAAACGAATTACTTCAACGTCCACCTTTTCCTTTTCCATGATTTGTTTGGGAAACAGTCATCAACTTGGAGGTATGGCTGGGCAAAGGGGATTTTTTTCAAGGTAACAATTAACGTATATCGCTTTTAGATTTGCAAATTCCATATCTGTTATTGTTTTATTATTATTCCAATTGGATAAATACTAGACTTGAGAACTAATGCCCAAAAAGATTAATACACAAGGGTCCAACCGTCATTATTACCTCTCCAATAACTCTTATCTCCTTTAATTCCGTTCGTTAAAGCTAATATTTCTCAAAACCTTCGTTATTATTGTCCAGTAATTTGGCTCGACGGACTAACACCAACTAGTACCGTAGAAATGCGCTGATCTTTCAACAACCACGCATAGCCATTTGCGCAAGGGCTCTTCCTCGATTTGAGCCAGTTTATTTAGCTCGAACCCACTTATCCAAAACTTCCGTGTAATTTGGCTTCTTTCAAATAACGCCCGTCCTTACTGGCACGACATCTTCTGGTAATACCTTTTAAATATTTCTTGTCAAAAACACCTTGCAGCAATGCGAGAAAGCAATTGCCCCTATCCCCTGTTCTTCCAATACATCTAACAACCACCTTCCAGCCCAACGGTCGAACATATTATATCTAGGTTGATGGGATCAATAAGGGAGTTCCAAGTCCTTCATGATTTTTGAGGCTTTGGCCGTTAAAATCTGCCTGGATACTGGAATGCCAGCATATAGTTGCCTTTCCACTTTGAAAACCAAAATGGTGCAAGGCGCCCATTGTTTCCTTCCAAAGGGGTATCGGGATCGGGTCTATGATGAATTAAAAAATATCAACGTATCCAGTCCCATGCGTTTAAGGCTCTGATTAGCAGATGCAATCAAATATTTACCGGGGACCCGAAAATTTACCGTAAGGCCCGGGGCCACATATCCCAAAACCGGCCTTTACTTGAATAATAAGTTCGTCTCTATAGGGCCTAAATCTCTTTTAAAAAATTTGTCAAAATTTTCTTCGCAGCACCGTATGGCGGTCAGGAATTATGGCCAGATCAAAATGGGTAAATCCCATTATTGAAAGCACAACGTAAAAGATTACGCCCATTTCCAGATTATCGTGACCAAAATTATGCAAAGCCCTAAGAAATTTAAAGGCAAAAGGGATACCGCTTTTCCACAACGACGAATATTGCATGGTATCGTATCTTTTGTCATTGCGCGATAATAGGCCTGGTCGAAGGAGTCGTTTATTTCCATGTATGTATTCTCTAATTAATCTGAACAGATATCGAAGATAGCAAATCTTTTAAGTTCAGGAAGATTATCGGTTCCTATTCTAGGAAAAGGTAATAAAAAAAATTGCAATGAAACCCAGGAACTTACCACTCGATTATATTAATACAAGTCTAATATAATTGTCGGCAATAGCAGCAAAAGCCCTACATATCCGTAGCGAAGATTTTTTATTTTTAATTCTATAAAGGATTTTACCCTTAATAGGCACCGTTGATTTTGGTTCAATGTCAATTTGAACTGTTCTGTTGGAATCGTACAGGATTTTATTCTCCAATGATCTATTCACCTGGACCTTGTATGGAAAATTGATTGGTCCGTTCCCCGCCTTCTATGGGATGTATGCCCACTCCAGTTTTCGCCCGATATAGGAATACATCCTCGGATATTAATATACCTATGTACACAGCTGGTTCCCAGTCTCTCCAATTCCGAGGCCGACCATTTAAGTTCTTCCGTCCATAAACAATTCCTCACCCATTTGGATTCAAAAATTTTGGTTCCTTTTCCATTGGTCCATAGTACCGTATTCCATTTTTGTTCCACTTTTTAGTTCGGATTTCCTCCTGCACTGAGTTTCAAGAAACCCCATAAAGCCAAACTCCTTATATTGGGAGGTTGACATACTCTTAGGGTCTGTTCGAAGAAATAGGTCGTATGAAGTCCCTGTCTTTGCACGATAACGTTGGATAAAATATTCCTCCTGTTTAAGTTGACCATAGTTGGATCCAAAAGAAGTCTCATCCACCACTACCCCTTACTTGTGGTTTCATCTTTTCTCCCTGTGATTGGGGAATGTTGCTGTGGATTGCTGTGTTTTCTCTAAAACATTCAATAGTTCAGGGTCAACTGACATCCGCCCACATATCCGAACACCAGGCCTCCATACCCATGTGGTAAGCATTTAGCAGTGTTCTTCCATAGAAAGGATACCAGAGTGTCGCATATCTGCCGGACCGTAAGCCATTACACCGCTCTACAGTTTTACTGTCCGGGAGGTGCTATACCGGGTTGAACGATCTTTTAACAAGGTGTTATAGAAGTTCGGGCTATCTTTTCCGTAAGCCATAATTTACCATGGAGCTGAACAGAGTTTCATTGCTGCCATTTGCGGCCAGTCCTCCCCTATTACCGGTTTATAACATTTGGCTCGACAGATAATCCAGGTCCGGACAATCCAAACAACTTGCCAGGGCACCGTGGTCCACGCCTAGCGTCGCTACAAAATAATGGTACCCGGAAAAGGCTCCCGTTAAAAGGTTGCTTGGCCTTTTCTTTTGAACAATTTGGCGAAATAGGCAAAATTATCGACCAAACCTCTGCTTAGAAGCGATAGGTATCGAATAGTTCTGTTCCTATCGGATTCCTCCATTCCCTTTCTTTTTGCCGATTTCATCATATGGCCAATTGGGCATTTCAAAAGTAAGTGAGGGGCTGTTCATTGCCTTTCGCAAGGCAACATTGTTCTTGTAACGTTCTTAAACCCATTGTCTGAAAAGCCTTGCAATCGGCAGGCGTTTTGTCCTGATATTGTTTGGTTGATAAAAAACCATTTTCGGTAAGGCCACTGCAACGTGTTATTCCCGCCAAAAAAGTTGGTGTATTGGGAATCTAAAAAAGCCCAATCCAGACCAGTCACGGGGAATTACCTCCGCTGGTTTTTCGCCAAATTTCCGAGGAAAGCATGCGAAAAGTAGTACCGTCCGGTAATGGGCCGAGCTTCCGGATATAGATTTTGCGTCCACCATTGCGGGGGATCTAAGATAAAAACGGTAATTACTTGGCCTTGGATCTGCTTTATAATTCTTTCAAAATCCTTTACCAATCAGTAAAATCATATTTGCCTTCCGCTAACCAAATGGGTTGCCTAAAAGCACTATACCTGAGAATGGTATGATTCCCCTTCTCCCAGATAGGCCGGAATGTAATAAATATGGATAGGTACCCGCTAATTTCCTTGTAATATTCCTCCTCCCCTAAATAGGACATATAGCATAGGGCGGATAGGTTTCACCGTCGATACCAGAGCGGGACTACTTCCCCATTTTATTTATGCCTTAGATTGGGCATAGCCGCATTATTTCCCAAAAAAAAACAAACCCTATTAGGAGAAAATAATGATTAAGGTTTAATTAACAAATACCAAAAGTGCTTTTTTTCATTTTTAACTTTTAATGGCCATATAAGTGGATGGATAAGAGTAAAAACTATAAATAATAATCAATCCAACACTCCCATCCCTGATAACTCTAAGTCTCAAGAAAAAAGTTGAGTTAGACTGCAATTTATGAATTTGAAAAACAGATACTATAATTGCAGTCTAACTCAAAAACATTCAAAATCGTATTAGATTCATTAAGACGACATCTAAATTCTGGGAAATAGAAGGCGTTTAACATCAATTGGAAAGAACAAAAAGAAGGCTCCCAATTTTATGAAGCCTTTTTTTTGTATTGACACGGATAAGGGAGTCAATAACTATAACATCCCATATTCCTTGTTCTTGCTAGGCCTGGTTTGATGGGAATACAATAAAACTTAATTCAATTCTTTTGAATCATTTGCTAAGACCAAGAACAAGCACTCCACAAAGTAACCAAGCAGGTTAGGGTGACAAAGGATAAGGAATTACGTCGAATTGGAATGGATATAAAATAGAAACAGCCCAAAAGCTGATCGCCCAGGACGAAAAATACGGCCTATTGAATTTTAGGTTTGCCAACTTCGCCATAATTCTTAAATTCCTGCTTGTTTAGGAAAAATGCTCAAATACGATGATAGCACCAAAAGGCGCTAGGATAAACCCGTTACCAAGGCAACAAAGCCCAAACAATTTCATTCGAAATGCGAAACAAAGACCGTTATGGTCGCAACAGATCCAGGCAATTATTGTGTACCCAAAAAGTGGACCTTGGGGGCCCCCATTTAATGGCTGAAAGGCCCAGTCCCGCCCTATTAGATGTAGGATTAGCGGTTGTCCAACCTGCCAAAAACCACAGCGATTATCCAAAAAATACCTATGGCATGCTGGGCTAGAGGTCAGGGGCTACCGTAGGAGCCTCTCCATGGCTTAGGAGAGCCTGAGCCTCGGAACCGTAAATAAAACGCATATAATAGTTGCTGACGGCAGAATTCCAGGCCATATAGTGACCTACATACATGCCGGCAGCTGTGTCCATCGACTACTTGCTTTTTTCGCAAACCGGAAAACGGAAAGATCGGACATCCCTATATGCATGGCGGCATTGGCAAACCAGGACCAGATAATACATGCCAGAAGGTGTACTTGATCTGTCCGAAAGGGTTCGGAACCTTCTCCCAAATATTCCAAAAATTCAGAAAAAACTTTTAAACTCCCAATTGATTAAGTGCCACTATGCCACAGCCAAACGCCGGACAATAATTGGGACATCCAATTGGCCGCTTTTAAAACGTGTCGCTAGCCTTTGGAAGGCAATCAATGAAATAGAGCCCAATAAACAAACACATAATTAACCCAAGTAGTCCATTAGGGTAGTATCGGGTAAGCTTTGGCAATCTCCATATCGAATTTGTATGCCAACAGCGGTTGCTGATACTGTTATTATCCCCCTGCTAGAAAACAAAAAAGAATTCCGTGGCAAATTATATTCCGGTCAACAATTTTTTTTCCACAGATTTTTCCAACTGATAATTTAAGAGTCAATCTATTCTTTACAGCAGATCTCCGGTGTGAGAAAACGCCAACTCAATCAACAGCGAGTAAGATTGCCTATTCAACAATCCAATAATCAAATCAAAAGCACTAGCCCCTGCAGTTCAAAAACAAGGGGCCTATCACAAATTCTGTCCGGCCGCATGTTCTCCTTTGCGTACTGCCTAAAAAGCTTTTGTGATAGGCCCCTTGTTTTTGACTGCAGGGGTAAGTGCTTTTGATTTGATTATTGGATTGTTGATAGGCGAATTTACGTCGCTGTGTTGAGTTGGCGTTTTCTCACAGCCGAGATTGCTGTAAAAGAATAGATTGACTCTTTTATTATCAGTGGAAAAAAATCTGTTGCGTGGAAAAAAAAATAGTGACCGGAATATAATTTGGCCAACGGAATTCGTTTTTTGTTTTCTAGAGGGCGATGATAACAGTATCAGCAAACCCGCTGTTGGCATCCATTTCCGATATTGGAGATGCAAAGCTTACCGATACTAACCCCTAATGACCTACTTGGGTAATTATAGTGATTGTTATTGGGCTCTTATTTCATTGATTGCTTACAAAGGCTACGACACGCGTTTCAAAAGCGGCCATTGGATGTCCCCAATATTGTTCCTGGCTCTCTTTTCTGGCCATGTGCATAGTGCACTTAATAATTGGGAGTAAAGTTTTTCTGAATTTGGAATAATTTATTTTTTTTTTTTTGGGGGGCGGGGGGAAAAGGGGAAAGGCTTCCGAACCCTTCCCGGACAGATAAGTAACACTTCTGGCACTGTAGTTATCTGGTCCTGGTTTGCCAAGCCCCATGCATATAGGGATGTCCGATCTTTCCGTTTTCCGGTTTGCGAAAAAAGCAAGTAGTGGATCGGACCACAGCTGCCGGAATGTATGTAGGTCACTATATGGCCTGATTGCCGCAGCACATTTATATGCGGTTTATTTTTTTTTTAACCGGGGGGTTTTCCTTTTTTTTCCGGAGGCTCAGGCTCTCCTAGCCAATGGAGAGGCTCCTACGGTAGCCCCTGGACTCTAGCCCCCAATGCCAGAGGTATTTTTGGAATAATCGCTTGTGTTTGGCAGGTTGACAACCGCTAACCTTACAATCTATAGGGCGGGACTGGCCTTTCAGGCCATTATGGCCCAAAGTGATCACTTTTGGGGTAAACAATAATTGCTGATCTGTTTGCGACCATAGCCGGTCTTTTTCCACATTTGCGATGAAATTGTTGGGACTTTGTGCCTTGTACGGGTTTATCCTAGCGCCTTTGTTGGTTGCTATTCATCGTATAGTTGAGCATTTTTTCCATAAACAAGCAGGAAATCGTTAAGATTATGCCGAAGTTGGCAAAAACCAAAATTCAATGGGCCGTATTTTTCGCTTGGGCGATCAGCTTTGGCTGTTTCTATTTTATAAATCCATTCAATTCGACGTATTTCCTATCCTTTGTCACCCTACCTGCTGGTTACTTTGGAGGCTGTTCTTGGTCTTTAGCAAAATGGATTCAAAGAATTGAATTAAGTTTATTGATATTCCATCACCAGGCTAGCAAAGACAAGAAATATGGGATGTTTATAGGTTTATTTGACTTCTTATCCGTGTTCATTAACAAAAAAAAGGCTTCCATAAAATTGGGAGCCTTCTGTTGTTCTTCCAATTGATGATTTAACGCTCTATTTCCAGATTTAGATTGCGGTCTTAATGATCTAATACGCATTTGATGTTTTTGAGTTAGACTGCAATAGTATACTCTTTTTTCCAAAGATTCTAATAATTGCTAGTTAACTCAATTTTTTCTTGAGACTTAGATATGGGACTGGCGAAGTGGTTGGATATTGAATTATTTATAGTTTTACCTTATCCCATCCACTTATGAGCCAAATTAAAGTTAAAAATGAAAAAAAAAGCACTATTTTGGTAAAAATTGTTAATTAAACCTTATCATATTTTCTTCCTAATAGGGTTGTTTTTTATTGGGAAATAATGCGGTCTAATGCCCAAATCTAAGGTCAGAAAAAAATGGAACGGAAGGTAGGTCCCGCTCTGGTAATCGACGTGTGTGAAAACCTATCCGCCCTATGCGCTATATGTCCTATTTAGGGAGGAGGAATATTTACAAAGAAATAGCGGGTGGTACCGGTTATCCGATATTGTATAACATTCCGGCTATTCTGGAAGGAAGGGGAATCAACCATTCAGGGTATAGGTGCTTTTAGGCCACCCATTTGGTTAGCGGAAGGCAAATATGATTTTACTGGATTGGTAAAGGATTTTGAAAAGATTAATAAAAGCAGATCCCAAGGCAAAAGTAATTATCCGTTTTTATGTTAATCCCCCGACAAATGGTGACGGCAACTAATCCGGAAAGCATCGGCCATTTACCGGACGGTAACTACATTTTCGCCAAATGCTTTGCTCGGGAAATTTGCGGAAAAAAACAAGCGGAGGTATTCCGTGACTGTCTGGATTTGGCTTTTAGATTCCCAATTACTCCAACCTTTTGGCGGGAATACACGTTGCCAGTGCCTTACAGAAGAATGGTTTTATCTCCCAAACAATATCAGACCAAAAAACCCTGCCCGATTGCAGGCTTTCAGACAATGGTTAAAGGAACGTGTTACAGAAACAATGTTGCCTTGCGAAAGGCATGAACAGGCCCTTTCCAACTTACTTTTGAAATGCCCAATGTGGCCAATATAGATGAATCGGCAAAAAGGAAAGGAATGGAGGATTCCCGATCAAGGACAGAAACATATTCGATACCCTATCAGCTTCCAAGCAGAGGTCTTGGTCGATGAATATTGCTATTTCAGCAAATTGTCAAAGAAAAGGCCAATGGCAACCTTTTTAACGGAGCCTTTTCGGGTACCATTATTTTGTAGGCGGGACGCTAGGCGTCGGACACGGTGCCCTGGCAAAGTTGTATGGATTGTCCGCGACCTGGATTATCTGTCGAAGCCCAAAATGTCTATAACCGGTAATGAGGGAGACTGGCCGGCAATGGCAGCAATAAAAAACTCTGTTCAAGCTCCCATGGTAAATTATGGCTTACGGAAAACGATTAACCCCGAACTTCTATAACCAACCTTGTTAAAAGATCGTTCAACCGTACTAGCACCTCCGGACAGTATGAGAGCGGGTGTATGGCTAGGGTCCGGAGGATATGGCACCTCGGTATCCTTTCTAGGAAGAAACACTTGCTAGAATGCTTAACACATGGTATGGAGGCTGGTGGTTCGATATGTGGGAGCGGGATGGTTCAGTGACCCTGAACTATTGAATGTTTTAGAGAAAACACAGCAATTCCACAGCACATTCCCCCAATCACAGGGAGAAAAGATGAAACCACAGGGGTAGGTAGGTGGATGAAGAAAACGTCTTTTTTGGATCCAACCTATGGTCCAACTTACAGAGAATATTTACCCAACCGTTATCCGTTGGCAAAAGACAGTGACTTCATACGACTATTTCTCAACGGACCCTAAAGAGTATGTCAACCTCCCAATATAAGAGTTTTGGCTTTATGGGGTTTCTTGAAAACTCAGTCCAAGGAGGAATCCCGAATAAAAAAGTGGAACAAAAAAATGGCAAAACGTGGTACTAGGACCAATGGAAAAAAGAACCAAAATTTTTGACCAAATGAGTGAGGAATTGTTTATGACGGAAAACTTTAATGGTCGGCCTCGGAATGGGAGAACCTGGGAACAAGGCTGGTGTACATAGGTATATTAATACCGAGGATGTATTTCTATAATCGCCGAAAACTGGATGGCATACCATACCATAGAAGGCGGGAACGACCATCAATTTTTCCATACAAGCCCAGGTGATAGATCCATTGGAGCAATAAAATCCTGTACGATTCCACCAGGGACAGTTCAAATTGACATTGAAACAAAACAACGGTTGCTATTAAGGGTAATTCCTTTAAGGAATTAAAATAAGAAAGATCTTCGCTACGGAATTATGTAGGGCTTTTGCTGCTATTGCGACAAATTTATTAGGACTCTGCTATTTAATATAAATCAGTGGTTAGTCTGGGTCATTGCAATTTTTATTACCTTTTCCTAGGATAGGACAACCCCAAATCTTTCCTTGAACTTAAAAGATTTGCTATCTTCGATATCTGTCAGGATTAATTAGAGAATATATACTATGGAAATAAAACGACTCCTTCGATCCGGATATTATCGCGGCCAATGAACCAAAAGATACGAACCATGCCAATACGTCTTGTGGGAAAAAGCGGATAATCCTTTTGCCTTAATTTCTTTAGGGGCTTTGGCATAATTTTGGTGTCATACACGATAATCTGGAAATGGGCCGTAATCTTTACGTTGTGCTTTCAATAATGGGTTACCCATTTTGATCGGCCCAATATAATTATGGGAAACCGCCATACGGTGCTGTACCGAAGAAAATTTGGACAAATTTTTAAAGAATTTTAGCCCTATAGAGACGAAACTTATTATTAAGGTAAGGCCGGTTGGGATATGTGGCCCGGGCCTTCGTAATTTCGGGTCCCGTAAATATTTGATTGCATCTGCTAATCAAAGCCTTAAACGGCATGGGACTGGAATACGTTGATTATTTTTTATCATCATAGACCCGATCCGATACCCCTTGTGAGGAAAAACAGATGGGCGCCTTAGCACATTTGGTTTCAAAGTGGAAAAGGCACTATATGCTGGCATATCCAGTATTCAGCAGATTTAAACGGCAAAGCCTCAAAAATCATGAAGGACTTGGGAAACTCCCTTTATTTGATCCATCAACCCGAGATAATATATAGTCGACCTTTGGGTGGAAGTGTTTGTTAGATGTATTGGAAGAACAGGATGGGGCAATTGCTTTCTCGCCATTGCTCAATGTGTTTTGACCAAGAATATTTAAAAGGTATTCCAGAAGATAGTCGCTGCAGTAAGACGGGCGTTATTTGGAAAGAAGACCAAATTACCACCGGAAGTTTTGGATAAGGTTGGGTCGACTAAATAACTGCTCAAAATCGAGGACAGAGCCTTGCGCAAATGGCTATTATGCGTGGTGTGTTGAAAGAATCAGCGCATTTCTACGGTACTAGTTGGTGTTAAGTCGTACCGAGGCAATCTTACTGTACAATATAGAAGGTTTGAGAATATTAGGCTTTAACGAAACGGAATTAAAGGAGATAAAAGAGATATTGGGATAGGTTATAATGAGGTTGGACCCTTGTGTATTTTATCTTTGGGCTTAAATTCTCAAGTCTAGTATTTATCCATTTGGGAAATAATAATAAAAAATAACAGATATGGGAATTTCAGGGCAATCTAAAAAGCGATATATCGTTAATTGTACTTGAAAAAAAGCCCTTGCCAGCCATTTACCTCAAGTTGGAATGAATGTTTCCAAACCAATCATGGAAAAGGAAAAGTGGACGTTGAAGTAATTCGTTTGGTTAGATCATGAAAGTGGCCAAATGGGGATATATCCCAATATGACGGAGCACGGGTGGAAGAAGGACGATGGCCCCAAATTTTCAAAAAAATACTTTGATGGCGATGATTTCTTTATATGGGTAGCCCCATATGGGTAGGGGAAAAATCCTCATAGCACAAAAATGAGGGTGAAAAGAGTATTATGGTATGAGTGGTGAAATCAATTGAAAAGGGCAATACATTTACTATGGCAAAGTGGGAGGTTGCATTATAACAGGCAACGAGGATGGCGTTAAACCACCTGTTGCCATGGGATTCCTTTATTTCCTTACAAACACCTTGGTATTCCAGTCCTCCCCAAGCAGATTTGTGATGGATCGGAGAGGTAGGACAGGACCCAGCTTAGGGGATAAGGAATTTGGCAAAGGGAAAAAACTTGAATCCGCAACGGGTTGATAGTGAATTCACTAACAAAGGAAGCGTTAGCCACTTTTATGACCCTATATATTCTGCATTTGGCTTCTATGCTTAAAAAGGCCAAAAATGGATTACCCAGCCCTATGGGAACTCTAAAGAGAATGGCAGAAATGGGGGAAGGTGGAATTTGAAAAACCCAGAATAATAGGTAATAGTAGAGGGAGTATTGGCGCTTTTAAATGACTGAGCAATTAATTTATTTCATAATCCTTGAAATCTACCAATTAGAGTTCAAATTAGTGGGCCTAAGCTAAGAACACCATATTCGTTTAAGATATTTGGAACACATTATATTACCCATGACGTAAAACGTCTTGTTTTGGTGAAAAAGACCTGCGGGATATGACTGTATTCCGGGGACAGGGCAAAACAGAGGTTTCCATTAAACCTTCCGGAATTGAAGGGACCAACTGGACCTTTTACCTTTACCTCAATTAATGAGAATGGCTTTCTTGAATTATTATCAGATCTACAATGATCATGAGGGGTCACCAATATGCTGGAGCCGTACCCATGCGGGCATGAAGCTTTTCTTCACCGAGGTTGTTTGGAAGCCATTCAATACCAGGGACCTGTGTTTATGCGGTGGAGGCAAGGAATTACGCCCTTTTAATCCATTTTTAGACATCTGTATACCCATAAGAACCTTCATGGCGAAGAAATTGATTTATTCAATAAAATACATCGGAAGATTTATTATGGAGAAGAATTGCAAAAGATGCTCGATGGTAATTTTTATTAAAATTTTAAACCCGTGAAAATGTGGTGGTTTTAGGGGGAATTAGAATTGATCGTAAATACCTTATCAAAATATTTCCGACTTTGGACAGAACTTTTATTTATGTGGTCCCCAAAAGTTCGTACAAAAAAGTATTTACCGAATTTATTTAAATTTTTTTTTTGTTTTTTGGAGGGCTGGAGCTAACGGCCGAAACGGTTTATTATTGAGGAATAAGCATAAGATTTAACGGTGGGAAAGGTAAATTTCCTGGCAGCTATCAATGAAAAACAACAAGGTTCGCTTCTACATTTAAGAAAACCTTGGCTTGTTGCAACTTCCGTCCCTCTACAAATATCAGAATTTAACCCAAAAACAATAAAGCAATTAAAAAAGGGCGGTCCCTTTCCGGACCCACCTTTTTAAAAAATGGATAACCTAAAATTTAAAAAGCCAGATCAAAAGGCGAATCCCCAAGTTCATCTCCACTTTTGGTTCGCCAAAGCCTGAAAACCAAAATCTTTATTAAAATTTATTCTCCAGGGAAGGCTTTCCGGCAAAGGGCATTTTCTCCTCCTTGTTTCCCCC
>Ga0163217_1093829_pt1 | contig 13816 bp, 4 predicted proteins | sample SynspAceP_FD_185933 | JGI IMG/M metagenome (GOLD analysis project Ga0163217, IMG submission 185933) | Saline lake microbial communities from Ace Lake in Antarctica - Synechococcus sp. Ace-P (PacBio error correction) | ecosystem: Environmental > Aquatic > Non-marine Saline and Alkaline > Saline ... | reverse complement strand
ATTAAAGCCGCTTTAAAAAGAGGCTCAATTTTCATTATAAATTGAAAAGTAAGCGTAAAGTATAAACGATTAAAATAAGCTTGTGCTGTGCATAGTTGGACGCGCTCATCTGATTAATATAAGCTCATAGCATATTGATAGCCAGTTAAGAGCTCTCCAAAGCCGGTAAGCGATTAAGTCAATGTTTTTCCGTCCATAAGTACAGATATCGCCAGCTGCATAGTCTATTCCAGGTAGGTACTGGTTCCATTTTTAATATTCACAAACAATCTCGTTGTGGGTACTCAAGAGCCCCATTTTTTCATAGGCGTCCGATAGAAGAAGTAAAGCCAATATTAAACAAGGAAATCATCAGATTCTAGCGTTCTGTTTGTTCGCCACGAGCTTCTTTAAGATGACATGACTTAAAAATTGATCTTTTCCCTTGAGAGATGTTGGGACAAAGGCGTTTATTTTACACTTGATTTTTCATACTGAGACACTGTGTTCAAGGCCCTAAATTTATTTCCCGACGAGGGATCAGATAAACTTTTTAGCAATAGGCTCTAGAGCCAGTGCCAATCAAACTGCAGAATCGCCCGCCGCCCACAAATAGCAACCGTTCGATTTTTAAAACTGTTCGATAATGTTGACGTAAATAATGAAGTTGGTTTTCGCCTTCATATTTTTCGCTGTCGATTTCAAGCTCCGGTTGGAAAGCTTTCCGTTCCCAGCTGTAATGGATCACTGTTTTGAATAATGAATCGCTTTTTTAGTGTGTAGTTCAAAAGATACCATCATCATTTTTTTGATATCACGAACTTCTTCTCTTCTAAGCAAATAGTCTGATCAAAGCAGGACATTGTATGAGAGTATCAATTTAATTCCTTGCGCACCGGATTACCGCATCATAGCTGCAAACATCAAATATATTTTCGGAAAGCATAATAAATTGTCCACCAAAGCTGGAAGACTTCGACATTTTAACTGTTGCCATTTCGCATTCCACCATTAAAAAAGCAGCAAACATGGCCAATTAGGACGCCACAATAAATAGTGATGTTCAAATACTTCGTTAGTGTTTTCAAGTGTTATTCCTCCATCTAGTAACAAGTCTGTTAAAGCGGTCATCAGATATAGCACAAAAAGACATTTTTCCCTGAGGGTCTTGGATACAATAAAAACATCTTTATTAACAGAACCTATTAGGTCCGCTAAAAAAAAGATGTTTTAAGCAAAATCTATAATCTCAGATGAAAAATTAAATCCTATAAACCAAATTGTAATCATAAAATTTTTCTAATGACAAAAAGGCCACAACCAATGCCAGTTAAAATTCCAAAAGAAACACCTCAGGTTTATGCCTTAAATATTCTTAAAATGAGTCTCTTTTGAGGTGATTTCTGTGGTGTAGATCATGTGTGATCTTAAAACCTTTGTCTGCTGAGATTTTGGAAATCAAGTTTATTAAGTGGTTAAAAAATACCTTGTTCACACTTTGTCTTGGCGGAACCACCCATAGAATCTTCAAACATCACAATCAAATTTCCAAAAAAGTACTGGCAATCGTACAAAAGGAGAATTTACTCCTTTCTTGAAGAGCTAAAGCTGTAATAAAGCAGAAACAGACGCTGATGAAACTAGCATACCTCCAGTTGAATAGCTAATCCCCAAGTGGTTTTCCGCTTGCAAAAGAAAAGCGACGGGTAATTTTAAATAAGTTGCTGCCAAAGATAATCCGCTGTTAAAGCAACGCGATAAGAGGGAAAACTTTGATAAAATATTCCATAAGGAACCACCTTTTTTTAAGTTAAAGCTTCTATTTCTTCTATTATTACCATTAAATCAAAGTCTGCTTAATAGAAAAAAAAAATCAAAAAATGGACTTTTGTTTAATTCAAAAAAAGCGAATTGATAAATGCATAATCTGCAACCTTCAAAAAATAGTTTAACACATTTAAATAAAAATCATTGGAAAAATTCAAATTGTTAAGTAGATTTAAGAAGAATAAAAATAAGAGGAACACAACATGACTCATTTTCACATTATCAACTGAAGTAGCAGAACAAATGAAAAAACAGCAAACCATTAAAACAAAATATGGGAAGTTCAAATTAAACTTTTCCCAGATTGTAGCACCTAAAACAGTTGTTTGAAAACTTTTTACGTCTATCAAAAAAAGGCTATTATGATGGTGTTATCTTCCACCGTGTATTCCGAATTTATATTCAAGATGCATTCCAACATACTGAAGGGTGGGAAAATCTTGGGAGAATCTTGAAGATGAGTTTCAAATGAAGCCTTTAAACTTGTATGCGCGTCTTCAATCGCAAATGCTGACCTGAACGAACGGAGCCAATTCTTGTGTACAGCTCCTTAAGGCCAGCTAATAGCTTAGGTCCATTAGAAGGAGCAGGTTACCCGCAGGCAGAAGAAATGATCGAAGCTTACCAAAGCAAATGCCGAAACCACCATGGTTTAGACTTTAAACATACGTATTCGAAAGTTTTTGAAGGTATTGATTGTGTAAGAAAGGCTATCCAAAAAGTTAACCGTTCCGCAAGATAACCTGAAATGACGTGTCATCGAATCAATCGAATTAGCTAATCAATCAAAAGAAAAAAACCTCGCAAATAATTCGAGAAGTTTTTTGTTTTCTAAAAAACACTTTGGGCGATTCCGATATGATTAGACCATTAAGTTTACCACATCTTAAATTATTTATGAAATGCGACAATTCGGGTATTTCTCATCTAAAAACTGTCCACATGATACGAGTTAGCACAGATTTACAAACCTTTATAATTTTCACTAACAAAGAGATACGAAATCTGAAAATAGAGTATATGAACCAAGTCTAAGCGAAATGTCTGCTTGACATAGTCAATTGCTGCTACAATCCACTGTTCTCTTCATTTCTTAGTTGAATAGTTGGAAAGTCTCAATTCTCCTATATCTACAATAAAATAGTTAAAGAGGGAGAAACGAAATGTGCAAATAATATTTACTGGCGCAATTGAAGCAGCCGAACGAAAATGCTGTGCAGAAGTGCATGAAACAAGGAAACTAAAAGAGAAATTAGTATACCTACACAAACACCAGAAGAAACGTCGTAGGTACAGGTTTTGTTATTTTATTCCTCGAGTTATCAGATAGGAATCGATCATTTGGTCCGATAGAGCTTAAAGCCAGCTTCATCTACGATGTTATGTAACAATCCGACACAAAACCTTGGAAAAAATTAGATTTCTTAGGAGCAAATCAGAAACGATATGCCATTCCTTTCGGGTTGCGACAACAGATTCAACGCAGCTCTTTAGGGGAACTGAAAAAAAAGAGGAGCAAGCATTAGGCTTTGTTCTAGTTGTGTTTACTAAACGCGTGCGACAGTACTTGGCGGCGGAGCTGTATAAATGCAAACTATATCAGGATACGGTCATTCCAGAAATGGACACATCATTGGTTCGCTTGCATCCAGATCAAACTTTCGCAGGGATTGTCCTTTACACGGATAAATTGCTTAATTCCGTGGTCCAGCATTGACAAACCGTACGGAAAAAAGGAGATGAGTTAGCAGATGATTCACCGTTTGGAAATGGAGGCTATTATATTGCCAAAGCTTTAAGAATATACATTAGCTTTCTGAGCTGAAAGAATCTTTTTAGGTGGGGGTAATGAAGCAAGCACAACTTTTCCCCAATTAATTCGTCCAAGGAATTGAGAAACTAATGGTGGTTATGGAATTGCCTTCATTAGAATTAATACATATGTACCGCCAGCTTTGGGACAATGCCGGTATTATCTGGAGTCTAATTAAGCTGTAGAAAATAGCAAAATAGAAAAAGTTTAAACAACATATAAAAACACCGATAAAGTAGCACTTAAAATAGGACTTTATCGGGTTATTTATATCTTTCTATCGCTAAAAAGTAAGTTTAATTCGTTTTAAACCTTTCTTGGAGAAGCACTTTTGAGCGCAAAATTAGCCTCATATATTGTGAACCGCCAGACAATAAGCAACACAGAATTTAGGGCCAATTTTACCTACATGGATAAAACGTTCATTAATTCCTCATCCGCAAACCTAGATAGAGCAGCAAACCAAAAAATAAATAGTTCCTTGTGGTTTCATATAAGTTACTTGCGGCAACTCATGATCAAAAAAATTACTTATCATAGCTAAATTTTCGCTGAGAGTCTTCCAAATAAATGCTCGAACCATGGTGCCACACTGGTGTAAAAGCAGTTTCTGTTGCGACATAACAAAAAAGTATTTAAAACCACTATCTCATCATTCTTGATAGTGATTAATTTTTGAAAGTGTTGGTTTGACATAAAATCATTGACCTAATTTCACACCCGCGATGTTTAATGTTTGGTTGCAGCAATAGTGTAAGACAAAATTGATAACTCGCTTCAAAGTAACTAATGAAGTAAATTGTTGCGGTAAAAAATTAAATCGCCCATTTATTCATCACTGGATTCATCTAAAACATCGTTAATTTTTACAGAATCACTAGCGTGATAATTCTTGTTTGACCAACACTCCTCCTGGATTTTAGGTTACCATAAAAATAAATAAATTCACCTGTCTTCAAAAGTTGTTTTTCTATCTTCTCAAAATCCATTTTTAAAACTGATGTTCTCTATTAATAATGTTAAACGATACAACGACGTGTTTAATTGAAATCATAGTTGAAAAAGGTTATAAACAGATCATAATCATAAGCATCTTGCTTCAGTGTAAGTAGCTTGGATAATGAAGCGTTAGACGGTACAACCCGGGAAAATAAATTTCAATCTTTTGTTAATTGCCATATGGCGTTCTTTGCCAGAATATAGCTTTATAAAGAGAATCGGGAGGCAGCTAAGCCAAAATACGAGAATCGAGAACCTGCTGTAAAGAATCAAGTATAGGTTGTGGATTGGCATAACCATATCCGCTACCCACATGGTAAAAACTCTTCAGAAACCAAATAGTTGGCCTAAATTCTATTCCATTTAATCCCCAACTGTCTTTACGGTCGAATAACTTGTCAAATGAATAGTCCATATAAGCACTTCCTTATAGTTATAGTAAAAATACATTCGTCTCTTTTTAGTATACGTTAAGTGAGAAACGTTCTATCAATTATTTATTTCGCTAAAAAAAGAATGCTAAGAGCAATACTATTTTCATAAAAATTTTTACTTTATATACAATCAAGAATAAAGAAGTAGAGGGTTTATAACATGTATCAAAAATAGGATAGAGTGGATTATAAAAATGGAATGATGTTAAAGTAGATAACAGTATTCAACCTTTTGCATTTGTCTTTAGATAAAGAAAACAATACTTGATTCATATTTCAGAAGCACACAATGATACGTAAAAAATCTGAATGATAGTCTTAACCGGGGGAGATGTAATGATGTCGTCCATTCTAATATTGATAAACACGAAAAAAATAAGTTATCGGTAAGAGTATTAAAAGAACGAATCATTTTCAGTACCATTCTAAGAAAAGAAAATACGTCAAAAAAAACGGACCGAGATGATCTTGAACTATTCCTTAATTGATGCCACAGTCGAATCAAAGAAAGCCAAAAACAGATGAAGCAGACAAATAAACTAAGAATAGCATTATTTTGCTTTTGTGCTGTACTAAAAATGCACTATCTATGACTGAATTTAAAAACTTAAGTTGAGGTGCTGGAATAATACAGAAAACAACGGGTGCTGGAACCTTAATGACGCATAACCCAGAAGGTAAATACGTGTTTTTAGTACGAGAATAAATGAAAAAAACTTTCCTTCCGGTAACTCAGATTCTACACAAAACAGACCTGCTGTATCTTAGTAGAATTAAACAAAAAGTTAGCTATCGATATCCATAATCTAAACTTCATTTGACTAACCAATGCAGTAGTAATGGAAAAAAAACATCCCTTTATTGTTTTTGAAGTGGCCAACAAGAGAATTCAAAGTAGACATATGAAAAAAGATTTACTTCAAGCTCTCTTTGGTGCAACAGGTGCGTAAACGGAAGCTACTTGAAGGTGGGGAAAATTCGGGTGTTCCTCAATTTTAAAAAAAAAGAAACTAACAGATTTCATCAGATTAATGCGTTTTTTTCTTGCTATTTCTCTTGAAAAACTACTAAAGTAAGAGAGTCTATCTGAGAATTGAGATCTTACTTTAATTCGCAAAAACACCAAAATGATGAGATTACATTGGACACATTAAATGGTTGACTATTCAAAAATCGGACAAATTTGTACAACCACATGAAATTTTCAAATATGCAACAGCAAGTAACTACTGCCAGATTGAATGTTACTGCAAGGCGGACAGAGCAGGAAGCGACATCTAGTTGATTGACTGCCTAAAAAAACTATGATAAGAAAAGTTCTCGTATCAAAAAGCTGCGGCAGAAAAAATTCAAACGGATTCAGAAGTAAGTTTTAGTCGTTATTGGAATTGTGGATCATATCTAGGTGCTAAAGCAGGTAGACTTTTTAAAACCATTCATTCTAGCAAATTACTTCCTAGAAGAGATAGAAACAACCACAAGTTTTCTTTGCCCGTAATAGCCAGTTAGCTTCAATCGTACTTAAGCTGATTGATTGAAGTAATGGAGATCGAAATTTCTCTGTTAACATCATTTCAAAAATCTGTACAACAACAGAACCGCTTATTGCTTCGTGTTTTTAAAGAAATGCTAGAAAAAAAATACGTAAAGACGAATCTAAGAAACGTTATTTATGCAACAACAGATAAAGCAAAAGCGCTTTAAAAGAAGAAGCCAAATTGCACAAGGATACGGAATCATTTATTATCCCTGATGATATAGTGGCGTTCTCAGTTTAACAGCTGTAGGTTTATGCCTATGGCACAAGGAGCATATAGATGCTTGATGCAGGTGTGCTGATGCAGCGATGCGTTAATTATGACAAGCTAGAAGAAAGATAAGCATACCAGTATGCAGCGTTTCGAAATGCACTTTACCGAAGGTAAAAAACAATAGAAATATTGGTTAATTATGAACCGAACTTACCATATTTCTTCAGAATGGTAGGAAACAGTTATTTGGTGAATCGAAGAAAAGACCAAAAAGGTATTTTCCACAAGTGCAAACTTTCTCTAGATTTACATTCGATGTCGGACCAAACCATTCAAGAGGACAAAGAAATATTTTTGAAAACCATTTCATTAAGAAATAAGCTAAACACACATTATCATCCAACTACGAACTGATGATTAGAGGACTTACGTTATTTACAAGGAAAGAAAAGACTTTGTTAATACATAAACTTTCCAAGGACGTTATTGCCATCGATGAGTTACCTAACTTACTTGTTACTTCCTGAAACAGATGCCTACCACATTTAAGGATATCTAATGTACTTCTTTGAAATTAGCAGTAGGTATTTTCAGTATCTTAACGGAGAAAAATCCATTCGACCAAACCTGAGTAGAGCATACAAAAAGAATAGTTTGCTTTGCTAGTAACCCAGGATTGAAATTTTAGCAAAAGAAACTAAACGCATCGTTTATAAATAAATACAGACAGAAAGAATCCTGATAAATTACTATAGAATCATGCAGTGACTAAGTTAGTCATTGCTTGGTTTCGATGGTACTAATTATCAGGGTTTTTTCTTACTAAGCATAATTTTATTAGGAGTATATAATAGATTGGAAGTAGGAAGAGTATGACTAAAAGAGTGATGATACACAAGGCTTAACCAAGGATTACACCTCGTATATCAAAGCCATGTTGCAACCAGGGGCTGCCCGCAATGGCTTCAAACTTAAAGGATCAAGATGGAGTGGGATTTGTAAGGGTGATATAGACACAATACTTCAAGGCTAGCGAAGGAAAGTTTTTCTATGACGTAGCAATCAGACGGCGGGAGTTTGTTTTATGATCGTCAAAGTGAAGGGATATAAGTTTGGAAAAGAACCCAAGTGAAGCGTATCTGTATTTGCCACCGCTTAACTGTTCAAACGCAGTTTTCAGACAAGGCATATTCAAAACAACTCCTTAGTCGAAGCGAAAGCCTATGCTGAAAAAGAAATGTTTGCAGCATTCGATAGGACTGTGTGCGGATAATGCTTATTTGAATAGATGGTATTACCAATCCTGATTATTTGTATTTGAAAGAAAATAGAATATTATGGCAGATGTGTAAAAAAAAGATTTTTCTATCTCTATCAATGTGATTTAGTTAACTCTATTTAAAAGTTTTAAATTAAAAAAGGGTAAAAAGAAGTTTCCTATTGCCAACATTAATAACTTGTTATATAATTAGATGTTTTGCGTTAATTGGCAACAGATATAAATAGATAGAAACTGCTAGAAAGAAAAGATGTTTATAAACGCTGACAATGAATAACCATTCATGATTAAATATTGAAGTCTGTTGAATTAAGTAAGTCGATATTGGAATTAATATACATCAACAAAAAAAATTTATTTAAAAGTTATTGACAAGTAAATGGACTTTCTGGTATATTAGAAGTTGTCAAAACGGACAACACAAACAAATTAGACCTTTGAAAAGCTGAACAAAGTTAAAACATAAATGTGTACGCGGTTCGACCAGGTCGAACCAAAAGAAACCCAAAGTGAATAAATTATTCCTACAATCATTTTAATGAGCTTCAAGCATCGTTAAAAAGCGAAAGCAATACCTAACGGGTTGTTCAACTTTATGAGGGATTATCCTGCTTCAGAGCGAATGGCTGGCGCAGCTAATACATCATAGTCGAACGCTCTTTCACTATGAGCTTGCACTCGACTGGAAAGAGGAAAGGGCGACGGGGATCAACACGTGGTGTAACCTGCCCATAAGTGGGATAACATCGAAAACAGGCTAAACCGCAAAATTCTGGATTGCCGCATGGCGAAAGAGTAAAGTGTTCGCTACTCTATGGGATGGACCCGCGCTATTAGCTAGTTTGGTAGGTAATGGCTCACCAAGGCAATATAGTAGCGACCTGAGGGTGATCGCCAACTGGACTGAGACACGGCAGGACTCCTACGAGCAGCAGTAGGGAATCTTCCGCAATGACGAAAGTCGACGAGCAATGCCGCTCAATGCGAGTGAAGAATGTTTCGGTCTTAAAACTCTGTTGTTAGAGAACAACAAGATGAAGTAACTGCTCATCCCCTGACTTACTAACCAGAAAGCCATGGCTAACTACGTGCCAGCACGCGTAATACGTAGATGCAAGCGTGTCCGAATTAGGGGACCGTAAAAGCGAAGCGCAGCGTTTCTTTAAGTGCTAGTGAAAAGACCCCAGCTCAACTGGGGAAGTCATTGGAAAAAACTGGAGAAGTTGATGCAGAGATAGAGTGAATTCCATGTAGCGGGAATGCGTATATATATGGAGAACACCAGTGCGAAGGCGGACTTCGTTCTGTAACTGACGCTGAGCTCGAAAGCGTGGACAAACAGTTTAGGATACCTGTAGTCCACGCCGTAAACGGATGATGCCTAATATTGGGGGTTTCCGCCCTCAGTCTGCAGCTAAACCATTAAGCACTCCGCCTGGGGAGACGCCGCAAGCTGAACTCAAGGAATTGTACGGACCCGCACAGCGGTAGCATGTGGTTTAATTCAATGCAACGCGAATGAATCCTTACCAGGTCTGACATCCTTGACCACTCTAGAATAGAGCTTTCCCTTCGGGACAAAGTACATGGTGCATGGTTGTCGTCAGCGCTTCGTTGAATGTTGGGTAAGTCCGCAACGACCCAACCCTTATTAGTTGCCATCATTTCAGTTGGGCAACTCTTGAGACTGCCGGTTGATAAAACGGGAGAAGGTGGATGACGTTCAAAGTCAAATTCATGCCCTTAGACCTGGCTACACACGTGCTCAATGGATGTACAAACGAGTGCAGGATCGCGAGTCAAAGCTAATCTCTTAATCATTCTCAGTTCGGAGTGCAGGCGCAACTCGCCTGCATGCAGCCGGAATCGCTAGTAATCCGGATCAGACCCGCGTTAATACGTTCCCCGTCTTGTACACACCCCCTCACACCACGAAGTTTGTAACACCGAAGTCGTGAGTACCCTTTTGGAGGCCAGTCCGCCTAAGGGATAGATAATGGATTGAAGTCTAACAAGTAGCCACGAAGTGCGGCTGGATCACCTCCTTTCTAAAGGATATAACGGAACCGTCACAGTGTTACGTTGCTGCAGTTTGAGAGCTAATCTTCTCAAACAGAAGTAGTTGTTTCTTTGAAAACTGGATTAGTGTTAACATTGTAAAGAAAAAGCTAATAAACAAGAAAACATCGCGTTTTATTTTTTAATGATTTCCTTCACCATGAGGTGAAGAAGTAGTTAACATGACCATAGTTAAAGTTTAATAAAGCGCACGTGATGCCTGGCACAGGAGCCGGAATAAGACGACTAACCGCCATATGCTTTGGGAGCTGTAATTAAGCTTTATCCAGAGATTGCGAATGGAAACCCAGCACTCTTTATCGGTGTTTACTATTGATGAATACGAAGGTCAATAGAGGTAGACGCAGAGAACTGAAACATCTTAATTACCTCAGGAAGAGGAAAGAAAAATCGAATTCCCTGAGGAGCGGCGAGCAACGAAGCCCAAACCAGAAAGCTTGCTTCTGGGTTGTAGATGAACACATTTAAGAGCAATAAGATGAACGAAGTAGGAGAAGCGACCCTGGAAAGGTCCGCCAAAAGGGGTTTAAAAAGCCCTTTAACTGAAAACTTCGTCACTCTGATCAGTATCCTGAGTACGGCGGAACACGAGAATTCCGTCGGAATCGGGAGGACCATTCCCAGGTCTAAATTACCCCTAGTGACCGATATAAACCAGTACCTGAGGGAAAGGTGGAAAAGAACCCGAAAAGGAGTGAACAGACCTGAAACCTTGTTAACAAGTAGTTAGAGCCTTTAATGTTGATAGCTGCCTTTTGTAGATGAGAACGCGAGTTACGACCCATGCGAGGTATTGATGAGACGGAGCCGTAGCGAAAGCGAGTCTAAGTAGGGCGAATGAGTATGTTGGCGGTAGACCCGAACAATATTACCCATGTCGGTTGAGTGCTTAATACTCACTGGAGGGACCGACCCACGTATGTTGATAAAATGCAGGGGATATGTGGGTAGCGAGAAGATTCCAATCGAACTGGAGATACTGGTTCTCTCCAAAATACTTTTAGGCTAGCCTCGGAATAGAACATGGAGGAGAAACTTTGGACTAGGCCCTTCTCGGTTACCGATTCAGAAAACTCGAATCATGATTTATATCGGGATCAGACTAGATGATAAATCCCGAGTCAGAGGGAAACGCCAGCCCCAACCAGCTAAGGTCCCAATTTTTATGTTAAGTGGAAAAGGATGGGGTTGCTTAGACAACTAGATGTTGCTCAGAAGCAGCCAACATTTAGAAGAGTGCGTAAGAGCTCACTATCGAGTACCCTGCCCGAAAAATTACCGGGGCTAAACATAATCACCTAAGCTGTGTATAGAACTTTTTTCTATGGTAGGAGAAGCGTTCTAAGGGCGTCGAAGCTAGACCGTGAGACTGGTGGAGCGCTTAAAGTAGATGCGTATGGTAGCGAAACGTGAGAAATCCCGTCCACGGAATGAAAGTTCCTGGAAGCTGTCCTCCCAGGTTATCGGGACTAACGATGGCGATTATGCGTGACAGGACAAAAAGTTAGGCCTTTACCAGTTTCTTTGTTGAACAATGGAGGGACACAGTAGCTAAGAATACGCACGGTGGATATGCGTCCAAGCAACAAGTCTTGTGAGTCAAATGCTTGCCTGTTATTAAGAACAAGTTGTGATGGGAGGAAATAAAGTACCGAAGTCCTATTCAAACTGTCAGAAAAGCTTCTAGTAGAAAACAATCGCCCTTTACGCAAACCGACACATAGTCGAGAGAAGAACCTAAGTGTCGCGAGCGAATCTCGTTAAGGAACTCGGCAAAATGACCCGAACTTCGGGAGAAAGGGTTGCTGACCATTTGTCACCATTGAATAGGGCCAAGCAACTGTATCCAAAAACACAGGTCTTTCTCTAAATCGAAAAGACGTATTAGGCTGACGCCTGCCCGGATCAAGTTAGAGGATGGTTAGCTTTCGAGCGAAGCTCAGAATTGAAGCCCCAGTAAACGCGCCGTTAACTATAACGTTCCTAAGGTATCGGAAATTGCCTGTCGGTAGTCGATCCCGCCGAAAGCGTAATGATTTGGGGCACGTCTCAACGAAACTCGAGGTGAAATTATAGTACCGTGAAATCAGGTTACCCGACAGACGAAAGACCCATGGAGGTACGCAGTTGATATTTGAGGTTTACAGCTTGTACAGGATAGTAGAACCTATGATCAGGGACGCTAGTCTTGGGAAGGCAATGGTGCATTACTACCCTCTGTATGAGCCATCTTAACCCACAGCATAATCTGGCTTGGGAGAACAGGGTGTCTGGACGGCAGTTTGACGGCGTCGCCTTCCTAAAGGAACGGAGGCGCCAAATTCCCTCGAATGTGGAATCATCGTTAAGTGTAAAGCAGAAGGGAGCTTGATGCGAGACCTTACAAGTCGAGCAAGGACTGGAAGTCGGCTTATATCCGGTTTCCGTATGGAAAGGCATCCTTCAAGGAGTAAAAGCTACCCTGGGGATAACAGGCTTAATCTCCCCCAAGAGTCACATCGACCGGGGAGTGGGCACCTCGATGTCGGCTCATCGCATCCTGGGCTGTAGTCGGTCCAAGGGTTGGCTGGTCGCCCATAAAAGCGTACGCGAGCTGGGTTCAGAACGTCGTTGAGACAGTTCGGTCCCTATCCGTCGCGGGCAGGAAATTTGAGAGAGCTGTCCTTAGTACGAGAGACCGGATGACAACACCCCCCGGGGGCTGGGGTGTACAGTTTCTGCCAAGAGCACGCTGGTATGCTATGTGTGACGATAAACCTGAAAGCATTAAGCGTGAAGCCCCCCTCAAGAGAATTCCCATCACGTAAGAGTAAAACCCCTGAAGTATGATCAGGTAGATATGGTTGGAGGGAAGTACAGCGAGTATGGAGCGGACCAAACTAATCGGTTCGAGGGATTAACCCAAATTTTTAAACGCATGAAAAACGTTTTAAGCGCTTAAGTAAAACCACATCCAGTTTGAGAGAACAACGTTCTTCTTATATGTTAGATGTGTGTGGCGATGCAAGAAGGTCACACCGTTCCCATGCCAACACAGCAGTTAAAGCTTCTTAGGCTCGATGGTAGTGAATGTTTCCCTGTGTGAGAGTAGGACCGCTGCGCGATCGAAAACATTATTTTTCTCATATGGGAGGGAGGGGGGGGGGGGGTTTAAGCTCAGCTGAGAGCATCTGCCCTTTACAGCAGAGGGTCGGCGGTTCGATCCCGTCCAAACGCTCCCACCATGAGTCATTAGCTCAGTTTGTTTAAAGAGCATCTGACTTTTATCAGAGGGGCGGCAGTTTCCGAATCCTGCATGAACTCAGTAGACTATTCACTCAGATGAACTATGATTAACCACATTTTTAGCGGTGTGCGAATTGGCAGAGCGCACTAGATTTATGGATCTAGCGTCGATAAGACGTGGGGTTCCCAAGGGTCCCCTTCCCACCGCCACCATAATTTTTAAAAGCCGGCTTAAGCTCAGTTTTGGTAAGCAAATCTGATTTGTAATCAAAAGGAGGTCGGAGGGGTTCAAAAATCCTTTTACCGGCCGACCAATAAGCGAAGTTAGGTTTTTTTTTTTTTTCAGGTGGTAGGGGAAAAAAAAACCGGCCCAAAAAACCCTTTGGGCCCCCCCCCCAAAGGGTTTTGGGGGAGGATTCTTTCTCTCGGT
>Ga0163217_1064427_pt1 | contig 13816 bp, 10 predicted proteins | sample SynspAceP_FD_185933 | JGI IMG/M metagenome (GOLD analysis project Ga0163217, IMG submission 185933) | Saline lake microbial communities from Ace Lake in Antarctica - Synechococcus sp. Ace-P (PacBio error correction) | ecosystem: Environmental > Aquatic > Non-marine Saline and Alkaline > Saline ... | reverse complement strand
CAGGAAACAAGGCTTTAAGCAATTTGCTTGAGGATTTGCTCTCGCCTATTTTGGATACTATTTCCATTTCTGCGCCTAAAAGATCAATGGAGGACGGGACCAATCTAGGTTTTCAGTGATGTGAGGATGGGTAATTTTTATTTTCCCTGATGGTCATAAACGGATACTTCTGGATTCACTTATTCCAATCCCGGTTAGATTGCCTGGGAATCCATATCCATTAATAAAAAAACTTTGAAGCCTTTTTTTTGCGAGTCCGGCACGATGTTAATGGAGGAAGTCGTTTTGCCTGTCCCTCCTTTTATGGTTCATGATGGAGACGATTTTCATTTGCTTTGGGCGTTTAAACAAAGATACAAAAATTATAAGCTGAGTTAAAAAATGTATTTATATAAATGAGTATTTATTTCTTTTGCTTATTTGAGCTTCTAGATTCTTCAATGATTTCTCATTCTTCTGAATTTGACTAGTTTCACCAAATGAACTGTTTTCCGCTCTTAGGTGAGTAATCCCTTTTGAATCGTTTCCATTTCTGATTTTTAGGTTTTCGAAAAAATTTTTGATCGTTTGCCTAATCGGTCTGAAGAGGAAATCCATTTCTTACTTAGCGGCCCAAAACATTTTTTCCCATCACCCGATTTACTTCCAAACCAATTCAGATGATATTGTGTTTCCTTTTTCAGTATGATCTTTGATATTTTGTGAAACGTTTGTTTTTGCCTCTTTAATTGGATGTCTGTGAATATTCGTCCTGAGTCAATCCTAAAGGAGGAACAAAAGTTTACTTGGGTTATTTTTCAAAATTTTTTCCTTATGATTTTAGCGTTGTGATTTTCAGTCATAATAATTCTGCTTCTATTTCTTAAAAACTATAAAAGTTTTATTTAAACATCGCAAAACCATATATTTGCATTACAGGATATATTCAAACGGGGAATAGTCCTCCAGCTTTGCACAAAATTACCTAATTCCGAGGTGATTACAAAAGACAATAACATGCTCCGAATTTCAGCAAGGAGTGCGGTCCCTTTACCTTATTTACTTTTGATGTTGATAATGAAGACGGTTCGCCACCAAATATATCTATTTATAAAGTATTTGAACACCAGTTTTATTGTTATCTTAAGATAAGGATTTATATGTCTCTATATAAAGTATATAGATAATAACCACATTATATCGCCATATATTCACATTGTAAGTACCTGTATATTTGAATGTTAATATGTCCAGGTTTGTTTTACACTTAAGAAATTAATGCATCTTTTTCAGGTGTGGAATACGGAGCCAAGCGTAGTGAGCGTTTTGGGAAGATAAACCTATGTGCTTGTTATCGAAACAGAAGAATCCGAAAAGGTGAGGAAACGGTTTTGCGCTGCATTCCATGCAATTGTGTATTTGTGGACACAAATTCTATCGAATTTTTATCACTAATACCTACTTCCCATTCTGAGATTCTTTTCAGAATTATCCATTAATGGGACGGCATTTAACCTCGCAACTCGGTTAAATTTTAATAGACTGAATCAGAGAAAGTTCAAGAACAGGAATTAGAAAAAACATCATAAATCATTTTTCAGTCCCAAATCCTTCGAAGGAAATAAATCTATTGATTTTGTAGTGTGGCAGAATCAGCCAAAGAAGAAAAGGTTTATTGATTTGAGTACAGTTTGGAAAACTGCTGGTAAACGGGGGAGTGTATATAGTCCAATACTGGTAACTCCTGCGTCTTGATCAAATATTTCTGATCAAAAGAGAAAAAAACCGTAAAGCTCTTAATCTGGGATGTGAAATTAGCGATCCTGGTATAGGATATACCAAAAATACGAAAATGTTGAAAAGGGAATCGAACATAGAAGGCACCCAACCAAAGGAATCCTTTTCTTTATCTGTGGTTTTTGGAGTAAATCCTGAAGCCAGTAAAGGAGAGGATCTGGCTTCTTAAATCTGATTCTGCAGTTGGCAAGGGAAAAGAAAACTCCCGGTGTGCTTGGAAACTTTCCACGAACCGCAATTCAAAATGGATGGGATTTCGCGCAGTCTCCAGTCTTTCTTCTTTCTAATCAATTTGGCGTTCCGTTTTACTTCTATAAAAAAGGATATTGCTATGAACAGTTTTTGGTACAGAAAGGCACATTAGCGACATTTATTTTTGTTCTAGTGAGTGCATCTTTTTTGTTCAGCCAAACTGATAATTTCTTTTTCAAAGGCCATCAGAAAAAAAGAGGTTGTATACCTGAATCTTACTGGGGGACTACGTATGAAATCTATACGTAACAGGAGTCTTTTCCCGACCCCAGTCTGTCTTTGTCAATAAAACTCCAAATGATTTATGGGCTTATGGCTCCAGGCTTCTTCATGAGCTTTTCTTTCCTTACTATTTTTATAAGTCATTATGCATATGGAGGAGCTTCAGGTGGGCAAACGCTATAATATGGGTGTTTTGCTATTTCTGATACTTCGTTTTTTTTCCTATTTTTTTGCAACTTTAATCCCCTTTGTCCAAATGACTTACCCAAGGTACATCTGAGTACGGCTTGCAATTCCTCTGGCTATGGCTTTTTTTCTTGTCTATTAAAATCCTGGCTTCAATCCGTGAAAAATTTTCGAGATTAATAAGAATTCTTTAGAAAGCTATTCTACTTTATGGGCAATGTCCCTTGGCGATTTTGCCTCTATTTAGTTATTTAAAAAACGTCACCAATTGCGTGGAAGTGATTTTACCAAATTTGCGGTTTATAATCATCACATTTCTTATTGTTCAAACAGGTGATTTACGAAAATAGAGAGGAGCGTTTGAAAAAATTGAAGCAGTTTGATATTCAAAAGACGCTAAGTTACAGAGATTTGTTATCAATGGTGTACGGGGGAATTGACTTTACCAAAAGAGAGTCCGAAGTTGCACAGCAGGTTTTTCTAGGATCGAACCAGCAAAAGAAGTGCTGAGTACTTATTTATTTCTGAAAGAACAGTAAATAAAACACCTCAATCAATTTTAGAAAATCAGATACAAAAAAACAGAGTGAGTTTGATCAACTCACTTAAATTCTTATTCATAATTACACTTTTATAGAGGTCAATCCTGACTAGTAGGCCATATATGCGTATATGGAACTCCATTTACGCATATATGGCCTATTAAACTCATTTTAAACGCAATCTAGGTATTTTGTTTCACCTAAGCGAATCTGATTCTTACTTCCCAGAAACATGTAGGCCATGAAAGACAAAAGAGAAAATCTCCTCTTGGGTATCTGTCAGAGTTAAAAGCCTAATGACTATACCCGATTGAAGGAAGGAAAGCAGGATCACTTGGTTATTGTCTTTTGAGTCAATGATTTCTCTAGGATAAACTTAAACGATGATGAAATCAAGATCATGATTACAAAAGCATTCTAAATGGGCAATCGATAAGGTAGTTTCTGAGCAGGCTAGAGTGAATAATAATATCAACCAATTAGCGCAAGATATGCCAATACCTATAGAGATAAGATTTCTTCGAAAGTATTTCAGGAATCACTCAATACTGATGACAAAGCACCTTGAATATTCGGAATTACATGAACAAAGGTTTTGAAAACAATCGTTATCAAGCAACAAAGTGAGAGCAAAATTCTATCAGTACAAGTTCATTCAATGGCTGACCTTACAACACAATAAAACCCAGATGAAAAAGGAGAGCTAACTAGGCTTAGGAATTTGGATACCTCCAAGATACCAAAGCAGGGTGGCGGCCGAATGAGGTTGGAAAAACTTTCTCATTTGCCCACTCTAATAGGGAATTCTATGTCAGGATAAGCAGTTGCAAGCTATGATTAGTTGCAAGCGAACGAAATATACTCAAAGAAGGAGCTGACCGGACATCGCTCATGAATGGGTGGATAAAATGGGGTTATGGAAACAATCCTTTCCTGATCGTTTTCCACAAGGATACTGCAAATAACCATGTACATATTTTGTTTCATCAAGGATTGGACAAGGAAGGAAAAAAAGATTAGCATTCTTCGAAAAATTGAGAAGCGCAGGAAGCCATACAATGGAAATCATTTGAGAAATGAATCCCAAGCATGAAGTTGCTAAAGGCTGTAGGAACGCTTAAGGAATTCAGTTTCAGTACCAAAAGCCAAGGTCTGATGATCTTGGAGAGGTTTGGGTTTCAAACTTAGAGAAAAGGAGAGAACAGCTGGATTTTGATCAAGTATTGGTTCCGTGCAAGGGCAAATACCATGTCTGAAATAATCAGTTAATCAAGTCTTACGAATTGGATAGCTTCGCACCAAATCAACTGAAGCGATTTTGGACAAAGTATTCCAAAGTCTATAAAAAAACAATTCCTGTTCCGATGTTTGAACCATCACGAACGGTTAAAGAAAAAATCATATAGGTACGCCCTCAGATCTTTGCGTGAATGCCTCAAAAGACAAATTTGGAGTGCCAGCGGATTTTTCACGGAAGGATGAGAAACAACCATACGGCTATTCTCTAATAGATTAACGCAACAAAATAGTCATTCAAAGGAAGCGGAGGTATTCCCGATGAAGCGATTTTTTGAGAAGGAAGGAGAAGAGGGAGAATCTTATCAATCCAAAGAACATCTAGCGAATCAAAAAACCTCTTGAATTGCTCGCTGCGAAAGTGAAGCTTCAATCAGCTCTCAATGATTTTTCGACTATCCGAGAAGGCTTGGGATTCATTCATGCTTTAAAGATTGAAAATAGGAGGGAGGAATCCTTGCTTGAAAACTTCTCAGGGCGATTTGCCCTAACCAAGATATCTGACTCCAGAACAGCAGTTGCTTAAAGGGAGTATTTCCAGAAGCAGATGAGGCGCCACTTACAAGACCAAAACCAATTGAGCTATTTTCGATTATGATCCCTACGCTCAATATCGCAAAATGATGTTACGATGAAGCAAGCCCATGGTAGGAGAAGAAGCAAAAAACGAAAAGGAAAATTGGAATTCACTAGATAAAATAAGACCCATGATTATCTATTCGCCAAACCAAAAAAGGGAGAGTTGGGAAAAGCACATCGCGCGTGCTGTTTTCGAATTCGCCAGCTAGAAAAGGAAGAAGGTGAGCGTTTTTGACATGGACTTTCCAAACAGTCTTTGTATAACAATAGTACCTCAAATCAGGTCAGCTGGAAAACGAAAAAGCTTATGAGGGTTGCAGCTATCGAGCATTAAGGATTCAAATCGGATACAGAAAGAGCAGAAAGAGACCTTTACAAGCTCACAGTCATATAGGACCTGGCAGGGAAGATGGATGATGAGTTAATTTTAGGTTCAGGTGTTCAAAGCAGTCCGATTTGATCATTTGCCCATTCTGCTACGATGATATAGAACCGGACTGCACTTTTTTGAATTTTGCTTGTGTGTCAAAAAGCTTAATCCCTTCCAGCCAGATCCATCTTGATACCGGTAACAGGGTCAAAATCCTCAGTCAAGTACGAGACATTGAAAAGTGTCAAACCAGGCCACTAGGCCAATTTGGAGAAACTGACTTCTTCCGCGTGACAGATCGGATAGACTTCCAAAGATTAACCCACTTCTATAGTACACCGAATCCTTGGTGCCAATCCTTGATTCCGATTTTCAAATAAAATATTCTGATGACTATATAAAAGGAAGATTCCAAATGGGAACGGAGACTACATAAACAAGCCTGGAATGGTGTCGTGGAGAACCAGGCGCAAAGTAAACAAATGAAGCTTAGAATTAGTCGAGCATCAAGAAATAACCTGCCTGTAGAGAAGGAAAAACTATAGAACTCATGCGAAGCTTTTGGAAAGGATAGAAATTTGAAGTAAGAGGAAAAGCTCAACGATTAATTCGGATAGATCAGAGACTGAGGAAGTTTTGAAGCAGGTGAAATCCACGCTTAAAATCGAATGTTAAACCCACATTTGTGAATTTTTATGCTGGAATTCTTAGAAAATATCCTGAACTGAATCACAAAATCAAGAATCACCTTAAAAGCTAGAAAATATTGAACTGGATAGACTTCTTTTATATATACCTAACCTTTCTAATTGATAGTGTATTATGCAACCAATGTGGTGATCGATGTTCTGAGAGGGAAGGGGGAAACACGTCTTGCTGGATCACAGAATGGAATTCCTACTCCTTTAAGTCGGACCTCTCTGACTTTGACGATAAACCGACAGTGGTCGAAGACGATTATCCTGAAACCTGTTCAGAATTAGAGAACAGACTTCAATTTCTTTTCCGATTAAGGGAAGAAATTGAACAACCGAAAGATTGATTCTTGAAGCAATTCAAAATTCCAAGAATCTTAAACCCCATCAAATCATCGGGAAGGACGAGTGGACGAATCTCAATTCCTTGTTTTGGTGCTCGCCAAGAAGGTTCAAATTGAGATGGAAAAAGGAAAGTGGTATCACATGAGATCCTCTATGTCTCTTGGCTTTGCGGTTTTCGCTACTTTATTCCTTTCTGTCGAAGCTGAAGCTTTGCCCAATTCTTCCTCTTGGAGTAAACAGAATTTCAAGGTGGAGTCGGATTATGAAAAGATTCTATGTGGCGCTTCCCGACTATCCCTTTGCGTTAGGATGCCAATCTCCGGATTTGTTGGGAGGCTAAGCGGTTTATAAAACAATTGAGCAGTTGGGTAGGCCATCACATGATGTTTCAGGTATCAGTTACGTTCAGCGTTCCTGTATTTTTCCTTGCTAACCATGAGGTATTTTTCCTCAGCTTGACTTTCGGAGTTCCAATAACCTAATACACTACAAAATCACACTACATATAATCAATATTTACTTACTAAAACTAATAAAATTCAATGTTCAACAGAAACTAAAAAAAAATCATCGCAAGTGCATTCAATCATGTCGTTTGTATCCAAAATTTATTGCAAAGGCTCAAGGATGTACCAAGGGTATCCAACTGCAGGCGAATTCCTCACTTCTCGCTTATGTAGATCCTGTTGGCAAGCCTTGCCTAGTCACGGTGCGGTAGCGGATCACGTGGCGTGAGAGGTTTAAATTCCAAGTGAACTCGGGAGATCAGGATATACAATAAAGAGCTAATGGGATGGGGCGGTCCTTGCCTGTTTATGGGTGTGGTAAGATGTAATTATCAAAGCATTTTTCGGAGTCTGATGGCAAAGCAAATTCCCGATATATAAGGGGCTTCAAAAAACCCCTTGTTTTATCGTTGGTTTTCAAGGAAATTTATCGGATGGGAGTCGCTTCCTTGGTGATCGCGGTCGTGTCGGGAGGTCTAATGGGAAGTTTATCAGTATGGGTATTAGTGGTGTAAATCACCATCACTGTAATCGTAACAGGCCTTTTCATTACATCCCAAGCAACAGAAAAAAGGGATTGCATCGGCAAAAACAAGGTATGTGCGGAGTCTTTCCAAAATTGCCACATCTCTAAAATCAAAAAATCATGTTCAAGAAAAAGAGGAATGAGTTAAGTTGCCCTATTTTAGGTATTGAAAATGACATAAACGGTTTCATTGCCTATTCAATCTAACCGGTGATTTGGGTTATTCTGAAGCTGAGCGATATTCCTGTTCCACAATATCTCGGGCGGACTCATCTAAATATATTCCTTTCATCAAGCTGTTACACTAATGTATCAGTATACTTGGTGAAGGATATCTGATCCAAAAAACAGGATATTTTTTCAAGAAGCATTTACAATGAAAAATGATTCGAAGGAGTACGCCTACAGGCAAAAAGATGACGGAGCATTTCCAAGGTCGCCAATACCACTTCGCTAAAAACATTTTCTTGGTATCACCAAAAAAAGAGCAAAAGGCAAATACAATGGAAAGTCAGTGGAATGACTTTATCCAAAACACTCGGGAAGATATCTGATTCTTTTCGCACGCTCAGGAATTAAAGTTGAAGCTCTAAAAAAGGATTGAAACGACCGTTATGTGAGAAGAATCTTAAGCATGAATTATTCAATGAGAAGAGGATCATGCTTGACACTTAGCTAGCAGAAGAAACCCAAGTAGAAAGTGGTTGACAGGGTTTTCGTTCAATCACCTTAGTTGATACGGACAAGTAGGAAATTCCTGAAAATAATCAGCTACCCCCATCTTGAGAGAAATGATAAGTATACCCTTCAAAGGTTTTCCAGTGGATAACAATGGGTTTCTTTTTTGATGTTCCCAAACGTCCAAACCGTAGTTTACAATTCAGGTCATTGAAATTATTGAACCAAAGACAAACACAGGTAAAGCTGGAATTAAAGCGGAAGAGGCATTCAGGATTCCAGTCCCAGCAATAATATGTGTGTTGAGGATATTGATAGACTTTAGATGATGTAGCAGACACAAATCAAAACTTCTCGTCTTCAATTGTCATTTCAACGTAGGTCGTTTCGGCTCAAAAAGAGCATTTACAAGGGCCTGTAAATTTTGTTGAATCTCCTTGTTCAGCATGGATTCTGGCAAACAAAAAATTCCTATAATCAACTTGAATTGTTAGGACTCTCCTTTCCTTGCAAATACCGCAGAACTGAAAGTTTAACGGACTACTTCCTAACTACTTTCAGATGCTGCCTTGTTGTTGTTTTATCTTAAAAAATCCCTGATCAAGGATTGGAAAAAAAGCACTTTTCAATTCCGCTTCACAGACAGGGACCAAGGGAGTTCCCGTAAAAATAGATCCAGCCGAAAATTTGCCGATGCAATGCAACCGGGAATCAATAATAGAAACAAATTCAGTGCTTGGCCCTTCCGGCTCTGGGAAAATCCTTCTTTCATGAATGCACTGATCGAGCAATATTGTATGTGGAAACAAAAAGGCCTGATTCCTAAATGGCTTATGGATGTGGCTAACTCGTAGATACTGGACATTCCTATTTCGGGTTATATGCCAATATTACAATGGTAAAATAAATAACCTATACAAGAGGAAAAATTCCCAAAACGACCAATCCTTTTTCTATCACTGAAGAGAATAATAACATCGAGAAAAAGACTACCTCCTTACCCTGTGTTTCCCTACTTTGGAAAACAGCTGAAGCCGTTCAGTTTCGCAAGTAGAGGCAGACGTTGATTGCCTTAAAATACCATCTCGGGAATATATTCCTCTTTTTTTTCTTAACGAGAGTAGTATAGAAAGGCTTTGCTTCAATAGCTTTTATGAATTCGCTTCTGAAAAGATTCCCCGAAACAGGGCACTAGCGCATGAGAAAATCGGTTTTGAAACTGGATGAATTTCGATTTGTTACTCAAAAATTCTATAGGGGAGGGGAATTTGAAAACCTTCTTAACGAGGCCGTTGATCAATCCCTGTTTACCGAATCCTTTGTGGTCTTTTATGAAATTGATAGCCAATCAAAGGAGCATAAGGTGCTTTTCCCTATTGTAACACTCATAATCATGGGAGGTTATTCATTCCAAAAAAATGAGGTTCGAACCAAAATAACCGAAAAGCCCTGATCATCGAAGAAGCGTGAAAGCAAGTGCCTCACCACTCATGGCAGGATATATACTTTATCTCTACAAGACGGTTCGAAAAATTTTTGGGGAGAGAGGCTTCTAGGACCTCAGGAGCTTGGGGAATATTATCGGAAATGCTGTGGTAAGATAGTATAATCAACAAATTCATACGATTGCCTGTTTGGATCAGACAAAATTCAAGGACAATTATTTTACAGATAGCTTCTCTTATCCATCAATGAGGACTGAGCGGAGGAAAGAAAGATTTTACTATTAACCAAACTCGTATTCATGACGGATTAGGGAAGGTTCAAGAAGTCTTATATAAGACCTGGATCTACAGGAGAAGTCTAATGGAGTGGAAAGTGTCCCTACACTAAATACATCACCTATACTTACAGAAAAAAGCCGAGACAATCAGCTATAGAAATTTATACCCAAAGCCTTTGGCGGACATCAGAAAGGGACTGGATGCATTTCTGTCGAGGATTTTAAAGTCCCTTCCATCTTTTCTCTACACGGCTTTTTTGGAGCAGAGGTAAACACACACGGAGAGCCCCTTAAGGAGAAAACACTGATTTCCACTTAATAACCCTACGCTATTAATAAAAATCTGCTTCTATTACTCTTATTACTTACCCTTGTCGGATCGTCCCTTTGGACAGGCCTATATGTTGGACGTATGCCGTTTCAGTGGCCACAGCCGCCCACTCTGCGTTAGTCAATTCCAGCTGAGGGCGGACCAAGAAAGGTTGACCCTGATCGAACGGGGTCAGTTGGCGATAAACGGGAAACCTAACCATTTGTCAATGTACGATGCAGGAAAAATCTATTTAAAGGGACTTTCGGAAGTAAAGCTACCATTCTGACCAACCTTTCTAAACGTGCAGGAAAATAGCAGAATGGCAACGGCCATTTGGGAGATCTAAACGAGGGTACGGACTTAGCTGGGGGAAAAACCAGCATTGCTTCTGTTTGGCCGAAAGAAAATGCCACCAGTTCAAAGCAACGGGCTACTTCCTTGGCTTTGGGAGGTCACTCTTTTGTTTTGAAGGGAGGGAAAGAAACAAAACCTCATGGACGCAGGTGAGAAAGGTCCAAGTATCACCAGATTTGACTGAAATGGTTGATCCTGAGATCCATATACCTATGGAATGTATACGCCTTCCATGTATTTTGCTCAGATGAAAGGGTTTATCAACGGCTTTGAATCCTTTTCAGGGGTTACATCACGTAGATATTCAGCTTGCGCAGGATATCGCTAGAAAAAGCCAAAACGCTATACATCAATGAAAAAAGGCATTTTATAGCCTTTTCATATTCATTTTCGCAAACATAGGATTTAGCATTTGCACAGGTTAATGTTTGCAACTTCTACACCAGCTAGTCGAAGAATCTAAATCTGAATACAACCTTAAGAGGCAAAAGCAAGTCGGGGAAAGAATGCTATTCAATGAAGAGGAAATAATAGCCTGTCAATTCGGTCAGAAAAAAATACCCGAACTGTTACAGGCAGCGATTTGCAAAATATCCAATCGTCAAGATGCCATCGGCATTGGGAAGCTCAGCACAACCTTAGTTAATTCAATCATAGACAACCAACAGCAGAATCCATTATTCGTACTGCAAAGACAAGATCCGGACAACTTTCTTGCTTTTCGCAATTTGAAAACAGAAAAGATTTTCGTCGAAGAGATCTTATTCACTTTTGAAAGTATTCTTGGTTTTATCCGGCAAAGTATCGGGTAGTTAATCAAAATGAAGGTATCGGAAAAAAGAAGGATTCTTTTCCAGCACAATTCTCATTGACGAGCTCGAGAAAATCAAAACGGGATTTCCCTATACAGCATCAAATCCGCTAACAAACATTCATCTTAAACGGAAGTTAGCGGTGTCAATTCCTTATCTCAATTATGTGACCTACTGAAATGGCCTTAAGTGGAAGAAATCATTTCAAAAATGCCAAAAAACCCTCACGCAATGAAATCGAAGGCATTACTCCAAGTCACACACTGCGATGATTATAATGCATGCGAGATTCCATATGGCCTTTAAAAATCAATTATAAATCATATGGAAAGGCTCATTTTCTTTTTGCTGTTTTGTGCATCTCCACTTCAGGACCGTATTCCCCAGACAATGGTATGTGACAAAAAAAAACCATTGTACGATTGTCCAATACAAATGCGCGCTATGATGAAATGTCAGCGAAATAAGGTTATCACCAAACGCTGGGATTGTCATTCAAACAGAAACACCGATAACATCATTGTCAATTCATCTAGCCTGGCAATTGGTGCAGACGATGATCGTCAACTCTCTGACTCAACGTGGTAATGAAGAGCGGATTTAAGATGCAATTCAGGAAAGATGCATTGCTGGAAACTGTCCTAAGACATCAGTTCGATTTCATCTGAAGCATTCAAATGGCGGCTGACTATCAGTCCTTTTTATCTCATTACTGAAGAATATACCACACAGGCTAAAACCAGAAGCATTAAGCTTGTCACTGAAGTATCGAGCCTGCATCCTTAAAGAAGGCGATAAACCTGTTGATCAAATTTACAATGTTCAGGGAAACGAACTTCTCAATAACGATTCCAGAAGTAATTACAGGTAAATCCCTCGCCTTGGTATTATCCAGCTAGGAACAGCATCTCATTGGGCAAAAGACCAATGCGAGAGTAATAGATCTCTTAATCCTTACCAATCCTATGTCAATAAGGATTTAGGATTGATCAACACGAAATTAGTTCATCAAACAGAAAATCCTAAACTCAATGAAGCTCTCCACTAGCATTTCCAACCTCTTTTTCATTAAGTATTTCTTAGAAGGGCAAAACGCTTAATTAAGATAAGGGCCAAATTGCTTAGCCCAAACAGGAAAGAAGTTTTTAAACAAATGGGATGAGGATAAATTTCTATCCAGAACCCAAAAGAATTCTCGGATTCGACTAAAACCTATTTGGTATTCAAACCTGGGCTTGCATCCCAATTATCAGAATTGGATAGAAGGACCTTTTGTCTCCTAAGAGGAGAGAACAGACCCAAAGGTTGGGTTTGGCACGGCCACGCGATGAGCAGATTTCTCCCAACCATATTTACATTAAACTTCTAGTCACAACTCAGGATACCATGATAAGTTAATTATGGCAGGTAAATTAGACGCAGAGATCCATATGCTCTCTCAACGGAATTTCGTGCGGCCAACCATGCACTTTTTCCGTAGCAACACAGATCCCGCTTTAATCAGCTCTTATTATTAAAGGGAAGACCTCACCTAACTTTTTGGATGCGCCCTCTGTTTTCAATGTCTTTTCATTAGATGAGAAAGCCTCTAAGCAGAAGTGTCTCGTATATAATATTCGTCCGTACCGCGTTGTCAAATCCATGATTACAGCCATGCCATCACTCTCAGGATGAAGTCTAAACAACATTGCTCTTCACTTCTTGAGCGGTGCGATCTTTTGCCGAAAAGCTAGGACATGGCGAAAGGGGAACAGGCGCTTACTGCGAATTCTAATGTCTTCACATCGTGATCTATGTCCCCGAAAGAGGGTGGGATAATTACGTCTTTTAAGCATGTCAAACTGCGTCAATCCGTGCTTAAACCGGCAACACCTGTTGGAAAATAGCGCCTCACCTTACGGTTCACGCTCAAAACGGTGCCAGCTAAATCGCAAATCCTTACCATTGCCGGCCTCTCCTCACAGAGCCTTATTGTTGTCACTGCCACTGGCTATGCCGCAATAGATTGACAAGAAGCTCATCAAATCTCAAGACATACGCATTCATTTGACGCTACGTCAGTTCCAATGCTATATCATCCTCTCTATATTCTTATCTGAACGCGTTTATGGCTTGAAAATGCGACCGCGCTACCCAGCCTCGTGAGGCAATATGGTGATGGCAAAATCGATTGAGCTAAGAACGTATGTTGATGCTTATTTAGTGGGGCCAAAGTCGTTGTCACAACCCCGTGAACATGAAGATGGTACGTTCGAAAAACCAGTCGTTGAAATGGCGCTCCCAAGAAAAATTTTCGTCCAATGTATTAAGGCTTTCTCCTACGGCATGACAATCTAATCCAAACTGTTAGTGTTCAGCCTTGGCTACCGTTTCAATCAACGCCTTGGAATTCCACACCGACGACTAATTTCTATAGCACTTGATGAATGATACTGTCCTCCTGATAATACTTATTAATCATTGCTATCGCCCCCTTATCTTACCTCTCACTCTTTTTCAAAAATTACGGTTGATTGCGGTCGGTTGAAGCGGTTTATTTATAACGACCGATTGTGACCGATGCGCCGCATACGAGGCCACTCAGCAAGACAAGATAAACAAGCCGTTCTTGAAATCATTGGCTCTAGAGTCAATGTTAAAG
>Ga0163217_1007015_pt1 | contig 13817 bp, 8 predicted proteins | sample SynspAceP_FD_185933 | JGI IMG/M metagenome (GOLD analysis project Ga0163217, IMG submission 185933) | Saline lake microbial communities from Ace Lake in Antarctica - Synechococcus sp. Ace-P (PacBio error correction) | ecosystem: Environmental > Aquatic > Non-marine Saline and Alkaline > Saline ... | reverse complement strand
TCTCCTTTGCTTTAGCGTTAAATCGATATCTGGCCCTTTGCTGACCGCTGAAAAAAGGCATATTCAAAGGCAATTTCAAAAGATTTGATAATCTGAACAATCGCCGCCAGGATACCCTAGTCATTTCAATGTCATCTGGGACATTCGATTACAAGGCTAATCCCTACACGGTTTTTAAAGTGGATTTATAGGTTAATACAGATAATCGTTTAACACATTATGAAAAAAAAAAGTTGGCATCTTGCGCCGTCTAATCGAAACAATTCGCTTAAAACTAGAAACAAGTATTCGAAACGCCGAGTGAGGTTCTTGTCCGCCAATAAGAAGCAGAATCATTCATTTTAGTCTAGACCATCAGAAGGTGATCGCGATTTCTTTTCGTCTAGCCAGACCTTACAAGACGACATCGCCATTCTGGACGCCTCAAAGCGGCGATGCATTTTCAGGGCATCCTCGACCATAACCCCAATGAAGACAGCTTACTGCGTCCCTTTTTTTCCTTTTTCTTCTCCCTTCTTCCTCCTCTCTTTTTCTTCTTGGTTTCTTACCAGCTCATCGTAAGATCTACCAACCGTTTATTTTAGATGAGCTTTCGATTAGCATGTTCCGCTTGAGCCTTTTCTTTCTTGGAAAGCAATGTAATAACGATAATGGTCTCAAATTGTGCCGGTAATTTTCGCCAAAACAAGCAAGCAATAGCGATAAAGCTAAACCCTGCAAACCCCAATAATGGTTGAGGAGTAATCTCCCCCGCCACATGAAAACGCCTCAGAATGAGAGCGAGCAACAAAATACAAAGGGAAACCTGTTCGCTTTGAGTGCCTATACATCATCATCATGTTCTGTTTAAGAAAGCTCCATAAAGCGGCCATTTTGAAAACCCTTTCCTAAAATCCATCCAGTCGCATCATTGATTGCCAATAATAGGCAAGTGCGTTTTTAATTAAGCCGAGAGTCATTAGAGTGAAGTAACGCCCCCATTCCAAGGCTTGCTGTCTGCTGCTAATACCCACTGACCAGTTGTTATCCACTATTTCTAAGACACCGCTTCATACTAAATGTGCGAATCAGTTTCAAACAACTTACTCAAGTCGTAATTAACACCAAAAAACCTGACTGACACCGGTGAATTTTTACGACACCCACGCACCGTTGGCTAAAAGACGAACTATTCTTTATTCTCTATATTCAAATCAAGAGAGAGATATAACACATCATTTTCTGTACCGCGGGGGGCCATTTTTTAATATAATTTCGAATCGAATTTATCTTGTAGTTGAGAGTTTCAACACGAGTAATTACGCCTGCTTGAGAGTGATTCTAATTCCGCTCTCGGCCATTCGGCATGATCCAAGCGCACTGTGAGAACCAAACTAGAGTTTGAGCGAATTGACAAAAACTCATCGACAACCAGATCCTCCCATTCAGCCGAGGAAAGCGTGTGATCTTTCGGAATTCAATCGCGCATTACGCTGTTTTCAACAAACAAGGCTAACACGCTTGATGGTGCCCCATTTCACGACTAAAAACATTCGCGCTACAGGACAAAACTTCCGATTCCATTCCACGCCAACTGACTGGTTATTGTCTAACAAATCGATACCCTCCCCAGCTAAGCAACAATATAAAAATTCATAATACCGGGATAGACACACCAGCAATAAATGGTTTTTCCCGTGAGAAACATCCACCAAAAGTCATAGGGTTACAGCCTGATTGAATCCAGTTATCGTATCTTCTAATTGACACGGCTGGCAAATCAAATAGCCTTGTTCCATCGCCACAGCCCAAAGCAAGAAGTGCTCTTTTTGGCTGCTCTGTCTCAATTCCTTTCAGCAATAACATTCAACCTAGAGAATTTCCCAGCTCTATGATCATTTTCAGATTTGGCCAAATTCTTTTCAGATTCCCTCCATTCTCCACAACAAAACTAGGTTCAATTTTAATCGTTTGAAACCGACCAAGGTAGATACAGTAGCCAAGAAGGAATAAACCCTACCAAATCATCAATATTGGACCCGCACGCCTAACGTTTTTAAAAACCAGATAAGTGTTTGTAATGGTGCTTTCTCTTTATGAATTGAGACTCGTAATCTCCAGTTCTATCATTTCATGAGGACATCTTCTCCTTCAAAGCAAGCTTTAAATTGATCCGAAGTAATTGGGACGGATGATTTCATTACCAGCGACAGTGACGAAATAGGCACATTGAATAACCCATGCTTTTAGCGTATTAATGCTTACAAGACTTGCTGTAGCGATTTGTTGATCCAATGTATCAAAAGCCCACTGTTCTCAGCCAAGACGATGAATATCTGTGAAGAAACTCCCGTTTATGAGTCCACCGAGCCAGTGCTTCAAACCCCAATCAGTGTGTGTCTTTTAAACTTACCTTAGGCTGAAATAGCAATTATGTCGTTATTTAAGATCGGCTTCGCGCATCTTTTAATTAAATCATAGCGGCCAAAACAGGCGGTGGCGAGTGTTCAGAAAAGGGCAAATAAGAAAACGCCCTCATATTTGGCTCGTTCGAACCGACTTTTCCGACACTTGACTAATTGCTCGGGCTTATAGGTAGAAAGTCTGAAAACTTCACCAAACTAATGGTCAAGTCGAGAAGTGCTTGGAGGCTCTCTATTCAATCTGGTATGGAATAATAGGATTCGAGTGGACGATTCGCAGTAATCCTGATCCTCATACACAATCAGCACTATAAGTGTCTCCGCTCTATTAAAGGCAATATCAACCGATTATCAAAGAAATGACTTAAGTGATCATACAAAGACAACGTAAGCTGGTGGCCATACTTAGACCCCTAGAACCGATTCGATATAGGCCAAAATCTTTCGACCATATAACATTGAATAGGGGCTTTTTCCTTCCAAGAGAACATGTCACGTATTTCTCATTACCAACCAGTTTTTATTGTGAATGCTAAAGCGCGGGTCAATATAAGCCAACTCAGTTAATTTACTGTGTTAGTGCGACATTACGAAAACCGCACAATATTTTCACAGAAACTTGAAGTAAGTTAATTTCATTTGTGGCGGAAGTCTACGGTCCAACTTCACCACGATCATATATTCTCGGACGTCTAATTCTTTGTTCGAAAAAATACAACACAGAGAAGCCATCCAAAAAAAAACTGACTCTTCTTTTGTATTTCGCCTTTTCAATCGCTTCTTTTAAAAACAGTTCTTGAAATTACGATAAATTATATCATGTATATGAGATGCCAAAATTCGCCACCTGGCAGCAACAATTAACGCTTTTCTAGCGCGCTCCTCTTCAGGGTGAAAAAAGCACACTATCCCGCCTTATTTCATTTTCAATAGCAGACTAATTTCAGTCCAAAATAGAATGCGTATATTCTAAAAATATCACTCTTTGAGCAATGCGTTGACTCGCTGCAAGTAACAACGCATTCCTGACGAGCTTCCTCATGTCCGAAAGGTGCTTCCCACGTGCGCTAAGGTTACTCAACACTTCGTTTGCCAAAGTGCGCTGGTAAGGTCCGATTTTACAGCCAATAATCGTCAATATCATATTGTCCGATAGATCATCCACTGGCGCGCATACCTGGCTGCCCTGTCAAACCAAAACAATGCGCCACTAGTCATTTCCAATGACGTCACGAATAGTACGAATAGCGTAAAGCCAGCTTTATCCGTTTCATCACCACATCAAGAAAGATTACCGAGATGTCTGGGTCGCCGCAATCACGTCCCGCCTCGCTGCGGACGATGCGGTAAGAAACTCTACCTGCTTTCATCATAATTAGCGCACTTAAACCGTTCATTAACGCCGCTTGATAATCAGGGATGCATCTCTACCGATAAGGACTTACAGTATTTCTTGGAATTGAACTTGATTGGTATTGCTTTGTATCAGAGGATTAAAAATCCATGCAATTTACCATCCTTGTCTTTCGTGGTTTTATCTAATAAATAGTCTTGAAGCTTAGCGCTTTATATAAAAAACTGCCTCAATACGGCAATAACAAATTTTGTTAACGAAATATTATTAATTGCCATTCATATCAACCTTGGAGGTTTAGCGCGTAAGTTTGTTCGTTACACATCAAGTTTCACTGTAAGAATACCAAATTTTACTATTTTTTTCGAGAATAGTTAACGTACTAGACACAAATATCAGGTATATTTGTTTTGTGATAGTAGTAGAAACGTTGAAAAAGACACTGGCAGGCGGATTAAAAGAACCTCATGGACAAAACATAAAGGCAAATTATTCATTCTTAATCAGCTCTTCTGAGCAGTAAATCGACTTGTACAAGGGCGCTACTGAACCAAGCGATTAAGGGCGCATTTCGATTTCTCATTACAACGCTGTGCGCCCAAGAACCGGCGAAAGAGCATGGTCGGAGAATTACTATTTATCGACTGATGAATCCGTCCTAGATTGATTGCGGAAGGGACGCTTTTCGAGCACGCTTCAGGTTTTGATAATTATTACGCACGTCGAAAAATCTAATTTGCATGTTTAGAAACAAGTGCTTAGATGTCATTAGAATTAGCACTTGGCAAGGCGCACGCCAAATCCGTCAATTTTACCCTGAGGCCATCGGAATATATCTACCCCGCCGTTCATACCAGCCTTTAGAAGAACGACTAAGATAAGTCGAGCAACCGACACGACGATGTTCCATTCAGCGCCGCATGGCGAAGCCGTAAATGAAATGTTTTCTCACTACACCGAATACGACTTTGTCATCGAAATGATGATTTGAGCGGCACTTTCTCAAATGGCGGGGGCCATTATTTATGGCAATTGAGAGCAAAAACACCCGTATGCAAGAAAAAAGTGCAATCTTATAAATATCTTCTTGTCATTATGAGAACCCGTTAAGTAGAATTACCTTGGATAAATAGATAACCGAACAACAGAGGTCCAAAATGGCTCGAGTTAACCGTAGAAATGTTTAAAAAACGTTGATAACCGCTCGGAATTAGTATGGTGTATCATCAAAAACGCGCACGCAACTAGCAACTGGTGGTGAAGAAGCGAAAGTGCCTCTGATGGGACAAATAACCGGTATTGCACTACGTGAAATACAGCAACTTGATCAACGCAGCCAATGTTATCTGCAAAAACGCCCAATTCACGAGTTTTAATCTCCAATGGTCGCTCAAAGCACAACTGTCGCACTTCTCCTTTTACCTGGTGAGTCGTGCGATGATCGATATATCCGTTGAAGACTGTTAGCACCTCTGAACCTTTGACGTCAATATTACCTTACGATCAGTCCTTACAGGGATAACTGAGAGCTTCCGACCTAATTCATATGCCCGTATGCAGAGAGTACACGCCCACCGATGCTGGCAAGCGGCGTAAAAGTGGCGCCCTATGCACCCATCCTCTCGCTGTCGCTGAAATGTTGTGTAGAAACTGTCGGAGGGTATTGTGCAATCGGCGAATAAGAGATTGACTGGGCCGCGCGGCACCTTCTGGCACGACTGTAATTCGAAAGTACACGTGCAATCCAGCAGTTAACCACTTCAGCCCGACAACATTTGGAAGGGCGTTCTGCGAGTCTTGCTCTCCGGATGTTCAGTAAGCGATGACGAAGATCTTTGAAACACATAGCCAAGTCTCCAGCAATTCTCAAAACTCACTGGCCATGCCAAGACCGGATTGACATTCGGCGCGATTTCTAGTAACGTTCCGGCAGAATCTGATACCTTGCACAGACCAGCGCTCTATTCAGATAGCTCATTGTGCCAGCCAATAAAAAGCGCGCTGTGAGTCTTTGCCAGGCGACAGACCTTAGATATATGCCTCACCACGCAAATCGTCTGGCAATGTACAAGGTTCGGTTGATTTAGAATCTCTCGCTTGTCAAGCTTATTACCCAATGCGCGCTCGAATGCTACAAACGGCTATCCATAAAAAAAATGATGGCCACAAACGCATTAAAACACCCAAAAAACTCGAAGATACGATTTTTCGATCTGAACTGCCCGGACTATACGAAGCCAGTATTCAGTGTTCGATAAAAAACATATATTTACAGTATTTACATAGAAGCATGTTGCACAAGAAGCGTCGTTCTTTAGATATTATGGACACGTCATGGGCAGACCTCCTATGTTCCACGAGTCGCGCCCACGACAGCTGTTTTATCGTAGATTCTCTGGGGTTAGTATTCACGCCTCTTCAAACCCATTGAGGTCGCTTCAACAGATTCCACATCACCGCACCCCCCTACCCAAAGATCAACGGTTACCAATCACTTCATACTACGGATTCAGAGCTCCAACGGCTCCCGATATCCTCTCTTCTTCGTGCGTCAACGCCTCATGCCGCTCTTTGTTTCTCTAGGAGTAGATCGTTTCACGTTGAGAGAGTAATTCATAATCGCCATTGGAAGCGGCCTTCTACCTTTACCTATCAAACATCAAACGTGATCTCGAAATTACCTCTTGGTACGCGACTTGGAATTCTTTGAAATCCTTCTATATGTTGTTTTGAAAGAGGCCATGTGAAAACCCTCAGGAGTATTCGATAACAGCTTGTCGTGGCGTCGTGACCAAAACGTACCCCATGAACGTCCATAATTTTCATCTAAAGAACGACGCTTCTTGTCCAATCTTCTGATAAATACTTAAATGGTTTTCTCGAACACTGATACTGCTTCGATATAGTCGGCGGCCAGTTCAGATCGAATCGTTCTTCGAGTTTTGGGTGTTTTAATGCGTGTTGCCATATTTTTACTTCATTTTGGCCTTCGGGATTTAGCCTGTAGCATTCGAGCGCGCATTGGGTATAAAGCTTGAAAAAGGCGAGAGATTCTAAATCAACCCAACCTTGTACATTCCCAGACGATTGCCGATGGAGCATAAATATCTAAGTTTCCGCGGGCAAACGGCGCTTTTTATGGGCTGCATGGCAATCTAATGTCGCATGTTGTGCAATCGATCTGCCAACTTACCAAAATGACGCGAATGTTCATCGCCATGGCCATGGCCATTTTTTTGGAAATTGTGGGCTTGCTTTTCGAACTTGGCTATTTGAATCAAGTATGCGTCAGCCTACTGACGCCTCCAACAAGACTTGCGACGCCTTCCCAAATTGTTCTGTAAGTGCCTCACGGCTGATGCCAGTGTCTTCGATTACGTCGTGCAAAAAGTGCCGCCGTCATCCATCAACAATCCATCCGAAGTTCAGACAAAAATTTCAGCACAGCGAGAGGCATGGTGACATAGGGCTCGCCACTTTTACGCCGCTGCCCATCGTGGGCTTGCTCGGCATAATAATAGCGCTTTTACCTTACGACTTGATCGTAAGGTAAAATATTGACTCAATTCATGCTTAAATCTCAACGGTATACTCGCTACCTCACAAAGGTTAAAAAGGAAGTGCGACAGTTGTCTATGAGCAGCACACCATCTGAGATTAAAACTCGGGAATGCGCGTTTTTGCAGAGATCAACATGCCCTGGTTTTGCCTGGCGTTGATTCAAGTTTGCTTGCTATTTCACGTAGTGCAATAAACGGTTACTTTGTCCCCTCAGCAGCACTTCGCTTACTTCACCACCAGTTGTAGGTTGGCGTGCGCGTTTTGATGGACACCATCACTAATTCGAAAGCGGTTATCAACGTTTCTAAACAATCTTCTACGGTAATCGAGCCATTTGACCTCTGTGTTCGTATCTATTTATCCAGGTAATTCTACTTAAACGCTTCTCATAATGACAAGAGATCATTTATAAGATTGCCACTTTTTTCTTGCATAAACGTGTTTCTTCCTTCTTCATTGCATAAATATGGCCGCCATTTGAGAAATTGCCGCAAAATTCAAAAATCTCAATTTACCGATGACAAAGTCGATTCGGGTAGTTGAGACATTTCATTTACGGCTTCCCATGCGGCGCTGAAATGACATCGTCGGTGTCGGTTGCTCGACTTCTAGTCGTTCTTCTAAGGCTGTAATGACGGCGCGTAAGATGAATATTCCGATGGCCTCAGGGTTAAAAATTGAACGATTTGGGCGTGCGCCTTGCCAGGTCATTTCTAAAATGACATCTAAGCCTGTTCTAAACATGCAAAAATAGAGAATTCTTTCGGACGTGCCGTAATAAACAAAGACCTGAGCGTTGCCTCGAAAAAGGCGCTTCCGCAATCATATGCGAGAAGGATTCATCGTCGATAAAATATTATCTCGACCATGCTCTTCGCCGGTTCTTGGCGCACGCGTGTATGAGAAATCGAAATGCCACCTTATGTCTTGTTCAGTAGCGCCTTGTTTACAAGGTCGATTTACTGCCCAGAAGGAGCTGATAAGATGAATAAATTTGCCCTTTTATGTTTGTCCATGGAGTTCTTTTAATCCGCTGCCATGTCTTTTCAACGTGTCTACTATATCACAAACAAATCATCTGAATATTTGTGTCTAGTATCGTTAACATTTTCGAAAAAATTAGTAAAAATTTGCGTATTTCTTAACATGAAACTTTGATGTGTAAACGAACAAAACTTACGCCTTAACCTGCCAAAGGTTGATAATGAAGGCAATTAATAATATTTTTCGTTTTACAAAATTTTTGTTAGGCCCTTGAGGGCAGTTTTGATATTTTAAAGCGCTTAAGCTTGCAAGAAACTATGTAATTAGATAAAACCACGAAAGACAAGAGGAAAATTGCAAATGGCAGTTGAGCCTCGGTACAAAAGCAAAGACACCAAGCAACCGTGCCAAGTTCCAAATATGACAGGGAAAGGCTTTAACCGATAGAGGAGTGATCCTGATGATCCCAACCCGGCCCGGAATTGAAACCGGTAAGTGGCGCTAATTAGGAAGGGCAGTAGATCAGGATCCATCGCGATGGATGTCCGGCCGAAAGAATGTTCCTATGTAAAATAGTTCTTGAAAGCTAGCGCTTATATATGAAAACTGCCTTTCATAGGGCAATAACAAATTTTGTAACGAAAATTTATTAATTGCCTTCATTATCAACCTTTTGCAGGTTAGCGCGGTAAGTTTTGTTCGTTTACACATTCAAGTTTCGACTGTAAAAAATACCAAATTTTTACTATTTTTCGAGAACTGTTAACGATACTAGACACAAATATTCAAGATGATTTTGTTTTGTGATATAGTAAGAACGTTGAAAAAGACACTGCAGGCGGATTAAAAAGAACCTCATGGAACAAACATAAGGCAATTTATTCATCTTATCACTCCTTCTGGAGCAGGTAAATCGACCTTGTACAAGGGCGCTACTTGAACCAAAAGACGATTAAGGTGCGCATTCGATTTCTCATAACAACGCGTGCGCCAAAAACGGCGAAGAAGCATGGTTCGAGAATACTATTATCGACGATGAATCCCTTCCTAGATATTGATTGCGGAAGGGACGGCCTTTTTTCGAGCACGCTCAGGTCTTTGATAATTATTACGGCACGTCGAAAGAATCTATTTTTGGCCATGTCTAGGAACAAGCTTAGATTGTCATTTGAGAAATAGACTGGCAAGGCGCAACGCCAAAATCCGTCAATTTTACCCTGAGGCCATCGGAATATTCATCTTAACGCCGTCATTACCAGCCTTAGGAAAACGACTAAGAAGTTTCGAGCAAAACCGGACCACGACGAATGTCATTCAAGCGCCGCATGGCGAAAAGCCCGGAAATGAAATGTCTCACTACACGAAAAAATACGACTTTGTCATCGTAAATGAGGATTTTGATGCGGCACTTTCTCAAATTGGCGCCCATATTTATGGCAATGAGAGCAAAAAACACCCGTTATGCAAGAAAAAAAGGGCAATCTTATTAAATGATCTCTTGTCATGTATGAGAAGCCGTAAGTAGGAATTACCCTTGTGATAAATAGATAACCGAAACACAGGAGGTCAAAATGGCTCGAGTTACCGTAGAAGTTGTGTTAGAAAACGTTGATAAGCCGCTTCGAATTAGTGATGGTTGTCATCAAACGCGCACGCCCAACTAGCAAACTGGTGGTGAAGAAGCGAAAGTGCCTGCTGAAGGGGACAAAGTAACCGTTTATGCACTACGTGAAATAGCAGCAAAAACTTGATCAACGCAGGCAATGGATCTGCCAAAAAACGCCAATTCACGAGTGTTAATCTCAATGGTTGTCGCTCATAGCACAAAACTGTCGCACTTCCTTTTTACCTCTGTGAGGTGAAGCGATGTATTTACCGATTGAAGATTAGCACTGACCTTGGAGCTCAATATTTACCTTACGATCAAGTCGCTAAGGTAAAACGCGCCTATTATTATGCCGAGCAAGCCCACGATGGGCAGCGGACGCGGTAAAAGTGGCGAGCCCTATGTCAACCCAATCCTCTCGCTTGTCGCTTGAAAATTTGTCTGGAACTTCGGTACCGCATCGTCCGCCAGCGAGCGGCGAAAACCGTGATTGCGGCGGGAACCCCAGAACATTCTGCGTAATCTTTCTTGAGTGTGGTGATGAAAACGGTGATATAAGCTGGCTTACGGCTTAATTCGTTACTAGTTATCGTGACGTTCATTGGAAATGACCTTGGCGCATTGTTTGTTGACAGGGCAGCCATGGGTATGCGCCAGTGATGATCTCATCGGACAAATATGATATTGACGATTATTGGTAAATCGGACCTTACCAAGCGCATTTGCAAACATAGTGTTGAGTAACCTACGCACTGGAGTGTCTAGCCTTATCGGACATGAAGGAAGCTTCGTCACGGAATGCAGTTGTTACTTGCAGCGAGTCAACCGCATGTGCCTCAAAGAGTGATTATTTTAGAATAACATTTCTAGTTGGATTGAAAATTAGTCTGCTATTGAAACTTGAATTCAAGCGGGATAGTGTGCGTTTTTCACCCTGAAGAGGGGACGCACCGCCCTAACATATGAGCAGCGTTAATTGTCCTGCCAGTGGCAGATTTAGCATCTCGATATACATCGATATATTTTATCCGTAATTCAAGAAACTGTATTTTAAAAAGAAAGAAGCGATTTGAACAACGAATACAAAGAAGAGTCATGTGTTTTTGGATGCTTTCTGTGTTGTATTTTCGAACAAAGAATAGACGTCGAGAATATATCGATCTGGTGAAGCGTGGGACCGTAGACTCGCCCAACAAAATGATCTGAACTTAACTATTCAAGTTTATCTGTGAAAATTATATCATGTTGCCGGTTTTCGTAATGTCGCGAAGCCACACAGTAATATTAACTTTGCAGATTGGTCTATCGACCCCGCTTTAGGCATTCTACACAATAAAACGCTTAGTTGGTAAGAAAAATACGTGACATGTTTCTCTTGACGGGAAAAAAAGCCACCTTATTAATGTTATATGTCGAAATTTGGCCATATCGAATCGTTCTAGGTCTAAGTTATTGCGACCAGCTTACTTGTCTTTGTATGATCACTTAAGTCATTCTTTGATAAATCGCGTTGATATGCTTTACTAGAGCGAGACACATTTTAGTGCTGATTGTGTATGACGATAGGATTACTGCGAATCGTCACTCGAATCTATTAATTCATACCAGCATTTGAAGTAGAGAGCCCACGCACTCTCTCGACTTGACCATTAGTTTTGGTGAAGTTTTCAGGACTTATCCTACCTATTAAAGCCGACAAATTAGTCAGTGTCTCGGAAACAGAAGTACGTTAAGAAAGAGCCCAAATATGAGGGCGGTATTCATCTATATTTTGCCTTATTTCTGTAAACTCTACGCCACCGCCATGTTTGGCCGTTGATAATATTAAAAGATTTTGCGCGAAGCGATCTTGAAATAACGACATCATTGCCTATTTTCAGCTAAGGTAATTTAAAAAGACAGACACACCACTGATTGGGTTATTGAACACTGGCTCGGTGGTACTGCAATAAAAACGGCATTCTACCCACCAGATCAATTCCATCGTCTTGCTGAAGAACAGTTGGCCCTTATTGATAAATGATCAACAAATGCTTACAGCAATCTTGTAAAAAGCCATTAATACGCTTAAAAAGCATGGGTTCATGTGCCCTATTCTGTTCAATGTCGCTGTAAATGAAATCTCCGTCACCCATATTACTTCGATCAATTTAAAGCCTGCTTGAAGAAGAAAGAGTCCCTAATGAAATGATAGAACTGGAGATTACCGGAGTTCTCAATTCATAAAAGAGAAAAAGCACCATTAAACAAACACTTATCGGTTTAAAAACGTTAGCCCGTGCGGGTCAATATCTGCATGACTTTTGGTACGGGTTATTTCTCCTTGGCCCGCCCCATACTATCTACCTTGTCGTGGCTTTCAACGATTAAAACGACCACTAGTTTAGTGTAGGAGAATGCTTAAGAATCTGAAAAAAGATGGGGCAAATCTTAAAATGATTCATAGGAGCTGGGAAAATTCTCTAGGCGTTTGAGATGTTTAGGCGAAGCGAGATGAGCGACAGAGCCTACCAAAAGATGTAAAAGCCACCTTCTTGCCTTCTGACTGGGCTGTGGCATGGACAAGGCTATTCTATTTCCAAGCCTGATGCATTAGAAAGATACGAATAAACTGATCTACAATCAGCCTGATAACCCATTGAGTGACTTTCCGTTCGAAGATGTTTCTCACGGGAAAAACCATTATTCGTAGTGTCTATCCAAGTATATATGATTTTGTACTAATTGTGCTTAGCTGGGAGGGTATCGATTTTTGTTAGACAATAAAAAACCCAGTCAAGTTGAAGGCCCACAATTGTCGCCGCAGAAGGAAAATTTTTGAAAAAATTTATTGTTGTTTCCCCCCCGGGGAGGGTTTATTTTTTGTCCTGTCCCGATTAGCGCGAATGTATTTTAGTCGGCTGAAACTGAGGGCACATCAAGCTGTTACCCTTGTATGTTGACGAAAATCAGGTAAGCGCGCATTGACTTCGAAAAGACACACGCTTTCTCCTGGCTATTGGAGGCATCCTGCCGGTTTCGCTGAGTTTATTCAATTCGCTCATACACGATCTAGTTATCTCATCTAATGGCGGTGTGTGTGAAACAACGCGATTATGGGCCGAAGAAGCTGGATTAGGAATCCAACTGCTCAGCAGGCTGTAAACTTACCTTCGTGGTGAAAACTCTCAACTAATCAAAGATATAATCCGCATATCGCAATATATAATCTTAAAAAAAAAAAAAAAAAAAAAAAAATAAAAAAAAAAAGAAACAAGAGACAAAAACAAAAAAAAACAAATAAAAATTCCCCGCAGGACGTACATGTGAAAAATTGTATGTGCTACTAAATACTTCATCTCTGCGGATCTTAGAAGTATAGAGAATAAAGAAATTAGTTCGTCCTTTTCAGCCAACCGTGCGTCTCGATCGTAAAAAATCACCAGATATCAGTCTCAGTTTTTCGTGCGTAATTACACTCTGTTGAGTATGTTGATTTGAAACTGATTCTTCAGCCATCTAGTACTGAAAGGTGTCTTTTTAGAAATAGTGTACAAACTGGTCGTGAAACCTTAGATATTTATTAGCAGACAGACAAGCAGGCTCTTGTAATGGGGGCGTACTCCACTCTAATGACTCTCGGCTTAATATTCAAACAACGCACATCTTCTGCCCTACTAATTTGAGCATAATCCACATAATTCGGAGCTGATGATTAGGAAAGTTTCCACCATAAATGGCCGCTTATGAGAGCTTTTCTTAAAGAACAGAACATTTGACAATAATGTTAATAGGCACTCAAGCGAACAGGGTTTTCCTCTTTGTATTTTGTTGCTCCTCGCTCTCTTTCTAGGCGTTTTGCCATGGGCGGGGAGAATTTTACTCCTCACCATTTATTGGGGTTGCCAGGGTTTAGCTTTATCGCTATTGC
>Ga0163217_1038038_pt1 | contig 13819 bp, 18 predicted proteins | sample SynspAceP_FD_185933 | JGI IMG/M metagenome (GOLD analysis project Ga0163217, IMG submission 185933) | Saline lake microbial communities from Ace Lake in Antarctica - Synechococcus sp. Ace-P (PacBio error correction) | ecosystem: Environmental > Aquatic > Non-marine Saline and Alkaline > Saline ... | reverse complement strand
CCACGTGCCGATAGGTCAGTGGGCCGCAGGACCCTCGACTGCACCGACATTTCGGCCACCAGCTCTGGGTCCTGGGTGTAGCGCAACTGGGGCGCCTCGATCACCTCCCATTCAGCAAACAGTGATTCAAAACCGGATCAAAAATACCGGTCCCCATCCTGGTGCACGATCCCGCTGAGCCACGCTTGCTGCTGAACGAAAACAGTCCTGCCCTTGAACAGCCGTTCTCCCAGCCTTGATCCTCAGCAGCGACGCCGCTTCTGGGGCTAATCGCCGGCACCGGCGAGGGGACCCGCCCTGGCCAGGGTGTTGCTTGGACGGGGCTGGGGCCACTGACTGTGTCTGCGGTGAGCGCCAGCGCCTGCCGTGCCTACGACGCCCACCCCGATCTGCGGCCTGGATGGTGGGAGGCCTGGCGGGAACCAGCGGGCCATGCCGCGCTCTGGCCTTGCGCCAGGCGACGCAGGGCGGGCAGCCGTCTTGGTTGGGTAGTTGATTGCCAGCCATCCCTGGCCAAGCCGGGCAGCTCCGACCTGCCGGCCACCTTGCCGGAGCTGGGCCAGCCGCTGCTGCAGTCTGTTGCGCCCCAATCTCAGCGAAGCCGTCGACTGCACCTGCTGGCCGGGCTGTAAGGAGCTGGCCTGCCTAGACTGGCGAGGGGAGCGCCTGCTGTTCGCCATCGTGTGCCCGCCACTCTGCCCCAAAGAGCCCTGGCCTCTGGTGGCCCCTGCCGTGAGCTCTTGCCCGCCTGCTGCCCAACCCGCGGAAGTCTGCGGCAGGCACGGGCCGCCGGGCTGCCGGAGCCATCTGGCTGTCATCGCCCCGGCACAGGAGCGGGCCTGGCCCCGCTGGCTCTTGAAGCGGGCCCTGATCGCCAGTGGGGCATCACCGCGTTGGTGTCGCCCAATTCCGGTGGCCACAACCGAACGGTGCTGGCACCACCCCTTTGCCGCCGGTTCGGGGCTGAGGCTGCTGCTGCTGCAACGGCCTGAGGAACCGGAGGTGCGTCGAGCAACTCGAGCTTGCCCAGATCTGATCGCCGGCTGGGGGGCCTGCGGCTGATCAGCCCAGGTGCTCGGGCGAACCAGGTCAGCAGAGAAATGCCGGGGGCGCGGTCCAGCTGGGTGATCACGGCCGGCACAGAGGGATCCCAGCGTCCCGCAGCGTTTCCAGCGAAGTCACCCGGGTGTGGCCGAAGAGAAAACCGGCCGGCATAAGATCGCCAGCCCCGGTTGGTGTCACCAGTGGGCCGAGCCGGTAAGGCTCGATCTCCAGGGTGGTTGAACCCTGGCAGCACGACCGATCCCCGTTTGCTGCGGGGTCAGCACGGCCCACGCTGGCAGCGCCCCCGCCACATGTTTCGCGAGTCCTCCTCGAAGGCTGAACTGCATAGAGGGCCATGATCTCACTCATTGGCAAAGAGCAGATCGACATGGCGTCGACAAGCTCCAGAAAGCTCTGACGGTGGCGCCGACGGCAAAAGCATCCGAGAGGCTCAGGGGCCACCTGGCCACCACTGCGGCGCATCACCTCGGCCGCGGGCATGAAGGCGCGCTTGGCCGCTCGCGTCCCAGAGGTAGGCCCTCCAGATACAACCTTTGGGGGCCTGGGGCCCACAAGCTCCAGATCCAAGGTCTGGTGGCTCCAGCCGCCACCGAGGCCCCCAGTAGGTGCACATCGTGCGCTGGGCATCGGGGCTGACCAGGTCATGCAGCGGGCCGTGGGAGGGTCGCTGCGGCAGCGGGCGTGTCGAAGCGCGGTGCCGACGGCGCGAATGTCGTGGGCGAAGTCGCGCCGAGACTGGTCGTCCGGACGCGGCCGATGAAGGCCGCCTGGCGCCGAGCTCGGGCGACTTGCCGGCCAGGAGGAGGGTTGTTGGCGGCCGAGCCACCGGACGTTTCCAGACCCGGAACCCATTGGCGCATTACAGCCGCCTCGGCCTGGGCTTCAGCACCAGGGCCATGGCGCCTTTTGTGGAGTTGGGTTCTTCGAGGAAACGGTCGTCGCTCTAGAACGAGGACATCGACGATGCATTGCCGATGCCGGATGACATCGGAGAACTTGCTGATCTCAGGCATTGAGAGGCGCTCGCTCGAGTCCGTTAGGATCCGGGGGGGGGGATCCTCCACCACGGATTGGTCTGTCCGTGGGCGCCAAAGCGGGACACGATCGCGATCGGCACTTCCATCAGTTCAGCCAGGAATCGCAGGATAGGCCATGGCCCGTTTCCGGAAGCTGCTCAAGGCGACGGGAACCAATCGGCGTTGAAGGACTGCCAACCCGGCAGGCTGACTTAGATCGGCTTTGCAGCGGGCAAAGAGTTCGGCGCCTGCTGGGCGGAAATGGTCGATGCGCCTCGCCTCGAGCTCATAGGCCACGCAGACCCTGGATGGAACTCAAGTTCGCTCGAGCACGTTCGAGCTTGGTGATCGCCACGGCAGTCGGAGGGCCGTTGTAACTCCACGCGTAGCGGCCGACACGCCATCAACCAACCGCAACCGACGGCGACCCGGTGGTGGTTGCCCTAATTCGTGGCCCCGGTCACAGAGGTGATCGTTGAGGCTGCCTTCGAGTTCTGGTGGGAAAGGGACCTCCCCAAACGGGGTGTTGTAGGCCTTGGCCCACACCGATTAGCGTCGATCAGGTCGGGCCGACCCCGGCACCGATGGCAGGCACCACCCGAGACTGGGTTCGAGGAGGTCACATAGGGATAGGCTGCCGTGGTCGAGATCCGCAGGGTTCCCTGGGCCCCTTCAAACAGGAAGTTTTGCGGGCCCGCGCCGCCTGGTGGAATGGTGCGGGTGCAGCGACCACTCATGGGGAGCAGGCCTGGCCCCGTAACCCGCATATTCAGCGATTCATTGGCCTCGCAGTCGCAGCGGCTCGATGCCGTAGATCTTGCTCGAGCAGCTGGTTTCTTCTCCGCCAAGGGCAGTGAGGCGGATCGCGCAGCCGCTTTCTTCATCGAGCAGATCAACCCCCGGATGCCATTCGCGGTCGGCTTTGTCGGCATAGGCTCTGGCGACCGATGCCCCGGCGGTCGGTGCCGATGCGGTCTATCGCACGGACGCTGCTCCATCGCCTGATCGAGCAGGCGGTGTGGGCATGGTGACGTGGGCCGTGGGAGAGCCAGGTTTCAGTCCCTTCAATGGGCCCGATGCATAGGCGAGCAGCAGCATATCGAGCTCGGCAAGACACCTTGGGCGATCACCACGGTGCCTGACCGATCAGCAGGATCGATTCGGGATAAAGAATTCCAGAAGAATCAGGTTGCAGATTGAGGAACCTTGTCGTCAACGCCGAGTTGTTGTGGGCCGGCATTGACGCCGCCCTGATAGCGCACGAACCACATCGGGCGGTGCGGCTCAGAGTCGCGTGATCTTGCCCTTCCCCGCGTCCGCCCCAAACTTGCACCGTGACGACCAACGCTTGGCAATGAACACAGCGGCCCGAAGGGCCGCTTCTAAGCAACAAGGATGGAGGCCTGTCAGATCAAAGGGCCGGTCCGTCAAAGAGCCGGACTATCGTTGGCACTGTTCAACGTCAGCGGGGCCATTCAGGCCGCCGCGGGTTCACGTCGCTCGGCTTGCGTAGTTCCTTGGCCACGCGGGTCTTGAGCGGGCCTCGGGCCAGGGGACGGTTCGGAATTAATGTGTTTGTAGTGACCGGCCAGGGAGTGATCGCGGTCTGCATGGTGTGTGAACGGCCTCGGTCCGTTGACCTTGCCCTGGGGGCTCGGTAGAAGCGACGTAAATCTTGACGAGGTTGCCGCGGCGCGGATGTTTCGGCCTTCTGCCCTGGCGGATCGTCGTCGGCAATTCGCCGATTGTGCTCAGGCAGCGCCTCGGCCCACACCCATCGTGTCGGCGATGGTAGGGTGCCCTCAGAGCGCCGCCGGACTGCGCAAGGCACTGCGCAACAGGCTGAGGCTGAGAGATGGCGATTCAGGCGGGCCGTCGACCGACGGACCTGCTCACCCAAGATTCCGCTGCGAGTGTTCTGCACGACCAGGGGACTGGACCCAAACGGTCCCACGCAAGCGGCCATCAAGCGCCTTCAATTCGATAATGGCTACTTTGAAGCACCATGCCTCGACATCTAGGCAGGCCTAGGCTTGGCTTGAGCTGTTCTCCAGGGATCGTAAGCGCCGGTCACTCAGACCGGTCCTCGTCGGGGGAGCAAGCCCTCGGCGCCCAGCCTCGATCCGGGGGCTCGAGCCAGGGCAACAGGCGTCGGCAGCCAGTCCATGCTTAACGCCACCGGGCGCGTTTCCACCACTTCCCCATGCGTGCGGGTCCCCGGCCGGCCACGACCACGCGCCAGGGGATGGCGATCAGATGGCATCCTTGAATTTCAACCCGGCCCGTCGGCACGGTCATTCAAGCAGCAACCTCGATCCCCGCGGCCGCCAACGTCGGATAGAGCTGCTTCGGCCAGGCCAGCTGCACGCCGTCCTGGGCATTGGCGATCAACAACAATCAACTCGAAGGGGCGAGGCCAGTGGCCAGCAGATGCCCTGAGCGTCATTGTTGCTGCTCCACCGTCCCGCCTGGGCTAACCGGGACACACGATGCCATAAACCAACCCATCACGAGCGGTTTCATCGGACGCCGTCTTCCGTCGTGAAAGCGAGCCTCCAGGCTTCGGCAGTACTTACTGCGAGCTGAAAGATATGGCCCCACCCGATACGCGGGCTTGGCCACCACCGTGCTCCGGGGTTCGTGCTCGCAGCGAACACCGGGCTGGGCCCGCACGCAGATCAACCAGCTCCGGCAAAAGGGCGTTGGGCATCGCCAGCGGCGACCAACTGGTGGGGCTTGCCGTCCTGGTTTGCTGCCGCACGACGAACGCCGCCCGAGGCACTCCAGGCTGGAATTCGGCCAGCCGCTCGAAGCGTTGGTGCCAATCGCGGGCAGCGGCGAGACCCCATCGCTGGAGGCTGGGGCCCGAGAAACCCGAAGGGCAAAGGGGGAGCCAAGCTCCTGGGCCGCCACCTGTCGGCTGTCAGGGGCTGAGCATCAATCAGGGTGCCCTGACCCGGCCAAACGGCTTGGTCAGGGCATTTCTGAGGCTTCACCTCATTGAGCTGTGATCACCGCGCAGGCCAAACCAAGCACCGGGTGGGGGGGCAGGGACCGGCGAAACGGGCCAGCAGCAGGCAGCACCTTGACGATCTGGTGGCGCTCGAGGCCAGGGCCCTGACAGAGGCCTCGATCGAATCCCTTGCGCCGGGGTACGAAAAACGGCCCAAGGGTCTGGAAGGCTCCAAAAGGGGGGATCGCCTCGCTCTCCGAGCGAAACGCCCGTTCTGGTTGGCGGCATAACGGCCAATCGGCGCTGGAGAGGATCAGGTCCTCGCCGACCTCGGCGGGTCACCATTGAAGCTTCCTGGCTGGCCGCTGCCACGATGGCCGCCGCTGTCGGCTTTCAACGCCACGGCCCTGCAGACCGCAGCGCCTGGAAAATGCGCGGGTAAGCCTGATTCCATCTCCGATAGGTGCGGCAAGGGCTGGCCCATCGGCATGGAAGGAATAGGCATCCTCATGATGAATTCACGTGCACGCATCAGCCCCGAACGGGGGGCGGATTTTCGTCGCGGAAATTTGTCTGGATCGATAGCAGACCGGCAGCTGCCTGGTGGAACGAGCAGGTCGGGCGGCTAGGGCCGTCACCACCTCCTTCATGGGTGGGCGCGAGCCCCCATTGGAGCGGTCCTGGGCGATCGACCAGTGGAACATGATCCCCTCGCCGGCGGTGTAACCCTGCCAGCGGCCGCTGCGTTCCCAAAGGTCGGCGGGCTGGAGCTGGGGCAGCAGGGTTTCCAGCGGGCAACGCGATCCGCGTACCATTTCCCTGGGCGGACGATTGCCGTTGATCTTTGGTCAGCACCCGCAGGCAAGGGGAGGATAGGCATACACACCAGGCGGAGATCCGGCGGGTGTGCCGGTCGCAACAAAACAGGCCGGTGGGAGGGATGTCGCCTCGCCGGGATCCGTTCGCGCAAGTTCACCAGCATCAGGCGGGTAGCACGCATCTCACTAGGCGGGCGAAAGGGTTGGAACCCGATCACCTAGTTAGCAGACCGTCCCGGACGCACAAGCCAACCGAAACAAGCAGCCATGAGAAGGTCTGAACGGAGCCCAGGGGCGGGAGGACTTCGCTATGGTCGATCATCCAATCCCATTTGTCTTCAGGGAAGTTCTCATGGCTCGGCTCCCATGGTTCCAGCGGGGGATCGCCTTTCCGGCCACAGGGTTTGAAGCCGTTGCACTTCCATGCCCTGCCAGATCAGCCCGCCGTTCATCGGCCTCCCAGCGGCGAATCGGCCACGCCAGAGGAGCACCTGACGGCATCGACGACGTTCAGAGCGCCCTGAAACCGTTCTCGCGCCTCGGTGTTACCCGCACACCAACACCGATCCGCGCACCTCAATCCCCCCTTCAACCCCCGCCGCCTTCAATCCGAATACCGCCACGGAACTCAGAAGGAACCGTTTGCAGTTCCACCCCACAAGTGGCTCGCTTTGCGCGGGATTGTTGCTGCGAATCAAGGAGTCACCGTGGAGGTGCTGAATTGCCTTCAACGCCACCCAGCAGTTGTTGGCTCCATTCTCGAAGAGCTCCAGGCGATTCCGTTCCTTGATGAACCGCATGAAGCAGCGCCCACCATCTCAGCAGCAAGCGCGACGGCTTTGATCAGTCCCGGCCCGCCGCCTGAACACTGCAGCCCACTTGGTGTCAGAATTGAAAAGACTGTTTGTTAAACGCGGTGCGCTGAATCTGCTAGTTGCTTTTCTTGCCAGATGACGTCCCGTTGCTTCCCGATCAACTGATTCGGCTTCTTCAAGGCGGCTTCAGCTTTCCAGGGAAGGTATTCCTTTAACCCCCAGTCCACTCGACTACCGACCAGCCCCGAGCATTCTTCCCGAGGCCTCCCTCACCCGCAAGGATCCACGACAGCGAAGCCTCAGAGACCCGTTTCAGTCCGGGCTTCGACTGTTGCAAAACCCGGTTCTTCGTTTTGTTTGGAGCGCTGATGTTTCCTGCGCCCTCTTCGCTTCGCTATTCCGGAGGTCGTCAGTGTCGGCTCACGCTTGAGAACACAGTTTCGTTCCCCCATCGCCAGCCCTAGTCCACGGGGCATTCAGTAAATCCGGTCGCCTCAGCGGCAAGCCTGGGGGTTGCGCTCCTAGCGTCGCCACGAACCCTTGCACAACCTGCCCTCCAACGACCGCGCGGGGCAGGTAGGTTTGGAGGTTGCCGTGTACCTCCGCAGTCCGTGCCCACATCCGTTTTGAACAGGAAGGGCCAGCAGCGTTGGATTGCATTGAGGGAGCCAACCTCCGCAAGGGCGGCCACTCCGATGCCATGGCCATCCAACCCCTACAAGGGTGGAACAACTCGAAACTAACGCGGTGCCTCGGCCCCAGTGCGGCACCTGCGTGAGCTGGAGGTGCTTTGATTGGCGCCCCGCAACCTCTCCCCCCGCAGCGATGTCGAGCAGTTTATTTGGCTGATCGGCCGCGAGCTATCGCTTAGCTGCCGTACCACCCGTGCAACCGGTGATGTTCAGCGTCCGCACCCCGCTGATGCGGCGGTGGGTAAGGGCTCCAACAGCTGGTGGCGTGCGCTGAGGCGCTGATCGGCAAAAGCTTGAGCCCAGGTCCCCCTCTAAAGCTTTACAGCCTACTCCCGCCTGCTCACCACCTGCCGCAAGGCAATCGCCCTGGCGTCGACCAAAAGGCGATCGCCTTACGCCTGGTGACTATCACGTCTGACCCCGCCTTCACGGGCCGAGCTGTGCCTGCTTTGGGAACGGCTGCCTGTGCCTCGCCGGTTGTTCAACACAGTGGGTTGAGCTACCGCGCTTTGGGGCCATGCGGTCGTTAAGGAGATGGAAACCTGAGGAGGCATCGGACGCCCCTCTCTTGCTGACGGCAAACTGATCCGCAGACCCTTCCTGATCAGTTCAGACGGCTCGTCGCTGCTGGTTTGGGCTTTGGCTTTGATCCTTCTGGCCATGGTCCCAGGTCCTGGTGAAGCTTCTGCCGGAACCATCAGCTGATCCAGCCTCTCGAAATCAGCCGGCATTTGATCCCGGTGCGGATTATCTGGCCCAGTAGTTCAGCTGTGAGGTTCCTCCAAGCAGCGAGTGGCAGAGCAGCTGCTGCTGCGCTCTAGCCACGCTGTTCTCCAGGGAAATCGGCCACGTTCCTCCCAGAAGCGCGTCCAGAACGCGCTCCCAACAGGTCCGATCTGTGGTTATCCGCGTTTCTGGATCGATCCCAGCGCTGCCTCGTGAAAGATCGAGGCACGGCCTCTGCTGACCACGCCGCTGGCCAATTGCTTGGAGAGGCCAAGCTCCGCTGCAGCAGGGGCTGAGCTTGGCGAAGGCCAGGGCGGTACCACCATTCCCTTGAGGGTGCTGTTGCAGAGACATCGGACTGAGCACGGCCTCCAGTTCGGGCCAAGGCGCGGAGCGACCTTGACGCCAGGCGTCCAGCAGCACACGTGGCCCCAGATCCGCGTCATTCTCACCAACCTCCCGCCGTCATTGAGGGTTCACGTTCTGGTCGGCTCGGCAAAGCGCTGATTTGCGCTCGCGGCCATTGGGTATGAACGGAATCAGGCCCCGGCTCCATTCCATCAATTGCAGCGCCAGCCACCTCGAAAACAAGTCCACTGCCAGCCAAGCGGACCACGACACGGCTGACCACGGCCGCAGGGGCTCAAAATGGGCCAGTCACTGGTCTGCAACCGCTCGACGCACCGGAATCACCCGCAGCAGGGGCCAGAACCGCAGCAGCAAGGGCAGTCGGATCAGCGGGCGCGCACCAGGGGCCTGACCCCAGCTCAGCCCCGGCAATCGCGCCTGGAGCGGATCAACCCGCAGCAGGATATCGGACCAGAAGACACTCTGAAAAAGAAGTAGATCGTCCGCGCCAGAAGTGGTCGTGGGCCGGCCGTTCTCATCGTAATCGAGCGCCAGTAATTGGTGGCCACCAGGGGCAGCATTTGCTTGCGCCAGAATCTGCCGTTATTTCCCCTCGGGCCAGGGGTTCTGGGCCACCAGTCATCGCTGAGCAGGACAGCGGCGGATCCTTGGAGGAATCCAGGTCAGCACGCGTCCCGTAAAAAGCGGTTCTTGATCTTCTCGAGGGTGCCCGAAAGGCCGCCCGAGGGCCAGAAAGGGTTCTCCGCAAATCATTCTCCTGGGCGATTCCACCTGGGCGCGCCTCAGATCTGGGCGGCCGCGCGAAGCCGGCCGTCCAGCGGCACCTGATCGAGTTCGTTGAAGCGTTCGCTGAAAGCCTGTTTCGCGGTGGGGTTCGATCCCCTTGATGGGGTCATACAGCGGCGGTTTGATGTTCGGCAGCCAACGCAGCCGCAACACCATGTAGGCCACCGATTGGCAAGGATACGAGGTTGCGCTGCCAGCCAGAAGTTCGCAGCGGCACGTAGCTATTTAGTCGAAGCAGATCCAGGAGCAGGTGAGGCTCGCCAGGAGTTGCGACGAACTGATCCCAGCGCCTAGCCAGGCCGCTCTCACCGTGGCCTTCGCAGGGTGTCTGCCAGCGGGGCCTTTGGCATGGGGCCACGTTGCCAATCCGCCACCAGCGGTAGGGAGGGTCGCCGAGCTCAGCACGTATGGGTTCAGTCTGGTCCAGCCGCACGAGCCAGGACCTGCCATCCAGGACGCCATAGGTTGCTTGACTGGCGAGGATCCCCCGGGTCACCACTTCTGGGCCGCCACAAGACAATGCAAATCCACCAACCCCCGGCCCCCAAGAGAGTGCCTGGGCCTTCTGCGCAGTGTGGTGTTCACCCCTGGCGCCTGGCCCTTGGAATCCGGCCATTTTCCTGATTGAAGCCCGCTTCATTCCCTCCGGCTCGATTGTTGCCGGGGCTCAGATCAAAGACCGGCTGCTGGTCGCGAGAGATAGCTATCGCGCGCCGCGAACCCTGAAGCGCGGAGAATTGTGGTGTTATTCAATTCACCCATTCCATTCGATTTCCTGCCCTCAGGGTGGATCACAGGCGCAGGCCCGCTGCGACTGCCTTCGCTGGTGAATCTGCCGCTGCTGGGCTTCGATCCCGGCATCCAGGTCCGCCCGCCATGTGGGACGCCTACATCAACGGGTCGTGGGCCATTGCCAGGCGACCGCGTGACCAGTCATCCCCAGGGGCAGTCTGGCTCAACGGTCAGCCGCGAAGCGAAAACCTATGTTCAGAATTTTCTGCCAAACCGATTGAACAGGGGATCGGACCCTGGCCGCAGTCTGAACACAGTTGGTCCCCTGGGCCATGTGCTGGCCTTGGGGGAACAACCGCGCCAATAGCTGGGATGGCCGTTTCTGGCCCGGGGGTGCCTTTCTGCCTGAGAAGAAATCATCCGGGCAGGGCCTTCTTTCCGTTCTGGCCGCTCGACCGCACCGGTGAAGCTTGGTGAAAGGCGATGGGCTTACCCCCGCCAGCCCCCGCCCAAAGTTCCGGCAGGCAACCCCGTCGCCAGCCACCTGCCCCGTAAGCGACTGCGTCAGCAAAACGGCTGATTGGCAAGCAGGGACCATGGATGTCGGAGGCCGGCTGCCAGACCTGGCCGGGGTCGAACAGCATGCCAACGCTGGTCGCCCGTCGCCAACGCACTCCTCAGCCAACCCCAGGTAGCGGGCAGGGCCCCAACAGGGGCGTCCCAAAAGCGCCGTCCACCGTCCAGGCCGTGGCCCTAGCCACCAGCTCCTGCCAGAGAGACGCAGGACGTGTCGATGGCCGGCAAGACCTGAGACGACGCTGATCGAATCGCAAGCAGGCCCTTCTTCGGCCGTCGAGGGGAAGGTGATGGACTGCCACAGCGCTGAGGCCACCCATCGGCCAGCCCGGCCCCACCAGGGCTCTGCGGGTCAGCAGGCCCGCGACGGGAGGGGGTCAGTCGCCAACCCTCCTGGCGCTGGGATCAAGCGGCCACTGTCGGCCACCAGATTGCCACCAGCAGACACTGGCCGCAGCGTGCCGTTGCCAAGCGCGCGCGAGGCAACGCCAGCGGCCGGTGGGAGGAGGTTGCAACAGGCGGAGTTCCTGCGCTGGAGGGTTTTGGCTTCAGGGCAATACGCTCTGCAGGGGCAGGGTTTCGCGTGATTGTTGGATCGGGCGGCCGCCGGGCCCTGAGGGCTTTCGACCCACCTCGCGCACGAAAACCTTCCATGCCAGCGCAGGCTCGCGCGGAGCGAGCAACACCGGTCGGCCCCCGCCGGCTTCGCCCAGCCGTAATCCACGTCAACCAGGGCCAAATGGAGGCAACTGGTCGTCTCGGCCAGGCCGATTCGCGCTGGCGGCGATCAGTTCGGCGTGCGGGGGCCAGGTCAGGGGCCGGAGCCACCGAGGCTTGAAGCCGCCCCAGAGCGGCAACTGAAACGAGCGGTGGACAGCGCAGCTGCAGCCGCTCGGGCCGGTCCCGCCAGCTTGCGTCTGCCGCGGCAGCAGTGCCACGGTGCCGTAACCCGCAGCCGAGGCTGAGTGCACCAGGCTCTCGAGGGTTTCGGCCCGTGCCGTCCTCGGAGCCGCTCCAAAAGGCTGTGTGGATCCACCAGGGCCGGAGCCAACAGCCAATTCAAGGGCAGGACGTGGGCCAACCCAGGGCTTCGGCTGCGGCCACAAGCCCCCGGCCCAAGGCCTGCAGCCGTCCGTTCTCCAGGAGCACATCCTCGTGGCGCAAGCGATGGCCTGACCCTCCAGAAACGGACGCCTGAAGAAAAACAGGCCGTCATTCAGAGCGCCCCGGGCTGCGGTTGATCGAGCACACCGCCCAGAGATGGGTGGTCAGATTTCAGGCAGTGTCACCACCGGCTGCCGCTTGGCAAACGCGGCCGCTTCTCCTCGCCAGATGGCAGGGAGCGCCGGTAGTCGATCACGCTGACCCCGCCGTTGCCCTGCTTGACATCCAGATCGCCGCTGGCCGAGGCAAGGACGGTCGCAGAGGATCGTTATTGGACGGCATCACATGGGCAAACGACCAAGGCCGTTTCCATCGGACCATCATGACAGCCGCCAATCCTGATAGCGATAGAAGCTATGGCAATGGCACGCGTATACTCGATGAGGCGTCTGCGCTACAATGCGCCAGGCGCGGCGGCAGCCGCTGATCTACACGTATTAACGCGGCAGCGGCCACACTCTGCACATCTGAGTATATCGAGACGTACATACTGGTGGTATTTGCAATAGCAGCCCCCTCAAGATCGTCTATATTTTTAGAATTTCGTAGGGGATAGTACTAAAAACTGTTTCGCTACTAACTCATTGCTTAGTTGTCATTTAATTCCGGGTTGGATCGAGGCCACTTGCTAATCGGTAATTCCCTCTGAAATAGTGAGTCCTATTATAACTCTCTAAAATATCTTAGGAATATCAGCCTGCTGTTAGGCGTTACTCTCCCTATTGCCTTTATTGAATGACTTTTTCAAAATTATCAAAGGCTGGGCATACACTACACTAAGCCAAAAGGTTATGGTTAAAGTTCGCGATTTAGCGATTTTAGATTCGCATGCGAAAAAAGCATAAGGCGTAATTAGGCTAAAATTGTGTTTCTAGCCACCCAATATGTTCCTCTCCTAGTCTAAAGGACTTAATACGCGGGCTTTTTGTTTGTTCTCCATTCGTGTAAGAGGCTATTAATAAGAACTTGAAATATTGGCCTTACGCAATTGTTTGTCAAAAAATTGTTTTACCCACAGCTAAAGTGAGGCGTTCTCAAGGAGTTAAGCCTTTTGTCATTCCTGTTGTGTGTGTATGAGGTATTTGTGGTTTCTCTCAGAGAGCAGTTAAATTATTTCTATTTGAGGAATAGTCCCAGCTGGGATAGCCTGCGCCAACCCGCCTGGGATCTCGGCTTCCAGTTGGCCCTTTCCCAGGTACCATTATTAAAAAGCGTTGGTTGAGGCCCACCTGCAATGCCTTTCTCCTTCTTGCTCCGTTTGCTCGAGATATTTTGGAGCCCAATTTTACACTAGATGTTAGATTGGTACTGTTTGTTGTTTTTGTTCCGGTTTCCTTTAGTGATACGGCCTCTATAGTTGAGATGGCCTGGAACAATTTTGGCATTTTGTGGAAATCTGGCGGGTAATTTAGGGTTATTTCCACATTTGTTCCAAAATCACCTACTTTGGGTTGATAAAATCAAATTGATCGGCGAATTATTGGTAACGATTGTATGAAACTCTGGGAATATGAGGCGCGTTTAATTGTCAGTGTTTTTCAGAAGCCATGACGAATAAGCAAGTAATTAGCGCTCACGACGCGCCGTTGATGCAGAGGTTTTCTGCTTTATTAAAGATTATCACGCTGTACACCAGCATTAACGCCTTAAATTTAGGTTTTGTTATTAGTAAGATAGGTTTTTGAAGTGCAGCTGGTGAGCCGTAACCCTCTCTCTAGATCATTATGTGACAAAAAAAAATCAAGCACCTAAAAGTTTTATAGTGCTGTTGGCTCAATAACGTTTTCATAAGGCTACGCCCAAGCTACGTGCAGCCTGCTGGGTAGTTACAATGATTGCATTAGGGGCATTGTAATAAGGTGGTATCTGATATTTTCATCTGAGTAGAAAAGAATAAGCAATCCAGGACTCGTGTTCATCTGTCGCTTAAAGCGGGTATCTTCTGTGACACCTTGAAATGGCATATCGATATTGAAAGGGTGGCTTTAGTCAAAGGGCTCGACAAATCACTCTCGAAAGGGGAACAAGTACCGCATGTCTTTGCGGGCTTAAACATTTATCTACAGGAAACGAATTTTCTCAGAATAGAATTTTTCTTCTTTAGTCA
>Ga0163217_1014125_pt1 | contig 13820 bp, 12 predicted proteins | sample SynspAceP_FD_185933 | JGI IMG/M metagenome (GOLD analysis project Ga0163217, IMG submission 185933) | Saline lake microbial communities from Ace Lake in Antarctica - Synechococcus sp. Ace-P (PacBio error correction) | ecosystem: Environmental > Aquatic > Non-marine Saline and Alkaline > Saline ... | reverse complement strand
TGAATGTATGAAAAATTTAAATATATTTTTGATAAAAGTTGTTAATTTAAATGGTTTCTAATATTAACGTATTGTTAAACTTTGGGTCACAAGTGGGAACAAGATTCAGTAATTAGTAATTATTTAACCCTTGATTTACATTAAAAAACTACTTAAAACTATTATTTCATGGACTAAAAAAAAATCTAATACTGCTGTATGGCAGTTTTGTTTTCAATGATGCTGTCCCTGTCTTTCTTTTGTAGTTCAGATGATAGTGGTAGTTCGGAAATTATTCCACTTTCGCTGAATATTTTTCAGAGTACGTAGAAAGGAAAGTAGCCTTCCCAAGGGTTGACCAATAACGCGACCTCTTGGTGTGGATTTTGGTGATGGGTTACAAGTACAGAAAAGAACCGGTAACATGTCTTCACAAAGAAGGGGATAATACAACGCGAAGTTTGACACGCTACTGCTGCAGATGGAATTCTGTAAGCAAGGAATTAGTCTGCGGTAGATTTAACACCTTATTATATTACTTACTGGAGGGCCAACGGGCTTACCAATGGTAAAACATGAGAATATCTAGTGGACATTCAGATGGTTGATTATTTTGCCAATGCAGATGGCAGGTCTAACGCCTTATGCTTGCACTTCCCACACCACTTCCAGCGGCGGGCATATTGGGAGCAGGTTTTAGGATTGGGTGAGTTTTTACCAGGATGGAATATACTTTTCATTTTGATGGGAGTTATTCCATGGATATAAAGGCATGGGGCTGCATTTAGTGGTCTGGTCTATCAATTTTTGACCACAGGTGGTGCTGGGAATTAAAAATCCTTATTCGAACCAAGATTTGGTTTATGTACCGGATTCTTTACCCCCGAGCCCAAATTCAACTTCACCTATGAGGAAATTCGGATTTAACGTGTCATCTGCTATTATTGGCCCCGGCGGGGCTATGGACCTATAGTGGGGTTAGTACATTGAATTTTCAGGGAGGACATGTTTTTGAATGATAAGATTATGGAGAGGAAGGGTGATTATTAAGGAAAGTTAAGGAATAATACAATGAAGGCAATCATGTTTATCTGCCTCTCCTGATTATGCCCCGCTTAATTACCATCTCTTGTACTTACTTTTGAAGGTCGTTGCAATAAGCAGTTATGTGGAAAATTCAATCAAAAAAAATAACTAACTAAAAATAATTCTATGAAAACCCACATATTTAAAAAATAAAATACAGAGGTTGGGCAATTGTTCTTGCTGATGCTAGTTGTTGGTTACAACCTCTGATAATGGGGCTCAATCCGTACAACAATACGGTATCGGGTAATTTAACCATCTCCGAGATGTATGCCTTTACCAGGGGTCAGTATCGTTTTAAAAGGAACCACTCAGGTGTATCTTCTGATTTTTGATGGAAAACTATAGAACATATTAATGTCACCCAATGGGAATGGGGTATTGGTGTTTACTTTATATAGGTTTTGAAAGCCCAAGAGGCGGCGGTTAATGAAGAAACTTCCATTAATATTGTCCATGGATCCAAGTGCAGAGGCCTGGATGAAGTTGTGTTTACTGCCTTGGGAATTAAGCGGGCCGACAAATCTTGGGGTATTCGTAGAAAATGTTAGGAGGTGAAGAACTTACTAGGGTTGCCCCAAGAGAAAACGTTCTTTAAATTCGTTGTCCGGTAAGGTACGGGTGTTACTCTAAACTCTACAGGAGGAACTGGCTTTCGGGTATAAAGAGGCAAATCTCATTGAGTTTCTGACAAACCAACCTTTGTTGTTGAGATGGGTGCCCCATAGCCCAACTCGGTAAAAACAACGTTGGCGGTTGGTGGGATAACGCGTGGATAATGGGAAATGCTATTTCCGGGATTTAGATCCCGAGAGCATAGAAAATGTAAAGTATCCTTAAAGGACCAAGTGCAGTGTTTTGTTTGGCTCGCGAGCTTGGTAACCCAACAGTGGTTAGTAGTGATTACTACAAAAAAGGCAAAGAGAAAGAAAAGATGAAAGTCTCCTTCACGTCAAGACGGTTTTTTTGGAGTTCCTTTATAAATTCTTGGAGCAACAAAACACGTTTTTGCCTCGGTTATTTTTCATTTTCTCCTGAATCCAAGGTGGTAGTAATATTGATGCCGCCAGTTGCTCTTTCTGGAGAAATTCAGACCTGAATTGGATCGAGGGTATTTTGCGGTGCAAGGGAAACGCGCCCTTGGATGCCAATGGGCACGGCCTATTTCCCTACTGAACTAAAAATCGTATCCTAATAACATCAAGGAATTTGTGCAGGACCGGTATTACTACTACCAATAGTTTAACGGTTATGACCAATAGTACAAAAGCATTAAATTATAGGTAGAGTAACCAATATGGGACAATACAGAGTTTTGGTTCCCAACTCTGAATTTGTTTAAATAGAAACAGTTTTTCCTGTCGGCTTTCCTCCAACTTAAATGACAAAATTGGAGATAAGTACCAATGTAAATGCTGGTGCATAGTTTGCAGACAACAGACCGGCTTCCAATAGACGGGTGCCAATCCTTTACAATTGGGCTTATGCCATGCCTGCGCAATATTGATAATCTTGAAAAATTAAGGATTACGATTTTACCAGGTAACCGATGTGTTAAGTATTTCGGAGGATATTTTAATTAACCCATACTTTTTGGCCAATGAAATAAATAACAGTTATTCCAGAGATTATCGAGGTTTTCGGCATATGGCTTTAGGATTTGGAAAAAATTTCTCCCTTCATTTCAACATTAGAACAAGTTATAATCTAAATATTCCAAATCCAGGACCCAGGAAACCAAAATGTTCCAGGTTATAATGGGGCCTAATAATGCGTACATATGTATATCCAAAAAAACAGACCGGGGTAGAGGACCAACGTGATTTAATTGGCGACCTTTAAAAAGGGAATTGGTGATTGATATTTGTCCATTTCAGGAGGTTGGTAATTTTAATGTACAAAAAAGGTTCCGGTATTAAGCAATTTCCGCCGCATCAAGGGTGGGTCTAGTTGTGCCAGATCTTTTTACGGTGGCTAAATATGCTCAACGTCTTTAGTGTATTCCAGTACCTAAGTGAAAGACTATTAAAATGCTCTATGGTCTTGCTAATTTGGATTTTAAGGATATGCTTGCATTTGGATGTTACTGCAGAGAACGGATTGGTCCAGTACCTTGCCCATAAGATTAAATCGACGTATTTTTAATCCATACCGCTTCCTTGAGCTTTTTGTTAAGTTGAAATTGTGAGTATAACCTAAGGTCGACCTATTTAAGCTTAGGGGGTGGGCCAGAGTTCGTAACGACACCAGTTCCATATCAGTTAGGGGCATTACTATAATAACGCAGGCAATGGAATAAATTGCTATCCTTACGTGCATCTGGAGTTTAAGTACTCCAACCTTGGAGCCTTGCAAGAGGCTACCTCAAAGAAATTTTGGGTGGGATCTAACCAGTTTAACAAATAGGTTCCGTTTTGAGGGAACTTATTACAACCGTTGGAAAATAAAAATCCAAATTTGTACCAGCGTACCTATTCCAGGATTCATCTGGTTATTAGCAGGCGTAAGTATAAATGCCGGAGTCTTGGGAAAGTAAAGGTTATGAACTTTCCTTAGGATTTACACCGATTAGAACTGGGAAAATTGGAACTGGGATTTAAATCTAAATTACACAAACCAATGAATCTCAGATAAAAGGCCCTGCGGACGGTGGGATTACATTGCAGTTTGGAGCGAGAACAAAAAGTGTTTCTAGGAGGCCTACGTAAAGCCCAATGCGGCCACTGGGGGAAGATGGCTTTGGTAGGAAACCTATATCTCCTAAGATCAAAAGGGTTACCGATTACCAGTTCACCTTATTTGGAATATCCTTTAATTGGGTGAAGGTGGAGGATGCAGAATGGTTTGGCCGAGATGAAAGGGGTAAAAGTGGGTAATACTATAATCCAGATTTGTTATGGGTTACAGGTTTCTAGTTTCTCCTACAAGAATTTTTCCTTGAACATGACCTCGACGGCGTTCTGGTGGGGGGCAATATATGTCACAAACCTCCAGAGAATATGACGGTAAGCATGGGTTATAGTCAAACAATTGCTGGATAATTTGATTAATCCAGAATTGGCCAAAACTGGTCCAGAATTGAAACAATGGGTGCGCGGACAATTTTGCAGATTCTTTTAATTTTCGGTTGAAAATTTTATCTCTATCGGTGGCCCTCCCAGGTGATGCGTGGATTTCCAGAAGCATTGGGAGGTAAGCGTTGTTTATGGACGGTGTTTTCAATGCTGTGTAGTGGGTTTTCATGATGAAAATGGTAATTTTATTCTTGGAAAAATGAAAAATTTAGGTTCTGGATGGGCACAAATTTTATTCCGTTTTTCCGTGGCTAATGCATGGGATTTTGGAACGCCCCATATGTTTGATGCCCGACTATATAAAATTAAGGGAGATAGCACTAGGATACGACTTGCCACCGTAAGTTTGTGGAAAGGGCAGGTTGGATAATGTAAAACTTATCTGGTATAGTAGGAACATTTATGTTATGGACCAAGGATCCGCTTTTGCGAGTTAAGATCCGGAAAGGGCGATCAGGCAGGAATCTGGACAAGAATAAGCGTGGGTACACAATTTTCAAAAGCAGGCGTTATAGAGCGCTACAATGTAGATCCATGGGTTGTCAGTAGGTTTTAAAATTGGATATAACATTTTAATAAAAAAAACACTAAGGATCATGATGTATCAAATAAAAAAGTAAATTGCCATATTTGGTTTTGGGACTCACCGTTTGGTTTCTTGCCACGGTCTGGAGGACTTAAGAAAAACCCAAATTCAGATTGGCTCCAGAAAAATGTAGATCCCAACCTGTTGGTGCCCACGGTAATCAGTGGTAGCTGCCAAAAACTTACTTTGCGGCATTTGGGGCTTTGGGGATATGCCGGAGTTATGCAGCATACCCAAAAAGATGGTTGGGTTCGGTGGACCATAATGCCTATGGACTGGAGCAATGATTTCCCCACAGTTGGGAATGGGATAACTAACAGTCATGCTTGACCAATAATTTAAGACCCTAATAGAAAAAGCCGAAGCCGATAATTTGGAATTTTCATAAGGAGTTGGGGATTTGGTTATTGAAAGGCCTATTTGTGTATGATTACCGATTTATGGGAGATGCATCCCTATCCGAGGCCCTAATGGGGAGGATGAAGGTGCAGAGTTTTTTGACGCTGCCTTTGATAATCAAAAGAGATATTTATTTGGGGGTATGTTTGGGCCGATTTACAGTGAGGCTATATCTCTTTTATCCAATGAGGCCAGAGCGCAATATCAGTATTCAACCATAATCAAAAGACGTGCTTCTATGGAGGGAAATTGTTTCCAAATGGGAGAAAATTCGCGCGATTCATGGCGCTGAGGTATTATATGCGATATCTTCAAAAGAACCTGGATTGTGCCGAAGAGGCCATTAGAAGAATTACATCCCAATGCACGGGACAATATCCATTTGGATTTTGAAGCAGCGGACGATGCCGCCATGGCCATAAGGTAAACAAACACCTGGCCCTACTAATACCAAATTCGACAGCAAGATTCACAGGGATCGTATTTCAGAATAAAAATGGCAGAATACTTTAGTGATGTATAAAGGAGTTAGGATGATCCCCGTTGGGGTGTATTGGGCCAACAAAGTTGGGATACCCTTGGTTTGGATGTAGGGGCTCCAAATGGCACCGATTATATGTTGAAATGGGGAGCGACATGTTTCCCAAGATATCGGTGGATGCCTATGAAAGCAATTGTTAAGGTTCCTGTCAACTACTCAAGGATTATATGGCTTGCCAACAAAGCAACTAACATGGGTCGCAGCAAAAAGGAGATATAATACAAGCTAGTAACGCCAGTGTGTCCACAGTTAAATGATATTTATAAAGCCGCTAGCGGCCCTTGTATTAAAAGCCTCGTTACTTTCTCGCGAGTTCATTTTTATTATGGCGAAGCAGCACTTCCAAAGGAGGGTGAGCGGTGGTCAGCAGGCCCCACTATAAACCAAGGATTATTAATGCACCTGTGAAGACGTGGTGTGGCCCAGGTATGACAGTACCAATAGCGGGAGGCTGCCTATGGTGGATTGCGAAGATTACAGTAGACGAAAAAATGGGAAGCTATGCCACACTGAAAGCTGGTTTGGATTATAGAAGAACCGGCCTCCCTTAATTTGCAAAACTGGAACAGGCTGTCAAACCCGATGCATTGCCATTGAACGGTTTTACTATCATAAAATGAAATGAATCGCAATTCTGAAAATGCCGATGCGGCCATTCAGAAATAGAAACCACTCCATTTTAAAGGAGAAGATACCAGTAAGTAAGAGTGCATGGTCCAAAATGTGGTATTACAACGGTACAGGAGAAACCTATTAAACAGATTTATTTGAGTTAGTTAGCACTATTTTAAAAGGAGGCATTCCGTAAGGACTGCCTCTTTTTTATTTAGAGGGTAAATACCCCGAGGCTTGCTCGGCACCGGAAAAAAAAGCATAAGTTAACTTGGAGCGTGAGCTCAAGTCACCCATATACATAAGGAGCCACAACGTTTCGTTGTTACTCTATCATTTTGGTTTGTTCGACCAAATTACGTCGATTTGGTACTAAGTCCTAAAGTTTGAAAGGATCTGTATTCATACGTGTCTTAAGATATTCAGCTAACAAGGTATGAGATTCCCATTTTTTTGGAGATAGGAACGGGACAAGGATCATGTTCTTTTTTTGATACAGAGTGTTCCTACGTTTACAGGTCCGACAAAAATGCAAGGACGGTAAAGAGTCTTATTGCTCCGTGAGATATCTTACATGCCCCAGAGTAAAAAAAGGGCATGTCATGCGGAGGTTCTTTTTTTGGCAGTGGATTTTATATCAACTCAGTCAGTCGCCTATGCTAATGAAAAAGACTTATTGCGGAGTACGGAAGAACCCAAGGAAGGAAAGGAATATGAAGTTTTACATAGAGATGGTCAATTGAGATTATTTTGAAAAATAGGAATAATGCCCCGTTGGGGCTTGCCCACGGGGGATTATTTACTATATTTTTTTTTCAAAACATCGGATTAAAAAAGTTTCCGCAACTTTAAATTTTAAAATCATGCAAAAAAGTATTTTCTTATCTCTTTTATTATCAGTTTCATAGGTGTTTCACAAGAAAAGCCCAAAATTGCCTTTGGCCCATATATTCAGCAAAAGGGGACCAAAGATTGGCTACTGTATGCTGGTCTACTTAGAAAGTGCTCCAAAACAATTACGATAAGGATGGCAACGTTTAAAAACAATTAGGGGAGTATAAGCCACCATTAAAAATTCCATTTAGGAGGGTTGGAGCCCAATACCCGAATATTAAATATGATGTACTTAATGCATGGTTCTGATGAAGGTAAAGTACATTGACCACCTATCGGATAAAATAATGCCTTGGTAATTTTGCGCGTTACCGCCGGAACTCCAGAAACAGGCCACCGATGTACATGCGAAAATAGTGGCCAAAATTATGGAAACCTAACCCACGGGGTTTATCATTCAATTCAGGAATTTGGTGGCCAATGGCAGATCTATTAGTGATTGGGAAGCTTTTTTTGGCGTGAACAAGGAGCTAATGAGAAGTACACCTTACATATCCTGTATTGGCAATCACGAAAAGGATTCTCCCTATTATTATGATTTATTCGATCTTCCAACAATGAAAAGTACTACTATTTCACTGTTGTGATGCCCTCTTTATAGTTTTGGATAAGTGAGGCGGAAGGCAAATTTCGGAACCGGAAATTTGTCTCTGAAAGGAATTAGTGACGCTTTTTTGGCAAGGCCTTTTCGGAGTATTTTAATACCCAAAAAAAAATGGTTTGGATAACGTTTTGGATTTAAATAGGAAGGCGGGTTTTGTTTTTATTTTTCAGGCATAAACCTTTGTAGTGCCATGAAAAAATAGAAAGGCCGAGCGAACAGGACTCGTAAAGTTTTGGGGCGATATTTTTGTGTGAAAAAGACCACAATGCTACAAGTATTTTTCCCAAATGGGCATGCATCATCATTACCAAATTCGTGCTTTTTAGAACGGATGCATTATAATTAACATTCAGCCGGGGGCCGGAGCACCCTTAGTTACGATATTGGATTTTGATCTTTCCAGAGACTAAAAAATTCAGTTAAAATTGAGCATTTTGTAAATTTACCAAGATTGACAAGAAAAAGGCCTATTTGAATGCTTACGGATATAAAATGGCAAACGAAATTTGAGGACCATGAGATTAAAAAGAAGAAAATAATCTAGGCAAACGTCATGAAAAAATCAATTAAAATAGGAATGCCAATATTTGATCGTTAGCAATGGCAACTCGCTACAGCATGACGGCTATACGGGGTCAGTTTGGACATGAAAACAAGCGTGCCGCCTGGGGCAGGGCGCCAATGCGGCAGGACTTGCCCTGCGTATCGTTTCCAGGGCGAAAGGATTGGTATAACAAGATGATGCTAGTTGCTTTGGCTCGGCAGTAGGGTTGGGGAAGCTTGGAGGCATGATCAGTTATGAGTGGTGGTGGTTTATGGTTTTGCCGATAACTTTATCAATGCTACTACGGTCTTGAATGCTCTTCGTTATTGGCGGCCTGTTCGGATTATTTAGAGTGGAGGTCTAGTTGGGCTTAACTTTAGATTTTCTACAAGAAAGTCATAGGGTTAAATGGGCGGCAATTGCTATCTATGATGGTTGCTGGCGGACTAGTAAGCATTTTACTATTTTTTAGTGGGAGCAAATTGGCTTTAAAATGACCCCAACCGCGATCAAAGAGCGCTTGGGCCACTGTTTTTGGAGCTGAGTTTGGCCATGTTGTGGTTATATGGCCAAGGAAAAAAGAAACTCCGCTATTAGAGTAGCATTATTCTCTATGTTGGGTGGACGCGTATTGGTTTTAGCTTTGGTAAATTTTTTACAGTTTCTGCGGAAATTACATGGAATAATTACGTTTAACATGATGGGAATGTTAGGAATTACAGTATTTGCGTTTTCGGTGGATCTGGAATGGCTATGGGCGTATTTAGTTTCCAAATGGCCTAAAGAATTCCAAAGTGCCAAAAAAAATGGGGCAAAAACTGCGTCTGCCTTTATCATTGTAGTTGCTACTTTATCCATGATCGTTTATAGGGAATCTTTACAACCTATGTCATATTGCAGACCGTTTGGAGGAGTTTGCCCAATAAGGAATCTATTGCCTCAACCAGTACTTTTAATGGTGCCTCATTAGGTTTTATGTGGCAATGGTTCATCACTATCTTTTGGAATTTAAAAAAAGAAGAATTCTCACAAAAAGGACGTTTTGGTTAACATGTTTTTGCCATGCTTGTTGCTACGTTTAGTGAGCTATGCTGACGGTTATATTTGGAGGGGAAATGCACCTGAACCATCATCTTTATGTGTTAATATTAATAGGTGATTTCGCTTTTGCTTCCGATTCAAGAGCATACAATTTTCATTTGGAGATATGATAGGTTGGACCTTAAAAAAATTGGCTTGTTTACTTGATAGCTGTACTGTGGTAATCGGCTATTTGGCCTTAATAGCCATAAGCGTACCATGGGATTGGGTGACAGGGGGAATAGATTTCCATTAATAAAGAGGAATTGTTTTTTATGTTGTTTAAGTGAACAAAGAAAATACATCAGAATATGGACTGGGTTTTTAGGGTGTCCCATGGGTTATGCTGTCTTGCAGATACAATGTGGTGGGCACGGTAGCATGGAAAGATTTGCCCAATATTTATTTTGAAAACCAAAGGGGTGTCATTGGAGCAATCGTAATTGCTGGCCTTTAGTTTTTCCAATTAGACCCAACCAATTTGGGAATTGACCCATTTTAATTTGGGATTGGAAAGCAGAAAGGTATGGTATAATCCGCGTCTACTGTTGACCATATTTCAATGTGCTCCTTTAGAACTTTTTTGATTTTCAATCCTTCAATATTATCCAAAGTTTTTTGAATGGAGTATAATACTCCGTAATCCGGGAATTTCACGTTTACCTCAGCGGAATTGTAAGTTTATATGTATTGGGGCTTTATCATGGTTGCTTTAAGAAGAACCGACAGTAAGGGTAAAGAAAATGCTATTAGAAATTATTACCTCAAAATATTTTTTAAGACTGCTATTTCTGTTGGGTGTACATCTTTTTTATGGATACTCCTCTTGTTTACACCCTTCCAAAAATGGCCAAGTGGTTTGCCTCCAATAAGTTGATTTCTTTTTTGGTGGTTTGCCTTTTAGGATTGTCTAAATGTATTTGGTAGAAGGCCAAGGAAATCATTAGATAATGAGAGGATTCCCTTAGCTGATTTACCTGAATGGTACGAGTACTATACCAAATCTAATTGTTTAGAGCAGATTACTAGGTTAGTAAATAATGAAAATTTTTTATTTGGAAAATAGATATCGAATTTCATCTTTTTTATTACCTTTCGAGTTATTAATATTTGAAAACTGCTGTAGTATAACTCAAAGTGATTTTATTGTTAAGGAATAGGTAAAATTCCTTGTTAGGAGCACAAAAGATTTATTATTTAGCTTAAAACTGTTTATTACTAAATTTCGAGTGCTATTAATTAACAAGTATACTTAATTAACCAACAATTAAATTGTAGATTGAAAAAAACAAGTAACACGTGGTATTTCCTTTTCTTAACAAAGATGGAGGGATTTATCTTTTTACCAAAATTGGAAAAATTAAGCACTTTCTGTTGCTTTCTACCCTTTCCTTTTTGGATGGGTTGGAGAATGGGATGGGCCAATTTGTCCTATGCTCTGATTGATTACCCCCAAGACCGGTCAGTGCGGGGTGGGGGCGGGACCGGTGTGGAGGGTTAACATCACCGACTCCACAAGGCGAACGCCCTTTCAGGAGCCAATCCGTGCCAGGAAAAAAAATTACCAGCAACGGGCTGTTGCGGGATTTTGATGGTAATTATTGTCATTGAGTAAGCTCTAGCAATGCCATATGGATTTTTCCTATATTTAGGGCATGCAGGACTTTAGAAAGAACCCTAAGGACAGGACACCAATATCAAATATTCAATTGGAAGAGGATGCAATTTTTTGGATGAGGTGCGTTAGTTGTGGGTTATGGTAACCACAGCAAAGAAAGACGTTACCGAGCTATTTCTCCTCCATTAAGGGAGACGATTCAAAATCTACCAGTATCCGGAATTGATAAAGGCCTTGCGCAAGAAAGAATGGGCCGGTGTGCAAGTAGTGCCTAACAGGTGCGCCGGGTGGTTCTGTAGCCATAAGAATTTCGCTGAACAGGTACGGTTAACAATTCGGAACCCTTTATATGTGTTGATGGAATACCAACAGCCGAAAACATCAATTGGAATTAACCCAAAACGATATTTTGAGTCCATTCCAGGTCTTGTAAGGATTGCCTCGGCTTTCAGCTATTTATGTTACAAGGGCTGCGGAACGGTGTTGTGTATCGTAACTACCAGAAAAAGGGAAAATCAGGGAAAAGCTGGAACGTGAATGTTGATGTATATCCGGTTTTTCCAATTGTAGTAAAAAACCCTTGGACGTTGTTGGATTGCATCCACTCTGGGCCGAAATAAAAAGGCGAACGTTTATGCCCAATGATGGTATTCCAGTAAACCCAATTTGGCAAGATGCACAATATCAAACACAACTTACCAATTGGCAAGATGCCGTTTTTTTTCAACGGAATGCCCAGAATGTTGATCTTAACATCAGCGGAGGAAACGATAATTCAACATTTTTGTTTGGTCTGGGTTAGTACAAGAAGAAGGTATCATTGAGAGATCGGCAGCTGACAGGATAAGCTTTGAGAATTAATTCTGACCATAAGGTAAAGAAGTGGGTTAAAAATAAGGTCAAACAATGTCTTTGTCCTCTAGGGACCAACACTTGCTTTCAATACTACTTCCGCCCAAAAATGGATTAATTTGGATGCGCGATACGTTTTCATCCAGTTTACCTTATTAAGGATAGCAATGCGGTAATTATTAGTTCCCAATCAAATTAGTGGTGAGTTTGGGGATATCAATAATCCTCTTTCGAAATTGAAGAGACGAGATTGCTGATGACCGTATAACCACGGTTACTTACAAGTGTTTCACCTGAGATTTCGTGACCAATGATTTTAAAAATTCAAGGCCAATTTTGGCAAATAGATTGCCCTTGGTCGGGATAGAAGAAGTTTCCAATTCACAGGTTAGATCAGATTAGGACTACTAATGAAAATAATGCCCAATAGGAATTACGATGGAAGAATTTTCCTTTTTTAATGGAGTATTTTCAAAACCTATGTTAAAATATTTGGAAGATCATAGAGTTGGATTTGTAGGGGTATACCCAGCAATCATTTGATTATTCAAGGTGTTTTTTCTTGCGAGTTCGAAAAATTTACCGATGAAGATCCTAGCCAACGCCTACTAGTACTGGGGAGTTGAAGCGGGAACAGCGAAACAAAGGCGCCATGATGGACTCGAAAATCTATTTTGGCAAGACTTAATTATTCTTATCTAGATAGATATTTATTAACGGCTGTACCGTAAGATCTGATGAAAATCTTTAAAATTCCACTGAGGAAAACCAGGAACGGGGGTTTTTTCCTGCCTTTTCTTTGGGCTGAGAGTTTTCTGAGGAATCCTTTTTTCATGTCCCTTTATGGATAAACTTAAAGTTACCGGGAGGCTGGGGAGAACTTGGCTAACCAAAACATAGGACAGGACTCCAATTTACTTTAGCAAGAATAAGTCGAGGGGCAAAGATTACTCCTTAGGCCTGGAACGGCGCAGTGTTGCGATTTTTAGTTGGTGCCAATCAATCCCAGTTTTGGCCAATGAGGACATTAGTGAGGAAACGGTAAGGAGTGACCCAACTTTGGTGTTTGATTATGGGTTTCTTGGATAACAAATTAAAACAAAACCAAATTTCAAACTATTTTTATGGGAAGGTACGGACTATTATGTTGCTTAGGGGCCGCCAGTTAATTGGATCGCCAAGGTAGTAATCCCTCCCCTTTCCTAAACATTTGGAAAAGTTTAGGAACCAAGGATTGGAAAATGGAATTGAACTTGGCAGGATTTCCAAGGGGCCGAACCTTGGATATAGCATAGGAAGCCCAAATTGCTTCCATTTTGCTTAAAAATGAGGTAGTTAAAAATTGTAGTGGGAACCTTTTTGGGAAGCCCATTAATATTGGTTAGACCTTTAATCAAAGGAAATAGTGCGAACCTATGAATGAGTTAAATTTCCATTTAGCCACACTTTCAACGGATGAGAGGAAGCTGATTGGTTTCATTTTTCAACAACTCAGGAGATTATAGGACGCTCACGCGGTGCAAGCCTGGAGCGCTTCCTGGTGATGTACGATTTTAAGGATTTTAAATAATGATAATGTATAAAGACGATAAGGATAGGGGAAAAAAAATTATTGAAGTCTCACCCAAGGGTATTTGACTTATGGGGATTAAAAATGCAAGTGCAAAATTTTATAAAGGCTTTGATCTAAACCATGTTTCTTTTTAGTAGTGGCTGGGGTTGAAAATTTATTAAAACGCAGATAGGAATGCAGGGGGGACTAGATTTGGCCAGTTAATCCTTTTAATTTTATTCGGGGAACATTACCCGGGGGCGTTGGGGACAGGGCAAGCGTACAAGTAAATTTTGAAATTCCCCTAGGGTTTCTTTATAACTTTACGTTAACTTTTTTAATTTTTTAAAAAACCACAGGGGGAAAACATCGGATTTTTTTATATCTTTTCTCCTTCCA
>Ga0163217_1034303_pt1 | contig 13821 bp, 19 predicted proteins | sample SynspAceP_FD_185933 | JGI IMG/M metagenome (GOLD analysis project Ga0163217, IMG submission 185933) | Saline lake microbial communities from Ace Lake in Antarctica - Synechococcus sp. Ace-P (PacBio error correction) | ecosystem: Environmental > Aquatic > Non-marine Saline and Alkaline > Saline ... | reverse complement strand
ACTGGGATCGCGAGAGGCAGGCAGATGGACGCTGGCAGAGCACCGTGGACGGTGATGTGAAGCAACCACCACCCCGTCAAACCTTCAGCACATTGCAGGGTTGCCCAGGGGTTCTGCATCGGGTTCAGGGTGTTGGTAAGCGTTTGCCCGCTTGGTTTTGATCCGGAACAGGCTCGGCAAAGCGGGCCCAACGGCTTCATTGCTGTTTCGATGTGACTCCGCCAGGACTGACCTGCTCTGACTTTCTAGTTTCAAGCCGTAGATTTCCACAGGCCAACGGTGGCGGAAAACAGCCGAAGAGTCCTCGGACAGCGGGCTTGCCTGTGGGATACGAGGGATTGATCACCGCCCTGCTCAAAACTGCAGGCGCCCCCGACCAAGGAGGGGCGTGAATTCACCCGGCTGCTGGCAATTCGTACACGAGGCTTTCCCGGCAATGGTCTAAGGTTCTGCTGGTCACGGCTTATGCCATTCGCCCGAGCGCGAACCTTCCGCCAGGGGGGCGATCTGTTTTCGGGACAGGGATATTGAAGGATGGTCTCGGCCAAGGTGTTGTCAGGGCCTGGCGTCAGTCGATGGTGGTGCGAGTCAGAAACTGAGTGGTCCAGAGGGTGTCGGGCCAGGACCTGCCACCACCGTTATGGGATAGTCTTCGGGAGTGAGCTTTCCATTCTGGACCTTATGTTTCACCATGTCTTGGGCGCTATTCCCTGGTTGGGCGCGCTTGAAACCTTTCACGACGGATCCAGGGCATTGTCCATAGTTGGATTGCGCTTGCAGCAAACTCTTGGTGTACAGCTTCCTGGTTGAAGCCGGAACGGTGTTGCTGCTGAACTGGTTGAAGCCACCTGCAGCAGGTTTCGAATTAGGCGTCGATGGCTGGACTTTGGAGGTTTCAGTTCTTCCGTAGCTGCGGATTGCTGGGACGCCTCCCTGGGTTCTGTGCCTTACGCTGGGCTGAAAGGGAACTGCCGCGCCCAGGGGGCACCGCTGAGGGAAAGGAACCCATCGAGAGTGTTCTGGGCTGCATCGAGTTCAGGGACTGAAGTTGATTTGCAGCCAGGCCACGCCAACCGGGCTCCGCGGAAGGCCTCACCAACGATCACATGATCGGGCAATTGTCGGTTATCAGTCTGATCTGATTCGCTGTGGGCACGTTGAGCAATAGGCGTAGCCAGGCTGGAGGCGCGGTTGGAGGACTATGACGTAATCCCAGCCCCGCCCAGAGAACTCCACACAGAGGGCAGCGTGCTTTTGGGAGGCGGCCGCCGATGCGAAGCCATAGGCGGGCTTTTGATGTCGATAGCCATCAGGTTAGGACATGATCGAAGCAGCTGTTCCGCTACTGGCGCAGGTACTGCAGGGCTGGCATCTGTATGAGCTGAAAGTTGCGGGCTTCGGCATGGACGCCCGTGGCCCTTCCTGTCCCTGGCCTCGAATTCGAAAATAGTGCAGCAGCAGTGAGGCATTGAGCGGGACTCTGGTCAGCCAAGCTCAAGCGAGCCATGTCTTGGGCATCTGCCGAGGGGGGACTCCTGAGGCTCCAGGTTCCCTCCGAAAACCGCTGCGAAGAGGTGGATGATTGGAGTGTCGCCAGCACGGCTGCCGCACGGATATCACTGAGCATCTGTTGCCACTGCCGTCTGGGCTTCGCTCGCCAGGGCTGATTCCGGCTCATGACCGCTGACCGATGGGCGGCCGTACCCCCGGAAGCCACTCGAGCTCAGCGCTTCTTTGCTCCTTCCGGTGTGGAACAGGCAGTCGAAACCAGGGCGCAGAGGCCACTGGCCTGGTCCGCAGGCACGCTTGGGAACACCTGATCCAAGCTGAGGCTTCCCGACAGATGCAATTTGCTCGCGGGCTCCAGGTTGCGTAGTTGCGCAGCTCTCGGCGAGCGAAGTGTTCAGCCTGTTTCAGCAAGGAGCGCATCTTTGTCGTAGGATCCATGGCCGGGGTCTTGAGCACGGCTGCCCGCAGGGTGCTCTGCTGATTCGGGTTCACCAGGAAGGTGCCGAGCCCGCGGAGCTGATCGCTGCACGTTTTTGGGAGCAGAACCGCAGGCATGGAGATGCAGAGAGCTTCGAGGCACTTGGCCCGCTGCCCCCCACACCGATGGCGAAAAGGACTTCAATTCAGCGCTCCCCCCCACAGACGGACGGCACCTGGGACCACGAACCTGAGGTGCGCGGATGAGCAGCAGTAGTGGCAACCAGAACAGAAGCGACGTTGGCACCACGAAACACCATCACAAAAACCAACCTCGGCCGGGTAAGGAGGTAGTAGAATTCACCCGCTCCCTTCGACAGGAGAAGCGGATTGAATTGCCAGATCAGCACAGTAAAGACAACAGACTGAGAGAGCCAACCAGAGCACCAGCAGAAATGTGGGATCACCACTTGCGGCTATGCTTCTTCACTTCTGCCGAGCATTGCGGGGGTTCTCTCCAACGTCGTTGAAAATCCAGAAGAAAAGCAAGGCCAATAGTTGCAGCTGATTCCAGGAGGTATTGTGAAAGATGGGTACTGATCTGAGGTAGATACATTCAGATTTTGGCCCAAAGCAGAGCTGAAAAAGGTGAAAAATCCAGTTCTGGAATGATGAAAACCAGAGAATGCCGAATCAGAACGGTGAAGCCCAAGCCAGATGTTTACTGAGGTGGAGCGCATCGAAGTGCAGATTCAGGAGTGTTGGTAGGGCAACGATTTAGCGCAGCAGCAGGAGTGTGAGCTGCTATTTCATGCCAATCTGTATTGTCCCAGGGGTGGTCAATGAGCAGGAGCAGGCCTTCCAGTCTGCTCCTGGCGCCGGCAGCTTCGGGTCTGCGCGATCCCACTCGAGCCAACCACTGCTCTGTTAGGCTGCCGCGGAAATCGTGGCCCGCAAGCAGACCGGCGGAGCGGAGCTGGAATGTCAATTCCAGGGCCGCAGGGTTCGAGCCCGCCCACGCTCATGCTCTTGAGGCGAACCCCCCCAGGTTATGGAACTGTTTGGCGAGGTAGGAATCCGCTCCAAGCGGACCAGGCCCAGATGCAGGGCGGTGGTGCCTCCACTGCCAGGGCCGTGGTGGTGGCCAGCACAAGGCGGTGGCTCCTGGAATTTCAGCCGAAACGAATCCATAGTTACCCGTTATTCTTGGCGAGTAAGTGATGTTTGGGAGGCGCACGGACTGCCTGACGCTCCTTTGTTGTGGGGATTGCCGCTGCTTGACTTGCACTCGTCAATGTTTGCAGTCCTTGTATTGCCGTCGAGGATCGAAAGTCCGGGTCGTTGACACTTTTTGGGCCATATTCTCTGGGAATGTCCGAAGCAGGGAGGCTCACTTGATCGGGTTTGGCTGTGGGCAGACAGATTAGAGAGGGCGATGAGTTTTCGGTATGGATATTGGACACCTTGCGCATCGAAGACCTGCCCCTTGGAAATGCAGTTCAGGCCAGGAAACCCCGCGGAAGCCCCGCTTGAGGTAGATCCTTTCGGACAGCGCCGATCAGGCTGGAGATGTCACTCTGATTGACCCCAAGGTCACTCACCAGAAGCCGCGCGGCGTTGGCTGCCTCCCTGGCTGCACGTCCCAGAGGTCTGTAGGCTGGAAGCCACTGCGCAGGAGTAACCGCCGCAGCCCTTGAAAAAGCAGGAATCAGGGCCAGCGTCACCTACCCGCTCGCCGTCTGAGCTCCTGGGGCGTGCCGCCGGCCGATACGGGAAAGCTTTGCTGGGAGGAGCCTGAGTTTGGCCGAAAGGATTCACGGCCTGGAGAGGCAGGTTGCGCCACCGGGAGGGATCGGCTGCTTGAGCATGCCGAGCTCGAAAGCCACTGCCATCGATTGCGGATTAACAGCTGGTTGGCTTGTGTGCCAACGGTGGGCGGAGTTGAGATTGGCCGTGCGTCGACAGTTTTAATACGCAGTTCAGGTAGTTTTGGGGGTGTTACAGCCCAGAAGCTATCCAACGATTTACAGGAACATCATGCTGAGCAGTGGCGTGTTTGAGATCTCTCAATCGACTTGGCATAAGGAGGCGCCTTGTTGGCGTTCTGAAGATTTTTGATATCATATTCTTCACCTAATCGCATACTAGTAACACTAGGGCGCATACTCGAGCTCTGGCGAGTTTGAGCGATTGAAATATCTCTTGATTGTCTGACGCATCTGCCGGGCATCCTCAATCTCCGGCTGGAGGGTGAGTTGTCGAGGAATCCTCTGCATTCAAAGAAACCCGAGTGATCCATATTTTTTACTGAACAAGGTTTGTAAGGCGCACTTTTTGTTGCCTCTCTTACGGGATAGTAGTTAAGGCTAAGCAGCGGTAGTCATTTTGTTATAGTCGTTTTCAGGGTCATGGGACTTATCATTTAGACACTTCCCGGGACTGGTCGCTCCCTTATTATAGTCACCAGTTTCTGATTTTGCTGTATTTGTAGCTCTGCTCTCTCCTCGCTCAGGTTGCTTCAAAGTGTGTTCAGAGGGCGGGGCTCTGCTCTCGCCCCCCCCCCCCCCCTCCCCTTTTTTTTTTTTTTTTTGGGGGGGGGTCGGGGGCAGTTGAGGTGTTTCCAGCTCGAACCACTTTCGCTGCCAAGTGGCTTCGATGGATTAGTCAATTTGTGTCCGACTTTAACGCGAGCGATGCCGCGTAGCTGTACGTGTTTCCTCGCCGGTTGTACAGGGTCTGATGATCCGATTTGAGGCACTTCTGAAGGCCGATCTGAGACAACTGAGAGCCATGTTTCACCTGGCTGTCGTTATGGTACCCAGATGAGGCAAAGTGGCCAGTGAGAGAGCATTGCTCTCATGCCTGGTAGGTAATGACATGCGACTCATCCTGGCAGGGCTAGACTTGAAGTTGGTGAAGTCGACCAAGGCCATAATGCTAGGCTTTTCGTTGATAGATGGGGTAAAGAATTGGAGTTCCACGTGACTTATATTGAGACTGCTGAAGGTTCTTCTGGCATGAGTGCAGGAACTTGGAATAAGCTTTTGCTCGAATGCGATCCGGTCTGAGGTTGTCGGATTGTTGATATGCGACGCTTTGCGGTTCTTGTAGTAGCACTCGGATTTCTTAGGAAAGGGGGGGCCCATACCGGGGGGATTCGCGCCCCCGGGCTTTTGGCAAAAAAAAGATTTTGTCTGGCAGTGACCAAAACCTCGCTTGTCGCCGCCATCATCAAGATCAAGCCCTTGAGTTTGCATTGGTTAAAAAAATTCCTCCCCCACGGGCTCATTGGCTCCAACAGCAGCCCTTGGCGGACACTCCTGTATTTGAGATCATGTTCTCCTCAGTAGATTGTGGTAGTCACGCTGGTCTGGTAGCGACCGTCCCTAAATTCCCTGTGACTGCCTGCAGTAGCACAAGGTCATTGGCGATGATGAGGGCTCGGGATTGGCCGCCTCCACACAATGGAAAGTCCCCTTCCGGCTGGTTGACCTACCGGCCGACCGATGGGTGCGACTGACAACTGATCGATCCAAAACCGTCAGATACTGGGCCGTCCTGCTGTAGTACGGTATGGTTGGAGATGTCGCCGGCCGCAAGTACGTTTGAACGCTTGCGGCTCTGCTAGTTTCATGCAGATAGCCGGTTTCCCTGCGCCGCGTACGACCGTTGCTGGCCATGCTGCAAGTGCAGAAGCCCTTGCGGGTCTTGCCCTGCAGCGTTGCACAGTTCACGCTGCGCGGGAAAGCTTGCGGCCTTGAGCCTGGCAATACGGTTGGCTCCCGGCCTGGGCGGCTGGCAGCTACAACTTCTGGTGGGAACATGCGGGGAAGCTGTAGAAGCAGCTGTTCTGGAAATACCGCCTGTAACTCAGCTGTGAGCACGCGTTATTCGGACCCTGCTCGCCCGTTGGCCTCCTTGGCGACGGCTCCAGATGATATTAAGGCCACTCCGGGCTACCCCAGCTACAGCAGAGCAAGGAGACATAAGAAAGGCGGCCTTGCAGCGTGGTGGACTTTCAGACGCACAACTCGTTCGGCGGCAGATGCTTTTTGATGTGGATGCTGAAGCATTGCGTTGGCGCAAAGGCATACGCGAGGGGCCAGGCCGCGCCTTTTTGCTCGTTTGGGGTGCTAGGGCCCAATCAGATCGAATTAATGACTTGCCAAGGCCACCATCTCTTTCCATCTCAGCCAGGAACTTTTCCTCCGCTATGTGGCTCCGCCTGCTCGCCCTGTTTGGCCTCTGTAAGCGGACGGCGCTTCTTAGCGCGTCTGCCTAGTAATACGTAAACGCCAAGCTGATTGAGGTGCCACTTCAACGTCAGGACTGAACGGTGATCACAGGGGCATTGTCCCGCGTACATGGATTTGAGTTTCAGAAGTCTCCTTAGTACTGAAGCAGTGATCTAGGTTGATTGTTTCGCACATTGGATTGTTTTTACAAAAGTTTTCCCGGCCAGGCAAAAGTAGTGACGGGTTTTGAGCAATTCGATTGACCAAGCTTTTCTCAGAAACTTTTGATGCAGCAGATATTCTGCGGTAGATCAACGCTCCCGCCTCTGTGCTGTATGGAGTAACGTTCAGGCCTGTGTCCCTAGGAGGTTGAGGGCGCCAATCTGGTGATTCATTTTGTGCGCTTATCTGTGCTATTGGCTCTCCTTTTTTACAACATCCTTGATGGTGCCGGAGTGAGGAATTATCCCAGAGCTGGCGGGGCGCGAGACTCGGGGCCCTCCCCTGTTGGAACCCCATGCCTTGCGATCGTTTCAGGCAGGCGCTGCCGACGTTGATGGGCAGGCCCAACGATCCACTGGAGCGCGACGGTTTTGAGGTGACCCTCTGCCGCTGAGGACGCCCGTTCCGAGCTCGGTGGTCGGTGGATGGTTGCGAGAAAGCATCCTTCGCGGCCCTCTATCGCGACTTGTTTACTCGAGGAGGGAACCCGGGTCAGGAGGGCGGATTTCGCCGCCCTGGTGCCGGATCCTATCTGCCAGAGCGCCTTTGTCTGCGAGCAGCAAGGAGGCACCGCACCGTTCGACCTGGGCTGTGCGCTCCGGGACTTGTCTCTGGGTTTCTGGAATTCACCCGCCCGAGGCTCCAACCCCGTGTCCACAGGACGGCTTGACCGGCTGTTGAAAGGGCGGCTGGATCCGCGCCTACCCTCGCTACCCAGCGCAGCGGCGGGCGTTGACGATCACCGAGTGCCGCTGCCTGAAAACCGTGCCAGGCAGGCCGCACGCACGAGGTCTCGACACCACTTCTCGACGGGAAGGCTTGATAAGCACCTGGTCATTCGAGGCTGGAGTTGAGGGATCTGGTAGCGCTTGGCTCCTGATTTCAGCAATCTTGGACCTCGGTCTGGGCGCGCAGCAGCCCCTCTGGTCAGCGATGCTGTTTCTGTTCGATTGCGGCCCGGTATTTCCTCGGCGATCTGGAGGCCGCGGTGAGTATCAAGACCTGGACGATTACGTAATTGAACTTGGTCAGTTCTTCGGCCCTTTTCTCTTGAACCAGTTCAAGAAATGCTGTTCCATTCGGTTGGCGATCGTACCAGCTCGTATTGAGGAAAACACCATTCACGCTTGAGCGCGAAGCTGAATGTACGCGCGCATAGATCTGGGAGTTGTCGGTGGTAGCGATTGTTTTCTGAGATTCGCGGATTTCGGGCTATCACGCGTACTTCACCGTGCGGTGGCCCTCGATCACCTGCGATCCTTGGTGAGGTGGAGGAAAACTGCTCCGGCCCGCACCTGGGTGCGCCACATCGACAGCGAGGTTGGACTGAATTTCTAACGGGAGGCCTGAATGTTCGGGCCCCGGGCTCGCGCTGGCCGCCCGTGACCTTGCGAGCAGTGGTGGACCACATGGCCAGCGTTGCCGGCCGGCACGTGACACGGTCTCGGTCAGGCAGGCTCAGCAGCGCACCGCTCGCCGCTGCGATCACCTGGAAAAGCGTCGGTTCAGGCCATCCCCGACCGGCTGGGCGCATGAGCCTTCCTGCATATCGTTCACGGAATGCCTGTGTTAGCCACGACCCTTAGGCATTAGGACAGCAATGGGGTGACCAGCAAGCGTTCGCAATGCCGCAATCTTCAGGCGATCGCTTCATCGGCCAGCTGGCGTGCTTGGGCTGGGGGATCGCGGCTCCCTGATCATGCCGGGCGTGATCACGCCGGCGTTCTATGAAATCGCGCGAACCAGCTCGGTACCCTGACCACCGTTCTCGGTCTGGAGGGCCTGCTCTCTGGGGCTGGCTCGTGGTTACTGGCTCTCTTCAGCGCCATCACCGGCTCAAAGGCCAAGCTCCGCGTAGGGAAGCGCAGCAGGCAATGGGCTGCGGCGGGATAGTTCTCCTGGCCCACGCCCGGCCGGCAACAGAACATGACCCGGCAGCCAGCCGCCAGGGCTCCAGCGGTGCCAGCCTGGGAATCTCGAAGGCCAGCAGTCTTATGGGTTGGCCCAGGCGCAGGCCCGCTAACTGGAAAGCGTCCGGGTCGGGCTCTTGCCGCTGCCCAGGTCGGGATCATCGCCGTAGACACGGGATTTCCAGCAGCTCCAGCCAGGGGTGGGCGCGCGTTCTTCAACGCCACCGAGCTGCTGCGGCTGCTCGTGGACAAGGCCCATCGGGATCGCCCAGGTCCTGGACGCGGGCCAGTAACTCGGGAGCCCCTTTCCATCGGTTTCTTGCCATCGAGTAGCAGATGGCGGGCAATCGGCGGCGTTGCCCGCCGCAATTCTTCCGTGTCTGGCGGTTTCACGCCTTCCGCCTCGATCCCAGGCCGATTCACCTGGCGGGGCGTTGTCCAGGCGCCGACGCCCCTTAGCCCCAGCAGGCTACGCCTTGTGCTCAGCTTGCACCCCAAAGGCGCCGCTCGTCCAGCCCGGCCTGCAGGTGGTCTCGGTGTCGAGCAGAGCCCGTCACGTCGGAAGCAGGCAGGCGGCTGGGCGGGAGCCATGGCAGCCATTCTTTCAGTCTCCCGAGTGCCGAGGATCCGGCTTGATATGGCGCCACCCATGGGACTAGGCGAATGAACGAGGGACGATCGAATCAGGTGCTGCAGAAGCCGCGTTCTGCCAGCCGCCCCGCAGCCCTGGCCGCCGGCGGCCCGCATCTCAGCTGGCAGGCGTACGAGCCCTGCGTGGGCGAAGGTGCGAGGCTTGACCCTGACGCCATTCTGAGGACGCCCGGCCCGTGAGCTGCTTGCACTGGTTTCGAGCAGAGAAAGACGCTTGCTCGACGACATGCGTTAAGATGTGACAACCCGCCCCCTTTTGCGCCGCTGGAGGTATTTACGGAGCGGGGATCGCTGCGTCACTTCAACACCTCGTTATGCCTACAACTGACCTCGATCGCCACCGCAGGGCCCCAGGGCCGAAGAAGACGGCTTGATCTGGGGAAGGCGAACCCGGCGAGCCACCGCGCCGCTCCACTACACCGAGCTGCATTGCCAGGTCGCAAGGCCGCCAATGCCCTGCTTGGAGCTGGCATCCGGCAAAGGGAGATCTGGTGGCCCGTCTACACTCTTGCCGGAAGGCCGAATCGCCATTGTGAGCTGGGCCTTTGCGCCCGCACGTCGGTGCGCCCCCATTCCGGTGGTAGTATTGGTTGGCTTCTCACGGCGAAGCCCTTGGCGTGGACCGTTGATCGATGGTGACGATGAGGCGGTGTATTCACCGCCGTATGCGCGTTTCCGCAAGGGACAAGCCAAAAATTGCTGAAGCGCTTACAAAGCAGGCACCTCCAAGGCAACCCGCACGGCAGACGGAAAAAACTGCCCCACTTGGACCATTGATGCGCTGGTGGTGAACGCCGCCGGCAGCCCACGGCAGATGACAGCAGGCCGCGACAGACTTGGGTGGCAGCGAGCGGGTGGGAGGCCCGCCGCCTCCGAGCACACGGACCGAGCCGATGGCCCAGCGAAGGACCGGCTGTTTGTGCTCTAACCTCCGTCATTCACACCGCGTAAACGCAAGCAGGGGTGGTGGTGCACAACCACGCCGGGGCTAACAACCTCTGGGTCCCAGCTCACCCTTCGAGTCGGGATCTTCCGCGACCTGCGCGAGCTCTTCATCCACTGGTGACGGCCGACCCGTGGGTGATCACCGGCCACAGCGTACATCGTCTATGAGGCCAGACTCGCTCCGCCGGCCGCCCACCACCGTGATGTACCGGAGGGCAGCCCACGGGCCTCGAAACCGGGTGCGTTCTGGGGAGTGTGACGAGAAGAAAAGGTGAGCCGTGTTTATGACCGCTCCCACGGCGATTCGTGCCTTCATGACGAGCGGCCTCGCGGATCACGTCGTGTGCGCCCATCAACTCACGACAATGCGGCAAGCTTTGTGCGCATGCCTGCCGGGAACGGCTGGGAGAATTCACCGATTCAACCCCGAAGCTGGCCATCTCGGCTATCGGGGACGGGTTGAGCTCGGACATGGCGTGCACGATCATCACACTCTGGTGGCAGACGAAACCAGGCGGCGTTTTGATGCATCAGCCCCTTGCGGCGGCCACCCCACCAAAGCCGGGTGTCGCGACCTGGCCTGCAGGCATCGCCGCCGATGTGGTCGACAGCGGAACGGCCGCAGACGGTCGGCGTGGATGAAGGGGTATCCTGGCCGGTGCGTTCGCCCTGGCGGGAATGATGCGCACGGTTCACAGGTGATCCGAGCGCTTCGCGCAAAGAGCTGACTGGGCAATACAGCGCGCCGCTCATGGCATCGTCGGCCGTTGTATTCTTCTCTCTCTGATTTGGGTGACCGGGCGTCCCGTCGTGTATGCCGATGCACGTCTGGCCGGCGGTGATGGGGCCGAAGCCGCGTCGACGAAGCGTTGAATCAGCGTGTCGGGCCACCGGCTGGCGTTTCGATGGCAGACGATACGAATCGGCCCTGGTGAAAGCCATCCGGCCGTGGCCGAAGCCGCCGATGGTGGGCCGCCCGACGATCTCAAAGGGGAAGGCATCCGCGCCTTCGTGACCCTGCAGACCGTCCTCAAGCGGCGATGAGGCGCGATGGCCGAACTGCCCAGCACGTGGGCGCCGAAATCGCCGATTGCCACGCCCCGATAGCCGGGGCTCAGCGATGCCCTGCCAAGACCCCGCAGCGGCAAAATTCATGCGCCGCATCCTTCAGGGCCTTAGCCGTGGCAGACAGAGTTGAGCGCCCGACGACCAGCACCCTGGAAGACCGCTCGTGCTCGACTGCCCTTGCGGTGTGATGACCGGAAAGGCGGCCTGGCCTGCGGCTCAGCCGGGCAGCGAGGGGCAGCCATCAACCGATGCGGCTGTTGCTCGCCAGGGAGGAAGTGCAACCAGTACTTGGAAATTGTTGGTGGGTACGTGCCCCACCCAATCCAAGCAGGATGATCAGGCCAGCCGTCGACTCCTTGCCCGCTGCCTGGCCGAGTCATCGGCCAGCCCCCAGCAGGTTCCTGGCGCAAGTGGCCGGCGCTGGCTGGGGTTGAGGGGTCGCCGGGACGTTTCGACCAGGGTCGAGGCGTCATCGGGGCGCTGCTGCAGGACGCCGATCAGCCGGCGGCTATGGTCAAGGGGCATCAGTTGCCGAAAGCGCTCAGCAGCACGGTTTGCGCGGCTGGCGTAATGCAGACCCACCAGCGCAGGGTTCGTGTGGGAGGGGCTGAACTCGTGCGCACGCCCAGGCGGGGGCCAGATCAAGCCAGCAGGGGAAGGGAGCGGTCGGCTGGAGAAATTGTTGAAGCACATCGCCACCAAACCGCTGCAGCCGCGCTGCCGCCGTCGGGGGAAGCAGAATGCAGTTTGCAACCCTAGCTGTGGCCCAGCCGCAAACAGCGGTTGCCGGCCGGTGAAGGCTGGCGCCCGGCGGAAGGCGCGCCAGGGCTTCGGTGGCCTGGCTTCTGGTTGTCGAAACCGGGCACGTAACTACCAGGCCCGGATCGCAGCCCGGCGTAACAGCTAGGGCTTTCCAGCAGGGGCCGGGTAGCTGATCTGTGGGCTGGTGGCAGCAAGTGCGCCGATGAAAACTCGGGACCGTTCCGAGTCGGCCCCGGCTGGCCCGGCGGGGACAGGCCACCAGAGGCTGCCCTTGCTGCTTCCAGCGTTTTGATGGTGGCGGGCGATCGGGGGAGAGGGATTCAGGCCGGCCAGCAGCTGCAGGGCGTGAGGGCTTCACGGGCATGGCGGGCCCTCACGCGAGCAGGTTGGTACCTGAAACAGGGTGTTCGCAACCACCCTGGGCCGTCGATCACGTAGCGTGACGGCAGGCCGCGGCAGGAACAGCAAGGCGGTGGCACCGAAGGCTGGCGCAAGGGCGTTGCCGCGATTCCACCAGCAGGGGGTAGGGCAACTGGTGGCGCTCGCGAAGCCGGCCAATGGCTGCCGGCGTCGTTCGCCCGCGCTCCACGCCACACCTGGGCAACCGTGCCTCGAGTAGCTGTGTGGGTGATAATCGGGAAGGCACAGGCTTCCGCTGTTGCAGCGGGGGTTGTCGTCCTATGGACTAGAAAAAAAACCACAGGGCTGGCCCCTGGAGTTGTCGCTGCGACGTCGACACCGTTCTGATCGCTCAGGGCTACATCAGTGAGTGGGCCGATCTCCCACCTTGCGATGGCGTTGGCACGGCGATCCGCAAACGTATGGATTCAGCCTAGGAAATTTTGGCTGGGAGGCCCGCCCCCATTGCCCAGCTGGATCATGGGGTGTGATGGGGTTTGGCCAATGAGGAGCAAAGAAACAGCTGGAACGGGCAAAAGCCATCTGCAAAGCAGACCAATCTGCTCAGCCTGAGTGAACGCGGAGCCAAACGCCTGTCGTCGCCGTCTGCCCTCCTCGCTTGCTGAAGGCCCCGCCAGCAGCCAGGTCCGTTAGCCGGGCGGCCGGTTCCGAACCGGCCTGCTGATCCTCGATACGAGAAACCACCCGGCCTGATTCCAGCCCAAGGCATCACTGCATCGAAGTGGAAGGCCTTTGTCTGTCGACCGTGCCCCACGGGCGCGGGGCTCAGCCAGGGTCTCCTTTTTGCTGCCTTGCCTGGAGCAAATGACGCCGATGGCCATCAATTGGTATTCGGCGCAGGTGAGTCGGCGTGGATCAGCCCTGGGCCAGGCCCTCCGACCTTTTTCAACAGCGCGTTGTTGAAAGCGCCGACGTGCTGTGCCCACACTCTGGTCCCTTCGATCGGCAGTGGTTCGAGCCGCGGCCCCCTGCGGCCTTTAGGCAAACCCTGGCTGCTGCAGCATAGGAAAGACGTGCGCTGGCCGCCGAGCGCCAGCGCGCGCTCCCGTCGGGCGGAAATGCTTGGCCGCTGGCCTAGGAGGTGCCGGTCTGGGCGGCCCACCGCGCCATCACGATTGCATCTATCTAGGCCAGGTGTTCGAGCGCTGCGAACCGACCTGGAAGCCCTGCTCGCGCTGGACCTTGAACCCGCCAGCTTTACCGGGCCAGCTCTCTTACGACGAGCGGCACGGGTCCGCCAGCTGGCTTTCGCTGGAACGATCCAGATTCCCAAGGCCTGGAGCAGGCGGCCTGACCGTGAACGTAGGGAAGCGGCGGTGGTCGGCTTTCCGGTGGCGCCTGTGACGCCGATGCGCCTAGTCGCGCCATCATAACCGGGCTCATCTGCGCCTTTCAAGCAACGTTTCCAGGGCTGTGATCCCGGTCAGCCTGTACCACGGTCGCCCAGATAGCAGCAGGAAGCGACTCAGGCCGCTGAATGCAGAGGTGCGCGCTGTCTTCCCCATGGCTGGGTCTGCTCTGGCAAACGCCGTTCCCCGGTCGGGTGTTGCCTGTGATCCAGGGCTTCCGATGCTGAGTGTCTGCATTGGCCTCGAACGCGTCGTGCAGCCGCCACCGTCCCCTATCCGGGCAGCGGCGCATCGCTCAGAACGCGTGGAGATGATCCGCACCCGCCGACTCCC
>Ga0163217_1010008_pt1 | contig 13821 bp, 17 predicted proteins | sample SynspAceP_FD_185933 | JGI IMG/M metagenome (GOLD analysis project Ga0163217, IMG submission 185933) | Saline lake microbial communities from Ace Lake in Antarctica - Synechococcus sp. Ace-P (PacBio error correction) | ecosystem: Environmental > Aquatic > Non-marine Saline and Alkaline > Saline ... | reverse complement strand
CGTCCCCGCTGCAGATCATGGATGTCAGCCATAAGGCGTAATTCTGCACGTGCAGAGACCAAAATCATGGCTTTCTCAGGCTCCCTCGGATAAATGACAATATTTGCAGGATGCTCACTAGATAGTCAACCTTTTTTGATGGCTAATTGACGCGTTTAAGCTATTCTTAGCTGATGGATTTGTTCTTTTAGCATAGGCTCGGCTCTTGACCTTCACAGCTTGCAATAAGTTGGTACCAAATTTCTCTGAAAAAGCCTGCTACAAATGACCAGGCAGCAGGCTGGCGAAATCTGCGTTGTGCCGGGGTTTACATTCAGGACAAAACATCGGACTACCATCATAGGCCTTCAGTACGATTTGGGGAACTCTGGAAACAGACCACCCACTTATGATTCCAACCCATAAGACCAAAGTACTACCAATGCGAGCAGGGCCGCTACTGATCACTTAGGGCAAATAAATGCCTGCGAGGCATAACCCATGCTCCCGTCATCAGTGCGCAAAGGGCTGATTGACAGCGAGGCCCACTATTGCCGCCAAGCCACGAACAGACCGGATTGGCACAGGACTCTGTCTCACCCCATTCTTAGATATGGCTAGTTGGCACTATGCAATTAGACTGGCTGCTACCACTGCAGCCAGTCCGGATAATCGCTTGAACCAGTTCTGCTTCTGACCGGCTCATTTGACCTTCATGCATCCCTGGCCTTCGCTCGCTGTCTCGGCTGTGGGTCACCCCTGCTTTTAGGCCGTGTGGCATCAGCAGTCGTACGCATGCCGGACGGCACAGCGACGCACGTGCGCGGACCACTCCCGCACGCTGACGGGCCGTGAGCGCCGGCCCACGCGTGCCTGCGCCGGAGTAAAAGTGCGTTGATGACCGCTGATGACCAGCTCCGTGTCAGGGCTTGCCAACGAGTCCAAGGGCAAGGATCAAGGCGGTGGCGTGCTTTTCATGATGTCATGGTTGTCTTCACGAAACAAAATTACTGGGTAGCTCACCCATGTCTTTCATTCGCCTTCAGTTCCTGTGAGGGCTGATGATTTCTGCCCTGTCAGGCGGCAGGAACAGTGAAGTCCGGCCCGACAGCACCGAGCGCCTGTTTTCCAGGTCGCTATCTGGACACTGTATTGCGTGAGGAACGGAACCTCCTTGGCTGTTTGATCACGTAACGGCGGGATTGGCCGATTCTCCCTGGGCAGATCAGATCTGTAATCACATCCTGTTACGGAAGGCGAGATTGATTCGCATTCCCACGCCACCGATTACCCGCTGCCAAGTCGTGTGTCGTGTGACGGGCTGGTTGCTATGTCGTTCGGTCAATGCTGCATAGCCTTCGGCAGCAGCAGGGTCGGCAGCCCGGCAGTGGCCGTTTTGGTATTTGTCCTTGAGATCATCCACCAACAACCCTCAATTTCTGGAACCTGCAATCGGGATGCATGTTAGACGTTCTGATCCTGGGCCAAGGAACGTGAGGTCGAAACCATCGAAATATAGATTCGGATGTCAAACGAACCACTGGAGCGCGTGGCGCGAATTTTTCCCGGCGAGCGAGCGAGACTAGCACTGAACTGCAAGGGTGAGCTCTGTTTGTCGCTCGTGACAACTTCCAAGTCGAGTCGTAGCAGGGAACGACAAGCTCCCTCTGTGCGGCCACGTAGAGTTGGTCATTCCCCTGAGCAGGGGCATCGCTTCAACCTCACCGGCACCGCCTTGCTCGCCATCGAGGCGGCTGCCCATCGCGCGCAGCAGAATACAGCCAACGCGCCATGGCGCAAGGCCTCGCGTAAGCCATCGCCAGCCGTGGAGTTCTTTGGCAGCATGGGCACTCGAGGACATTTCATCAGGAACCATCCCCAGGCTCGACGCTCTCCGTAATCAGGGCAGTGACTGACAACGTTTCTTGATCCAAAGGCCGTCGGAAACGAACATGCAAAATGAAAGCCTCCAACCCCTTCAACTCCAGCTCCCTCCCGCCAGCACTCCGCCGACAGGCAGGACGCAGTTTGGACATGCTTAGATCACATTCATCGGCTCAAGGTTCTTCCACTATTGCGCACCCAACACACTGGGCACCAGCTCAGCTCCAGCGTTTGCCCCTTGCTGATTCCACCCCGCATCACCAACCTCGCAAGGCGAACCGAGGGCAGCTGGTCCGCGACGCCGCGAGCCGACCCACCCGGAAGCTTCACGGGCGTGAATCCGCCGGGCCCCCCTGGGCGCCGCCGCCTCCAGGGGATGCGGTAGCACTTCTCCATCAGCGCCAGTTCAGCGATCCGGCCGCACCAGCACCCTCGGGCAGCAAGGCACTGGTTGCCGGCGTGGAGCCGGGTGCTTTTTTTGGGAAAAAAAAAAAGGGGGCCCGTAGCGGTTGTCCGGCACCAGGGCAGTTGCCTTGCGGCCGGGTTGACTTCAGGGCATTGCCATTTCTGAAACATCAACGGCAGCGCCTCTGCGGAGACCGCGAGACGGCGGGTACCGCCGGTTGGCGGTTTGTGTGGGGTGAGGGGCCGCTCGATCGGTGATTTTTGATCAATCCGGAGACTCGCGCCAGTCAGATCGAGAGGCTCAAGTCGCCAGGAAGGTTTTCCAGGGCCCTTTCCACCAGGGCAGTCGGGTAGAGGGCCGAAATCACGTCGATCAGTGGTGGCAATGCGGCGCCCCGTGCTCATGGCCAACAGGCAGCGAGCGCATCGGCCAGATCCATCGGGCAGATCGCCGTACTGCCGCATCCAGCTGCCATCAACTCCGGGGGCCGGCCCCACTGAGCTCGCAACGCTCAGGCCACCGAGAGACCCCAGCTCAGAAAGCGACGGGGCCACATCGGCTGGGATCAGATGGCAGACCTTCCAGTGAGAACAGGCCAGGTGGACACCAAAGCCCCGCTGTGCACCAGGAAAAAGGAGGCCAGGCGCCAGGGCTGCGGGGCTTGGTGGGATTGCCGCCGTAGCAGCTCAGGCCTGGTCTCATTGCAGCCGTATTACGGCAGTTAATACCAGCAATCGAATGAGGGTAAGGGCGGCCTGGACGGTTTGCTTAATCGTTGGGGGTCCCACAACGATAAAAGCCCACGATCCAGCCAGCAGCTCGTCCGCTACGGGCACCACCTGCGCTGGAAGCATTTGAAAGGCGTGGTCCGAAAGCCGCCGAGTCAGCCCCAGCCGCATGCAGAACAGCTTCTTCGCCGACTCCGTTGGACCAGGCCAGCATCAGCGCGGATCTTGCCCTCGAGCAGCGGCGTGGTGGGTTACATTACGCATCGGCTCTACCCGGCGTCCTGGCCTACAACAGCGCCATGCATGGGGGCGGCGGACGCTTGCTACGGCGCACGCCAAGGCCGCTCCCTGTTCGGGGCCTTTCACCAACGGATTTGGTCGGCATGGACCCGCCCACGTGGCCCACGATGAGGGATGCGTGCGCCGCGAGCATGAAGGTTCAGCTGCAGGAGTACACCCTGCGCGACCGGATCGAGCTACTGCGATCTGGTGGTCCTGGGCGCCAACAAGCAACCACATTGAGCAAGACCTGCAGAGGCCTGCGAGCTTCGGCATGAGTGGAACCGGAGCATTGTGGCTTGGCCTGCCTGGGCGGGGTCCTTCAGCCCACGATTCCCCTGCGCAGAATTCCTTACGTGCTCTGCGAGGCGGCAAGCCCAAACCTGGCGTTCTTCTCCGGGTTCCACCGCCACGGCGCCCTGCGGGAACTCCAGTGGACAGCTTCACGCCAACTTCTCGCCATTCCCAAATGCATCCGCCTGAATCGGAGCCCGAGCTGCTTGACCGGCTATCAACCGAATACCAAGGTGTCCACCAGGTGTTTTCAAACTGGAGGCGCAATACATCAAAGCAGCAAGAATATATCATCCATATTTGCAGGTTTTGGCTATTCTATCACGCCGAAAAACCGGGCATACTGCCTTACCCTGTTGACCCTGCTGCTGGGACCAGTGTTCTTGACCAGGGCGTCCTCAGTTCCAATGGGCGGAAAACCGGCAACGGCTCTATGGCCGCCAGCCTTTCCACTGACCGAGCTGGGTTTACGGAGTGCAAACGACATCGAAGCCACCCTCCAGCCGTGGTGGAACATGGACGAAAAGTTAAAACGCGACCCATACCTTCACAAGCTCACGGCCAGGTGGCTGACGTCGCGCGGCAGCATGTGCTGCCGGTGTGCGGCAGCCACCGCAACTTCCAGGCGGGCCAGATCCTGCTGAGGGCCATGCGGCGGCTGGGACCGCTGCCCAATGATGTGGATGAATTCGAAAGCACTGGTGTGAGCAGCTGGGTGAAAAAAAGGAGGCCTTGAAGGCCTCAAGGGGCCCGCGCTTACTGGCCCCAGATTCTGATCAATTACGGCATCCAGGTGCATGACGCCTCATGGTAAAACCTTTCTGTACATGGCGACTTTCGGCAAGAGCGGACACAAGGCCGTTCGCCTTCAAAGTTTGATGATCCGAAGCGGGGAGCTATCGAACTATTGCAGTGATCGTCGCTGCGCTCCATCAGTCCGCCGCTATTCAGAAAGCCTTGCAGAAATCTGGATCGGCCGGAATCTTTGGGGAAACTGTTGGCCAATGCTGTGATTGCTGAACAATGCAGGCGGGGCATCCCCGATGGACAAGCAACAAGAAGAGGATTGGTGATGCAATGCAGGACATTCCTGCCTAACCTCAAAGCATGGAATTGATTGAGAATTGTCTGGTAAGTTTGATTTATGCTTTATCATCAGATGACATTGATCGAGCAGTGCTGTCAGCTTTAGGCGCCGTTTATGCAAGTGGAGAATTTAATAGCCATTGGGCTATTAACCAATTGTGATTAGCCAGTTGGGCATCAGCTTCAGCCGCCCAGTCACCACGTCATCTTCCTACTTCAACTGTCAATTTTCAACGCTAACCGAGATAAGTTGACGTCACCAAAACGCAACAAAACTCGCAAAGATCCCTAGGCCCTGAAGGTATGCGTGATCAAGCAGCTAGGCTTTTAATTCTTTGGCCGATTCTTCGCCCCAGATATTCTCCAAGGGACTTGCGAAAGTCTCGTTCTGTCAATGGGTTTGGCAAAGTTCTCCAGTTGTCTCATCAGGCTTACGGATCCACAGACTGCAAAACCCGCCGAAGGCAAGAGCAACAAGGCCAACTGGACATATCCCCAGTCAGGCTGCTCCTCACGACACCTGCGGTTGCTAGCCCAACGGCGCTCCAGGAATGCCTGAACTGCTCCAAGCCCATCGCCGGGTGAGTGTGCGCTTAAGACCAAAGAAAGCCGCCAAGACCTTCGACCCACCGCAACAACAAAAACAACCAGCGCTATTAGGAGCATGCGCGGTCTCACCGATCGCAACATCTCGCCTTGCCATCTGCCAGTGCTCGGTGCCCTCTTGGGCGGATTGGCTTCGCTCAGCTTCGCGTGCCATAAAAAACTACTTGACCCAGGAAAAGGGCCAAGGTAGCACAATCAGATGACCTGAACAAGAATTCAACTGACCTGAACAGCAGTGATCTGTAACTTTCATGAGAACACAGCGTGACTTTTAGCAGGAATCGGAGCTGCTTCTTTTTTACTTACTTTAGCTCTTTTTGGGGGAGCGCGTAGCCTTTGACTCTGGCTCAAGGCTCTTGCTCGTAGGCCACTTTTCAAGGGGCTTAGGATAGTTCAAGTTACCCTTGGTCACCCAGTGGCTGTTATACATTCTGACTTGATAACACCATAGCCAAACTCAGCCTACCTTCGGACTGGAGCCGAAGATTGATAGAAAAGTTGTTTACGAATCCATGGAACAGTCTGATAGTAGAGGCGTTCCTATGCCATTAACCGTGGCGAGACTAGGTTTCTCAATTCCTGGGGAGAAGGGCAAAGACGAAGTCAGCAAAGGCTGTTCTGCAACTGGTACGGGCTGGGTTTCAGGGCCTGGGGCCTTCATAAAGGGCTGCGACTGGCGCGAGGCTGCTTGGTGAGCCAGATTCTGGTTAACCAGAGCCAGGCTGTCATCACTGACATCGGTAATGTTTTTGACGCCAATTCGATAGAGTTTTATTCAAATTCAAATCCCATGGCCCCGCTGATAATGCCAAAGGCCACCCTGCAGAAGAAAAGAAAGCCAAGTAAAAGTCGGGAATTGCCAACCCAGTGGCGAGCTGAATATCCCGAACCAACAAACCCATGGGTCAAAGTAAGAGGGCAGAAAAGCGATTTCAGCGCCAGGTCGCGACCGTAAATTCAGTAGGATAGGCCAGTGTATAACCGCAGTAGTATGAACGGCTAAAACCAGCCAGGGCAATACCAAACAGGGATAGCCTAAAATACCATCACCAGAGAAAAAGGAATGTTCTCCGCACCCAGTTTAAAAGGGCGGGAACCACGGATATGCCAAGGGCCTCCCAGCAAGCAGCCAGCACAGCCACGTAAACATGGCCACCGACCAAGACTTCTATGGTTAGTTGGACGTCAACAGAATGGGTACGGTAACCAGAATATGTGCCGAGTCGAGGGTGAGTCAGTCACCAGGACGCACCGCCCCAATGTTGGAGTCATTACAAGCCACCAAAAGCCAATGGCCTTGTTCACCAGGAGCAGGGCACCTAAACCCAGGAAATCGCAGATGGTGCCCCAGAATCGAACCCAGTTGCTTGGGGTCACCCTCAATCAAAATCGAACTTTCGCTGAACGCCCACTTTCTGCAGCCAAAGCTGGGAGACAATTCCGGCTACGTTTGAAAATAGGCTCCACCTGCCAAGTACCACCGGCTGCCACGATGTGACATTCACCCCAATTGGCCATCAGGAAAGGTATTCTCAATGGATCGCCAGAACCAATACCCCAGCCCTGGTGGCTAAGTGGGTAGCAATGATCAGCCCTTGATCGTACAGGGTGCATTCCGGAAAGAGTAAACGACAACTCAAACAGGGTAAACACCGGCCAGAGATAATCAGGGCAGCTTTGGGCCACAATGGGCCCACAATAAAAGGTATTGGAGAGATCAATGAATCGAGCATTACCCCTCCCAAGGCTAGCTTTCTTTCGGCTTTTCTTGACCAGCGTACATGGCAAATGATTTGACTTTTTGCAGGTGGTCAAAAGGGAAGGGTGCCAGTTAATGAGTATCAGAAAAAAATGCGCGGTGCAAGATACTAGCTGCAAACAAGATCGCGGACCGCACCACCCGAACTTACCAAAATACAGTTCTGGACGCTCAATCCCTTTTTCTCTTAGCTTTCCAAGCCGGAAAATAATATGGTCCTAAGTAAACATCCATTTTGCTGGCCGGCAATCAGGCGCCAACACGTTGCGTGACCCACTTCTTTCATGGCCTTAACGGCTTGAAGCGTGGCTCAATAGGCACTTCCTAAAGGAAGTATAGTTTCGCGCAGGCCATTGAGCACACGCTCGTCAAGATTGAGGCATCTTGCCGCAAGCATGGCATAGGTTGGCATTAGAGCAGAATAAGGTTAAATCCTGGAGACAAGCTGGCATAGCGTGCCGCGTTGGATACATATTGCCACCAGGGCAGGTTATTTCTTTCCGTACAACAGGGCTCCTTCCCACAGTTTCGCTAGATATACTGGAGGCACTGCGCACCCAATTTGGCTAGCCGCTTTGACCCGCAGTGGAACCGCTTTGAAAATACTGGCTTCAGAGCCTCAAGTTCAGCACTTGCCAATAACTGCCTTATTTCATCAGCAGGATGATAGCAGCGGTAATTGTGTCTTTGCATGTTTGCTAAATTTGAGGAGAAAAATTACAACGGCGATCAATCAACATGAACAAGCCAGATCAAGATCTAAAAACCCGAATGAGTTGCTCCAACAGTAGAGCAGCCAATGTGCCTTCCTCTGAAGTCAATGTGCCCATAGCCAATTTCCTTGAGGCACGCATCGCAATCTTGAGATTGGCCAATGGCACCCCAAGAGAAGACTACAATATCACGCATGCCAAATCCAAGCCGATATCTTTCCATGGGCTTGGAATTAGCCAGCAAGCCACACAGTAGTCACCAAAGCGAATATTTACCAAGCCTGATCTCTTTGGCAGAGGGGCAGTTTTCTCTGAAGGCCTCGTTTACTCGGCGTATCGGCAGCACTTGCGCCCAAAAGCGCTTGCTGCTTCATCACAATCTTTTGCTGATGCTTCCAATTTACGCCGCCGCGCTAATGCGCTCTATTCCATTATTCAAAAAAGGATTTTGCAGTTTTGTTCAGCTCGGCCACTCTGAGGAACCGGTTCGGCCTCACTGACTGAAGCAATCACTTTGCCACAATACTATAAGCTGCAAATCCCCTTGACAAAGGAGCTGATTACTACCACAAAAGGTTAAGGTCGATCGCTCTCGATTCCGTACCGCTTTTAGTAAACCGTAAACTTTCCGAGCAGCTTGGTTTAACTCGTTTACAAGAGTCTTGAGATTTACGCTTTAAGCCACTGATGTTTACTTTCTCCTGGCTCAGTCATGCGTAGGCCTTAAAAAGAGATCCAATGAACCTCCCAAAGCCTCAGCAGCCTTGGATGAGACAGTTCGTTTCATCACAATCCGCTTGTCACCGCTAAACGGTTTCAGCCATCAAGGCCATCGTCGAACCAGCAATAGGATCCATAGCATCGGAAACCCCGTAACCAAAAGTCCTGCAGAGGTCTCGAAACTTCACGAGCCGCTGCAAAAGGTCGGCTTATGTATCTGCTCAGGGTAAAGAGACAGTTATCTTCAATGCCCGCCTTCAAAATCCGCACAGCGCCATCGAAGTAGCCTTCATCTTCTAGGGCCTACATCATGGCTGAAATCCGGCAGGCAACTCACAGTAAAACACCATCAAACTCGGCGAGGTTCTCGTTGATCGGCCGCCTTTTGTAGTCCGAAATTGCTTTCTAGGCCTTGGTACCGAAATGTCTTGATGTCATCAAAAATATTCCCGCCCGTACCAGCGCATGATGGTGGCCTTGAAAGGCTGGATGCATCGCTACCATGGAAAATGTCATGCAGATAACGCTTGGTTGTCTTTTTGCTTGCAGCGTGAATCGTGCACCAGACCAATCAATCTGGCCCGGTCAAGGTCGGGCCAGTTGGATTGAGATCGCTCACATTGGGGCATCGTTTTTTCATAGTGGCCATGCCCAAAAATTCTTTCAGACTATGAGCTCTGTCGGCCGGCGATGCCAACTCAGTCAGAGCCTGCTCAAGCCGCTAGAGCTGCCGTGCTGTAGCGATACTTTGAAGGAGTGTGCCGGCACCATGATGTTGAGACATCTCTCTCGGGACGTGTCGTCCTGTCGTCTGGCTGGTTGGTCTTGCGCTTTGGTGCAATTGCCGCGGCCGAGGTGGAAGGCCTCGCGCCTTAATGACCAGCCGATTCGGCTGTCGCGACACCCACTCCCCTGACGGACAGCGTGCGCACTCCTCTGGAACGACGGCAAAACGATAGACCTATCGCATCACGAGAGAGGCTTCCCCGATTCCACCCTTGGCAGGGACCAACACTTCGGTGGGAGTCTGGGAGCGGCAGGTGTTCGTTTCAAGGCAAATTGCCGTGTTCACAACAAGAGCGAATGGCCAATCGGATTTTTTGTCCGTTGCGTCCAGAGATCAACTGGACCATGAACGACCGCTAGAGCGTTGTGGAAGGCCTCATGGTCGAGGACCCAACGTTTGAAAGTCAACGGCTTGCTCGTGGCAGCGCCACGCACAGGGTCCAAACCCAGCGATATGAACACGGCAGGCCAGGTGGCATGCCGATGGGAACCCATACGCGTCCAGAATGGGGGGACGGTTTCAGCGGTTCACACCCGAAGAAACGAGGAAAGTCTGGTGGAAAGAGGGTTTTATCGGCCCTTTCGAATCAGCGCTGTCCCGCAGCTGTGGTGGGGCTCCCGTGACAGGACGACCCCTCAGTCAGAACGCTCGCCGTCGTTATCCCCCATCTCCACCGGCGCGGACCGGCTTTCCCACGAATGACAAACCTTCCAGTCTCAAGGACCAAAGCTACATGCCGCGCGGGGCTTCCGCCCCGCTGGATGTCACTTGTTCCTTAAAAACGCCCTGCCCAAAAGGCGACGGCCTGCCTCTGACGTTTCAGAGGGTTGACGGCGATTCCGCTCACGAATTGCTCACGGCCTTCGTCTTCCCTTCCCCATTGCCCCGCGCGATGACCACGACCACCGGCGGCCGACTTCGTTCTGGCCCCTTATATCCGCATAGCAATTCGCCGCGCCGCCGCTGCAGAGTCCTCAGCGCCGTCGGGGCCCTAATATTGCTCTGGGCCCTGGCCATTCAGGCTGCGGCACGCCACTGGGCGCTTCCGTCATTTTGGTTCTGCGGTTCTCTATCTCCCTGCCGTTGCTTTTTCATTATGCATGACTTGCGGCCACCCAGTCGCTGTTCTTCCAGCCGCACGCTGACCAGTCGGTGGCTTCCTGTCCGGATTGGTCAACCGCCATTCCCCAGGTTGGCCTGGTCCGGCGGATCAATCCTTCCACACCCGCACCAATGGCGACTGGAGCGTTTTACCGCCGGCGTAGTGACTTCCTCTCCAGCGAAAGACTTCGCCCCGGTCGATTCACAAGCGAGCAGCGGATCTATGGGCTATTGCGCCCATCCTCTTGAATGGCCTTCCCGGGGTTCTATTACCTCGCCATTCCCAACCGCGGCTGGCCCTGCTTGCAGGCGATCGGCGCCGCGTGCGCGCCCGGGCTATCCCCGCACAGCCGAGTTTCTGGCAGCAGCTGCTTACAGCGTCTGTGTGATCGGCATTCTCATCCTGGCCGGCCCAAGCCTGGGGTTACGGATTCGTGCTGGAGCGTGATGCCATCAGTTGCCTTTGCCGCGATGCTGCTTCATCTGGATCTTTCCTTATGTGCAGCACATCTTCGAAGCGACCCTATAGCCCATTCAGCGAGGGCTGCGAGCAAGATGAAAGAGGCACGTGAAGGCACCCAGTTACCTGCAGATCGCAGGTGTTGTATGCGGCTTGGTCACCGCGCACATCGGCTATCACAACATCCACCCATCTCTCGGAGGCGATTCCGAACTACACCTCAGAGCTGCCCATTCTCGCCAACGCAGAGCTGCTGCGGCGACTGTGCCCACACTCGATTGGCGCGACATAGCTCGCGTGCGGCAAACTTCATCTCTGGATGGGCCGCCCAGCGCTTGCGTGCCGCTACCAGAGCAGGCCCATCCATTTCATGCAGCCTGCCTCCCATTGGCTCACCGGTCTGGAACCTCAGGTTCATTGAGCAAAAACAGCCTGTTGATCGGCCATACCGCCTGGCAGGGCTACGGCGACAGCGGACCGGGATTCTGTTTTGTGAGCTTCGCCAGTTCCAGTTCCGCTGAGCTGGGACTGGCAGCTACCAGAGCGTGACCTCTCAGCCAGGCAGTATCTGGGTCAGCGATCAGGTGGCGGGCTCGGCTGCGGCGCCATGCCTGGGGCCTGAGCCATCAACCCCAGCCTGACGACCCTCAAACTACGACCCAGCCCGGGAAGTGGTCAGGTGATGCTTTGTGGCCATGGCTGTGAGCCTGCAAATCGCACCTGCTCAGAAAACCTCGCGCCACAGCACCGCCGCCTGCTTTGAGCAAGTGGAGAGGCGTGGTAAGAGTTCGCTTGCGCTATGCATTCCTAATGGCTTTCAGGGTTTCGGGATGCTACTCGCAGAGGGCATCCACAGCCTTCCCTCGGATGGGCGCCTTGACAACCGAGTTCACGGGCCTTGAGCAGAGGCTTCTTCACGGTGACGGTAGGCGGAAAAAGTTGCCGCTGGGCTGGCCGTTGATTTGGTGATGCACCTGGCGGCTTTCACCACAAGCCGGAACCGGTCCATGCCCCTCCATGCCGGTCCACCACACCCCATCACATGGACGCCGGCGATCCAGCACGCCATGCCAAACCACGGTGGCGTTAATCACGCCCATGCCAACGAACCAAGGCTGACCCGCCCATCGGCACCACGCCGCATTGCTCACCACACCCATGGGCACAATCCCGATCGAAGATGATCCCAAGGGGCCCACCGATGCCGATCGCCACCAGCTTCGGCTTACCGCCGCATCTCACCCGTCACGTTTCACGTGCCCATGCTGGAGTGAGTTCGCGGTGGTCTCGGCGTGGCTGCTGCACAGGCATCACACTGATGCCCATTCGGGGCACACGTATGCAGCCGAAGCGCAGGTGCAGGCGGGCCTCCGCCCCGCCTTGGTGGCGAAACGGCCTGAACAGCCCCCTTGCCGCTGGAGCCGACTGAGCTTTTTGCTGCCTGCGTATGGAACCACCCCCCAGGCGGAGCTCAGGCACAGAACCTGGCAGGCACCAACAAACGCAAACAACTCGGGCCAAGCAATCCATTGAATTTCATGTGCACGGGTGGGGGAGGGCCGGCGGCGCGATCCGCGCCTTCGAGTTCAACGTTCGAGCCGTTGGGGCCTCCACCGCTCTTGCCATTTCAGGTGGGTGACGGCCTGTGAGATCGGCTGATCTACCTCGTCTGGCTTCCAGGGATCTTCAACCGGCACGGTGCATTGGCCTGGCACATCGCGGCAGACAATCACGCCCTGCGATCGCTTTGTGGCGGTTCGGCGCGCTGATCGCCTGGCGTTGGAGTTGAACAAAGACTGGTCTGGTTGGCTTCCCCCCATGGCCTGCCCATTGCCCTCCCAACCGCATCGTGGATCCTCGGTGGTTTTCACTGATCAGCCCCTGAGGCCTACGGCGCCAAATGGCCCAAGCTTGAGCAGTGAAGGGACAGCCGGTTGCGGGCTAGGGGCGGTGGTCAGGGCTGAGTGGCTGCCTGACCGTGTTCCGCTTCGGTTGGGCGAGGATTCTCGATCGGGGGGCCACCACGGTGGCTTGATCTGGCCCGGCACTCCCCACACGGGCAGGTGACCCTGAATCGGCCACAACGCTACCGGTCTGGGAGTTCAATTGCTGCGGCTGTTTCTCGAGACGCCACCGTTCCAGGGCCGCTGCTACGACGCAAAGCCCTGAGCCGACACGCTGGTTTATGCTGAGGCCAAGTCCCCACACCGCCTTGAGAGGCACGGCCTGCACCGCCAGATGGTGCAAAACAGGCGTCTGCCGGGATCCTTCTTCTTGAATACGGAGGGGGAACGATCGGGTCAAGGACGACCAGGGTGAGGATATGTCTCGGTGGGCGAGGAGATCTGGGAGTTGCCAGCGGCCAGTTCCATGGCCAGGCGCGTCTGGCCACCGACGGCCTATCGCAATCAGCAAAAGCGCGATGGCCAACGACCAGGGGCGACGGCTGTGACCAGTGACCTCGCGGCCCTGCTGGAGGGCTCAAACCTCCGTGGTGCCTTGCCTGGCGTTGGGCCCATGGCGGTGCTTACGGGAGAGCGACAACTGGATATGGCCACTCCGGGCGGGTGGTGGTGGAGTGGTTTTCGGTAGCGCTTTGAGCAGCCCGAACACGGAGCCGGACACCGTGGCCAAAGGGCGGCTTGCATGAGGTGGTTGCCGTTGCGGCTGGACGCCAAGGGCAGGATCATTGCGCCTGGTGCTGTAGGCCTGGATGCAAGAACCAGAAACGAGGGGGGGCAGGGGCTGGCTGCGTGATTTAAGCAGGCCATCGGGGCACAGGCCTGTCGGTGGCCCGGCTGCGCTGGCCGCCCAGGGAGGCGATCCACCAAACCCCTTGAGGGGAGGACTTCGGGAAGATTCCTGTCCGCTAGCCGGCCAGCCTTCTCGCACCGATGGGGGGTTCCACCTTTTTGGCAACCAATTTTCGGCTTCTCTGGCAGGGACAAGGGGCACAGGAAAAACAGGGGGCGGGTTATCTTTCCTCCTTTTTTTTTTTTCCCTTTTTTTCATGCTGGGC
>Ga0163217_1116219_pt1 | contig 13823 bp, 5 predicted proteins | sample SynspAceP_FD_185933 | JGI IMG/M metagenome (GOLD analysis project Ga0163217, IMG submission 185933) | Saline lake microbial communities from Ace Lake in Antarctica - Synechococcus sp. Ace-P (PacBio error correction) | ecosystem: Environmental > Aquatic > Non-marine Saline and Alkaline > Saline ... | reverse complement strand
TTGAGATAGATGATGGCAATTGATGTAATGCAGGATATATTTGTGAGATTGTCTAGGTAACTAGGTTTGATTTTTGAGTGTCGTTGCAAACGGTGTTGAAAAATGGAGGATGATCCGTGTTGTGAGCGCCTCCTAGCGTTTTTGGATTCGTTTGAGCAGGTATTGAGATATTAACAAAAATGACTTTGGTTTCTTATTATTGGATTTTTAATGATTATCATGTGAGAATGGACACTTAATATGCTGTCTAGGAAGCATGTGGGAATAAGTATGTTAACCATAGAGCTGATTGGTGATAAACATTGTGAGTTTTCGAATTAATTGATGGTAGTGGAAGCGTACACGAGGCAGGATAAATTGTACAACGATGAGACTTAATTCGCGAGACAAGTGATCAAACTTGTAGTTGGGGTTCATGATGCAGAGTTGTGTTTACAGGAATTTTAAGTCGAAAATCGGCATGTTGGGTTTTAAGTTTGAGTGGTTTGGTATAATAGGGAAAGGCGGTTTAGTAGTGGGCTTTAAGATGTATAGCTGATGCTGTGACGAGTAGATAAGAGTTTGATTGTTGCTTAAGGTTGTGTAAGTTTTTGCAGGATAGTTGATTGAAAGAGTATTGGATTGCCAGTGATAAGATTGAGTATCCGTATCTGATTTAAGAATATTGTTCTTGCTTGTGGGATTGAACAATTGATGTGTTTTAGAAGAATGAGTTGGTGCGTGCAATATAGATATTGTGCTAAAGAATACTTTTATTGCAGGGAGTGCTAAAGAAATACGAGCTGATTAATGTTTGATTGTGTTGGTTTTAATGAACATTATCTGCAGTAAATAATGGTCTTTATAAGTGATTGGTTAAGAACGTTGGTATAATGTAAAATGCGACAGTGGTATTGCATTGGGGGAAGTTAATTTGTGGTGGAATTTTAATTACAAAGTATTAGGGGATGCTGCAGGGGATATAAATGTGGCGAATTGACATAAAGGCTTGGGCTTATAGATATTCTACTTTTGACTATCTTGTTAGAAATGATAGCTTAGAGTTGGAAGGTGTAATTGGGATAAAGGCAAGGTGAGGCATCTAATTTTTTATAATTTATGTGACTCGTTGGCTATTGAGTAGTTGTTATGTGGAAGCAGATAGGTCTTTATCAGAGCAAGCCATATAACAGAATGAGATATGTTCATGGATCACTCAGGTTTTATTAAAGATGGTATGACGTGGAATCATGTAAAACTTGGTGACTTTTTCACTGGACGTGATTAAAGTTCGTGTAAGATAGTTTTTATTTTAAATTAAGTAGTTAGTAGAAATGACTTTGACTCATGGAGAGCTTTAGCTGTCATTTGTGTTGGTTAGTTTGTTTAATTTAACTGTTTTGTGGTGAATTTGTTATTTATGTGTAATAGGTAGTATTTAGATAGGCTCAATGTATTTATGATTTTCAGGTTTGAATGTAAAAGACTTCGGTGTTGTAATTTATGTGGCTTTAATGTGTAACAGATTTTTAGTAATTTAAAGTAGTGGTGTGATATGTAATGAGCTTGTCATTAGATTTTAATTTTGCTGGATGTCTAACTTTTGATCTGTGACAATGTTTTGATTTTTGATTTGATGAATGATAATTAATAAGGTGTGTTTGGCATTTTAACTGAGGTTTTTTGATTCTGATTTGAAAAAGTCAAAAATATTTTTTGTTAGTTTGTGATGGTTTTGTTTGTATGAAGGACAGTTAAGAATTATTTGATTTATAAAAGTTTTATTTAATATTAATCAAGGAAGATTACAAATTGCACAAAAGAGTTTTTGTTGATGATACTGAAGGGTAGAGAATGGGTGCTTTAAAAGAGATTATATGAGCAATACGAGTGTACTTTTCGTGTTTACTGATAAAAAGAGGAGTGAATGAATGATGTGAGCAGTTATCCGAAATGACTTACGGTTAAGGTAAATACTGTTTAGACAGATTGGGGACGTAGCTAATTAGGCTTCACTTAATAATACGAAAGCATTATGTGTTAATGACTTGAATGTGATAAGACACTTTTGAAGAGATAGATTAGGTTTAGTTTAATGACTGATCGCTAATTGAGCTTAGTTTTGCCAACAGCGATGTTTTACAAGAGGCTGCAATTGTATGAAAGAAGAGTTAAACTGTTGAGCGAGTGATTAGATAGAAGGGAGGAGGCTGACTGAGATGGTGTGAATAGTGAGATCAGGTTGAATGGATAGAAGTTGGAAGCTGTTTTAAAGAGGTTTTAAAGTTGTTGAGTTTTGTTTTTGTATTTAGAAATGTTGAGCTGGTTAGAGGTTAGTGGAATGTGATAAGCGTTGAGTAGAGATTTGAAAATTGATATTCAATAGGTGAAAGTTCAAGTGAATTGGGTTTTTTAGCCTAAAACGAAGACGAAAAGATGGTTTGCAGTAGATTTTGAACTGATTGATTAATTACGATATTTCTTAAAGAAAAAGATTGGGTTACAAATGGAAGACGTATATTGTACATAACGAGCGTTTGAGTTTTAGTGCAAAGAGGCATTAAGAGTTGATTACACAAGATGTGGATTTACTGAAAGATTTTATTTAGTAAGAATCATCAAAAGGAAGTAGATGGTAAAAAAGTTAGAACTAACAAGAAATTATCTGAGGTTAAAAGTGGAGTTTCTTGGAATTGTTAAACAACATGTTAAAAACAGGTGGAGTAACAATGGGGAATTATTTTACTTAGAAAGTGAATATTTAGTGCTTGAGGACGATAATAGTAAGTTAAAGATGGTTTCCTCGGATAGGTAATTTTTAAATATAAAAAAGGAATACAAGCAAAAAGTGAAAGTAGCTAACAAAAGTTGGAATTTAGAAAAGTCGTGAAGGTCTGAGAGAAAAAAGATGAATATATTAGATGCCGGAGAAGTACAGAGGGATAGAATGATGGATACAAAAGGTTGAGTAGAAAAAGCAGGAGAAGATGGAGTCTTGTTTGGTTCAATAAAGTAACCAGTCCTGAATTATGTAGAATTAACAGAAGAAGGTCTCGAATGTGGTAATTGAAGGTGCGCTTTGAAATAATGCGGTAATTAAAGAAGTTGGTGACTGTTACGTAAGTGTTAGATTCTGAAAATGTTGGAAGTGGTTGGTTTACTGTTAAGTTGTGAGAGCTAGTTTTTTAGTTAATCATGAAAAAGAGGGATTAGGTTCGCATTTATTTGTGTTGCTGAGATTTTGTGGGAGGTGGGTTGTCTTTTTGCGTTAAATAAGTTATGGTGATGACAATGATGCATTAAATTTAAAAACTAAATTGAGAGGAACTGTATTGGTGGATTTGCTGATTGAAATGAAGCTTTGGATAAGTGGGTGACTTTTGTCAGAGACTTTTTAAAGGATGTCTAAATTATTATTTAAGCATTTGAAAGATTAAGAGGTACGTGACTGTGACATTTGAAGGTGAGAGTAGATAGAATAGCAGGAGCTTGACCAGTGTTGGAGGTTATCAATACATAGGATCAAATAGGACAACATAAAAACTGAGGCATATAGTACGATATGAGAGATTGTCAGGACGTGACATTTATGGAACGTGGTAGTTGGTATGAAATTGAGGTTGTGCCTTAGCAATGGCGTTGATTGCAGCGTTATTGGATTTGAGGGAGCTAAGATTTTGTAAGGATGACGGAAGTCGGTAATAGACTGAAGGATTCAGGAATAAAGAAATTTAAGAAACGTGGAGAAAATTGGATGAGTTATTTTCAAGTTGAGATTAAAGTGAGTACTGGCATTAATCGGGTTTAACTGGTTGGACAGAATGACTTATGGTTAATGCGGTGGCAGATTTGATTTGTCAGCTGTGTACGTAGCATGGTAAATGCTTTTTTATATGGGACGAAACGTGGCCGATATGATATGGATTGCAGGTTTGACTGTATGTTTAATGGGGGATGGGAGCAGTACGAACGTTAGAGGATGATTGGTTAGGGTGGTCCGTTTGTGGGTCAGAACGTATGAACTGGTGAGACTCGAGATGAAGATGGAATCACACTGTTAGGTAGCTAAACTTGAAGAGTATTTTTATTTGATGAGGAAGATGGTTTAAGGTTTTGATGTGAGGAAAGGAAAGAGATTGAACAGCAAAGGAAATTAGGATTATGTGTTGTTACTTGCAGTTTCATGGAGGAGAGAAGGTAGAGTAGAGGATGGAGACTGAAATTTCGAAATAAGCTAACTAAGGACTTAGAAAAGGAAACTGGATGTGGTTGTTGGAACTTTTATAAGGTCAACGTGGTTTAGGGAGATGATAAGAATGTAATGAGTGATTTGCGCCGAATTGGCATTGAGAAAGGGATTTGATCTTTACGTTTACTTCATTAGAGATGGCAGGTTTATAAACACGTAGAGGATAAGGACAGAAGAATTATTGTCGGTAAAAGTAAAGGGAATTGGAGGTTAGATTGCTTTATGGGAAACTTAGCGATTAAGAGGATTTTGCTAACTGAGACGATTTCATGGCAAGCTTAAACATTGGAAAATTAAGGCAAAGTTTTAATGATTTAAAATATACTTGACGGTAGTTAGGAAGCATTGAACAGAGGATATATGTGATTGGCGGTTGTTAAGAGAATGGTTTGGACTGGTTGATGTCACGTGAGAGTGCTAAATAGTTGAGATGGAATTTGAAGATTATTACGGAGAGATTGAATTACGTGAAGTTGGTTTGAGCAGAAAGTTTTTGTTGTTAGAAGGAGTTTGAGAGAAGGTTAAGTCATTTGCATCAAGTTTTTGATATTAGCTTGAGTTGGATATGCCATTACAATGAGGTGATGCAACAATAATAAGTAGACCGACGTGAAGGTTCATATCTTCATTTACACCTATCGGTCTGATGATAGGATTAGTTGATTGACTTATATTTAGATAGAAAATTAGTGTTGACGAAATGTTACAAGCAAATTGTGATGACGATTTTTGAATGAGATGAAGATGTTGGAGTAGCAAAAGTAGCTAAATTTTATGAGAAATTAATCATATTATTTTTCACTTTATATCGTTGTTGTTGTTGAGGTTTAATGTGTTTATAATTTAGGAACGGTTTTGTCGGACAAGCTTCTCTGGTTGAACAATGCCCGTATTGCGTAATGTGTTTACATTTATAGAAAAAATTTTGTTCCGTAGGAGGACTTGATAGGAGAAGAAAGAGTATAGTAGATTCCTAAAGTATTCATTTATAAATTACATATTAAGAACTTGAGGCTTAAGTATTTCTGCATGTCTTATTTTGAATGAAATTATGAAAAAAGTAATTAAAAACTGGTGCATAAGTATTTTCTGTTACAAATGCCGATCTTCTAAAAAGTTTCTTGTTAGAAACAGATTCGTAGCTATACGTTAGTTATTAAGAGTTGAATGATATGCACCTTTAGTCGCATGCAGTAAAAGTGATGAAGCATGTATAAAAATTAGATTTAACAAGACATATTTAGCAGATTTTGATTCTGTGACATAAGAACGAAGATTATGTTGTAAGCTTGCTCAAATAGTTGCTTGAATGGGTAGATGGTTTTTAATGTAATTCCGAGTTAGAATACTAGACGGTTGTGAAAATAAAGGGTAATGAGCTGTAAATTAGAGTTAAGTTGTTTACCGAAAATTAATTTCTGAAGGTCTTTATTTAGATATCGGGTTATAAACATAATTCGTAGTAAATAAAAATAATAGAGTATTGATAAATTGGAAGATTTGACGCAAACTAATATGAGGTGTTTATGCAAGGAGTGATCTAAGAGGTTGAGATGTGGAAAGTGAAAAACTGGAACACTATCAAGTTTTTTGATAGGCTTTTAGTGGACGGGTATTGTAGGAATTCAAGGTGCGTATTTATAGCTCGATAAATTGGTGAGGATATGCAGGTATATACAATTAAATTATTATTTTACTGTTTGTAGGTTTCTTAGCATAAAAATGCTTTAAAAGAGATCATAATTTTCTAGCAGTGGTTAATCTTCATCTTAAGGGAAAAGTTAGCACAGGTGTGATAAGCGGGAATTTAGAGAAAATTCTTGTTGCTATGGTAGGCAGTACTACATTGAATATAAGAGGAACGGAATTTTTTTCTGAGGTATGATGAAAAGAGTTTTACAATCGAAGGTCGTTTAAAAATAATATCAGCACCATGTTCTACACGTAGTAACTGTTGGTGAATGACATTTTGATCTTAATTGAAATAAGTAATATTTTTTCGCATTGAAGGTAATAGTTATTTGAGTATGATACTTTAAGTGTAGTTATTTTAAATTTAGCAATTGAAATTTTAGTTAGATTATACATAAATTGATGGTGGATAACGTAATGGGGATTAGGAATAAGAAATGTTAGAAACCAGGTAAACGGCTTGCGATAATTGGACGTAGAGGGGACATCTATGCATATAGAGTATTGGTGAGTTGGTGTTTTTTGAGTAGTGGATAGGTAGGATGATAAAGACAAACTTGGAAAGCTAAGATATGATTTTATAGCGAATTGCTAAAGTTAAAATGTCGAGGGAGGTTAGATGATTAATATGGAAAATTGCTGATGAATAATTTTCTTATGCTCTCTGGTAAAAGTCATCTGGGTTAATATGTAAGACAATTTATACCAGATTATTTTCAGAGAAGGAAATGAGATTGTTAACGACTTATGGAGTTTGGGGGAGTTTTAATGCATTATGTTATGCAATAAGATTGATTATGACTAAAATCGAATTCACAAAGCGGAAGGCAAACAAAAAGGACGAATAGTTGATTTCTTTGCAGGAGCTATGACTTTGGTTAGGTATATTTAAAAGTGTGAAATGCATAGGTGACAAATTCGCGTATCCTTATGGATACTAAACAATGCTTTTAGATGGACCAGATGGTACACGCACTTAAGCTTTGCACTTAAGTATGGATGTTAATGATGAAGAATGATATGATTGGTTCCTGAACAGAAGGCCATATTAGCTGCTTTTGTGAGTTTTCAAATGTGTTGGCAATAAGTTTCTACGAGCGTACGTTAAGAAGAGTAGATATAAGATGTGATTGCTTCTCTATATGAAAGGTGTTTTCAATTCGCTTTCGTTAGAGAATGTTGTGAGAAGTTTTGATTGACTGTGGGTATTAAAGTTAGGAAAAAAATATGTTAACGTTTCTTAAGCTATCGACAGAAATGTTAGTAATTTTTATATAATATTTAATGGTTATTCTTAGGGGGGTGTTTAAGTGGTTGGGAAAATGAAGAGAAGGAACGTTTAAAAGAGGCGTTAATTGGGTTGGTATTTGCTTTGTGCTAACGTCCTACGTGCCGGGATGATTTTGTAGACATTTTCTGAATCAATCTTTAGTAGATAAAATTTTGTATCCAATTCTTTAATTGACTTATGAACTAAAAACGGAAGTGAAGGATGGAGTTTGTATATATCTTGACTGTGTAATTAATTTTTTTAGTTTGATATAGATTCAATTTAGATATTATAGTTAATATTCTTATATGAAATACCAGTTGTGTGGATTTTTGCAAGATGAGTTTGGATAAAAACAAATGGTTATTTGAAACTGTTGATATAATTTTGAAATTCGATAATAGAAAAGATTTTACTTTAAATTAAAATTTAAGATGTTACGAAAGCTAAACTTTTATGAAAATGACCTATAACAACTAAAAAACGGTAAACTGTGGTGTATACAAAAGTAGAGTGATAAAATTGAGTCATTCAAGATTATAGAAGCCTTATTAACCTTTATGATGAGATTTATTTAGTGATCATTGTCAGAAGATTGATGTATTTTTTATATCACTGGGCTAGGATTATGGAAAGAGGTTTTGTGATAATGTTAAGTGGAAATGATAATAATTTAAGATATTCATAGATTGATAAGTTTCTTGTATAATTCCTGTTATTAAACTTATAATGTGATTTTATGATTTTTGTTGGTAAGCTAACGTGACGAAGGAAAAATTTCCATAAAGATGGATGTTACATTCTTTAGGTATAAGTGTGAGTAAAGCCTAAGAATCATTGAAGGAAACTTGATAATTTGATCAGGGATGTGTGAAATTTATATTGTGTGACGCTGACCATATTGTGGTTAAAGCACAAATCGAGAATTTAATGTAAGGAAGACATAAATATTGATTAGGGGTGGTGTGGAAAGGGTTTGTGTAAGGGAGTGATTTATAGTTAAAACGTTGTGATAAATTGATTTTTAATTCCATTTACGTATTAAGAAAAACATAAAATTAAAGAACAATTTTTTGGGCTGACGTGGACGAAAAGGGAAGTGTATATAGAGCTATTTTAAGAGATAGAAAAATAAGCATGTATTTAGACTTTATTAATTTATAATATAAAAGCGATTTAAAATTGGCAGAACGCAGAGTGTTTTAGAAGTTAGTCAAAAATGAAGAGATAGTTTAGAAGAGACAATTATGTGTTGAGATTCCACTAAAAATACTGGAAGATTATAAAAAAATATGGAGACTAAATTAAAGAACATTAATTAAAAACAGTAGTGTTAATGGAAAACTCTGAAACATGAATATCACATTGTAACAGATGCTCAATTCAATAACTATTTTAAGAAATTAAATTTAAAAAAGCACACAGGTAAGCATAAAAAATTAAACAAATAATAAAAGAAGGAGAAGCCTGTAGACCGATGATGAAATGGCTGATATTGTTGGTCGTAATTCGATTAATGTTTATTATAAACATTGCGACGACCAAGTTGTGAATAAATGTCATGTGGATTTAAATGAGTATAAGTGTTTAACATGTTTAGAAAATATGACTCTTTCGTCATATTAAGAAAAAATAAACAAAACAACGATAACCAATGAACATTTATGAAGTGTCATGTTGACTATTTGACAGGGGTCTTGATTGAAACTGATGGTTTGCCCACATCATTGCAAAAAACTAGAAAATAAAAACATCTCAGATGAAAGTTTATAAAATGGTGGAATTACATGACCGTGATTGCATGAGACGGAACATTTCTAGAGAGTGCATTCTGATGGCATAGTCAAGTTTTAAATTATATTTAAGTCCAAAGTGTCAATTTATGGATACTTTAGAAAATGGTTAGGTAGGAATTAGATATTTTGATTGATTAAGGCCCCATTAAATCTTTAAATATTAATGTTGAGCGATAGAAATAAGGTGATGCCGCATTGGGTGATGAGAAGAAAAGGGTTAAAATAATGTAAGGCAAAATTTATTTTATATACCGCATGAATTGGTCTGTATAAAACAGATTAAGGGACTTTAGAGAGGTAGTTGTTTAAGTAACTGCCTGAGAATTATTTTATCTTGATAAAATTAGTATGTGAACAGGACAGAAAAACGCGATTAGATTAAAGCAATAAAGTTGTCCAATCAATGTACACAAGAAACTCACAAGGAATTAATAAATTAACGCATTAATGTAATTTAAGTTACACTTGGATACATAGCAGCTGGCATATTAAGAGAGGCGGGGGATAGTACGTCACCCATTTCATTTTTTTCTAAAAATGAAAAGAATGAGGAGCAAAAAAATGAAGATTGAGTACTTGCGCACACATTACATCATGGATTATAACAATCAGGAAAGCCATCAATAAGAAGCGAATGCACTATTTACAAAAGAACTTTAATACACTTTTGTAATAACCAAAACATGTGTCTCTGTTAAGAGATGCCGTACTAGGTTTATTTCACTGGTAATTCTAAAATCGAAATTCATGAACACTAACATGATTGTGTTGCGAGAAGCGTGTTCACAGGAGTGGAAGGAGGGAAATCAGAAGGTTTAGAGCATTGGTTCTCTGGTAGGCCTGAAATTACTTATGCACATTAATGTATTTGCAAAAACACGCGGAGACAAATTTCTTGCAGCACTAGTACACAGATCACTATGGTACGGTAACATACAATTTAATTGAGACAATGACGTTGCCCTAGACCAAGAATTGAGTGCAGCTGGATTTCAAATTGATGGATTTTTGTGGGGTTGTGAACAAAGGAAATTGATGTAAAAAAAAGAGATTTTTGTGTGGATTTAATCAGGACAATCCTGAGGGAAAATATCAGTTGTATATTAAAAAAGTATAAGACATAGACGCAAAAACATAGGGAAATTCTGTAATTTGATTAAACAACAATGGTTGGAAAAAACCATATTTTGGAAAAACGTTTGAGTTAGCGAGACTGATTATTGTGGGTGAATTACTCTTAACTAACTATTTCGGAGGTAATTTCGGTAAATGTTCACTTGGAGAGTAATTGTAGATTAGCGGAAAATTTGATTGGAACGTATAAAGAACCGTTTTTTGCATTTTTTTTGAATGAGAAGATCTTTATGTTTATAGGACTGTCTGTTTAAAAGAAAGAATTAGGAGATGCAGATCTATTTGGAGTTGTAGAGTTGAGGAATTAGAAAATTTAACTGGAGAGATATTTCACAAAATGATTCATTTTAAATTTGAACAGGACCTAGAAAATAGGTTGAAATGGAAAGACAATTGTGAAATGAAGAAAAGATAGCGGATACACTTAAAAACCAAACTAAAGTAAGTGGGTATACTATGAAGACACAGTTAAAACAGTCAAATATATGAACAATTGAAAAAAAAACTCACAAATGGAAAGCATTGGCATTTTAAGTTTTGGAATTAAAGGTGACGAAAAGGGGGTGAAATTTATTGTGAGATTGAATATGATTTTTGAGTTAGGATATGGAGATGAATATGGTTGTACTGCTACTATAAGAAAAAATACAGAAGAGGAGATAAAAAAGAGGGCGTAAAGTGCAGATTAGTACAGAATTATATGGTTGGTTTTGAAATATTGAACGATATTATTGATGTGTAATAAGGAGTTGGATAAAGTTGGTAACATTTAAAATAAATAAAGTTAACGACGGTGATTATTGAAATTGAGTTAGAAATAAAATATCAAAAAAAAAAAAAAAAGCTTAACTTAAAAAAGACACTGGGTTAAGTTAATCAAAATTGGGCCTCTAGTCTTATTTTTAAAAAGGATTGATTTGGGCTGTTTAAGGTAAAAATAAATAGATAAAGATTAATAGCCCGTTATAGATCGGCGGAAGCATTAATATGGAAATAAAAAAAAAGGGGAATTTCTTTTGTGTAAGAATTGAATCGTAAGTTAATTTATTTGAACATGACATTTGAGTTGGTTTTAGAAAGTTGAGAATAAGGAAGTTTAAAGTAAAATCGATACGTAAGTACCGAATATGAAAATAAATAAGAGAGAACATGTGACACTATTTCATAAAAATATCCACGGAAGCAATGTATTTGAGAAGTGCTAGATTGGTCTTGTTTCGATGGGAACAAGAAAGTAATTTAGAATACTGAAAGACGCAGGTTGAGAAAGTAATATTTTAAAGGTGAAATATCCTATATTTTTTTCATAAAAAATTTTTTTTAAAAAACAACTTTTTTACGTTGTGTGTTGGATGATCAGAGAGACGGATGGGGGAAGTGAAATTATTGATTTGGATAAAGAGCAGTTGCAGGATGGATGAAATGTTAGAACCATACGAAAAAGACCCAATTTATGCACGAGAATAAGTGAGCTGGTATTTTTTGTTAGGAGGGGACAAGTTGAGTCTGATTTATTTAATATAGGAGTGATTACGATAAGATGTTTGACTTGTACTTGACTTATGGAGCAATTGGAGAAAACAATCCAAAGTAGGGAGAATAAATTAACTTACGATTAAATTAGTTAAGAACAGAAGAGGAATTAAAGTTTGGGCTTGTTGCTTGACACTTATGAAGCTGTTTAACACAGATGTTATGAGATATGCAGACGTTATAGAGTTTATTTTTGACATTAAAAGGAACATCCAAGCACTTTTAAATAAGATTCAAGAGAGAAATTGATTGAGGTTTAACAAGTGGCTTTTTGGAGGGATGTAGTTTGTGTTTTTGTGGTGATTTTGTATTGATAGCAAATTGAATACGTAAAAGAGGAACCTTTGATTGATTTGTTAAAGTAAAATACTTTATAAAAGACTGATGAAATAAGAATATTAGTAAATATTTAAAAAAACAGAGATTCTGAATAAATAGGAACTGAAGAAAGCATTTTTTTTAAGATTAATCTTAGTTAAGGTTGTCTGTGCCGTAGTAGGAAGGGTGAAAGAAAGTTGTGATTTTGAATAGCCCAAATATTAATAAGAGAAGGAAATAATTTAACGGAAGCAATAAATAATTGTTAAAAGATTTGAGACAATTATGAAAAATTTTTAAATGACAGTGATTTGAATTTGGTGATTTTGGAAATTGGAATTGATATGGATTATTTTTAAGAGGCATAGTTAAACAGCTTACTTTGGGTGGTTTTGGTAAATGAAGCTAGATTTTATGCTTTTAAATGTTTTACAGGGAAATAAGGTTTATAGTTATTTGAAAATTGAAATGAATTATGGTGAAATAGAGGCAGCAAGTATTTATTAAAGGAGAAAAGCGAAAAGCAAATATAAGCGTGAGAGCTTGCTTACTGTGTAACAACGAAATTGATAAGAAGGATCCTGGCATAATTTAAAAATAGAAGAGTTATTTGATTAGACGTACAATCAAATTGACCACAGAATACGACAAAATGATGCAAGAAAATTGATGTCAAATGACCGAGTATTTTAGTAGAGAATGCACCACATTCAGCGCATACATCAAAGGTTGCATAAATGTGGTGTTGAAACGTGTTAAAAATGAACGGGAAGGACCAGGTTTGGTGACGATGATGATAGCTTTTGACAATAACGATATTGATTGAAAGAAAGGATTGACGTAGTTAAAAAATGATTTGGTTTTATATAAATTGATTTTAAAACAAGAAACTATAGTTTTGCAAGCATGCGATTAAAGCATTGTCTAGAACGATGTGGACGATTTAATGTATGTAACAAAATAGAGACTGATAGTGATTAAACGTAATTTGTAGAGTTTAGACTCCATAATTGAATGTGCATAAGTATGAAGACATACAAGAAGAGAGTAAACGAGATGAAGATCATAGCAGACCAAAACCACCGCTGATAAACAACATCCTGTAGTTTGGTGTTATTTGATGAGGTGTTAGATATTTACAAGGAAATTTTAAGTAGAATTAAATTACGAGCACATGTTGAAGGTATTATGAAAAAGTGTTATGATGGTTGGTAAATGGAAAGACAGCGATTTAGTTGGCTTAGATGTATGCATGAGTAGTGAGCTAGGAATAGATTAATTGTTTTTACTCAGCGTGTCATTTATGGTGAAGACCTAGCTTAATTGCAACAAAAAGGCGTATGGATTGAGTGAAATTTAAATATTGAACAGTAATACAGTTACCTCTATTAAGAAATTGTTCTTTTTGATTTGTGAAGGATCTTGAAAAATTATGTGATTTAAGCAGAATGAGTGTGTCCATGAGTTGAAACCCATATAGTTATTGGTAATACAAAGAACACTAATTTATCACTCCTTTCTGCAGTGAGAGCATTGCCCTCAAACCATGGAACGTTGTTCCTTTAGTGAAATAGCCTTAGCTTATTGGTTTGGGTTATAAATGAAATCCTTTTCTTTTGACCGAAAAAACTCACTGGAGATACTTTGACTGAGTTTTTGAAGCACAGTTGCACTGTTATGCTCAAGGAATGTTAGTGCATGACCCAACCTTTCGACATATATATGATAAGCAAGAAGATGAACCTGGTAATATCTACACTGCGCATTATCATGAACCAGAGGCGGAAAATAAGCGATGTTAACTTTAGTGGATGATTTGTTTATATGCAAGAAAGTATTAAGGAAGATGTCA
>Ga0163217_1032236_pt1 | contig 13825 bp, 16 predicted proteins | sample SynspAceP_FD_185933 | JGI IMG/M metagenome (GOLD analysis project Ga0163217, IMG submission 185933) | Saline lake microbial communities from Ace Lake in Antarctica - Synechococcus sp. Ace-P (PacBio error correction) | ecosystem: Environmental > Aquatic > Non-marine Saline and Alkaline > Saline ... | reverse complement strand
TGATCGCCAGCGGCAATCCCCCACAAGATCGCCGAGATCGCGGCGAGCTTGAGAGTTGGTCGATCAGCTGAAGCTGCTGTCCCAAGCCGATGTCTCGACATCGAAGAAAACTGGAATTCACGTATGCAGAGAATGCCCGCCTGAAGGCCGAAACCGTGGCCAAGATCAACTGGCCGCTGGACACTCGCCGATGACTCCGGCCTCTTCGGTGGATTGCCCCTCGGCGGCGCCCCGGGCGTGGTATTCGGCCCGTTACGCCGGGAGTGATCCTGAGCGGATCAGCAGGCTGCTTGCTGAATGGAGGGCAACCCCCTTACCGCAGTGCCGCGGTTCCATTTTCGCCCTTGCTCCTGGCAGGACCCGACCGGAGAGGATCGTGCTCGAAAGCGACGGGAGTCTGCCGGGGAAGAGGTTCTGTTGGAGCCGGTCGAGGGCCGCACGGGCAGCTATGGCTACAAACTCGGTGTTCTACGTGCGAGAAGCCGGACCTGCAACCTATGCCGAGATGAGCGACCATCAATTGGAGGCAGCTGGGCAGCAGGGCCCAAGGCGGCCCGTTTAGCTCGCACCAGCTCTCCGGGAAGCTGCTTGGATCAAGACGGCTTCAGGCGGTGATGATCTCGATGGCCCTTAAGGCTGCTGCTGCCGCCTCGTCGACATCCCCTTCACGGCCCGCCAGGCGTCAGTCGTTCCGTAGGCGCCCCAACGGGCCTTGACATCCACCACAGTGATTATTTCGACGAACTTCTCCGCTTCGTTTAGCCGGCGATCAAACATTAACCGGCCGGTTCTGTTTCAAGAATGGAACATGCTCATCCCTGACTGGGAATCAATCCGAACCGCGCCGGTTTCTGGCGGATTGATCAAACCACGGCTGTGATCAAGGCGTGATGCGCGGATTGATCTGACCAGGTGAACTTCGCAGTTTGGCTGCCGGTGCTTCAAGGTGGTTTCCCAATCGCATCGAGAACCAGATTCCCGAGAGCAAACACCACTGCTCTGATCGCGGGTGATACAGGGCCAGGGGAGCCGAAAGGCTCGCTCCACCACCTTTTGACCGAGCCGCACGGTGCTGGCCTTAGGGGCGATGTCCGGCAAGCGGTGCACCGCCATCCCCGGGGCGACTCAGCCAAGACAAGCGGTCGCGGGGAAATCGCAAAAAGCCCTGGGGAGACAGTTGCCCATGTAGGCCGCCAACTGGGCTGCAGGGAATCCAGGAAGTTTACGTAGGCGCGCAACTCAATGGCTTGGCCCCCGCTGAATCCGGGCGCTACGGCGCCGGTTCAGCGGTTGGAAGCCGAATCTTGGGTGGCGTTCGGCTGGCGTTGGATCAATCGGCTGGCGGGATCAGTCGGCAAGCGAGATTAAGTGGTTACCTTGGCGAGCGGGGCATCAAACCAGACCTGAAGGAGGGGAGTGTCTTGCCTGCATATAGAACAGGTCAATTCCCAGCGGGACTGGGTTTTCGAGGAATTGAGTCGATCCTACCGTTTGGCTTGCATGGGCCCGTTGTGGCTGCCCAGGCGAGGACCACCAAAGTGCACCATTCGCGGCCTCAGACCCTTTGCGATCCCAGGACAGACCGATTAAGTTTTCCAGCTCAGGAGTCGACGCAAACAAAAGCCGTGGTTCTCCAACGCAGATATACACCGACAACCGCCGCTTGGGACGCTGTAGCGGCATACCAGGTGGGGAGCAATCATTTTCTGAATTGGATCACCGAAAGCGATGAGTCAGGGCGTGAAACCGGAGGCGGGCCCTTGGCGTTGTGGGTCTGGGCCTGATCGCGGGATGGGGGGCTCAGCCTTGCTGAAACCCGTTCTCGATGCAGATTTTCAAGTTACGCATGAGGCTCCCCTGTCCGTTCAGGCGATTCAAAGGCCCGGCCTTGAGGGTCATTTGCCTTGGCCTATCGGAAAACGGTGTTGCTCCGCTGACCACCCAGGGGTTCACCGGTACTGATCGGCGCCAGCCCGGCAGCGCCAAAAGTTCGCCGCGCCGCGTCGTGGCCGAGCGATCCCAGTCGCAATGTCTGGCAACTTCGGCACTCGCGCAACAGGAGCGCGGAAGCGGCGAGCACAGGCTTCAGTGAAGGATTTCGTCGTCGCCTCTGAGTTTTTGTCTTGAACGGGCACGCCAGTCTCCGGTCTGATCTGTTGCGTTTGGTGCTGGCTTACCGGCTGGTCAGCTTCTGATCATTGGGCTATTCAAGAGTTCACCCGGCGCGCCCTCCACCCCGCGGCCAAGAGAACGGTCCGGGGCCTTGATGGTCACAACCCACTCCCGGGGGAAAGCCCCGCCAGCCGTCGGGGGCTTTTCTGTGTCAGCCATGGCTGTTCAACGCGCACCGACACGCTTCCCCCGCCCCTTGCCTCCAATTGGCCACCACAGCAGTTCCATCTCTCTTTTCCGGGTGACCGACTCGCGCCACAGAGCGCTGGTATGGTGGAGATGGACTCGGTTGTCAGCGCGGCCGGCGCAGCCACGAAGCTTCTGGTGCTGGGCCTTGGGCGTCACCAGTTTTTGGTGCCCACCTCGAAACCGGCCGCGCTGGCAACCCAGCGCGGCGTTTATCCCAGGCCATTTTGGCTTGGTGCTGGGCTGGAGCCGAGGAAGCTGGCCAACCTGAGGAACGGGCCAGGGCGCAGGGCCTGCACTTCGGAGCCCAGCCACTGCTGCGTTAACCCAGGCTCACCCCCTGGAAAAACATCGCAGCTTTTTTTCTAAATCCGACCCTTACGGCAACTGGTTGGAGTTCAAGCATTACCGCCACCGAGAGGCGATCTTGGCGCCAGGCAATTCCAGCTGGTGGGTTGAAAAAAAACGATCCTACCGCAACGACTGAGCCGCAGATGGGCTGAACGCAGATCGCTGAACGCAGATGCAACGGCTGATCGACCCGGTTGGGGTTGATGCCCCACCGGGGGGGGCTTCTACCGGGAAACGGCACCGCTCCAGCCTCAGGTGCGGCGCGCCGACGGCAGCGAACGATGCGGCCTTCACCTTGATCGGACTTCCTGCTGCCAAGCCGGTGGTAAACCAGCCGCTGGATCGCCTGATTGGGGCGGAGGAAAGCTGGCACCCGCCGGTGGGCCGCAGCCACTTGATTCTCTGGCGTGGTGAGGCGGAAACTGAAGACTCCATCACAAGCGAAAGCCTTAGCCCTGCGGCTTTGGTCTTTGCGACTTGACCACCCGGATCAATATTCCAGTGCAGATCATCGAACCAGGTTGCTGGCAAGCGGCCCGCAGCCTGGGGACTGGCAGGCCTTGCGTAATGCTTGGCGTCGCGCCAGGCTTTGAGTTCACTGAACTTCGTATCTGCCCTGAGTTTCAGAAACGATCCACGTTGTCAGATCGCCATCCGCGCAAAAACCACCTGCTGGCCGGACGGTTGGGGCCAGCGGGAAATGCCCGCACCGCGAACTGATAGATCCCCGGCAAAGGGGGATGTTTGACGGGCCTCAGAACCACCTAACGCGTCTGTCCCGGGGAAGGCGGCGTTTAGGGAAAAGATGCTGAACTCTCCGTTTTTCGTCAAAAGCTCGGCCTCCACCGCAATGCCAGCTGTACGGCTGGAGGTTCACCGAGAAAGCCCGATCTGGTTCACAGCCCAAAGGGAAACGTCCAGTTCTGATCCTGTGTCTGCTTGAATTTCAACCCGCCCCAGCCCAGCGCCAGCCTGATCCGGCCCATCCACGATGGTGAAGTAATACTTCCGCTCGTTAGCATCACGGTGGTTGTAGATAATTACGGAACGGTTTCAGGCTTCCAGGGCGGAGTCTGGAAATAGGTTCATGCCGCCGCCAGCTCAACGGCCGCAGCGGCGCATCAACGGATGAGAGCCGCAAGTCCGGCTATCGCCAAGAACCCTTGGCCTTGGCGATAGCCCGAGCCCGCAGCCTTGGGGGACACTGGCTTGAGTTTTGCAGGGGAGAACGTGGTCATCGGGAAAATCGGGCGCGAGCAGCACCGAAGCTGGGCGAATCTGACTTTGATTGAGGCTGTCACCCAGCCGGTTGAAGCCAGTCGCGAGGATCAGTTAAGCGCTTAAAGGGACAAGCGGGTCCCTTGATCACGGCGGTGACGGCTTGGGCAGGGTGAACCGCGGCAGGGGCTGCGGAATCATGAAACACGCGGGATCGCTGGCAAGCCGTCTGGCGTCAGGGCTTGGCGCAGGGGCCCGGGGCCGCATGCAGGGGGCATATCTTCGGGAACGGTGATCGAACGCGCAGTAGAGCAGTGCAGCCGCCGATCCAGGTGAGAAGAACAGTGGATGGCCCGTGATCAATTTGTCGAGAGGCAGAGCGCAGGGCCAGCTCAAAGGGCTCTCCAGCCAGGGTTCCACGCTCAAAATGGCCTGCCTGTGGCCGCAACCACGCGCGCCAGAGCTTCGGCCAGGCGCATCATCGAGCAGGTTTGGGATGTCTCAGGATCGTCGGGCATTCGGCCAAGGGCAGGGACCTTGGTCGACCCGTTGGCTGGCAGGCCTGCTGCGCCGCGGCCGCCGCTGGGATAACAGCCGCCCATCTTAGTGGGGCAGATCGTGGGGCATGGGTATGAAAAATCGCTTGGGTTCCACGATAAGTGGGGCGCTCCCTCCATCGCATCGAAACCAAGAGGGGCGATGGAGGCGTTGGCGTTGGCCTGAAGGGGAATAGCCCTTGTAGTAGAGAGGGCTCGCGTTCATCCGCTCGATGTAGGCTGTGAAGATCAGATCGCCGTGCAAATCGCTCCAGGAAAAAAGGGGCCTGGTGTGCTTGAACAGCACCTGTCGTCCACCTGCTCGGCGATCGGATCGAACTGCCGCTCGGCAAAAACAGCTTCGTCCCGTGTTGCCCAGTTTGCCGAGACACACAGCCATGGCACCCAGGCCCGGAACAGGGTGCGCTCCAAACGGCGCAAAACAGCCACAGCAGGGGATTTCAATCCGATCGCCTAGGGGGCCGAAAAACGTCGCTTCAAGAGCCAGAAGGATGTTCATCGCTTTCGGTTGATCAGACGGGCCATCAAGGGCGCAAGGGCCGGCCAAACATTGCGGATGGCAACCAATTGTTTGAACCAGCTTTCCTTTTCGCCCATAGGGCAGAACATTCGTCACTTGCCGATGCGGTAGGGAATCGCATCTCCTCCAACCAAAGCCAGACCTTCTGGCAATTAGGGCACCAGGCGTTGGTGATCGCGGTAAAGGGACAAACCCGCACATTTACAAGCTTTCGCCTCTTGTTCCAAAACAGGGACCGCAGGCGGGCCTGGGCATTGGTGGGTTCGTTGATCCGGTTCCGCTTCAAGCCAGCGCCAGGCCCTGCAGCTCTTGCCAAAACTCAAAGCGGACATGGAGCTACAGAAACGTCGTTTCGGACAGGCCCTGGTGGGCACTTTCTGTTTGGCACTGCGGTTGGGATACCGGTTCGGAACGCTGTCAGGAAGGCCAGGGGAATTCCAAACTTAGGCAAAGCCAGGGATGGCAAAACAGGGGTTCACCATTGGGCGAGCAACAGCTCCAGCTCGGGCTGTACGGTAGGATACCTAGCTGTGAGGGTTCAGTTCAGTTCATCTGAATGTTTCGACGCTTTCACCAAGGTGATCGCCCAGGCTGATGGCCCCGCGGCGAATTCCTCAGCTCTGCCCAGATCGATGCCCTCGCGGGCAATCGTTTCCGACAGGCAACAGGCGAGGATGCGGTCAACCGCATCACTCCAACGTTCCGCTCTCGTCACCAAACGCCGCTCGCGAGCTCTTTCGCCCAGCAGCCTTGCCTCTGATCGCTCCCGGTGGCAAACGCCTACACCCACCGACGCATGGCCCGCCTGCCTGCGCTGACATGGAGATCATCCTCCCGCATACGCACCTACGCCGTCTTCAAACCGGCGACGCTTCCGTACTTGGGAAGGGACCGCTGCCTCAACGAGCCTGCGCGAAAAACTATCTCGCCCTCGGCGTCCCCGGCCGCTTCAGTTGCTGAAGGTGTCCGCAAAATGAAGGACGCTGCCCTCGCTCGTCAAACGACCGCAACGGCATCACACCGGTGACTGCACCGCACTCGCTTCTGGACATTCGGCACCTACTTCGATCGCGGCTGCCGCTGCTGTCGGCTGAGCGCAGTCTGGATCGCCTAACCGCTCCGTAAGGGGCGTTTTTTTTATTCTCCACAGAACGATTGGCCTCGCTGGCTGAGGAGAACGACTGCAAAGCGGACATCGTGGAATCCCCGAATCGCTTAGGATAGGCCTGCAGCCGCTTCCAGCCTTTCCCGGCGGTGCGCAAAGCGAGCACAGACTTTTCACAGTCATCATGGGCTCTACATTTCAGCAGACAGCAAAGCGGCCCGCGAAGGGGGCAAGTGACCCACTGACCACACAGGATGATGAATAAAAGCACGCTGAGAAGTGCCTTTAGACGCTGAATACGCTCCTCATAATTGAGGAAGCGATTCGTAGATCGGATTTCAGAGCGGGGACCTGCTAATTGTAAATAAATCTTTGAAACATCCTCTTTGATTCATGGGAAATACGTGGAAAATAAGATAAAGAGCCTTGGTAGTTTCAAAACTACAGAAATGAGAGGCTGCGGAATCGTGCAGATTGCAGCCATTTTTTAAACCTGCCCGACCATCAGTCAGCCAGGAAGGTGCATTGCGGGAACATCTCGACAAGCCAAGGATGGGTGATGCGCTGGTTGCCCCTCTATTGAGCCTCTGTCTCTATTCGGAGAAGTTGCAAACGGGCGGCAGGGTCAATCCTGCTACTCGCCGCAGGCCACCTTGAATCGGGCCACCGCCCGTTGTTTCAGCTGCTTCAAGAACCGAAAGCAAACAGCTTGCGAACTCCTGGCAACCCTTTCCGGCACAAGCCCAGCAACTCCGTACCGCCGGAGGAACGGGCTGCCGCCTCGAAAGTCGATGATTTTCATTCCATCGTTGTTGGTTTGGCCATGGCTCCAAGCGAAGAGCTGGGTCAGAAAACAGCGGACCCTCTCCGCCAGTCTGCCGTCCTGATTCGGAGATGGAATTCTTGTGCATTGCCTTCGTTGGATCGCTCTTATGAACTTGGAATGGAGCGACAACAAGAAACTGCTTTTGAGTCCAGGGCAAGCGATATTTGTGGGCCCAAGCGCTGATCGTGTTCCCTCTGGGGTTGTTCCGGTCGGTGGATGTCCCTTTCAACGAAAGCAGCGGAGACAAGATTTCTCTTCTCTGGGAGGGTGGGCCTTCAGCCATTCCCGCCCTGCTGCGTCACCTTGAGAGGCCTCGGCTATCGATCCAAGGACCACCTCGGCACGTCGGAAGGAACGGCAAATCAGCCCATGGCCACTGGTTTCACCCATCTCAGGCTGCCCCTGCAACCACTGTCGGCAGTTCTGGTGTGATTGAGCCCAAAACGATCGATCACGATGTGATTGGCCTCGTCTACAGCGCGAGCTATGCCGAAGAAAACAACCCCTATTTTCATCCTGATGGAGCCCAAACTCGCAACCAGTTACGCCAAACAACTGGCCTTGAACAATCTCGTGCAGCCGACATTGATCATGAAGCCAAAACGGCGGCTGAAGATCCTGCTGGGTTGTGTTCGTTCTGCCTTCCATGTCTTCCCCAAACCAACCGCTTGGCTTTTCGGCTGGGGGACGAGCCGAATCCAGATGATCGTCTTATCCTAAGACGAGCAGACAGATGTGATGATGCCTTAAGGCAACATTCCGTTCAATTGCTAAAGGTATCACCAAATTTGGAAACCAATCTTAAGGAAGCCAGGCCGGCCTGAAAACTGCTCAGTTTTTTGACTAGGAGTCAGGCAAAGCAAAGGGAGCACTTTGCCATGTTCTTTTCTCGCCATGATTGCTAATGCCAGGGTCTTTCACTGCCGTGAAACCCGATCTTTTGGCTGGGTTGAGCAGGAAGACCGGGGCGCAATTCAAAAACGATCCAATTCTTAGAAGAAGGCGAGCTGGAATGTGTGCACACCGACAACATTCTGAACGCCATTTTCCAATGGCGCTTAGCTTCAAGCCGAGGTTGATCATTATCAGCGACACAATTCCGGATCGGAAAAGGCTTAAAGCCTGTCAGGATTATTCCCGCGGCCGGATTGCCGTAACCCGAAACGATTCCCATCCTGATCCTCTCAAGACCCTTCAGCGGGCGGTGGCAGACAACTTCAGGCTTCCGAGCTTGTGCAGGACGATTTATATCGCCATAACCTTGTGATTTTGAAGAGTTATTTGTCAGGGACCAAGCTCTTTTTATTGAATCGGAACTTGATCAACACAATGCCATCGACACCCCATGGAAGGCCAGCTTCTGGATGTGTAAGCGATTTGCCGCGACTTGCCTGAACCAAGCCCAAGCCAGGGTCCCTGACATCAAGGCCATCACCAGGCCAAGCGCCTTCTCCCCTTGCGCAACCTCTCGCAGGGGATGTGCCGGACCATGGCCTGCACATCGGATTACATCGATCTGTTCACCTCAGTGCCAAACAAGGCATGCACTTCGCGTTGATAGTGACCAGACCACAACCGCTACAGGATGGGCCCTCTCCGCTCCTTTTTGAATCCGGATTTCAGGCAGGATCAGCCTCATGCCGGACCCGCGCCTCAAGAAGAAAGGGTGCAAGCAGAAGAAATGTTCGAAACTGGAAAGGTGGGCAGTGCGCTGCGGCGCGATGATCAGCTTTTTGATCTCTCGAATGCCTCAGTTGAACTGCCTGATTTGAGCACCAGAACCTGGGTGGGGCTGGAGTCTTTCAAGGACCCTTCAGCTTGGCTGTTGGCTCGTCGCGGTTGGTCCTTGGTGAGGCCATTCGCACGGTTTCTGCACAGAAGCGCTTAGATATCAAAAACAATCGAGGCAAAACCTTCAAGCTGTTGGCGGCCGCGTGGCTAGGTCAAATAACTTCCGGCTTTGACCTCATGAATTTGAGACCTTTTTGTCCATCACCTCGTTAGTAAACAAGGCTTGCCAGCCGGAGGCGGGCAACCACCCGGGCAATGTTGAGCAACTTTGAGGTGCTTCCGAAACCAACGCTTGGCTGAGAAACCCGTTGCCTCCACACAGCGGTGACATTGAGCAGGCCAGGACCGCAGGGCTTCAAGCACAGCCAGGCGATTTCGGTTCAGAAAAAACTTGAAGTTAGTCCGCGAGAGCTTTCCATAAGAAAAAACCCTAGCGCGGGAATCAACAACATGATGGTTCGTCAACGCGTTTTCAGGGTACGAACTATTAGCGATAGCGTTGTTTTGGAAAGCAAACAGTACATCGACCGCAGTCAAGCCAAAGGGCCCACGGAGGATTTAAGAAACAAGGTGACGAGCGTCGGGATCGCATGGTCACAGGGGAGACTTTCAGCGATGACAGCAGCAGAGGTCAAAGCGATGAAAAACGGCATGGATGGGTTTGCTAAAGTGGACGAACGAACCGGAGTGCCGCGTTGATTTTCGGCTCCCAAAGCAGCTTATAGCCGCTGCGTTCGAAGGAAAAAAGGACCAGATCATCACGACGGCTGGTTGGGGTGGCAGGCGGACGCTTGGCTGGGGGTTCCTTCGCAAGCCCAGTCCTACGACCAAGATGTTTGACGCCCAATCATCACGAAGGCAGCGGCACCAAACCCGCAGGATTTTCGAACCCAGGGGCAGGCCCCTGGGCGGCCGGCAAGTCGTCATCGTCGGCAGGAGTTTTGATGCGACTTGGGTGTGTTGCCGTTCACGCCTTAGCCCTGGCCTTGGTCTGTCGATTGATGACAGGGGACCAATCAAGTCAAGGCTGTGAGGCTGAGAAACTCGGCGCCATAGGCCTTCACTTGAAGCTGGCCTGCATCTGCCAGAGCTCCAACAAAGACTTCGAGATCCTTGCGCAGATCTTCAATGTCGTGCAGGCGTCGCATCGCCCGGCCTTGGGCTTCGGACGGCGAACTTGACGCTGAGGGGGAGGGTTTTCAGTCATTGGGCCTCAGGGAATTACTTCAAATATACGAATGTTTTGACGGCAACCGCCAGCCCTGGTTATCCGTACCAGAGCATGAAAACTTATGGGTGCGATGGTTGCCGGGTTGTCAGGCCGCATCAGCTCGCAATTCCTGAGTTGATGGAGGGGAACGGAGAACGGAGGTGTCCTTGCGGGAGAGCGGCCAGCCGGCGCAGCCAGCACGATCGCATCAGCATCGAGGCTCAAGAAACTTGGTTAGATGGTGTCGCCCTTGCTGGCCAAAACCGGACCAAGGCTCCTTTGCTCAACGGGACCAGCGAAGGTGTTCAAGCGTTCATGGGGAAGCTCTTACAACGAAGGAACAGGCAGGAATTGGAAAGGCTCGACAACAGTGGGACCTGGAGCCGACGCACTTAACGTAACGTTCTAAGTAGAGTATTGACAAGCATTCACAAGTCCAGTCATCTCCTTTGCTGAGACCCTGACCAAGCCGGATCAGGCGACTTGAACGCAGCCCGGTTTGCTTGGTGGACAGGGTTCTGGCTTGGCCGAGGGAATCGCTCACTGCGGTCAGAATTGATGTCCCGCAATGCCAGATCGATTTTCCGTGTCAGCTTTGAGCCCACTGTTCTCGAAGCGATCGCGACCGGCAACCGCCGTAAGCAGGAGTCGCGCAGCGAGCTTTTGCGCCGCCTTCATGGCCCGCATCGAAGGATTGCCGCAGGACTGAGAGAACGCCATCGCCTCCCACCTTTCGGCGATCGGGCATCGAGCACCGCTTACAGCTGCCTTGGAGGATTTTGGCCAGGGAGGAGGCGGATTCATTTTCAACTTTTTTCCAAACAACTAGGAGCTTCTCGCCCCTACCGCAGTGCACCGCGGAAGCGCAACGGTCTGTTACAGCCGCTGGCGCTGCCCTCTGGCCGAAGACGGTGCGCCCGTGACCGCAACTGGCGCAGGCGGGCTGCAGCGCCGAGCAGACACGCACCTGATTGTGGTTGAGTGCACCGGATTCTTCGCTCCATGCCTCGATATCAGCTGATACAACGGCTGGGGGATTCCGGCCCCCAGCGCAGAGCGCAGCCTGATCGGTTTCAGGGCTCAATGCGGCCTCAACGGCCGAAGGCTGGCCGATGCGATCTGCCGCGCCTCCCCGGCCTAAGCACCGGGTGCTGATGGTCTGACGTGGAGCTCTGCACCCTGCATATGCAGCGTCCCGGACACTGGGAGAACAGTGAATCGTCAAACGCACTCTTCGGGGATGGGGGCGGCCGCTTTGCCGTTTCTCTCTTGGCCGGGATCCCAAACGGGTCAAGGACCTATCGGGACAGCGCTCTTTGCACGATCGCCGAGCACTCGCTTGAGGCGATGACCTGGGATTTTCGGCGACACAGGGCTTCCTGATTTGAAGGTTGGCGGCCAGCGATTCCCAGCCGCATCCAGCACGCCCTTCCCGGTTTTTCTTAAGCCATGGTTGGCAGGCGCCATGGGCTCGATGCTTTCTGGCCATCGACCTCTGGGCTGTCCATCCCGGCGGCCGCCAGATCCTCGATCTGAGTGCAACAAGGCCAAGCCCTGCCGACGGCAAGCCCTCGCAGCCTCCTCACGGGGTGCTGCGCGATTTTCGGGCAACATGAGCTCACCGACGATCCTTTCATCTTGAAACATTGGATTGGCGTTTGCCGCCCCAAAAACCCTGCGGGCTGTGCGGCCTCACCAGGGGTTGCCCTGGGGGTTCGGCCTGGCCCTTTCTCGATCGAAAGCTGCCCTGTTTCAACATATGACTCCGAAAAGCCGATGACCTCCCCCGCCGCCCCTGTTTCCCCTCGTTCAAGGTCCGGCACCGACAGGACTAAGCTGTATGGATGATTTTTCGATCACCCGATCAGCGGCTCACCAGTGCGCTCGTCAACTTCGCGTCGTCAACAGACCCTGGGTGGCTACAGCGGCCCCGATGAAGATCCTCAGACCCTTGCTGTGCAGGCAACAGATCAACCGCTGCGGGATCCTCAGATCTCGGCACGGGGATCGCCGATTTTTCCTGAATATCTCGTGCGTTGGGTCGCTTCGGCATGCGCCCGGACGCACCCTCGCGATCGTTGCGGTCGATGCCAATCGGTCACCGTGGAGTACGCCCGCCAGGCGCTCTCCAGGCGGCTGCCCCCCGATCTGCAGCACTCCGATCAGAGTGGACGTGGCGATGCCCTTTGAGCGCTGCCTTACCCGAGCAGTCCTTCGATTGTTGGTTGATCGCTCGATGTTTCTGCAACCACTTCGCCCATGCCAAGGCGGTACAGGTGATGGAGAGATGGGGCGGCTGGCGCGCGCGGAATCCTGAATCAACGATCTGCAGCGCCACCCCCTGGGCCTTACGCCGGGCATCTATGGGCTCACCGCGCCTGCTGCAGGCTTCGGAGATGATGCAGAACGACGGCCCCATCTCAGTTCTGCGGGTTTCGAGGCCAGGACTCCAAGCGATTTTTTCCCCCCCGGGGCCCAACAACCCCCAAAGGAAAGCCCCCCCCCGGGGGGGGGCCCCCTTTTTTTTCGAGCACGTTCGATTCAATGGTGCTGGCTTTTCGCTGGCTTACTGAGCACCATCCGCTAACCGGCGCCCTATGACCTCCACGACGCGATCATCATTCGGGCTTGGCCTGGCTGGTTCAAAGGCATGGGCCATCCAGCTGGTGAACGGGGCCACTCGTGCTGCTGCTGGGAAGCAAACGGGCATTTCCCGCCTGCCACAAACTCTGCGGCGGAATTCCCTCTGTTGAGGTCACGAGATCTTCGGCGCCTTGGCATCCCTCGACGCGGTGCGCACGGCCGGCGCGGTGCCGATTCAGAAGGGCCAGCCTCAGCACCAGCACGGGGAGTCATTCGACGGGGCCAGCTGCCCGGGCACGGCGCTGGGGCTGAGCCGGGCTACGCCCTCGATAAAATTCCTCTGGGACGCGCCTCTGAAGCCGGAGCCCGCTGCTTGATTCGCCGCCCCGTTCACGCGTGTCAGGGGGCAAGGCTGGACGGACGGCTCGTGGTAGCACAGCCGATTCGGTTCAGCCGTGTTCAAAGCTGGTGTTCGGAGGGGCCTATGGCAAGCGCTCCCGGCTGGACGGACAACTTGGGGCGTGCCTTTGCCGCAAGCCCAGTCCCGTTCTGGCCGGGCAAGGCCCACTACCGAGGGCCATTCAACAACGTCAAGGCGTGGAGCTGGCACGCCTTCGGGGGGGTATTTGCGGTCTCTCAGCGATTGAATCAGGCCTGATCAACGTCTGCTGGATCGGCACGCCGGGCCTGATTGCCAGCAGCGGCAGGACCGGCCCAGATCGAGCCGAGGGGGAGCTGTCCTTCGCTGGCGGCTCCGCCGCATCATTTCCTTGGCCAGCGCCCTGGCAGGGGAGGACCGCGTCGGTGGATCGTCGCGATCCTTGAGCGATTTTCAGCTTTGCTTAAGGGGTTTTTCACTTCCGACCGGGATGCTGAGATGATTCGGCGATACCGCCGGCATTGATTTGCGCAAAAGCTCTTTGCGGTTGACGGCATGGCCATTGGCCTCGGCTTCCGCTGAACCTGGCGCCCCGATTCGGCCCAAGCCTTTTCTAAGGGCAAAAAACTCCCCTGGGACTCCAACGTTGCTTGCGGGGCCAGGCGCTTACCGCAAAGCGATTTGGGAACCGGGGTGTTCCTTGCGGGGCGAATTGCAGCTTGGGGGCCGTTGCCTTGCCACCAAAGGGTGTCCTGGCAATTCCCCTCCATCCGCCCGGCTAGCGGTGGGGACTGGTTTTTGGCAAACGCCCCAAAACGGGCGGCCGCAAAACGCCCTTGATTCCCGGCGCCCACCCGGGGGGTCGGTTTTTGCAAGGCCCCTGGGGGGCGCTTTGAAATTTCGGGGGATTTTTCTTCTCCTTCCCCT
>Ga0163217_1068433_pt1 | contig 13826 bp, 18 predicted proteins | sample SynspAceP_FD_185933 | JGI IMG/M metagenome (GOLD analysis project Ga0163217, IMG submission 185933) | Saline lake microbial communities from Ace Lake in Antarctica - Synechococcus sp. Ace-P (PacBio error correction) | ecosystem: Environmental > Aquatic > Non-marine Saline and Alkaline > Saline ... | reverse complement strand
TTCCCCTCTGAGACCCAAGCCACTGGCACCCTGTACATCGTTTCTGCCCCTCTGGCGCAGGGCAAAAACCAGCCTGGTGAAAGCGCTGATCGTCAACTCGACAGCCTGCGGGTATCTGTCTCGCCACACCACCCGGGCCATTTTGCGTCTTGGCGAACTGGGAGGCGTCAAATTACACTTGTCAGTCGTACGCCTTTATCGACCCAGGTGAATGCAGGGCGATTTTCTGAGCATGCGAAGTGTTCCGGCAACTTCTATGGCACCTCCCAGAGTTGCCGTGGAAAAAACCCCTGGCCAGGGCCACGCCTGATCTGAAAATCGACTGGCAAGGGCGCGCAGCAGGTTACGGCCACGGCGCTGCCTCAGGCCCGTTTCATCTTATCTGCCGCCGTTCGCGCGACGCGTTTGCGCGAGCGCCTGACCAAACCGCGGCACCGACGACAATTGGCCGTGAATCGAAAAACGCATGTCCCAGGCGCGTGACGAAATCATCATTACGTTGAATACGATTTACCTGGTTATCAATGACGACTTCCATACGCCCTGGATGATCTCAAGGTTCCCATCCTGCGGCAAGCACCGCTTGAGCAGAGCTGCCAGCAGGCAACGGCTACAGGGCATGTTGGCAGCGCTCCTTGTCAGACTAGGGCTGGCATTCAGTACACTGCACGGGTCCTGCGAACCGTTTCTGGGCCGCGTCGAAGTTACGTTATTTTACGTTATTAAAGCCGTTCCGGAGTACCACCCATGGCCGCGTTACCGTTGGAAAGACTGCCTGGGAAAATGTAGAAAAACCGTTTTTGGAGTGGTATTGCTGGCCACCAAAACGTTCGCGTCAGCTAGCCACCGGCGCAAAGAGCCGAAGGTAAGCCTGGGAAAAACGACAAGCCCACCGGTTAGTCGCCCTGCGTAGAAATCGCGGCGCGCCTGATTTCCACGAGATTTGGCACCGGAAGCCAATCAGGATCAGGCAGGTACCGCTGTACTCGGATGGAATCAGATCTGGACGAGTAACTGCCAATGCGCAGGTTCAGTGACAGGCCGCCAACAGGGCGCAGCCACTGGCCGCCGGATATCTGCGCACCGTTACTGGAGACCCTATGTCTGGCATAGGGCTCGGCCGAACGAACTAGACGTTTCTTGAGCCGGACCAGGTCAAACCTGGTTCCGGGCGTGCGTAACTTCTTTAGCCGAGCAGGCCCACGAATGGCCAGACCCGGCGCAGTGGCGAGCCCTACGTCACTCATCCCCTGGCAGTTGCCCACATCCTGCCGATATGCATATGGACCATTCAGAGCTGATGGCAGCCATTTGCTGCATTGACGTGATCGGAAGATACGGCATTCCCAAGGATGCCCTGGTCAGCCAGTTTGGCGACACCACGTGGCCGGAATGTCGACGGCGCCGTCAGCCAAAGGGCTGACCCCAGATGACCTTCGAGAACAAAGCGAAAGCGCAAGCCAAAACTTCCAGAAAAATGGCCCTGGCATGGGCGCGGATATTCGCACGTGATTCTGGTCCAGTTGGGCTGACCGACCTGCAACAACATTGGCCACCTCGGCGCGGCTGGCACCGGAAAAAAGCGCCGGGCGTATCGCAAGGAAAACGCTGGAGATCTCGCACCCATAGCCAATTCGCTTGGACATGCACAACCCTTTACCGAGTTCGAGGATAGCTCAAGGCCATATGGCATCGATGCGCTCGAAAACAATTGACTTTGAATCGCCGCGCCGTGCGGCAGTGCTCGGGTCGGTAGCCGCAAAGGAGCTACTGAACAAAAGAGATCTCGAATCGCTGCAGGAATTGCCTGGAGCGTCAGGGCATGCCTGGCCAAGGTAATTGGGCCGGCGAGAAAACACACCTGTACGGCATCTCACCAGAAGATTGCGCGGCAAGCGTAAGGCCTTACCGAGATCATGGACGTGTACGCGTTCCGCATCATCGTCGACAGGCCGATACATTGCTATCGGTGCTTGGTTGCCCGTGCTATGGCCTGTTACAAAACCCTTCCCTGGCGTCTTCCCTCAAGGTTTACATTGCGATTCCAGTCCCAATGGCTATCAGTCGCTGCATTACCACGCTATTGGGTTTGCACGGCCCTGTGTCCCATCGAACTCCAGATACGATACCGGGAGAGATGGAGACCAGGCCAACAAACGGCATTGCGCGCCACTGGGTCTATATAAATCAAGGACACGTGATCAACGGCCATCACGCGCGCACCCCGCCAATGGCTCAAGGCGTAATGGGAGTGCAACAGAACCGCTGGCAATTCGCTGGAGTTTATCGAAAACGTCTCAAGATCGACCTGTTCTCGGACGAGTCTACATAAATTCACGCCAACAAGGGCCGCATCATGGATGCTGCCGAAAGGCTCCACACGGTCGATTTCGCTTATGCGGTGCCATCCGATGGTGTGGCAATCAGCTGCATCGCTTTTGGCCGGGTAAATCGCCGGCTGGCGCTTACCGCAATGTCGAGAGCCGCCTGGCAAAAGCGCCAGCACCCGCTGGGAGTGGATGTACGCCGCACCGGGCGCGCGCCTAATCCGGCTTGGGCTGAGCTTCGTCATCAACGGCCAAGGTGCGCGCAGCAATATTCGCCCTTCCTCAAGCACCGCAGCCATTCCGAATCATTGCCGCTGGGTGAGCGCCTGCTCGACAAGGTCCTTGCAGCTTTGATACCACCTTGCGCAGAGTGGCCGCGCAGAGAATATCCAGCAGGTCTTCCAGGGAATGGCGTATATGGAGCTGATTGGAAGATCTGCTCGCCGAATCGGCCTGGGCAAATCGCAGGCCTATGTAGTGGCCGTCGGCTGCTGGGCGAATGCCGATCTGGGAAAGCGGACCACCAGACCATCAGCGCCAAACGAGCCGTCCAGCGATTGCCGATATGCCGTGAGGATGCCCCTGGCGATCGCGGGGCACCGAAGGGTTGGTTGCGTCAGCTGCCGCTGCTTAACCCGATCCGGGTGACCCGATTAAAAATTCGTTATCTGTCCTCCGGCAAGGGCATGGTGAACTTCACCAGGAAAAAACTGCAGCAAACTGGCGGACAATCGCCATCAGCACACGAAAAAGACCCTTGCATCTGACCTGAGATAAAATAGACCGATACAAGCGGCGAATTCACCTGTTGAGCTCCAGGTTGAACTGGTCAAACGGACGCTGCATCATCGCCCAGTCTCGCTGCGGCATTACCATGGCTATGCCAGCTCGACCAAGATCAGCGTCGATTGGCGTGATGGTGCACCGATGTCAGCGTTGTGCAACTGGTTGGTCAGCTGTCCAGCGATGCGCCTTGACCGTTCCCAACTGATCAGCGAGATCCGCGCCCTGACCGGCGTGTGATGCGCATTACCCGTTCTGAAAAACTGAATACATCTGGGAGTTTCAGAATGAGCAAGCAAGTGATCAACAGGCGACGGGCACCGGGTCCGCTAGTGGGGAACCTGATTCTCAGGGCCATCAAAGTCGGTAATACGCGTGTATTGTTTTCCGTGTCAGCATTCGCTGGCATCCGTGCTCGCCCACCATGGAGGTGGGTACGAAGGTATGTGTGGAGAGAAGCAGAGTGTATAGGTATGTCGGAGCAACCCTCAGTCGCTAGTGGCAGAAGCAGGCTTGCGCCGGCTCGGCTGCAGGAACGACATCTCGTCAAATTGAATATCTTATTTTTCTGACCGTATTGGAGGCATTTCGCACTGGTCTGAGCGAGGGTGATACCGCTATTTCTCAACAGCGCGCTACCCTGCTTTCGCGGCGGCGTGATTGGGGGCGTGGTGCGCTTGCCGAAGGGCGTCCAGAGAGATGGATGGGTGATGGTTCGTCGGCTGAGCTTCAAACCATCGCGTAGGGTGAGGCGTGCCGCCCATCCTCCTCACCAGAACCGTACGTACGGGCCTCGTATACGGCTATGTAAATACATTTTATCCTAAATATCAGGGACACAGAGTCCTACTCTCATGAGTGACATATAGGTCACCTAGCCCACCAGTTTCGTGATGCAACAGACGACTTGGCATGGCGTTAGGCTTGCCAGCTTGACTGCGCGGACATTGCGCCAACTTTGGCATTCGGGATAACTGAAACGGCGGGCGCAGGCCCAGTTGTTTCAGTCGCCCGGTGCGGCGCGATTGGCGTCTTCCACTGTTTCAGCTGTACGCAGCGTTAAACGCCGCGTAGCCACCCACATCACTGCTTCATTACCCGCGTACAGTTTGGTGGACCCTGAAGTTAGTTGATGAAGCCACCAAGCCACGGGTTGAGCTCGGCCGATGAGCTGCCCAGATCCTTGCGGCCGAGTTGCGGCGGTCACCCACTTCAGCTTGGCTTCAGTTCCTTTCAGGGCTTCTTCATCTGGATTCGCGTACTAGCCACGTATGAATGGACTACCCGAGGATAGTAGGATACCTTTCCCGGCTGTGTGCCAGTAGGGTCTTGCTGCGGTTGACTGTTCAGCTTCAGGTCACCTTCAAGGTACCCGTGGCTACGTTCAGCGAATTATATGCCGATGCCGCCCGTGAGCCCACACAGGATCAGGATAATCAATCCTCGCGTAGCGGTACGATCCGGTGACCCGGCTTTTCAGAACTGATCGAGGCATCCCAGATTAGACAGATTCGCAAATCACAGATTGGCACTGTATGGACGCCGCACAACTGCGGGCTTGCCACGCTCCGTGCCTCGTACTCATGGTGTCCAAACCATTTCACGCCGTAGTTCAGGAAACTGTTCCAGAGGCCTCAACATCCGCTTTTGCCGATCTGGCACCTACGCCGGGAAACTGGCGCTAAAGGGGATCAGGTCATGTGTCAGTACGTGGTCTTGAAGCATTTGGACAGAGTCCATATCCCACTACCCGAGTTGACGCTGGTTAGCGAGAGAATGAAAGTTGCTCGCTTTTGCTGATCGCCTGATGGGCGCTGCGGCCCGGGCGGTGAGCCATAAGCTTCGACGTGGTAATTGGAAATCACCGTCGTGATAGCATTCGGTTCAGAGGTGTACGCAGTGCTTGTTGCACAACGCTGGTCCAACGGTCGGGATAATATCCCGCAGCCTCGTTCCGCCACACGTCCGTGTTTCGCAGAGGTCATCGGAACGTACACACGGTTAGCCGCTATGAAAAAATAGGTAGCGCTTCTCCTTCAGTTGCGGACAACAGGGCAACGACAAGCTCCACTTCCAGTTCGACTCTCTGAAACGGCATTCTAGAGCTCTGACCCATTCTATTCCGGCCGCACCCTAGTTGCGCCTCACCGTGTCTGAAGGCTTCATAACAGGGACTCGCTGCGGATAGCAGGCGGCCCGTACAGGACTGTAGTATTTCCATGCCCATTCGGCTCTGTGTCCGGTCCTGCCTGTGCCGATGAATCAAGCGCTTGGAATCTTCAGTACATACTGTTGCGGGGTGCTTAGCGATGGACGCAATCTGTCGCCACAGCCTTTGCTGTAATCCTGATACAGAAAGGCAGGGCTTCGGGCGCACCCTCCGGCTGGGCGCGCTAATAAGATATACCCCCGTCTCGTTCGGACGGCTTGTGCTTCACGCCTGTCCCTATATATATATACAGCGGGGTTCGTGACCCCTGTTCAATATTTACTTCGCCCTTTCACTGCCCGCTCCGGCATTACGCACTCGCGCCAGGCACCCCACACCCTCCGGCTCGGGGTTCGTTTCCGGATTTTGTCCCTCCACACCGTTTCGGGCTTAACACAGGCCAAGAACTTCATCACTACTACAGGCGTCATCTGCTCACCTCGCCCCATCACTGCCCTTGGCTTGCGCCTACCTGAGCACTGAGCTCTTTCATGAGTGACGGCGCGCTCAAGGTTCCCCGGTTACTGCACCGGCTTCCCTGCACGATAGACCGTCCTAAAGCAGGTTCATACCCAGCTGGACCGAAGATCGGGCTGTGCCGAATTATTTTTGGACACGGCTTACCCCTGTATGCGCCCGATCAGTGTTCGCTTGCGCTACGTCCATCGGGCTTTCCTATGTTCCTTCAGACCCACCTCATTGGCCATGTGGGACGGCCCCTTGCCATTCAGATTGTCTCCCCTCCGGTCGGGGTTGACTCACCTTCTTTCAGGTGGGACGGGTTTGCCGGCTTCGCCGGGCAAACTAAAAAGGGCGCCCCCGCAGGGGCCCTGATCTCTTGACTGACGCTTAAGCCTTCCAGCTTTTTGGCGTCAGCGTGATCTCCGCATGTAAGGCAGCCTTTGGAGATTCGCGGGCAACCCTTTTTGGGCTTGCCAGCAATTTCTCTCGAACTTGGCTCTTTGGTGCGATGCCGGAATTGCGCGCGCGCATATCCAGATTGCACGGCCCGTCACCGCAAAAACCATCACTCCTGCTTTTCCAGCTTACAAGTCGCCTTAGGGTATCGATTGCTGTCCGGGGTTGAATTTCTCTTCGCCAGCACATGTCGAACAAGAGGCCATGGAGAAACGCCCGCATGGGCTTGCGAACCGACCATGTTTCTTCAGTTATGGTACCGGTCGGCCATCCTTCAAAACGCCGTATGAAGCTGTCGTAGGGTTCTCTTTCAGCTCGCGCCACACTTGGGTCGAAAACAGTGGCCTTTACCGGTTTTAAGATCGCCTTTGGCACAATGGGGTGATGCAGTCTTTTTTCATTGACGTGTCCGTAAGATTTGCCCAATATGAGATTAGCCGCGTCTTTGCCGCAGCCAGCATCTCTTCCTGGCAGTTGGGACAACGCCCAAAGTTCGTTTTCTGGTCCATCTGCGTGGCAAATGGAAACCCGGCCGCGCCGTCAGCTCTGACGGCCAACATCGCCGCACATAGCCTTTCACGGAAGCTCGAGGTACTGCGGTGACTGCCACCGGATTCCCTGGCCAGCGCTATTGCTGACCGCTTGCTAACCCCACCCGGCCACTGGGCGCACCGCTTTCAGAACAAGCCCGACATCCCAGACTGCTGCGAAGCCACAACGGGATACGTTCGTAAATGCTCGCTCGGTAACTCCGTTCATTCCACACCCAGATAGCAGGGTCGCCAGAGCTCATCCTTTTTTTCCACTTTCCAGCAACAGATTGGCTCCAGCACGCGCGGCGCATGGTGCGCGGTGAATACGATTGGTGAACTGCTCTGGCCCTGCGGTTACATGTAGCCCCATTTGTCGCAACCTGCGCTCGATCAGCGCGCCTACGGGCCTGGGCCATAGATGACCCGCAAACGCACAAACCACTGGCTGGCACACCGCTGCGCAAGGCCACGGTCTTCCGGCGCCGAATTCAGGGCCTTTGGCGTGTATCGGCTATTCGGCCAGGGGCCGGGCTATTTTCCGATGGACTCCCACTCGCCCTGGCTTGGGCGTAAACCCCGTGCTGGACACCTGCAGCAGAGTAACTCATTGGCTTGCGCCCTTCTGCAAACCCAGGCCAGAACCCGCTGCAGCCCTTCCACATACAACTTTGGTAGGAGCTCGGCGGTCACGGTTTGGCGGGCCGCCGGGCCAGTGTTAGATCAGGTAAATCCACACCGGTGTGCAGTCTAGCCGGCTTGTCATCCTTGAGCAGGTTCAACGCCAGCGCGTTATGCCTTCAGGCAAAGGCGCTCGGATCACGCGCAACCGGTTTTAACCTGCCAAACCCCGTCTGGAGCCAGGCGCAAACCCAGCGCCGTACCCAAGATCACACAACCGACAATAAGTACCTGTTTTCATGTTTTTGCCTCGCTATCGCATCAACCCGCTATGCTTAGGGCCATGAATATGAGAGCAGTATCGCCATGACCCTGACCGAACTGGCGTTACATTCGTTTACCTGGCCCAGGGCAGCACTTCGGCCACGCGGCGGAGCGCTGCCATGTAATCACAGCCGACGCTTAGCAGCGTTGGGGGTCAAGAAGCTCGAGGACGAGCTGGGGTGGATGATTTATCGCAGCGCAGGCAAGAAGCGCGGTTTCAAGAGTCACCGCCGAATTGGCGAGCGTCATTGTGGCCCAGCGCAGGAAGGTCTCGAAGAATCGTATGACTCACTTGCGAACTTGGCCAGCCGCCGCCAAGAACCTAGTTGTCCGCGCCGCTTTCAAGGTAGGCGCGATCTACCACCATCGGCCCCTACTGTTTCCGCACCTCAGTTGCCACAGTTGCACAAGTGGGGCCCGGAAAATTGCGCTTGTATATCGAAGAAAACTTTCACCCGATGGTTACTGCGCGACAATGCTGCGCCAATGGCGACTGGACGCGAATCATTTATCGCGCTGCTATTCAACGAGGCCGACGTGCTGACCAAACCGCTCTACGACGAGCCTTTCAGTTGTTTGATTCCAAGACTAATCATTCCCTGGGCAGACCGCGACAAATGTCACGCTCGAGGGAGCTTTGATGACAACAAGCTGCTTGACTGGTCAGGTGAAAGCACTGCTTCCGTGGACCAGATGCTGGAGCCTGCCCCAGCCTGCGCCAAGGTATGACGAAGCAGTCGTTTCGGCAAACCACTATCGGAATCCAGTGTTGCACTGGAAACCATACCGGCACATTGGTTGCCTCCTGGCAATCGGCTTGACCGTGCTGCCGATTGGCTGCCGACCGGATTGGACCGCTTATTAACTAAGGTTTCCGAAATTCTGCTGGTCACCAAGCAGTTCAAGACGCCAGCGCTTCCTCTATCCGCACCGTCGCCATTGCCTGGGCGTGCCAGCCTTTCCCGGCCAAATTGCCATCGAGGATCTCAGCGATTTCGATTTCGTTCTCTGCTCAGTTTAGGCCAAGGCCCGCTAGGCCAGCCCAAAGCGCGCAAAATAAGCCCAATTGGCCCGCCGTTGCAGGAAAATGACCTCACTTGACGTCCATTCAGCTGGTTTTTTAAGGTCTCAGGATCGTGGCGAAAGCTACCAAGTGGGGCCTGAGCTCTCGAGTCAGGGACATTCCTTCCACTGCCGCTGCGCTATCAGCGATCGCAGCCCTTCGCGTGATGCCGATCGGCGCCCTGCGGGCCTTCGGCATGGATGCGGTCATTGAAGGTATGTGTAAGGCGCGGATGTGGTCATGGCCGGCGCATAGAGCCTGCTATGCCTCGGATTCAGGACGGCAGCGGCACTCTGAGCCTGCGCTTCTACTTATTTTTTCCGGGGCCTGCAAATCCAATCTGCAACGCGGTAGGCGCTGGCGTGCTATGGCGGAGGTTAGGGCCCGGCGCTTCAGGCTGGGGAGATATACCATCCCGAGCCCAGAACCTGGACAGCAATGAGCCAGTTGCGGTCGCCGAGACGCTGACGCCCATTTACCGGAGTACCGAAGGCCTTTCGCAACATTGCGCCTGCGTAGCCTGTTCTGACGCTGCGGCTGGGCCTGGCTGGCGCAGGGCCATAGCCTGATTGACCTGCGCCCGAAGAGATCGCAAGCGAGACCCAAACTTGGCTCCCTGCATGAGGCGCTTCGCACCCTTGCATCGCCCGCCGCCTTCGGGTGGATTTGCAGGCCCTGGAAGAGGGCCGTCACTGGGCCAGCATCGGCTCGCTTTGAGGAGCTGCTGGCCATTCAGTTGACCATGTTTGCGCCTGCGCGCCCGTTTCGCGCGCACTCAGGCGCCCCCGCCATTGCCGCCCAGAAGGAGCTCACAGCGCAGTTTCTGCAGGTTGCCCCTTTCCGCTGACGGGCGCGCGAGCATACGTTCGTCGGCGCTCCGAATCCATGCACCTTTGACCTGCAACAAACGCCAGCCGATGTGTGTCGTCCTGGTGCAGGGGCGATTGTCGGCGCAGGCAGACGGTGATGGTAAGCGGCAAATAGGCGGCCTTGCAGAGGGCACTGGAAGCTTGGCTGGCAGGTTAGCATTGATGGCGCCGACGAAATTTCTGTTGCAGCAGCAGGCACCACGCTAACTTCAGCGCCTGGTTTCGCTCCCTGGAAATTTCCGTTCGCCTGGCTGGCTGGCAACCTCATAAGGGCAAAGTCCGGCTCAGAACCAGTTGCAGATGATTGCCACCGGCGACGCTGGCATGGTGGTCGGGCCCAACGCGCTGTTTCCAGGGCGAAGTGCAGTTTCGCAATCTGGCCTGGCGATTATTTCGGGAGCAAACACGCTTCGTGCGTTGCAGCCAGGTCTGGCACTGCGCGACAAAGGCGCCGCCGGAACTTCTCGCGCACCAGTTGATTATGACGCCACACCGATTTCCACGCATCACTGGCGCACGATGGAGCGCCTACCGCCGCGCGCATCTGGAACACCTCTGGTGCTAGGTTGAATGTTTGCCGCCGGGGCGCACGCGCCCGGTGCAATACCGTATTCTTCGATTTGCCGAACATCGCCGGGAAGAAAGTCGTCTGATGCGTGGTGGCGCGCGGCTTGCGCCGAAGGTTCGCAGCCCTTAGGCTTACTGGGTATGCACGCTGATTTGAAGACTCCGAGCACACTCAGGCCCAGGCCGACGGACTGCTCCACACCTGGAGTTCCAAGATATGACGAAAAACCAACTGACAGGAGACTAAGTCCAATTAGAGCACTTGGATATAACAATGGGCGCATGCGAACACCCGCACTGCAGGTCGGAAAGACTGAACAGGGAGTTCATGGCCGCGTTCAAAGCGGTAACGCATGCTAGGCATCATAGAACTCTTGCGTGTCTCTTGCTGCCGCAGTGGATAATATTGTCGCGAAAGGCTCACGGCACCACGCAGTCGCAGAACATGATCGCGTCAATGCCGAGTAGAGATCCTGGAACCTGGACCTCGCACATTCAAACCCGAGCGCACATCGAGCGTTCATGGGCGCAGTACTGTGCACCATGTGCAAGTGTTGGCCGTACGCGCAGGTTCGGCTTGGCTTCCGCGTGTGCGCAATGTTAGCCGCACGCAATCACTTGAATGTGAGGCGGAAGTTGTCTTTTACCAGCGAACCTCGATCAATAACGCCTTTGAATGACCATGAGCCGTCTCAACAACAATCACATCAACCACCAGCGTCAGACAAACGCCTTAAATCGATCGACCAGTATCTGCACCAGTACCACCGGCGCACGGACACGTAAACGACCTTGATCTCTTTGCGGCGTTGAGGGAATTTCGTCGCTTTATTGAAGTCCAGTTACCGTCACCATGCCCGCGGCAATTCGAACTGCTCGCTTCACGATAAGCACTTTTTCAATGCGATTCTCTCATGGCAGTATCCTATGCAAGTTAGTACCGATTTCGGATTTTAGAAAACCAGATGAGAGGTCACCTTCAAGCGCACAGACAATGACGTTTCTATTTTGGGTCATAATATCAGATGGATCTTTCTTATTCGATAATTTTAACAAAAAACGAACATCACGGCTTGTCACCGATACAACAGTCGCGTACCTTGAACCCACAGGCCACCACTTGAGATGCTATTCGCTTGCCGTTCAAATCCATTAAGCTCTTTGAACGCTCGCTTTCAGGATTGATGTAAACAAGCATCACGAAACGATGAACCACCTTTCGAATTTTTTAACACGAGCACTTCACGAGCTTGCTTTCAATGGGTCAAGGTTTTTGTGCACAATGCCTATGCCACCTTTCTTTGAGCCAGAAGGCAATCGCCATGCGATGTTCAGTAAAACGGTATCCATTCGCCGAAACGTAAGCGGAAATATCAGCTCAATGTCTTTTAGTGATTTTCGTTTGAGGCTAACAATCTTAGGAAGAACTTCGGAATAGCCGGGGTAAGCAATTACGTCCGTTCAAAAACGTATAAAGCTTCTTGCACGATTCGTAACATAATGGGGAAAGGTTAATCCAATGCCAAACAAGGGGTTAGATGGCAAGTATTTCTACGCTTTTAGTTTGCATTCGGTAATCAAAACCACGAGAAGATTGATGAAAACTTTACAACTTCTGCCTCACAAGGAAACGCGTTTAGCGGTCTCCGCAACTAAATAGACAAAATACAAACAGTACCTTTGAAGCCAGTTTACCGTGGATTTTAGTCGAGGTGACAATTTCGAATCTGGCCAAACCACGGCTTCCAAGGGACATTGGTATTTTTTCCCTCATAAAGACGGGACAAAGCTTCCAAATCCGGCTGCCGCCATTTTTCAGGCGCAAAACCGACAGCGCGGTACGCTTCGCCAAAAAGACGGCGACATGTTCGACTGCGCGCTCGTGTCACTTTTTTACGGCCCCACGAGCGATTGCCAACTCAGCGTCGAAAAGTATGAAATCCGCTGGCGAAAGGTGCATTACAACCCACAAAGCAGCAGGTGCCATGCATTGCATTTTACCATTTTTATTTCGAACGACTCAAGATAAACAATGTCTGGTCCACTAGTCTTGAAGGTTTTTTTCGCACCGCCAAGCACAAAAGCCACTGCCAACCAAACCTGAACGCGTTGCCCATCATCACCTCACCCATCGGCGCGGCCGTTCGAGAACATTGATCATTGCCTTCGCAGAGTACGCTTTCTTTAACAGAACTTAAACGGATCTTACCCTCCGCTAGTACAAAGGGAAGCGACGCCGCGGAAAAACATTCTTTGAGACAACATACAACGAGCCGGACGACAGCGGGCATTTCGATGCAATAGTACTGGTCGTGGTGGCGGCTCCACTGGAAGATTTATGGACGTTTCAACGACGAAGCCTAGGCCCGTGCCGTCTTTCACGCAAAAAAAACTGCCATGTTTCAGGCGTTGGTCAATGAAAACATAGATTTTACCATTACCGGACTTCGTTGCCGACGTTCCGCCGCCCACACCAACCGCCGCAGCCGAATCTACTCAGCCCAGATTTCGCAACCAACTACTTTCGACCAAATTGAAGCAACCAAGAAAAACAACTGCGTTCGTCGATGTCGCGCATTCTCGAACAAGGTCAGCAGCAGCTCGACTTTATGATCAAGCGGCATTTCGCCATCCAAAAGAACGCATTGAGCAAACAACACGCAACTAGACCAGATAAAACGCCGCCTTTACAGCAAAAGCATGCAGCGAAAAAGTCTCAGAGCAACAAACGCAAAGGCAAATCTGGCACATCGTCTGGAAAGAAATAGTCCACTCGACGAATCGGTTCAAGACAGACAAAAAAAAACTCATCGCATCGACACTGTCTTGGGCCCGCTTTAAGCACACCTTAGCGAAAACAAACAAACCGCTTTGCTCGAGTCATCGAGAAACTCAACCCTCGTTCAGCCGTAAACACTTTATCCCGCGGCTTACGCCATCGCTCGAAAGACAAACTAAGTGATTCGATCCATTGAGACCGCTAGAGAATGCGACGCATAAAAAAATCAGAGGTTTCAGAATGGCGAGCATTCAACTGCACAGTGGAAAACGACCCAAAGCAATTAGTTAGATTGCTTGAGTTGAGTTTAATGCAGAAACAAAAAACACTGCTGCTCCCGCGCAAACGCAAGCGCGAAAAGTCGCTTCTCTGTGTTTTTTGATTTTCTTTTAAGACCCCTGAATATTTTGCACCTCAATGAGCGTTTGCGCTACAAATTAAGTACAAGTATTACATATAATCAGTACTTACTTTAAGGGGTATATTATGGAACGTTAAGTTATTCTGCATTCAGATTACAAACCTTGCCAGCTACGCTCGGACAAGGTAAACGACGATCACAAACCGTGATTACCACTCGCCAAGGTGGGAAACCAGCAGTATTGATAAGCTTTAAGAAGACTTTCAGCTTATAAGGAAACCGCTTACCTTTATTGGCAAGCCCCAAAAATGCATTTCGTTTAAATTGACGACCATTGCGGAAGTGGAATTGGCTGGTTTAAAACACAGATAAGGGAATTGATTGAGGAATGATTTTTATCTTGGCTGAGAATGATGGGAGCGATTTATCTTATTTTGGCAACAAAAAGATAAAAAAAACAACTGCAAGCTGGGGA
>Ga0163217_1037123_pt1 | contig 13826 bp, 22 predicted proteins | sample SynspAceP_FD_185933 | JGI IMG/M metagenome (GOLD analysis project Ga0163217, IMG submission 185933) | Saline lake microbial communities from Ace Lake in Antarctica - Synechococcus sp. Ace-P (PacBio error correction) | ecosystem: Environmental > Aquatic > Non-marine Saline and Alkaline > Saline ... | reverse complement strand
ATGCGTGGAAATCCGCGCCCTTCATTGGGCCGCGGGAACGCTTAACGATGGCCCAATAGGGTTTTTTCGTATCACGATGACGGAAGGGACCTGCCAGTAGCTTGCCGCAGCCGTGTCTTCGCAATCAAGCAGCACAACCGGTTCGTGTTCCCGGTCGAGGCGCATGCACCAGGCGCGGGTTTTGTCCCTTTTTATCCCGAAACGCTTCCAGCATCCCTCAACGTTGGACGATTGATGCCGGAACGCCCTGCACCGCCAAGCCAAATGGCTGTCGCACCCATGAACATTCTTGTCATCATGCAGAATAAGAGAGGCGCAGAAATGTCGCATCCATCTTCCCGCCAGGCAAGCTTGGGACTGACCCAGCGCCTGATCAGGAGCGGCAGCCCTGTCAGGCGGCGGAACGCGTACCATCTTGCCGGACCACAACCGGGTAGAGCTCTTGACCCTTCCGCCATTCAACGCGAAAATTTGGCCTGAGCGCAATAGTTTTTGCAACTAGGCCAAAACCAACGCCTGGAAATTGCGCTTTGAACCACCGGGTCGAGACGCATATCAGCCTCGTCAGATATCCACTTTTTTCATTTGAACAGCGTTTTCATGCAAAAGGCCCTTACAGCCTGGCGCCCGCAAGCACCGCTAACGAAACACACAAGCAGAGCTTTGCCGATCATTATAAAGGGCAGCAATACCGCCTCCCACGGTTCCAAGAGAACGTTCAGTGAGAGAATGCCAAAAGGTTGTGAAAACCGCCCAGGGCAGACCATCAGCCAGGAACAGGCGCATTCATCAGAGCTGCCTTAAGCAGCAGAAAAACTCGCCATAGCTCCATAGAAATGATCCAATACATTCACAAACAAGTCGGCCACGGATAAATTGCCGCCAACCATTCGGACATCAGTAAACCCGCCCCATAGCGCAAGGACGCTCCCAATGCTCCCCAGCGCCACAGCAAGAAACCGGTCATTGGACGGCCATAAACGCGAAAATCCAGCCTTCCTGTTGCGCAATTGCAGCTTGGGCGGGTAAGAAAATAAATTTAAGGGTCATATGATAAGACCCGCAGCGCGGCAGGCCGCAATGACCGCACAAGCCCTCGTCCTGGATGCTCATTTGTGGGGGCTACCAGAATGAAAATACGCCAAGTGGTGTTTGCAATTAGTCGCATGATCGTAAGCGCGCTTCAACCCAGCCATTTGATAGAACAGGCTTGGATAAAAATCTCACACAGAACCCCACATTCGCATTGTCAATCGGATTCAAATGGCCAGATTGCATATGCGTGGGTCATGACAGTGCGCAAAGTTGTGAAACATTGCGCATTCCCGGCAAATGATCCAGGCCCCGGACCTGCTTGGCAACCCATACAATGATAGATTACTGGCCGGTTATAGTGTGAAAGCTGACGCTCTGTCTCCGGAAGCGGTCAACCGGAATTCCGGCCCGATACGATCGCACAAAATGTAAGGAGCAAAGTCGGAGCTCAGATTGCGGATCGCGGGAACCTGCCATAATAGTGCGGCCTCACCCGAGCAGATCGATTCAAACCTGCGCCCACAATTCTTCTTACCGATCCGACCTGTGGCTATCTTTCGGCAATGGGCCCTTCAATCGGCCAGGAACAGAAAAAACAGAAATTCCATTCCAACCAGAGTTACGCTGATCAGCACGTGCCAGTTTGCTCAAGAGGTTTTTGATAACCACCCGGCCCCATCTTGGCGTCCGGCAGCCGCATCAGGACAGGCCCCGGTATCAGATTGGATTATCCAGATAGGCCAATCTGAATCACGCTGGCGCTCACCCATAGCGCAGACCAGTCAATCGCCAAAAACCTGTCAAAACCGGTTCATTCAGTCCTCGTCGTCTATCCTGTTGTGTGCGGTCCTGCCGCAGTTTGTTCCCAGTAGTCAGCCGTTTTGAAGGTTCTCTTTCAAAACCGCGCGGTACCGGTTGATAAAATTGTTCTCCTTGCAACGCTCAGGGGAAGGTATGCCTGCCCGGAAAAGGCTTCCGGTTGATCATGATCATACAGAATCCGCCACTAGCCTTCTTCTTTCATTCAGCTTGGTGGGAGATTCAGAATTTGCTTGGCGGCATGAGTGAGCCATTTGCTTCGCCGTCTTCATGGCCCAGTTTATAGCCGTATAGACCGCATTCGACTTGGTGCTGTTGCAAGATAGATCACGCCTGAGCCAAAGCCAGTTCACCTTCAGACTACCGAGAAATTTCCAAACGAATTTCGCGCTCAATGCATTGCGTCAAAAGCCTGTGGATCGGCAAGGCCCTATATCTCAGATGCCATCCGCCACAAGACGGCCGCCGCAGAAAGAGCGGAGCCTCTCCAGCATCCAGAATACGGCACACATTAATAGAGCGCGGCCTGCGGGTCAGAGCCGCGCACAGATTTATGCAGCGCCGAGATAGATTGTAATGCCCGTCTTCGCTCTTGTCGTAAATCGGCGCACGCGCTAAGCACAGCCTTGCAGCCATTGCTGCATCGGAATATCTTCCTCTTACTCCTGCCGCGCCGCCAGACCTCTTCGGCAAGACTGAGCGCGGCCACGACCATCGCCATCAGCCATGCCGTATTGAGCGATTGATTCTGGCCTCGCGTCCAAAGTTAAGTCTGATCAAGGAACCCTTCAGGCGCGGGTTCAACATGGCACAATGGGCGCCTGTATCGTCCAAAGCTTTTGAAGACAAGAACCTGTGCACGTGACACACCGCTGAACTAAGCAAAGACGGGTTTTCGTGTCGCCCCGATGAGCGTCACCGTACCGTCTCCATGACCGGTAAGAACGGCATCCTGCTGCGCCCGGTTGAAAAGCGATGGAATCTCATCAACAAACAGCAGCGTTCCCTGCGGTACTTACGTCTGTGCCGGGCTGTTGCAAAAATCTTTTTCAGATCGGCCAAAACACCGGCAAAAAAAATCGGCCGATAACTGGACAAAATGCAGATCGTTTCGGTCTGCCAGCAAGCGTGCAACTGTTGTCTTCCCAGTGCCGGGAGGGGCCAGAACACCAAAAAGAACCGACACGGACCGCTAACGCCAGCAATCCGTGTGCAACGTTCCTTCAGAACCGACAATGTGGTCCTGGGCAACAACCTTCGCCAAAGGTATGGCTGGTCTCAGCCGGTCGGCAAGAGGCCTTGGAGCATCCTTCTCCCATTCCGGGCTGCATCAAACAAAGAGACCGGACTATCGCCAACAGAGAAGCGAAATGACTCTGCCGTCAGCGTCCAATTGAAACGCCAGACTGAACCGGCGCGGCGTGCACCCACGCCTGGCAAGCTGATCAGCACTTTCCATTTCTCGACCAGTTAAACTTCAAGGTCAGATCACCCCGCCGGAAACCTGTATCGCGCAGCGGGTTGAACCTGGTTTCTACGGACACACCAAATAATGCCGAATTTTTGAATGAGCCAATTTCCTGCGCAAGCGCTGGCGACAAATTGGCATCGTCGCGCCAGTAAGCGGAGTGCGCCCTTCCAACAATTTTCACACGCGGCACGTTTAGGCGGAGCTCCATGATCAAATTGAACCGAAGACGTTTATTACCACGGACGGGCAACGAATGAAACCTTCATCGCCAAGACGGGGCGCGTGGCGGCAAGGCGATATCCAAGCTCATCGGGATCTGACAAACCGGTTGCCTTCATTTGCGAACCAGCAAAATCACCGACACGAATGGCCGGCCTTGTCAAAAACGCGTCCATCCTTCAAAGATCCCGGTAACCAATGCCCCTCTTGGCCAAACCAGCCCCAGACTATCCCGCTATGTCCGACGATACCGGTGGAAACGTAAGCGCCAGCCAGGGCCGCATTACGATATCGCCCATGTCTTGGACGGCCGCGTCGACGACATTTCACCATGTTTGACGGATTGCAAGCCAATGCCGTTTGTCCGCCGGAGCGCGAAAGATGGCTGTGTGTTGATGCAACCAAATCGCCGTCAGATCTACAAGCGCACCACCAGAATTGCCGGATTGATGGCGCATCCAGTCTGGGATGAAAGAATTGATAGTCGGTACACCGACACGTGTCCGGGCAATGCTGAAAAACAATACCGCTGGTCATGTCTGACCCACACCAAACGGGTTCCCGATGGCCAACACAAGATTCACCCACCTCAACGCATCACTTCAGCAAATTCCAAGATATGAAAAAGTTTCGCGGCGCCCTTCGAGGTCGATCCGCAAAATAGCCAGATCAGTCCGTTCGTCCTTCAACATTTGATTCTCGCTTTCAAATTCTCGCTTTGTCAGCCAGCACAACCTTGATCTGCTGGCATCCTTGATCACATTTGATATAATGGTGACACAAGCGCTTGTCAACGATCCTCCGGAGCCAAGGAACTTGTTTCCCGCTGTCTTGGCGCACGTGAGCCAGGAGTTGGTTCGCCAAAAAACGAGAAAAACGGGTCATTTTACCGAATGGCGATCGCGGTCGCTCGCTGATTCATCCGTGTTGCATAGGACATTGACCACAGCAGGGCGCTGCCACGTTTGACAATCGGGGGAGAAAGCTGAGGCGGCAACATTCTGTTTCCTGGTTCGTGCGTACAGACTGCGCAAAGGCTGGCCGTGAACGGTGATACACGAAATGTTTAACAACGGCCAGAACCGCAAAAGCTGAAATGGCTGCTGGATTGAAGCGGTGATGAAACGAAACATGATATTTTCCCAAACTGAGGTCAAAGAAACTGACGAAGTGAGTCTGTCCTTTACTGCCAGACAAGGGCAAAGAAAAAGGCCGGCACAAAGGCCGCCTTTACCAGTTTTGCCGAAATCAAATGCGGCTTCCGAACCTGCGGTGAGCGGCTTTCGGTTTTTATTGTGGCAGTCGCACACTTAACCGTCGCGCCAAGCCTGTATTGGTAAACAAGAGCATGTGTGCCGGGCAGGAACCCAGCAAAACCAAGGACCCCAGCCTTAATCAGGCAGCTACGGTCTCCAGGACACAAACTTCTTCGCTTTCGGCGCGCGCACGATCTTCAGGCGCCTTTTGGCGTCAACATCACGGTCAACAAGCTCGATAACACCAACGGTGCGTTGTCACCAAAGCGGGAAACCAGCCTTCAGAACGCGGTGTAGCCACCCTGACGGTCTTTAGCGATCAGCCCAAAGTGTCGAACCAATTGCCAACAGCACCCAAATCACGGATCTGAGCAATCGCTGACGAACGGGCATGCAGATCGCCGCCGCTGCTCAATGAGAAGCGCGGCGGGGGCGTGATCAGTTTCTCAACGACCGGGCGAAGCTCTGGTCGCCTTTGCAGGAGTTTGTAACGATCTGGCTCATAGGAGTAATTGAGCGATGCGGACATATTTGCGAACATCGCCTTTACGGTGGCGGATGTACGATTGAGCTTGGCGACCTGATTTGCGGTGGCGCATGGCCCTCTCCCTCTTTCTAATTGCCCGGGACTTGATGAGGATCCGTTGTGGATACTCACTCGGTTTCCGGGGACTTCTTAAAATTTAAGCGGCTTTCACCGCATCTGGTTTTAGTATTGATCTTCGAAGCGGCTTAGCAGATCATCAATGTTCTCAGGTGGCCAGTTTCGACTTCCATTCCAAGATGGAGGCCCAGCCAGCAAGAACTTCTTTATCTCGTTCAGCGACTTACGACAAATCGGCGGTTCCGCAGCATTCGACTCTCGGTCTTTTGAATCAGATCGCTAAATATAAACAATCATTGTCGTTCTTTCAGGCAGTTTGCAGAACGGCAGGACAGTTTCCAACTCGTCACCTTTTTTCAACAAGGCCAGGGTTGAAGCCCAGTTCCGGCGCCTGATCTTCGACAACCTCTTTCTGAAGGCTCTTCGAAAATTCAACAAAGATAGACAGCTTGATCCTGAAGGATACGCGCCGCCAAAATGCGACAGAATCTTCCGGGCGAAATCGAAACCATCAGTTCGACAGTCATCAAACAATTTGTCATATATCCAAGAAACCTGTCCCTTCACGGGTGTTCTCGACCCTGTAGGAGACTTTGCGAACCGGAGGTTAAGACTGTCAACCGGGATGAGACCAATTGGAGCATCTTCAGGGCGGTTACGCCTCCGCGGGACACATTAGCCTTTACCCGTTTCACAGTAAATTCGATGCGCATCTCAGCATTCTTCATCCAAAGTGCAGAGCACCAGATTCCGGGTTCAGAATTTCGACATCGCAACTGTCTGAAATATCCGCGCAGTTTACGGCACCAGGCCCCTGCTTTGCGAACGGGTCATCCGCTTGGGGACCATCACCTTCATCTCACGGCCAAGCATTTACCGGCAGGACAATATTCCGTAAACGTTCTTCGCGTACACCTGGAATTGATGAAAACTCGTGCAGTACACCATCAATCTGGGACTGCCGTTAACAGCAGCACCTTGGAGGGATGATAGAAGAATGCGGCGCAGGCATTGCCGAGTGTCAGCCAAAAAGCCACGCTCAAGCGGCTCAGCTACGAGGTCGCTATACGGAGCGGCTCGTCACCGGCTTCACTTCAGCTTGGTCGGCTTAATTAAGTTCCTGCCAATTTTTTTCTGATCATATCACAATCTTTCTCGGCCAGGTCAAAAAGGCTTTTTTCAGCACCGAAATAGCTCCTGTTCGTCACAGTTGTGTTTCGGCAAATTTGCTCTCGGCTACGGCATCAATCCAAATGTGGGAACGGAACGACCGGCCAGAAAACACCAGATGGCTCAGGGACTCGCCCAAACAGCCACATGCGGTAAACTCTAAACGCGAACGCTCGTTTAGGGAGGACGGCAAACCATTATGCGGGATAAAGTTACATCCGGAATTGTGGGTTACTGTAAAACCAGCGGCCTGCAGAGCACGCAAAGCTATTCACGACCTGAGCCCAGGTCGCGCCACTTGAACCTCAAGGGTCTTCATTGCCGTGTTCCTGGCGCCTTCTTGGCAGCATCTTTCACTGGCAACCTGGCGCCAGCATAAGGGTCGACTTTACGAGACCCCTTGAACCCCATTGTACCGGCAGAAGACACGAAATACTGATTCGTGTTGCCTGTTGCTCGTAAATGGTGTCATTGTGTTGTTAAAACGTAGGAATGAATGTGAGCGACGCGGAGATAATATTCTTTTTCTCGCGCGACGCACGCGGCTTCTTTAGCCATTTGGTAGCTTTCGAATTTCAGCACCGCCCTCCGTAAACCAGCGCATCCACCGAACAATCGGAAGAATGTCAGTAAATTGATTATTTCTTTTTTGCCGGCAATGTGCCCTGGCCGCGACCCTTACGGTTGCGGGCATGGTATGGCGTGACCACGTGTTCGGCAATCCACGACGATGGCGCAGACCGCGATAGCAGCCCAAGATCCATCAGGACGCTTTGATATCATAGCCCGCTCACGGCGCAGATCGCCCTCAACCATATGCGTCTTAGGTCGATGGATTCGGGAATCTGCAAACCTCGAATCGGACAGTTCGTTCACCCGGCGTTCCACCGGAATGTGACCTTGGTCACAATTTCCTGAGCTTCGCGGCAACCAATCCGTGAATATACTCAGGCTATGACCACGCGTTGTGGTCGAATGTTGACGCCCCAGCAATACGTGCCAAAACCGTTCTCTCTTAATGGATCATTTCAGAACTGAGCTGATGAAGTAAATTCTGCTTCCATCTAGAACGAACATGACACCTCGCCCCGGTTTTTCCGGCCCCAATGTGGTCAGTCATTTCAATGTATTTGCGTTATCTATAGGGAATGTTGGGACCGAGTCGTCAACCGCAATTCCTAATAGTGACGCTTACGCTATCTCTTTTCAAAGGTGACCGTCTCGATTGACGCCCTTACTTCGTCCATGGGATTTGCCATACCATCGACTGAAACTAAGCAATCCGTTCCCTAAATAATCAATCAATGGCTGTGTCTGCTCACGATAACTGACAAACGCTGGAAGTGCTTTCAGCATTGTCATCCGTACGCCGGACCACCTTCTGTTTCTTCAGCCCCTTGACTATACGGTCAGGAGAATTCCTTCGTCAACGGCAAGTTCAATCACGATATCCAATCTCCAAACCCTTTTGCTGCGCATTACATCCAATGCCTCAAGCCTGGGCAACTGTGCGTGGGAAAATCCATTCAAGGATGAAACCCTTGCACAATCCACCTATCAAACCCTTGTCGATACAATGCCGACGACAACTCATCAGACACCAGATCGCACGCGTTCCATTAATTTCCTTGGCCTGAAGGCCAATGGGAGTCTTTGCTGCAACCGGCAGCTTCTCAGCATATCCCCGGTAGACAACTGGGCTATGCCGTGTTGTTCCACATGAACTGTGGCTTGGGGTCCCCTTGCCTGCCCCAGGAGGCCCCAGCAAAATCAATCTCATTACGTTTTCCCCCGGCGCAACTTCGACTGTTTTGGAACAAGTCCCTCTATTGGGGTGCGCGAGCAAATGGTCCCTTGCACCTGAGAAACCGTATCCATGGTTACGCTGACCACGATCAAAGGGAAGTCCCCACGTAGAAGGGTACGCCGGTAGCAGAAATCAAAAAACTCAGGAAAGAAGACACAACTGACAACCATGAATATGGCGCGACCACAGTGATACGGGTTCAGAACATAATCGATATAGGTCGCCGTACGCTTCACCAGGGCGAATTTGCCCGGTAAAAACCCACATGACGCTGCAGATTATCCGCTGTATCTGCCGGATTGAACACAATAGTTGTTGTAGAAGAAGCCAGAAAAAAAACACAATCATGGACGCGTAAAAAATCATGTAGAGCGCTGACCATGGCCAAGCCAGGCAGCTACAGCGTTCAGCCATCAGGTCCAGTTCCGCTTGCAAAAGCCCTGGCAACAGTCGTTGGCAGCAATAGAAGCGATGAGGCAAAAGATCGCCGGGATCACACCCGCTGTGTTCAGTTTCAATGGCAGTGAGACGAATCACCCTGGAACATACGATTGCCCATTTTGCCGCTTGGGATACTGAATGGAAACGCCGTGCGCCGCTCCACAAGGACGATCAGCATGATGTGGCAATAGCAAACAATAATGATCAGAATGAGTTAGCGTTTGAAATCGCAGCCCTTGACCGGCCAAGTTCCAGTTGTGCCGGCCAATAAGCGCCTGGGCAGACCCTGCCACAATACCGCAAAGATGATTCAGGAGATGCCGTTACCAATGCCGCGCGTGTTGATCTGTTCACCAGCCACATCAGAACATTGACCACCGGTCAAAGAAATGATCGTCGAATACTTTAAAGAACCAGCCTGGATCGTTAACAATAATTGGTAACCGCCCTCAAGCCCCGCGCCAATACCATAGGATTGAAGGCACTGCCAGAAAAACCGTTCCGCTAACGGGATAAATGGTTGATTTTCTTCCGGCCCCTTGCTCACCCTCTTTCTTCAATTGCTCCAGGCGTTGAAACAACTGTCGTCATCAGCTGAATTTAATGATTTATCGAAGCGGAAATGTAAGGGCATAATGCCGAGGGCAAAAAAATTGCCATTCCGTTCAACCGCACCGCGGAAAACATGTGAAAAGGACCCAATGACACCCTTGCTGCGCCTTGATTCAAAGGCCGCTGCAAAGGCATCAGGATACAATACCTGGCAATGGATTGTAAGTTCCAGCCGATAAACAGCAACGCAACCTAGTGTAAACCAGATGCGCTTCATGAGTTCAGGTGCCTTGAGAAAAATGCGCCAAATTGATATTTGACGCGAGTTGTTTTTTTCAGCTGCTGAAGCCATCATTTTTCTCCAAACACCGCCTAACAAAACCGGGCTGGACAAGAAGAAAAAATTGCCTTCGCCTGGAAGTCAAACGGGGTCTTATTTCAGGCGCGCCACCAGTCTCTTTTGCGTCGGATTTTGTCTCAAATAATTGTGGACAGATCGCCTGTTTTTTTTCTATCGCTGCAAGCGCCGCGTTTGGAACCACCAGCTACTGAAAGACGTAATTTGCTTTCAACTCACCACCGCCAAACAATGCCGAATTCCGTCTTTCAACACGACCGTACACGCCTGCTGCTATCAGAGCAAGCCGCGTCTACAGTGTTGCCTGCGTCAGTTTCCCAGCATCAATTGCTGTCTGAATGCGGGCCCAAAGACACTTCGTTTGAATTTTTTGAGGAAAATATTGTTGAAGCCCACGTTTCGGCAAGCGCCTGTGAAGAGGCATCTGACACCTTCAAAGCCCTTGATGGACACACACTACGGGACTTCTGGCCTTTGACGCCACGATCCACCGGTTTTACCTTTGCCCGAACCAATTGCACGTGGCAAACGCGCCATCCGTTCTTTACAGGGGCACCATCATTGTCCTGAAGTTCATTGGATTTTCATTCGTTAACAATTCCAGACTTGCCGCGACACTTTGACGCCTTCATATCGCTGATATCGTGGGCAGATATCGAAGTTCAAGCCACCAATTTCAAGGCGACCATATATTTTTACAACCGTCGGCCGTATTCGGCACCACACGAACCAAGTGGGCGCACCGCGGATCATGCCACGGATAGCAGTGTGTATTCTTCAAGTACAGGACTGCGTTGCAATCTTGTTAAGGGCAAGACCCACAAGCGTTGCGCGCTGCTCCTGAGGACGCCGCAATGGGGCTTCCCGTTTGAACATCCGTAACAGTATTTTTCTTGCTATCAGCCATGATGGCCTCCACTCAATTCTATTGGAAAGCAAGCTTCGCCAACTTCGCGCACTTCAGCGGGGTACGGCGAGACTGCAATGTGATACCTTGATCCCACGACGAGATGCCACGCTGCGCGGGCTTTCTCATTTTCTTGAGAGCTTCGAAGGTTGCCCGGATCATGTTGTAAGTATTTTGACGTTCCCAACAAGATTTCGCAAACAACGTCCTTGGACACCCAGGGTTTACGAAATCGCACGCATTTGGACGCCAGCAATGATCCCGGTACCCGGGCAGGGTGCCGACCGCATTGTGACACGCCCTTGCTCCGTGACGAACCGGAATGCATCAGATGCAATGTCCGACCTTCGGCGCAGCGGCACACGGATTCATGCCCGCGTTCTAGCAGCTTCGGTCGCCTGCGATGCCTCAGGCACTTCACGAGCCTTACCGTGACCAAAGCCAACACGACCTTTTCTGACACGAACAAACACCAAAAGCGGCAAAGCCGAAACGACGGCCACCCTTGACCACTTTGGCCACACGGTGATGTGTACAAGCTTATCGACGAATTTCGGCGTCGCGCTCTCACGATCTCCTGCCAGCCATGTTCACTCTTTTCCATTCTGTGGGAACCAGTCCCCAAGTTAGTTATCATTCAGGCCTGTAAACAGCTTAGAATTCCAGGCCACCTGGCACGGGCAGGCATTCACCAAGCGCTTTGACGCGACCGTGGTTAGATTGAAACCACCGCGATCGAACACAACCTTGCTTGGACGCGGCAAGAAGGCTGCACGTTCTGCAACAATTACAACGGCCTCAACCGCATCCTTGTCAGCGCCGGTTTTAAAGACCGGAGCGGCAGTTCTTTATCCAATGAGAAAGCTGCTGCAAGTGTCTTACCAGCGCATCATCAATGATCTGCGCGTAAAATGTTCTTAGACGACGTGAACGCTCAAACGCGGACGACCGGTTGGAGTCTTGTGGAATGTGAACGTACGAAACACTGGAGCGCGCGACGTTTCAAAAAGTGTTCAATTCTTTGCCATGATATCAGCCGCTACTTCTTCTTGACCTTCTTTGCGGAGATGTATTTCATCGCGTATTTGGACGCCTTATGCCCTTATAGGCCCGGCGGACGAATATTTGCGAATTTCCAAGCCGCAACCTGGCCAACCTTCATGCGTTGTCTATGTTGTGCAGACACACTGATTTCAGTGGGTTTGCACAGGCGCAACTGAATGCCTTTCAGGGAAATTTTCATTTACGAACTTCGTGGCTGGAAGCCGAGTGCCAATTGCAGGTTCTTGCCCTGCACGGCGCGCGGTAACCAACACCGTTGATCTGCGCAAATCTTTTTTTGAAGCCCTCTGTAACCCCAAATCATCAAATTCTCGATGATTGTGCGGGGACATAACCCCACATGGCACGTGCCTGGTTTAGAAACTATCAACTGGCTTCACTTCAATTGCCATCATCACCCATTTGGCATGCAATACCTTATCAACCAATACGGCTACAATCACCCTTGGGCCTTTGACATTGACCTTGCTGCATTCATCTGGCCTGTTACCCCCGAGGACCGCCACTGCTTTTTTACCAATCCGAGACATCTGACTTACTGTCCAATTCCCGTTAACTCACGACCATAGCAATGTTTAGAAGACGCGGCACAATACCTCACCACCAATATTCTGGGTCCGTGCTTCATGATCGGCCATCACGCCACGCGCGTAGACACGATAGAAACAACCCCCCAGTCCATTAGCAACCCGGGGAAATACCATTCTGCACCGGCGTAAACACGACGGCCAGGTTTGGATACCCGTTCGATTTTTTGAATTAACAGGGGTCGCATCAAAATATTTCAGTTCCGATCTGAAACTCTGATTTTACCCTTGTCATACTCAACTTTCACTATAGCCACGGGATTGTAACCTTCAGACTGAAGAACATGTCCAGAACACGCTGCACGCAATTGGATGCAGGTGTGAGCATTGAGCTCTTTACCGCCGCATTCAGAAGCGTTCGAATACGGGTCAGCATATCGCCAGTGGACAAGACATTGACATGACTGTTTCTCCTTACAGCTGGACTTGACGAGGCAGGCACTTTGCCGGCGGAAACCAAGTTCAGCCCAGCGCATACGCGACATTCTTCAATTACGATAGAAACCACGCGGACGTCCGGGACTCGCAGCGGTTACGAACACGAATTTTGGATGAATTGCGAGGGCAAACTCAGCCACTTCAAATGCGGCCAGAAACCGTTCCTCAGCAGGAACACTCTCATCCCGAGTCTTCGCCTTGAGGCAGCACGCTGCAGCCATACTTGTCCACCAATTTACGGCGATCATGATTCTTTCAACAGCGCTTTTTTTTAGCTCCATGCGTTCTTAAGTCCTTAGCGACTAGTTTCCAGATCCCTTACATAGGGAATGGAAAGTTCAATGCCTGAGCAATGCTCGTGCTTTCATCCATCATTATCTGCCAGTTGTTAAGACAATACGTCCATGCCCCAAACCTGCTCCACCTTGTCGTATCGATTTCGGGGAACTCATATGTCTTAATTCCCATGGCGAAGGTTGTTGCCATTTCCATCAAAGCTCCGGTCAGACCACGAAGAGTGTTTCACGAACGGCGGGCTGAGTTGCGATTGTTACCAAGTGCCGACCACCAAAAATTCATTTATGCTGATTGCGTGGTCTTACGAAAGCGTACCTTCGTACCAAAGGGCCCATGCCATCACGAACCTTTAAACCAAAGCGATTAGAATTTACGTAGGCCTTCTGTAATAGTCGTGCTCCGCTGACCAGCGATCTGCAGTGAGTGTATGAGGATCGCGCAGTGTAGCTGGTGCCCGGAGAACCTGTTCGTTGGTCACCAACGCCCTTCGCGATGCCCCATATGGATTACGGGACTTTTTCAAGCGGCCTGGGAACCTGCATTTGGGTTCTTGTAACCAAAAAAAAAAACTCTTCAATCAGGTTGAGCGCGGAATAACCGTCGTTGTAATTGCCCTTTAAAGGGCCGGGGCCTTTGGGCGTTGCAAAAACATTTCCAAGCCAAAGGCCCAATCGATTCATTTCTCCGGAAGCGCTTCCGCAAAAGCAACCTTTTCTTTGCCAATCGTTCATTTTTGTCTTGAAAACCAAAAAACCCCCCACGGGTCCGGGGCTTTTTTTTTGCCCATTTCATCTCCCTGTCTT
>Ga0163217_1077685_pt1 | contig 13829 bp, 14 predicted proteins | sample SynspAceP_FD_185933 | JGI IMG/M metagenome (GOLD analysis project Ga0163217, IMG submission 185933) | Saline lake microbial communities from Ace Lake in Antarctica - Synechococcus sp. Ace-P (PacBio error correction) | ecosystem: Environmental > Aquatic > Non-marine Saline and Alkaline > Saline ... | reverse complement strand
GCTCAAAGTCGCGACCACTGTTGAAAGCAACATACGAGTGAGCAAAACTGGGCGTCCGCCACGGGGGGGGTGCTTAGCGTCTTGCCACACCGCGTGATTGGACGCAAGTTCGCAAGTCATGTGCCGGCGGTTCAGGTCATCGAAACTCACCAGCGCATTGATCTCTGGACGTGTTCGATGCCGCGGGCTCCCCCGGCATGGGAAGTGATGCGTACGCATGTCCTACCAGGTCATTGGCTGACCAGACGTGTGATCAGCGTTGCAGAATTCCGCCCATAGTACTGCCTGCCAGCACGCGCCTGGTGTAGTGCGACTAATTTTCATACGTCCTTTAACCAATAAAAAGCCCCTAGGGCGCCAATGGCGTCTCCAACCAAGGAGCACTTACGAGGACAGCAGGACCAAGGCGCGACGGGCAAATCACCCCGCGCGCTCCAGGTTAGAGACTTCCAGCAGGGTACTCGACAATCAGGCGGAATCTTCATCCAGATCCGACTCGTAATTCGGTCGCGCGATTCATTTTGGCGACACGGAAAAGACATATCTCAGGATCAGTCTGCACAACGTACTTGCTCGATGTCCGCTCCACGCTTCTGTTGGTCACGGATCGCCGTTTATCACGGCGCATATAGATCTTCGTTGGCGTTGCTGTAGTCGATCCCAGCCTGGCATATCGGAGTCATGAAGCCAATCAGGCACACGAAAGGCCCATAGTCTAGGTATAGCACTGCATGACTCTCTCCTTGGCGAGTTGAAGTCGCGTGTACCTGATGGGTCGAGGTAGATGGAGTCCGATTGGCGCAAGTAGTCGAATCAATCATTGCCATTGTTGCGCTGGAGACCCACCAGTACTGTGTGAGGCGAATTGGATGCCGACCTGGCCTCCAGATGTTGTTATCGAAGTCCGAGAGGCTGCTTCCTTCATCGACCGCCCTTGTAGTAGAAATATCAGCCCGCCGATTCAAGCGACATCTCCGAAGCGGATAGCTCAGCGTGGTCCCGCGTAATATTATTCAGATCCTTGACGGCTGGTGTAGGACTAAAGCCGACGTGTCTATTAAGCGTTATCAACCACAAATAGCGATCCATGCGGGTCAACTTCCCGCGTAGAAGTAGCGACGTCGCGCATGCTGCTTGAGTATTGGGTTGGCTCATCGAGGGGCGACCGCCCTGAGCGACAGTCCTTCCACGTGCTGTTGACCGGTGACACCTCGAAAACCTCTCGGTAAAAGCCGTGCTCACCGTATTGGACACCGCTGACGAAAGACGTCGCCTACTTGATCGTATCCATGAACCGAGTTTTCACCGCCCCCCCAGTTGGAGTAGTTGTCCTCAGCCTGCCCAAGGGCTGTTGTAAGGCCAAGACACGACAAGTGCCCCCGGCTCCTGAACGGCCGTCGCCAGTGTCAGTTGATGCAGCATTGGCAAAGGCAATCGAACCAAGCCTATGTGCCCGTTGAAGCCGAACTCGAATCTGCCTATCACACCATCGCCCACTTCCGAATGCTTACCCGAAGCTGTTGGATGCCTTTACGTGAAATGCGGTTAAGTAGAGTTTCGATTGAGGATGGTCAGGCCTTGCTGCCTTCGATAAATCCTCGTCCTTTCTCGCCTGCGGCCATTGCAGCTTCCGGCACTGACGTCAGAGCGAGCGAGGAAAGTCCAACAGGTCCTGTTATCCATTAAAAATTCCTATGTATTGGCAGTTGTCAATTGTGGTCGCATATATGTGCCCAAGCGCGCCGGCATAGCCAAGGCCCTCGGCCATAGTACCACATGCCAAATAACGTTCAGGGTGACTTAAAATTACATCAGTCAGCGCGATGTCATTTATCTAGTTTTGATTAGGCAAACCTGTCCCGGCTGCCCCCGTTATCAGAATATCAGATCGCCATTGGAGTCCTCTAGGTCTCTGGGCCGGCATCACACCGCAGCTAGAGTCCTCGGGTATGGCCACGACCTGCGATATCGGTTTCATGCCGTAGTCTGTAATGAATAAACTTCAGGCGGATCTTCCGTTAGCCGGCAGCATACTCTTGCATGGCCTCTTCATTGCCTGAATCATCCGTACCATAAACACGTATCAGCCGCCCGCTCTCCAGAGCGGCAGAGTAATCACCAGTAACGCAAGGGCTGCAATAAACTTTGACTTTTCATATTTATTCACTCCTTCAAGGTGTGATTAAAATATATCCGCTCAACCTTGGTCATAGAAAAATGATTCAAATTACATCCCGTAATGCTTCCTGCGCTTCCGTCGAGTTCAGCTTGGCGCGTGCTTGCCCGGGTTTTGTAAAGCATTAGCTCTTGCGGTGCGCGAACCTTCTGTGTACGCTGTCCTTCGCATCAGCAGGTTACGCGGACCGCAAAACCAACATGGACACAGCGGGCGCGGAAATCATGCCCGGGACCATGGCGCGGCGAGCGCTTCATCACCTCAGGGATCGCAACCTCGCCCAAGGATTGGCAACAGCCGGCGATGATCACGGGCCACCGTCAATCAACATTGGGCCGCACACGCAAGCACCCGGCGCCTCACGAATTGCCTACAGTAGGGCGGATCACCGCTGCGCCCGTATCACACGCGCATTGCCAGGCGTTCTCAGGTACAGGCAGCATGATCACCCCAAATTCGCCAGACGCCGGCCAAGCGATGAAAAGCCGACCCCAGTGCCACGACATATTGAAGCCCGAACCAGTTTAGAGCAGCCAATGCCGCCCCGATAGGGCGTAAGGGCGGGTTGCCATGATCGTGGCCTCACCGAAAGCGGCCTGAAGGTCAGTTTTTAAAGCAGCAGAAAGATGATCACTAAGTCGCCGGTCCACCCAGCAGCCTTGATTGCGCGCTCGAGAATTCGAACTGACCGGAGTAGGAGACGTCATGCCAGCTCGAGTTGTACCTGCCCAGCTACGCGTTGCTGCAACTCGCGGCACGGCGAGCCAGGGTGCGCGCCCACGGACATCGACATAGACCCAACCGGACAGACGCCGTTCTGCTGCGCACATTGGCGGCCCTTCGGTCAGACTAAACCTGGGCGACTGTGCCCAAGTGACTCTGCTGCCTGGCTTGCGTGAGATCGGCATTTACGCCGTAGGCCTGCGGGACGGTCTCGCCACTCCTGGAATAGCGCAGGTGATCGGTGGAAGCGGCCAGTCTTCAACCGTCTCACCAATATTGCTGCCGCCGATGGCGCCCGATACCACCGCCTGCCACTCGGCGATGTCAGGCCATAGAGCGCCGCGGCCAGTCGATCGATTCTGGATGTCACGTAACGGCCGCCAGTAGCGTTCTGCCAAGGCCGAACTCACCCAGGACCTCTTTGCCACGGCCCGATATCGCGCGTTATGCGCTCGATGTCGACAAGGAGGTTCGACACTTCACCCACTATGGCTCTGATCCCCGTCGCCAGCATTCGATGCTGTTGCGGATGGGCGTGCACCAGAATTGGGACAGCCCGGAACTTTTACCGCGCGATCCATTTCCTCGATCAAGCTTTGCGAGTGTCATCCCCGCGCGCATTGATCGCGTGGTTGAACTGCAACCGTGTCTCGAAATTCCAGCGGTGCTGGGAATCGTTGCGTCTCTGCTCGCCCGCTTGCGAAACCCGGCCACTTTCGGGCACGTGAGGATTATCCGGTGTTTGCCTTGCAGCAGCTTGGGTGGCCTTGCTGCCGGCAACGGCGTGCTAGCATGTACAACAGCGCCCTCTCCATCGGCGTCTAGAAAACTCTCCTCGAGTCTGCTGAGGCCCAGAGACTGGACAAAACACTAGCAAGGCAGCGCTAGGGCATCCTTAGGCCGAAGCAGCACCCCACTCCAGACGGCCGGTATGCCACCGACAGCAACGAATTCAAGGGTTCTGTTGTTCGCTGGGGATATGCCGCGAATTCAGTTAGCCCATCAGCACCGGCTATACAAGGTGACTGAGAGTCGCGCCAGCCGCCTGGCAAGGTCTTGGTGAAGGCCAGCGGGCCGAACAGGCGGCCTTCCGGGCCCCCATGTTGAAGACCGGGAGGAAGGACAGGTTCTGCATCAAGCAGGCTGAATGACAGCGCGGCCGACCTGACCGCGCTTCGCCGAACCGCCAGGCGCCTCGCCCTTGAGCGGTTCACCAGGGTTGTTCGAGCCTTCCTCCCGGTCTTCACCTAGCCCAGGAAGGCCGCCTGTTCGGCCCGCTGGCCTTCACCAAAGACTATGCCATGGCGGCTGCCGCCGGACTCTCGGTCACCTTGGTATACCGTGCTGATGGGGCTACGGATTCGCGGGCAATCCACCACGAACAACAAACCCCTTGGAACGTGGCTGATCGGCTATACGGCCGGGTGCTGGAGTGGTGCTGCTTGGGCCTAAGTGTGACCCTAGCCTGGCTTGCTATGTTTTTGTCCAGTCTCTGCCCTCAGCAGGACTCGAGAGAGTAGGAGAGTTCTACCGCCGATGGACGGGGCGACTGTTGTACATTCCCAATCAGCCCTGCCGCTTGCCGGCCAGCAAGGGCCACCCAGCTGCTGCAGCAAAACCAAAACCGGATTGACTCACTGTGCCCAAGTTGCACGGTATTCGGGCAAGCCGGGCGAGCAGAGACCGCACCGAATCAGCACCGCTGGAAATGTTCGAGACCACGTTGCAGTTCAAACCACGCGATCAGATGGCGCGCGGGATGACACTCGAATAGCTGATCGAGGAAAACTGGATTCGCGCGTTTAAAATTCCGGGCTGTTCCAATATCTGGGTGCGCCCATCCGCAACCCATCGACATGCTGGCGCGGGGACAAGAGCCCCATTGGGTGAAAAGTGTCCCGGAACCTCTTGTTCGACATCGGCGATAACGCCGATATCGAGGCCGTGGCCAAAGAGTGCCTGGGGTTGAGTTCGGCCTTGCAGAACGCCTACTGGCGGCCGTACCGTGAAATCCCAGATCGATCAGACTGGGCCCGCGGCGCGCCTAGGCCTAGCATCGCGAGTGGCAGGCGGTTGTATTCGGCGCCATCGCTGCAGCAAATATTGGTGAGACTGTTGAAGACTGGCCCGCTTCCGATCAAACCTGCGCTTATCCCAAGAGTGCGAGACATCCGCAGCACTTACGCGTATGCCGATCCTCACGGCTAAGCGGTCCAGCAATCACTGGCACCGTCCGCCCAGGTTAGTCTGACCGAGGGCCGCCAATGCTGCGCAGCGAAAACGGCGTCTGTCCGGTGGGTCTTATGTCGATTTGCCGTGGGGCGCGACCTGGCATCGACCTTCGCTGAGTGCAGTCAATCGCGTTAGCTGAGCAGAGTACAACTCGATGCTGCATGACCGTCTCCTACTCCGGTCATTCGAAATTCCTCGAGCGCGCCAATGCAGCGTCTGCCTGTGGTGGTTACCGGCGACTTGATGGACATTCTCGTGCTGCTTTACCTGACCTTCAGCCGCTTCGTGAGGCCCTACTATCATGGCAACCCTGCCCTTTCGCCCTATGGGCGGCATCTGCTGCTTTCTACTGGTCGGCTTTCAAATCTTGTCGTGGCCACGGGGTCGGCTTCATCGCCTTGGCCTGGCGTCTCTGCGGAAATTTGGGGTGATCATTGCTGCTTGTACCTGAGAAACGCCTGGCATGCGCTGGGGATTTACCCGGTGCGCAGCCGCTGATCCGGCCCTACTGATGGCATTCTGAAGCGCGTGCTGCGTGCGCCCAAGGTGATGACGGTGGCCGTGATCATATCGCCGGCCTGTTGGCCAATCCTCTGGGCGATGGTGCGGATCTGACGTGATTAGAAGCGCCATCGCCGCGCCCTGTCGCGCATGATTACCGCGCCGCTGAGTGAGTTGGTTTTGCCGCCGCGTATGGCTGATGCGAAGGAAAGGCGTACACAGAAGTTTCGCGCACCGCAGGAGCAAGCTTATAACAAACCGGCAAGGCCACGCGCCAAACGACTCGCCCGGAGGAACGCGGCAGAAGCGTTACGCCGATGTAACTTTGACTTCATTTTTATGACAGGTTGAGCGGATATATTTTAATCACACCTTGAAGACGTGATTAAATATGTAAAGCTCTCAAAAAGTATTGCCAGCCTTGCCCTTATGGTTTGTTTCCTTCTGCCGCTCTGCAAGAAGCGCCTGATCCGTTATGTGGTCGATGATCAGGCCAATGAGGCAGGCCATGCAAGATATGCTGCGCTAAAACGGAAAGAATCCGCCTGAATTATTCATTACCGCTACCGGCATGAAAACTCGATATCGCCAGTGTCGTGGCCACTACCCCGACGGCTCTAGTGCGTGTGATCCGGCCAGATGACCTACGAGACTCAATTGCATCTGAATATCCTTGTAAACGGGGCCAGCCGGACAGTGCCTTAATTCAAAACTAGATAAAAAATGACTCGCCGCTGACTAAATTAATTTTCCAATCACCCTGACGTTATTTGCAGTGTCGTAATATGCTCGATGCGCGCTTGGCTATGCCCGGCGCGCTCTGGCACCATATATGCACCAGCACAATGACAACGCCAATAACATCAGGAGCATTTAATAAATAACAGGACCTGTTAGACTTCTCTGCTCCCTGAAGCGTCAGCCGGCAAGCTGCAATGCCGCCGGCGAGAAAGCGAGGATTTTATCGAAGGCAGCAGGCTCTGACCATCCTCAAATCGAAACCTCTATACTTCAACCGCGATTTCCGTAAAGGCCCATGTCCAAACAGTCGGTATGGTTATTCGAAGAGTGGCGCATGTGTGCATAGGCAGATTCGAGCTGGCTTTCACCGAGTGCACCATAGCTTCGTGTCGTGCCTTTGCCATGCTAGGCATCAAAGTGACACTGCGACCGCCTTCAGGACCGGGCGCATGTCCGATGCTGCCTTACAACATGCCTGGCAGGCTGAGGACAACTACTCCAAACTGGGGCCGAGTCGAAAACTCGGTTTCATGGTACCGAATCAAGGTATGCGACGTCTTCCCGTCAAGGCTCTCGGTCGTCCTAATACGTGATGGCACGGCTTTTACCGGAGAGTTTCGAGGGGTACCGTTGTCAACAGCAGCGTGGAAGACTTCCGCTTTCAGGGCGTCGCCTCCACTTCATGACCAACCCAAATACCAGCAGCCATGCCGACGGCTTTCGCTACCTTCTACGCGGCGAATGACTCCCATGGATCGCCTATCGGTGGGATTCACACGCTTATGACAACTCGGCTTATCTCTTACACCATGCCGCCCAAGATGCCTGGATCAATTATTACCGGCACCACGCTGACTACCCGCTTGTCGACGATCTGTCGCCTTTGATCTTCGGTCTGAACTACTACAAGCGGTCGCCATGCATATAGGAGAATTGCCTCATCCTCTTATTATGTCGTTGACGCTTTCGATAATCATACATTCCTGGCACTGCCGCCACGCCTGTCGGGCACTACCAATTCGTGCCGCTTCACCACAGTACTGGGGGTCTCCAGGGCGCTGACGAATGGCATATGATACTTCGACTACTTGCGCCCAATCGGACTCCATCTACTGCCCGACGAACTCCACCAGTTACAGCGATCTTGCATGTACTGCGCCAAGCGAGAATTCATGGCAAGTTGCCTGATGACCTAGATATGGAGCCTTTCGGTGTGCCTGATTGACCTTCATGACTGATGCCCAGGGCCTGGAGCACTACCAGCAACGCCAAACGAAGTCATATGCGCCTGTTATTACAACGTGCGATCTTCGTTGACCAACCAGAAGCGCGTTTGGAGCGGGAACATCGAGGCCAAGTATCGTTGTGCAGACTGGGAGTCACTATGATATGTCTTTCCGTGTTCGCCAAATGACACTCGCCGCGACCGATTACGTATCGGATCATGAAGCCGCCTATTTTACGTAGTACCCGCGCGAAGTTCTCAACCCTGGTGGCCAAGCGACGGCGGTTGATGCCCGCTCGCCCTGTCCTTGCGTCCCCTCGTATGCTCCTTTGGTTGGAGCGCCCTTGGCGCCCTAGGGCGCCTTTACTTAGGTAAGGACGTATGGAAAATGATCGCCACTACACACAAGCGGCCGTTGGAGCAGTACTACTTGGCGCTGATATTCTTGCACTACGAACCTGCTATCAAACCCGTCGTTTTGGTCAAGCCAAGACTGGTAGCATGCTGTACCATCGACTCCATGCCGGGAGCCCCGCCGGCATCCTGAAACAGCATGCCAAGCAATCATCGCGCTGGTGAGTTCGATACCTGAGCCGCGTCACAATGACCTTCGACAAAACTTGCCGTCACAACACCCGGGGGTCGTGTGCCCAAAACGTAACCGTGCCGACGGGCCCAAGCTGTTCATCTTCAGTGCTTTCCAAATGGTCGCGACTTTGAAGCATTCGCTCGAGTTGTGGAAATCCACTTCTGCATCATGCCGCAATTGGCCCATCACATGGCTCAATCTCAGGGCACAGCTCTTGAAACCGCAGACAGGAAGGAGAGAGCGGCAGTAAGGCAATATTTAGCTTTCATGTAGTGCTCTTTGCCATCGCGGGGTTTGGCGGGCGAGGCGTTCGACTGCCGGCTCGTGATATACCTCGTTGGACGACGCCCCATCCCAGCATGCGTTCATCGGCCACTCATATCCGAATGACCTCCTAGGTGCGGACCACCCTTCGCATTCAAGAGCCGCGGCATCCGTGATACCAGCTCTCCAGCATCACCTAGATCCTATGATGGCATCGCCACCGCCACTATTGTCATGATGCCAGGCTGTTGCGCCGTGCGTCCTTCTTCGGCTTTATGCAATTGCGTTCCCCACCACCTGCTTGATGGCCGCCACTGGATGCGACGTTTTGGTATTGCTTTGGCCATCTCGTCGGCAGTTGGGAGGGAAGGCAAACCATGCCCCAGATTACTTCGGTTTCCCTATGCTCTTCCCCACGCAGGGCATACCCGTTGCCTTGATGCCCATGCTTGATCACCCAGAACGCTTGCTGACGGATTGCCATCGACACTATCTTGGCAGGTTGTGGGGGGCGCAGGATAAAGCGATTGGCTTTAGCTCGGTGTCTCCGCCCACACCTTCCCACTAATGACAGCCGATACACATGGAGTTGTAGTTGCCCGCACCGGCGCGAATAAGAGCTTGATTCATCCAAGTTGTAACCTCGAGTCCCGTCGAAACGACTTCGATAGAGCGTCACGGGCCATTCTGAGAACGCCAAAACACTGCATGAAAATGGGATCATCGGCCCTCCACTGTGACCACGCCAAAGTTAGGCGCCGGCCAGTGACAGCTGTGCTACACGACCACCCCGCCGCACCAAAGTTTTAATTGTTCCTTCGTCAGGTTCTCAAACAACATCGATACGCACCAAAAACGCGCCTCGTCTTACATCACCGCCTCGTCGCGCACCATGTCTGCCGTTGGCCAAGAGCGGCTCACAGGAAACCCGAATATAGGGGCAAACTGCCTGGACAATCTCCGTAACGCAGACGCAAGCGAGCTCTATTTGCCAACCCAGACCCCACACCTCGCTCAGACGTTCTTGCGTAGAAGTTCATTTCGGCAGTTGCTGGAGAATTCAGCGGTGTCAGCAGAATGTTCTACTTCGCCCTTCCATCTCGGGCAGCAGTTTGCCATTCTCGCCGACGAGGCCTGGCTCCGCCTCAAAGCGTTAAAGCGCCTATCCCTGGATACCGAAGGCGGCCCAAGTCTGCGGCGACTCCGAGTTTAAGTCCTGCTAACGCCCGCGACGACATCCCACCAAGGCCGATCGAACGCGGCCGTTACAGCAGCGTAATTCAGATCCTCGTCACGCCGTTGGTACTCTCGCCTTCGGAGCGAACCAGACCGGTTGATACACGCCTACCCCAGCCCGACGCATCCCAGGCCAAGGGGGCTGCCCCTTTCATCTGCTTCCTGTAGTCGAGCGATCGAGCAGGAAAAAACTGTGATGGCGCTGTCGTGACACCTTGTGCCATGTAATGGCGGGAAAGCCGCTTGGCGATTCAGCATCTCTCAGAACGGGACATCGCGTACGCTGTGGTTCTCGTGCTTCAGCGAGCCATGTCACTTTGAATGATCCATGCCCCCCATCTGTCCCTGCATGGCGCCATGCCCCATCTTCTGTTGATCCATAGCCTGGCCTTCTCTTGGCTCTGCCGTGGCCCTCTGGCCTATATCCATGCTGCCCGAACACCCTGCATGGCACCATGTCCATCTTGCTGTGACCATGCCCTCTCACGGCGCTCGTCGAACGTGCCATCGGCTTGGTCCATCGACATTGAGCGTGCCCCATTGCGAATGAATCCATTTTCTTCCGCAGCGAGTATACGCCGCCGCTGAGTGCCACTCAGGACACGGCCAGCGCTATAGGGACGGCGTAAAACCTAGTGTTCAATGTTCGATACTGCTTCGATACACAATATCCATCATCTTCTCGTGCCCCATATCGTCATGTTCATTACCTTCATGATCCATGGCGCCATGATCATCGCTGCCACCCTTGCCTTCGATGACTGCAGGCTTGTCACTTGGCGTCGCGCAAGCCGACTCGCAGAGTTGTTCGTGCTCGCTGTGCCCCTCACTGCCAATGACGTCGGCGCGTGCAAACAGCCAAAAAGACTGAAACTCCGCTTGCGCTGCAAACAGGGCATTCGCTTTCATTAAAAGTACTTCATCAGAAATCCTTTTACTCATCCACGGACTTCACGAACATGCCCATTCCCATGTGGAGCAACAGGTGGCAGGATAGCCAACGACCCAACGCATCGGTACGTTCACCCGATAGCTGCGCTTGAACCTGGCGGCATGTCGATGGGTTACCGCACCAGAAAAAAATTGCGTTTCGCATCCTCCAGACACTCCACATGCATGAAAATGGAATCGTGATGCCCATCATGGTCGTTGACCAGCGTGATGCAACACGCTCGCCACTTTGAGGCGCAGAGCTCGGCGTCAGAGACTTGATGCCATCTCGAAGGAACCAGGAGAATTTCTCATGCCCGGAAGGCAGCTCGATGGTGCGACTTGGTTCCGGCGACATCCGTCGAGAAGGTGCTGCGCATGTCAGAGACTGAGACGCGTCGGCCTTGTCTCGCAAACCACCTGGGTCGTCCAACTTATCTGTGGTGTCATGGTTTGCACTTATCGACCACGGGTTGTTGTCTCGAGGCTGGTGTGCCTCATGGCACCTCCATGCCAGCCATGCCAGCCATGCCGAATGATCATTCAGCCATCTGCTGTGATCCATGCCCGCCATGCCACCCGGCATGCCCCCATATCCAGCCCGACATACTCCGTGATCCATCCGCCATGCTCCCATGATCCATCCGCGTGTCCATGCCATGTCACCCAATGGCAATTCAGTGGCGCGGTTCAGGCTTGTAACCGGTGCACTCAACCCTTCCTGTACCCCAAGGGCCGCGCGCATAGCCAGTGCAGTCCATGATGGCAAACACGGTATAGCCTGTTCCGCGTCTGTTCGATGATCAGTCGTAGTTCTCGCCACGGGACTACGTAACTCTCACCTGACCGTTGACGTGGACCATCGCCGCAACTACAGTATCTTCACCTGGATGCGCACATCGAAATAGTATAGCGAGCATAATGAACGCAGCGATCTTTTCGTCCTGGTCTTAATATGCCTTCAGTTTGCCATTCAGTGCCGGCCATTCCATCAGTAGTGTAGGTGTACACTGACGTCAGCGAGATCGGTCGGCTCATCTTCATCTCGGCCCACATCTTTGCGATCGGCTACGGCGCGGACCCAACCCATCTCGCTTACGTCATCGAGTGAAGTCACCAATCCGTGCTTTGTGCTGTTGTATAGTCCGACTGTTTCTTGAGCTTGGCCATCCCGCGTTAGATCTCATCCGTCCAGGTCGCCAGCAAACACATACGTAATCACGGGTTCGTAACTGAAAGGGCTCGCGGCTCCTTGGCATCGAGACCAGCGCAACCGTTATACGCCGAGTCTCTGACCCCAGAATGGCTTATACAGTACGTGCCGTCTGACTTAAACTTGTACTCATACAATGCCTATCAGGGGCGATGCCATGGGAAGCTCAGGCCAGGAACACCATCCCATGCTCTTCGCCGGCAGGATTGATGCCGTGCCAATGAGGATGTGTCCCCTTGAGGCGTGCGCACGCGCAATGTGACGGGTATCCCTTCGCGCCAACAAGAATCGCCCAGGAAGCAGCCGTGATGGTCATGGCCGCGCGCTCGCCGTGATGTTCCCGGGTTCACCGAGAAGTCGATTCGTTACCATCAGTACGTTGGCTGCCGGGGCTGTTCACCGCCCAGACCGGCGTGGCCACAGCCAAGTCCGCATAATACCAGGTGCTCCAGGCCTACGAAGTCCCTTTTAGTTTTTGCTTGCTGCCGTATTTCCAATCCTTCCCAAATGACCGGTGATGGTTGCCGGTCTCGGGTTCATGTGGCTGCTTCATTCGGGATTACCCTCAACTTTCACGTCGGTGCATTGCACAATGCCTTACGACGCATCCAGCAGTATGAAAACTAACCATATTTCAACCATCCGGTGATAACATTTCTGTAAGGTAGATGAACTTCAGCAGTTGTGTGCTCTGCTTGCTCGGTTGAGACTGCTTGTACAGGACCTCAACTTTCTGCTGCTGGCCACCCGGTAGGCCCAGAGACGTTTCTGCGTGCCTCTCCATGCGCGCGAAGTTCGGTCAGCATCACCTTCAGCCATTGCCAACTGAGTATGCTCAGAGCAGTAACTACAAACAGACTTATTCTATTCATTTGGGTATCTCTAAGTTAAGTAGTCCCTGCAGCTGGCAGAGCAGCTTTAGGCTCGAGTCACGTTAACTAAGAGGGCCTGTCAGCAACCTGAGCCACCATTCACGGTTCTTCAGGTTGCTATTTTCTCTTAGCCCATCCAGAAGCTCGTACTTGTCTTCATGCCCTCATAAAGCCTTCGAATTTCTGGGATGGCATGCACGGCCACATGCCACTAAGCTTAACGCGGGTCATTCGCACCGGATAAGACCACCAACAATAATAGAAGATTGTCACTATGTCGAATAAATCCAAACGTCGCTACCGTTGCCGCTCGCTCTCGTTGCCGCCAAGCCTGTTTGTGCTACCCTGCCTGTCCAGCCGCCAGGGACACCCAAATCATCGAAGTAAGTGCTCGGCGTCAACGGTCTGCAAGGCCCAGAACGACTGCCTGACGCCAAAAATGCCTGCAGAAGCCAGGGAGAATGTTAAGCCAGGTTTCAAGCTAGACTCGCCAAGTGCGATGAGGCGTTGGTTAAGACCAGCGGAATTAAATGCCATGCGGGATGCCTCACTCCCTGCTGGATCGAATGAGTAAGCACAAAACACGGGTTCGTCGTTGCCTTCGCAGTGTGATTACAGCAGATTCTGGTGAATCATGCGACCTGCGCGACTGTATTAGATCATCGAGAATTACCTGTGGGCGGTGGCAAGGCCTCTACTTTCTCATTGCAGATTGGCGAGGCAATTACCCGTTGGTGATGCACGAAGAGTTATCGCTGTCGTCGGCGGTGCACAATATAAACTGGACATGGCTACTCTTACACAGCTCAAGCAAACGTGGCGGACCGGATTACACCCCATGGTTGCCACCCACGGGCTGGCATCCGCGCAACGCCCATCAACTTCCACTACCTGCTTGCCGCTGCCATTGACCAGAAAGCCTTGCGCAGGTCGCCGCGCGGCTGGTCGTATGGCAGAGGTTCGGGAACGTTCCATTGGCTGGAGAACGTGGCCGGCTTGACGTTGAGTGGAAGGGACGGCAGCAGATCGAAGCGCAGTTGTCGCTGCGGTAACGGAGGTGCCGACCGGGGGCGAAGGCTTCCTGACGCGGAACAACGCGACGCAGCGCACGAAAATTCAGGATGGCG
>Ga0163217_1050566_pt1 | contig 13829 bp, 22 predicted proteins | sample SynspAceP_FD_185933 | JGI IMG/M metagenome (GOLD analysis project Ga0163217, IMG submission 185933) | Saline lake microbial communities from Ace Lake in Antarctica - Synechococcus sp. Ace-P (PacBio error correction) | ecosystem: Environmental > Aquatic > Non-marine Saline and Alkaline > Saline ... | reverse complement strand
TCCGCGACAGGCATGCATGACGCCCTCGGCGGGCACCCCACCTTCGATGGATTCATGCCTTTCAACCCACGGGTTCGCCTGGCCCGGCGTGTCAACGAAGGACAACATCGACCTTGAACGCAAACTTTCCGCGATTTCAGCGCGCCGTTACGGATGCTCGCCTATGAGGCGATTCACCAAAACTGCCTGGTGCGGAGGCCTGGATGGTCCCCTTCGCAGAGGCAAGGGAACTGCTGCGCGCATGAGCGCAGGATTCCCTCTTACCAGGCGTGTTGCAAGCGCGGCCAGTACACCCGGCAACGGCCTCTTCTATGGCGGAAGGGCCTGCTGGTCCAAACACGATGCTGCGCCGTCTACTGCGCGACGCACATCCACGCCGGTGCACGCGCCTGGCGAGTACTCGACATCACACCGGGCCTGGGACACCTGCGTTATGGCGAGCCGATTCGCCGATGATTGGGGCAGGCTTCAAGCGGGCCGGCGCTGGTATGGCCGAGAGCTGCCCGGATCACGGCTACACGGTGGAGAGCCCACGGGCAAAGGTGTCAGGCCAGAAGGTGTAGGCCTGAAAGCGTTCAGTCTGGGAGGGGGCCTCTCCTTCTCGCAGCCGTGTCCGGCTTTTGGGCGCCTTTGATGATTCTGGTCCGTCCTTGAGGTGACCTACCTGACCTCGAATTCGGCACCCGGCAATCCTGGAGTCTTGGAAGCCCTGCGGGCGACAGCTGCTGCACGCATGCCCCGATCGCGCCACCCCCCCTTCCGCGGCGATTCAGAAGCAGATGACAGGAGCCTTCTACGTGGACCACACGGGCTGAAGGCCGCGTTGTAGGAAGTGGCCGACCGATTCGTTCTGAGAACCAGCCGGCGGACTGGCGGCGGGTTAGGCGCCAGCCCGAACCGCCTGATCCCCGACCGCTTGGGTCCATCCCAGGTTTTGCATTTTCACTGCAGGATCCTGGCCGAAACGCCTACGTTGCGCGACAAACCAGCACAGACCATCAGAAACATCGTTCATGGCCGCCCTGCCAGGCAGCCAGCGCGGAGAGCAGCTGTCGAGAAGCTGCGCGAATCAGAGCCCTTGTTCGCTGCGACGGCCGGGGCAGCGTATGGCGAGAAGGTGGCGGCAGCGGGCGCGGCAACGCTCCAGGCCCGCTCAGAATCGCGGCCGAGGAGCGCATGCGATTCGCTTCTCCTCATCGACAGTGGTCGCGGCAATCTGTTCGTGGCACTGATGCGGCGCTACGGCATCACGCCCTACCGCTACCTGCGGTCCACGGCGCACCACCGATGATGCACGCCTTAGCCGCACGTTTCGTGAACGACACCTCTGGCCGAGGAGTTCACAGGGAACTGCAGCAGAGGCCTTGGCCCGCCTACTTCGACGCGCTCACCGATCGGATCGTATCGCAGGCCTGGACGTGAAGGCCAGCGAAGCGGAAAGAGCGGGGCACCGGTCAGCAGTTGCGCGTTGACCATCAGGGGTCGCTCCTGTAGGGCTCCATTGCATGGTCAGAGCTGGCGGGAAAGAAGACAGCGCCAACACTCTGGAAGCAGATAAAGCCTTTAACTCGGATTCCGCGTCATTGCATTGATTGGGGACTACGAGTCAACGATGGGCTTGATGAGCAGGTGATCCACGCCCCTCGCAGCTAGCAGCTGCTGAAGGGCTCAGCGCAAGAGGGGGCTTTAGGCCAGCGTATTCGCCCTCAGGGCCGGCGGCACCAGCAGGCACGCCATCTCGCAGCTGGCTCCATCCCGGCGTCTGACACGGCCGGAGTGGGTGATTGGGGTGCCCGAGGCACAGCCGCGAGTGCGTCTGGAATGAACGGGGAGCGGGGTTGGCACTGGCGTTTGCTGCCCAAGCAGGGGAGGCAGGAGTTGTGTTCGCTACGCAGAGAGCTGGATGGCTCAAGCCAGTTCCGCCTCTGTCGTTGTCGTTGCCAGCGGGCCTTGGGATACGAACGCCCTTGCAGCGGGCGCAGCGGTGGAAAGCTGGTTCGAGAGATTCTGCTGCCTGATAGCAGCGCGATCGCCAGCGGCGTTCAGCGACGCTTTCAGGCCGCAGCTCCAGCGCCTTCGATGTCACCGCAGTGGCCGCATTGCGCCGGGGCGGTGCAAGTGCTGCCACTCGATTGTTGAAGAACCAGCGGGCTGATTCGCATCGAGGCACCCGCTGTCCGAGACAGGAGATCGGTAGGTGCTGCGAGGTGTGTAGCCCCACCGCTGCCTGGATCAGGGCCCAGCAGCAGAGGAGGCTGCGGCTCTCCGTTGGCTGGGGGTCAAGAAGAAGTGGACGGCCCTGCTCCACCACCCACCTGTTCAAGCTGCCGATGGAACGGTGGCCAACGGAGATTTCTGCCAGGTCACGGAACCCCGCCAGAAGCGAAATACGAAAACAAGGTTGGACTGGCTGGTGGCGATCAGTGCTGTCTTGGCCCAATCTCAGCTGCAGAGAATTGCGCACGTTTTTTTGGGCCAGTGCCGACATGGCCCTGTGTGATCCATCGGCAGGAGTTCCTCCATCGGGCCGACGGCTCGGATGCTCCGGTGCATGGAGCAGGTGCTGCCCCAGCAAACTGCACACCCTGGATTCAGCGGGTTTGCGCGGTGCGGCCTACCTGCGCAGCTCTTCGCGACGTCGAGGCGATACCACCTGCAGCAGTTGGCGGGTTTCGAGGAGCTTGCTGTGATGCAACGATTCTTGATCCTCTGGTGTGGAAGCCTATCATGGGCGAATTGCAGGGATGGGCCCTACCCGGGCCCTTCGCGGATCGGGTGGGAAGGCGCAGCGGTGGATGGAAGCCATCCCAGACAGCCCATTACCTGGAGTCCCTCTGCCGCGAGGTGCACACCAAGCCGCGGAGCCTGAGTTCAGGGATTCCGGGGATACCGGGGAAAAATTGGGGGGGGTTTTTCCCGATGGACCTACCTGCGGTGTATCGCTGCACGCATCCGCAGGGAACTAATTGCGGCGATCAAGCAGACGAAGTATCCGGCCTTTCGCCGCGGATGGGGCTTCCTTTCACCCTGGGCACTTTCTCCCGGCAGGAAGCGAGCTCCTTCGGTGAGCGGGCCTTCCGACACCGTTTCCACCGGCCCGATGTTGACCTGAGGTGCGTCGCATCTACCGCACCTCGCGGATGTGGCCACGTTCCTTGCCCTGATCAGCAGATGCTCAAATACACCAAGGCAGGGGAGACGCCAACTTAGCGATGATCGTGCGGCCACGATGATGCCAAGCGCGAGTATGCTTATGGTCCGCATCCCAGCGATGTAGAACGACCGGAAACAAGATCTTCTCGTTCGAGCGTTAGGGCCAGAGCCCTGGCAAGCGGATTTCAGAGAAAAAATAGCCAAACCGCAGAGAAACCGCAAGACGTGATCAGAGTGTATCATTGGTTTGGATTCCTTATAATCCATCACAAGTCTTTGGAGGTCCTAGCCATTGCCGAAACAAGGAGCAAAAACATCCATTCTGGGCTTGGACGAGATGGAGACACGGGCTATGGCATCTTTGGCCCTTACGCGCGGCGAGGGGGCGCGGCATGCCAACCCACATTTTGATCGGTGGCAGCTGAAGGGATGAACCTTCTTCTCCTTTTATGCCAACCGAGGTTGCACGGCCAGACGGGCGGCCATGGCACGGTTCGAATCCCAATCCGGCAGCGCATGACACTGTTGGCGTTCCAGGGTCAGGGCGGGCGGTTTGCCGGCAGGCGGAGTGGACCTGCCTCTGCTGAAACAGGCGACTACCGCACCTTTTTCAACGGGTAAATGGCATCTGGGTGAAGCGATATGCGCGCCCAATGCCCAGGGGCTATGACGAGATAAGTATGTCGGCCTTATTATTTCACTGAATGCCGTATACTATGCCGACCCCCCACCTGGTCCGGTATGGATCCAGAACTTGCCGTAGCACGTTCCCAAAAGGTGACCAAAGGGTCCTTTCGGGAAAGGCCGGTGAAGAAGCAAGGGAAGATTCAAAATCAATGGTCAGTATGTTGATACACGATGAGCAAGGCGTTGTCGGGATTCTTTTCGATGGCTATGTTTGAAAAAGCGGCGACTGAGTTCCTTGATGAAGCGCCAAGGACGAACCAGCCCTTCTTCCTCAGCTGTCACTTCATGGAAGTGCACAGCCCAACTTGCCCATCCTTGACTTCATCATCATCCCCCTCAAAGAGCAAGTACGCCGACGCCAATCGTCGAGCTCGATGCAGGGTTGGGGCGATTATGGACAAGGTGCGGGAAGCTGGCCTGGAAGAAGAATACGTTGATCGTCTGGACGACGCGGACCAACGGTGGCCTGGCAGGGTTTATCCCGACGCCGGTACACCCGTCCGAGCACGAAGGGGGGACGGTGCGTGAGGAGGCAATCGGGTACCCGCATTGGCTTGGTGGGCCCGGGAAGATCGTGCCGGCGTCAAGAACCACGGATATTCTGGGCGGCCCTTGATCTGATGGCCACCTTTGGCCTCCTTTGCAGGGTTGTGCTTCCACCGTCGACCCGAGGGAGAACCGACCACTTCGACGCTATGACATGTCTTCCGGTGTTGCTGGGCAGCGGCAAGTGTGAGCGCAAGTTCATGTTTTACTTCACGAGAACGAACTCACTCCAGGCGCGTCCGGTCAACAATTACAAGGCGTCTTAACCTGCGGGTGACGATGGGCGCCACGACTGGAGGCCTGGCTGTGACTCCAGACCTCGGCTGGAAGGGGGCCGAGAGTTATGGTCGCGGTGTGGCCCAGCTGTTTGACCTATGGCAAGACCCCACAGGAGCGCTTATTGACATCTTCATGAATAACTTTACACCGAACGCACCTGGATGTTGGTCACCGTCGGTGAAGCTGGTAAGGAGTTGATGAAAACCTATGTCCAATACTCCACCGCGCAAGATGCAGAGCGAGGGATATTCCGGCCCATTACCCTCCACCAATATGAACGTTTCCAGCATGTCCGCGAACATGCTGGCGAAGGAAAGGGATAAAAATCCCATGCACCGGAACTAGGTCAAGAACGCTGACGATTCCAGCGCTCAGGTAACGAGCAACGCCCGTGGAGCACCCACACCATGCTGTGAGCCTGATGGACTGGCCACGCAGGTGGTAACGAGGGCGATTGGATCGCGTCCCCGGACGCTGTCCCATTCCTCCGGCCGGCGCGGGGACAACGCTTAGGCCAAAAACCCTCAAGCCTTCCCGCGCCAGCGCCGCCCTGGGCTTTCGGCCTCGCCAGGTTGGCGCGGGCAACTCGGCCACACCTCGGGGGGGGCCTTGCGGCGGAAATATGGGGTTGGCGAGGCGGCCGGCCAGCCCCTTGATCTCCTTCTCGGCCTTGGCGATGTCTTTCTCCAGGCGCCCGCGCAGGGGCACCCGAATCCCACAGGCCTCGATCGGCAGCAAGCACCTGAAGTTCGCCGCTCACGGCCGCCAGGCAGCGTTCGCCGCCGCCGCGTCGCCCGAGCCAGCCGCCTCGCGCACCTCCACGACGCCGCCGCAGTGAGGGCGGTGATGTCGCCGCTGGCCTGGCGCAGACTGCCGCCAGCTCTGGACGTGCCGGTGATGAAACACCACCGGCGCCGTGTTTGAAGGCTTGAGCCAGCCAAAGCGCGCCAGTTGCGCACCACCCGGTGCCTCGATCAACTCCGCAAACGACGGCCTCCAAGAGCATCGAGGGAGGCCTGATCCACGGCTGGCAGGGCTGCAGGGCCAAAAAGGTGCCTCAGCTCACCGTGAGCGCCATGCCAGGCTCCTTCACCACGTGCGGCATCAGGCGGTGCAGCAGCACCATTAGCTCGGCGAGCACTTGGCCAGCACTTGCGCGCTACGCGCTGATCGCGAGGCCTTCAGGCTGAGCGCGGCGCCTTTTCCGATGGCGGGACGGGATTGAGGGCGGCGCTTGAGCAGCTCGATCGTCCAGTCGCACACCTCATTCCAGGCGAACTTCGTAGAGCCCCTGGACCGCTCGCCGAGGCCGATAGCTGCATAGCGCTGGGCGGTGTTCCTGTTGACGACGGGCCAGGCGGAGGAGATCAGCGGCGGCGAGGTGAGCGCCGCAGGATCGGGTGGCGCGAGGAGGCGGGGTTTCGCCGCCAGGTTATCAGCCGAAGCGGGTGGCGTTCCAGAGCTTGTGGCGAAGTGCGCGCGCCCTCCACCGTGCGGAACTGCCGGTGCTTGATGGTCGTATCGGGCGGATGTCCCTGGCCGGCGCGCACTCGCGCCCAGGCGAAGCGCAGGCATCGGCGCCGTAGCGCTCGGATCGCGGCAACGGGTCGATGCGTTGCCCGCCGATTTGCTCATCTTGCGGTTGTTCTCATCGCGCACCAGGGCCGTGGTATCAATCGGCGAAGGGCATCCACGCTTTTTTCTTCCGGTTTCTCATCGTGGCTGGTGGCGCCAGGCCGGCCAGCGTCTATTCGCGCCACCCAGAAAAAGATAGAGTGGTCGAAGCCGCACAGCACGTGGTGGATACAGGTGGCCAGATCGGCGGCGCCCTCATCGGGCCAGCCAGGGTGGAGAAGGGCAGAGGCGATGGAAACCAGTGTCGAGCAGCGGGGTCCTGCTCCAAGTGGACTGCCGCCCGCCGCCGCGCTGGCGCCGACGAAAACTTGCGCCTCGGCCTTGGCGCGGGCGTTCGGCCGGTCGCGGGCCACACATAAGGAGTGGCTCGCTGATCACACCGCCGGGTTTTCACTCACCACGAACCAGGCGGGGATTGCGGTGGCCCCACACAGAGCTGGGGCTGATGCACCAGTTCGCGGATATGTCAGTGAGCAAGGTCCGCGGTAGGACCTTCTAGCCAAACGCTGCGGCACGAAGCGGGGCGCTCGCCATTCGAGGCCTCGCGCAGCGGCCGCAGCTGCTCAGCCTTGGCGAACCATTGGGTGGAGAGCAGCGGCTCACCGGACCTTGCCGCGATCCGGAAAACGGCACGCTGTTGGGCGAGGCCCTCGCGCGGAGCGCCCGGTTGTGCGCAGCGTTGGCAGAAGGTTCTACGCGACTGGCTCACTGACATCCGCGACTGGTGCATCAGCGCCAGCTGGTTGGGGGCCACCGATCCCGCCTGGTTCGTGGGTGAGTGAAACCGGCGGTTGATTCAGCGACGCCACTCCTTATGTGGTGGCCCGCGACGCGGCCGAAGCCCGCGCCAAGGCCGAGGGCCAGTTCGGTTGCGGCCAGCGCGGCGGCGGGGCGGCGCTCCACTATGGAGCAGGACCCCGACGTGCTACACCTGGCTTTTCCAGCGGCTCTGGCCCTTCTCACCCTGGGGCTGGCCCGATGAGGGCGCCGCCGATCTGGCCACCTGGTATCCACCAGCTGCTGGTGACCGGTTCGACATACTTTTTTCTGGGTGGCGCGGATGACGTGCTGGCCGGGGCCTGGCGCCACAGGCCAGCGATGAGAACCGGAAGAAGAAAGCGTGGATGCCTTTCGCGATGTGATGATCCACGGCCTGGTGCGCGATGAGAAAACCGCAAGATGAGCCAAATCGCGGGCAACGAGTCGACCCGCTGCCGGCTGATCGAGCGCTACGGCGCGATGCCCTGCGCTTCGCCTGGTTGCGCGAGGATGGCCGGCGCGCCAGACATTCCGCTCGGACTACGACCGCAGCACCGGCAGTTTCCGCCACGGTGGAGGGCTGCGCGCAGACCTTCGCAACAAGCTCTGGGAACGCCACCCGTTCGCGCTGAATGAAACCTTGGGCGGCGAAACGCCGCCTCCCTCGGCGCCCCGATCACTGAGCGGCGCTCACCCTCGCCGACCGCTTGGATCCTCTCCCGCCTGGCCGCGTCAAACCAGGGCACCGCCCAGGCTATGCAGTACGCCTCGGCGAAGCGGGACCAAGGGGCTCTACGAGTCGCCTGAATGAGTTGTGGCTGACTGGGACGAGCGAGCTGGCTCAAGCGCGCCTCAATCCCCGTCGCAAGGGAAGCGCCGCGCTCAGCCTGAGGCCCTCGCCGATTCAGCGCGTATAGAGCGCAGTGCTGGCCAAGGTGCCGCGAGCATGGTGCTGCTTGCACCCGTGATGGGCCGCACCTGGATGAGGAGCTTCTGGCATGGCCTCACGGTGAGCCTGAGGGCACCTTTTTGGCTGCAGCCTGGCAGCGTGATCAGGCCTCCCTCGATGCCTCCTTGGAGGCGTCGTTGGCGGAGTATGATCGAGGGCGATCGGGTGGTGCGCACCCTGCGCGCTGTGGTGGCCTCAAGCCCTCGCACAGCCGGCGCGGTGGTGTCATCACGGCCGTCAGAGCTTGGCGGCAGTGCTGCCAGCAGCGGCGGACATACCGCCCTCACTCGGGCGGCGTCGGTGGAGGTGCGCGAGCCGGTGGCTCGGGCGACGCGGCGGCGGGCGAACGCTTGTTCCTGGGCGGCCGTGAGCGGGACTTTCAGGTGCTGCTGCGACGAGGGTGGTGGATCTGGGTTGCCCTGCGCGGGCGCCTGAGAAAGACATCGCCAAGCCGAGAAGGAGGATCAAGGGGCTGGCCGGCCGCCTCTCAACCCCCCAGATTTCCCGGCACAAGGGCCCCCCCCGAATGGTTGGTGGCCGAGTGCGCGCCAACCTGGCGAGGCGAAGCCAGGCGGCGCTGGGCGCGGGGAGGTTGAGGGTTTGGCCTAAGCGTTGTTCCCGCCGCGGCCGAGGGAGGGGAGACAGCGTCGGACGCGATCCATCGCCCTCGTTTACCACCCTGCGTGCCCAGTCTCAGGCTCACCAGGCATGGGCCTTGGTGCTCCAGCGGGCGTTGCTCGTTCTCGAGCGCTAATCGTCAGCAGTTCTGACTAGTTTCGGTGGGCAATGGGATTTTTATCCACTTTCCTTCCCAGCATGTCGCGGACATGCTGGAAAAGTTCATATTGGTGAGGGAATGGGGGCCGGAATATCCTCGTCTGGCATCTTGCGGGTGTTGATATTGGACATAGTTTTCAATCAACTCTTTTAAAACGCTTCCACGACGGTGCCACATCCAGGTGCGTTCGGTTTGTAGTTATTCATGAAGATGTCAGTAGCGTCCTGTGGGGTCTTCCACTAGGTCAAACAGTGGGGCACCACGCGAATAACTTCGGCCCCCCAGCCGAGGTTGGAGTCACAGCCAGGCTCCAGGTCGTGGCGCCATCGTTCACCCCGCAGGATGAAGACGCTTGTAATTGTTGACCGGCGCACTTGAGTGAGTGTTCTATCGGTGAAGTTAAAACATGACTTGCGCTCACACTTGCCGCTGCCAGCAAACGGAAGACATTTCATAGCTGTCGAAGTGGTCGTGTTCTCCCTCGCGGTCGACGGTAGAAGCGACACCTGCAAAGGAGGCAAAGGTGGCCATCAGATCAAGCCGCCAATATCGTGGTTCTGACGCCGGCACGATCTCCCGGGCCACAACAAGGCGCGGGACCCGATGCCTCCCCTCACGCACCGTCCTTCGTGCCTCGGAACGGGGTGTAGCCCGGCGTCGGGGATAACATCCTCCAGGCCCGTGTTCCGTCGTCCAGAAGATCAACGTATCTTCTTCCAGGCAAGCTCCCGCACCTTTCAATTAATCGCCCCAACCCTTGGATCGAGCTCGACGATTGGAGCCGCCGTACTGCTCATTGGAGGGGGATTGATAGGAATGAAGTCAGGATGGAAAGTTGGGCTGGTAGCCCTCATGAAAGTTGACGCTTGAGGAGAGGCTGGTCGTCCTTTGGCGCTTCATCAAGAATCAGTCGCCGGCTTTTTCAACATAGCCATCGAAAAAAGGGAATCCCGACAACGCCTTGTCAGATGTATCAAATATGACCAATTGATTTTGTGAAGTCTTCCTTGGTTTCTTCACGGCCTTCCGAAAGTGACCTTTGGTTCACCTTTTGGAACGTGCTACCGCGATTTCTGGATCCATAATCCGGGAACCAAGGTGGGTCGGGCATAGGTTATAGGCATTCAGGTGATAAAGGCCGACATACTTTCATCTTCGTTCAAGACCTGGGCATTGGGAGCGCATAAATCGGCTTCACCCAGATGCCATAATTACCCGTGAAAGTGCGGTTAGTCGGCGGTTTCAGCACAGAGGCAGGGTCCACTCCAGGCTGCCGGCAAACGCCGCCCGACCCTGGAACGCCACCAGTGGTATGCCGCTGCGGTTGGGGATTCGACCCTGACTCATGGCCGCCCGTCTGGCGTGCAACTCGGATTGGGCATAAAGAGAGAAAGAAGGTATCCATTCAGCTGACCAGCGATCAAAATGTGGGGTTGGCATGCGCGCCCTCGGCCGCCCCGTAAGCCAAGATCGCCATAGCCTGTGGTATCTGTACCAAGGCAGAATGATGTTTGGCTTCTATGTTCTGGCATTGCTAGGACCTCAAAAGATGGTGATGGGGATCTAATTCAGGAATCCAACCAATGATAAACTTGATACACGTCTTTGCGGTGCTTGCGCAGTTGGCTATTTTTCTCTTTGATTCCTGCTGCCAGGGCTCTGGCCCTAACGCTTCGAACGAGAAGATCTGTGGTCTGTTCGTTCTAAATGCTGATGCGGGAGCCATAAAGCATACTCGCGCTTGCCATCGTGGCCGCACGGATCATCGCTAAGTGCTCTCCCCCTGCCTTGTGGTATTTGAGATCTGCGATCAGGGCCAGGACGTGGGCACTCGCGAGGTGCGGAGATCGCGACGCACCTCAGGTCAACATGCGGGGCGGTGAACGGTTGGAAGGCCGTCACCCGAAGGCTCGGCTTACTGCCGGAGAAGTGGCAGGGTTGAGGACCCCATCCGCGGCGAAGGCACGATCATTCGTTCTGGTTGGATCGCCCGCAGTAGTTAACCTGCGTGCCGTGCAGGCGATTGAAAGCGCAGGTAGGTCATCGGACCCCATCCCAGTGCTCCCGGAATCCTGAATTCAGGCTCGCGGCTGGTGTTGCACCTCGCGCAGAGGGCCTCCAGGTGAATGGCTGTCTGGATGGGTTCCATCCACGCTGGGCGCAACTCACCAAGCCGATCGCGAAGGGCCGGGTAGGGCCATCCCTGGCATGTCTCGCCATGGATCAGGCTTCCAGCAGCCAGAGGGAATCAGATCGTTGCTTCAGCAGTCTCGAAACCGCCACCTGTGCAGGTGGGATCGGCCTGACAGTCGCGAGAGCTGGGCGCAGGTCTATTCGCCGCACGCGCAAACCGGCTGAATCCAGGGTGAGCAGTTGCGGAGGCAGCCCTGCTCCAGCACGAGCAGCCGAGCCAGGTCGGCCGATGAGGAACTCCTGCCGATGGATCAAGCAGGCAGGGCCATGTCGGCATGCCAAAAAAACGTGCGCAGTCTTCTGCAGCTGAGGAATGGGCAAGGACAGGCACTGATCGCACCAGGCCAGGTCCACCTGGTTTTCGTATTTCGCTTCTGGCGGGTTCCGGTGACCTGGCAGAAAATCTTCCGTTGCCACGTTTCCATCGGAGCCTTGAAAAGGTGGGAGTTGTGGAGCAGCCGTCTTCTCTTGAGCCCCAGCACGGAGAGCCGCAGCTCTCTGTCTGGGCCGCTGGATCCAGGGCGCCGGTGGGGCTACAACACCTCGCAGCACCTGCCCGGGATATCCTGCATCGGACAGCGGGGGTCGCTCGATGCATCAAGCCGCTGGGTTCTTCATAGAAGGGCAGGCCACTGCACCGCCCCGGCGCAATCGCGGCCACTGCGGTTGAGCAGATCGAAGGCGCTGGAGCTGGCGGGCTGAAAGCGTTCGATGAACGCGCTGGCGAATCGCGTGTATTCAGGCAGCAGATTCTCGAACCAGCTTTCCACCGCTTGCGCCCTGAGGGGCGTTCGTACCAGGCCCGCTGCACGACAACGACAGAGGCGGACTGGCTTGAGCCAATCCAGCTCTCTTGCGTTAGCGAAATCCTGGCTCCTCCTGGCAGCGCCCAGGTGCCAACCGCTCCGTTTCCGACGCAGCTCGCGGCTGTGGCCTCGGGCACCCATACCACTCCGCCGTGTCAGACGGCGGGATGGGCTCCAGGCGAGAGGCGTGCTGGCTGGTGCCGCCGGCCTGAGGCGAAATACGCTGCTCGCCCTCTGGCGCTGAGGCTTCAGCAAGCTGGCTAGCTGCGGATGGGCGTGGGATCACCTGCTCATCAAGGGCCATCGTTGACTCGTAGTCCAATTCAATGCAATTTTGAGCGAATCAGTTAATGGCTTTATTTGCTTTCCAGTGGTTGGCGCTTGTCTTCTTCCCGCCAGCTCTGACATGCAAATGGAGCCCTACAGGAGCGACCTGATGGGTTCAACGGCGGCAATGCTGAACCGGCTGCCACGCTCTTCCGCTTCGCTGGCCTTCACGTTCCAGGGCCTGGCTCGTCACCGATCGGTGAGGCGTCGAAGTAGGCGGCCAGCTCTGCTGCAGTTCCTGGACTCCGGCAGAGGGTGTCGTTCACACGAACGATGCGGCTAAGGCGTGCCATCACCGGTGGTGCGCGGTTGGCCGCGGTAGCGAGTAGGGCGTGATGCGGTAGCGCCGCAATCATGCCACGAACAGATGCGCGACCACTGGTCGGAGAGGAGAAGCGGAAACTTCGATCGGCGGGTCTCCTTCGGCCGAGATTTCCTTGAGGGCGGGCCTGGAATGCTGTTGCCGCGCCCCGCTGGGCCGCCACCTTCTCGCCATCGCTCCGGCCCGAGCGAAACAGAGCTTCGATCGCGCAGCTTCTCGACCAGCTGCTCTTCCGCGCTGGCTGGCCTGCAGCGCGCGCCATGACGATCGTTTTGCTGAGGTGGTGTGTCGGAGCCACCCGTAGGCGTTTCGGCCAGGATCCTGGGAGTGAAAATGCAAAGCCTGGGATCGGACCAAGGCGTCGGGTATCCGGCGGTTCCGGCTGAGCGCTAAACCCGACCGCCAGTCCCGCGGCTGGTTCTCAGAACGAAATCGGCGGCCCTTCCGTACACCGCGGGCTTCCAGCCCGGTTGTCCACGTAAGAAGGACTCCTGATCTGCTGCTGAAATCGGCCGCGGAAGGGGGTGGCAGCGATCGGGGCATGCGTGCAGCCAAGCTGACGGCCGCAGGGCTCAAAGTACCTCCAGGGATTGGCCGGGTGCCGAATTCGAGGGTCAGGTGAGGTCACTCAAGGGACGGACCAGACATCAAAGGCCGCACCAAAGCGACACGGTGCGGAAGAGGAAGAGGCCCCCCGGACTGACGGCTTTAGGCCTGACACCATCTGGCCTGAACACCTTTGCCCGTGGGCTTCTTCCACGGAGCGTGATCCGGGTCAAAGCTCCGCCATACCAGCGCCGCCCGCTTTGAAGCCCTTGGGCGGAATCTCGGCGTAGATCGCTGCATTAAAACGAGAAAAAAAGGTCCCAGGGCCGGTGTGGAATGTCGAGTTACCGCCAGGCGCGTGGCCCGGCGGAATGTGTCGCGCAGTAGATCGGCGGCAGCTCGTGTTGGACCGGCAGGGCCCCTTTCCCGCCCATTTAGAAGAGGCCGGTTGCCGGGTGTTACTTGGCCGCGCTGGGCAAAACAACGCCTGGTAAGAGGGAATCCTGCGCCTCAATCTGGCGGACGACAGCAGTTCTGTCGGAGCCTCCTGCGAAGGGGACATTCCCAGGGCCTCCGGCCACAGGCAGTGTGAATCGGCGTCATTAGGCGGAGCCATCCGGTACGCGCGCTGAAAATCGCGGAAAGTTGCTGTTTCAGGTCGGAATGGTTGTCTTCAGTTTTTTTGACACTCCCGCCGCCAGAGCGAACGTAGGGGTTGAGGGGCATGAATTTCATCAAGGTTTGGCGTGCCCGCGGTGGCAGTCGTTTATTTTTGCAAAAGCTATGTGTGCGGGGAAAACCCAGAGAAATTGTATATATATTATGTTTTCCGCTTGGGGGGGGGGGGGG
>Ga0163217_1017103_pt1 | contig 13829 bp, 12 predicted proteins | sample SynspAceP_FD_185933 | JGI IMG/M metagenome (GOLD analysis project Ga0163217, IMG submission 185933) | Saline lake microbial communities from Ace Lake in Antarctica - Synechococcus sp. Ace-P (PacBio error correction) | ecosystem: Environmental > Aquatic > Non-marine Saline and Alkaline > Saline ... | reverse complement strand
AAAAATGGACTTGAGTTATTCGGGGGAATAGGTTAAAGTTAGATGTGTTGGTTGTGAAGATGAATTATCCAATCACTGTAAATGGATTGGGATCAGTTAATTATAGTGAAATCTAAGTGATTAAGGAAGATGTAAATGGCGTATTGGTAAAAGGAGTAGGAATTAATTTGAAAAGTTAAAAAACCAATATATTAGTTTAAAAAAATGGAAGCATAAATATTGAATTCAGCAGAAATCAGATGTGAAGTAAATTCAATCGGTATGGAGCTATCTCCATTCGATCCAAACAGTCCAATCAAGAAATACCTTTGGCAGGGTGACTGTTTTGGACTGGTCAGGAACCGTATTATTTCGATTGTATGGACCTTGAAAATGGGCAGATGATTCATCAAGGGGATTCACTATTCTTTAGAACGTCATGGATTTACAGAGATTCTCCATAAGCCCGATTGGTTGATTCAGGACTGATTTTTTCCGATTTGATATGACTTGGGATGCGAAACATTGAAAATTTACCCATTCAAAATTCAGCTTAAGAATAACAAACATTTTTTAAATGGGGGAAAGCATACAAATTCAACATCGGATAACTAATACGGGTGACGAAACGATGGCTATTTCAATTGGTGCGATCAGCATTTATTGCGTAAGGAATGAGCGTATAGTGACTTATTATTTGATTTGAAGAGGAAAAACAGATGGCTTACTTGGTTTAATTGATCCAGTGGTTTTGATCAGTTTTGGAAGCAAAGCCAATCTGACACACTAAAAAACTTACCACTTCACTCCCATCTGTGTCGATCATGATTTGCTTTTAGTTTTTAAAAATTGAAGTCTAGAGCGTTTAAATAGTCCATCAAAGAATGGCCTGTGCTTGAGTTGATTTTGAAGCTCCAATTACCTGGGGTTTGGGCAAAGCCGCAGCTTCCTCCTTTTTGTATGTATGAGCCTTGCTGGGAATAGCTGATTCGTGGTGCAAATAAGGGAATTTTAGCCGAGAAGGAAAGGGATTCTAATTGGCTTCTGGGCATTCAGAATCAAAAAAGCTATTCTATTACTATTTTTGGAATAATGATTTATAAATAAATTAGCTTGTACAAGCGTATAAGTCCCTTTCAGATCACTACGCATTTATCCATTATCGCTGGATAATTTTCCAGCATTTGCAGATAATATGCCTTAATTGATCGGACTGTGCGGGAAAACCGGAATTAATGAATTGCAATTTGAGGCAGCAGTTCCAGACAAAACATTTTGCCTCATTTTAGGTTGTTTTTGAAATCGAATAATTACTCCAATAAATAGGATCGTTGCAGCTCATTTGGTTAGGTATTTACCAGGGTAAGAATCTACCACTGGAATCTATTGACCACAGATTAGATCGGTTCTTCATCTTCTTTGCAACCGAAAGATCACGAAAAAGCTAGAAGCATTAGAACGATAATTTTTCTCATAATTTTATTTACGCTAAGGATAAATTATAGGCGCGGATTGATACAAATTAAATCAATCTTTTTAAAAAATCGGTGGTCTTGGTTTTATGAAATCTTAAAGTGCAAAAGATCAGGCATTTGATCAGAAAACACTTTATAATTTGAAATAAACTAAACATTTTATTACGTCATGAAGCCTTGATTTCTCGTTTTAAGTCTTAGTACCCAAAATTCTAAATCCCACATATATGTAAAAAATGTTACGAATTTTACACTTTCTTATAGCCTTTCTAAGGCTTTCTTTTGGAAGTTTTGCCAAGAGGTGTTATCAATGAGAATTCACTATGTAATGTCGGTGGAGATTCGGTGAATCAATTGAATGCAGTCCAGCCGGAAAAGACCTTACGGGGTTGTCTTGGTATATACAATGGTTGCAAATGGTTGCGTTTACATTACTTACAGCACTTTCCGGAAACTTAGCAAATGTTTCAATTGGTTTCGGTTTTAACAATTGCATATTCTTCCAACGGAATCAAATGGTGCCCAGATGGATGGATTGAGTGGATATGAGCTGTGTTCAGTTTTAGTTACGAAGGAGTTTTCAGCAGTAGGTTTTGTGTGCGGCAGATGGGATGGTTGAGTACGGGATATCGGGAGTTCAGAAACTAATCTGAGATATCGGCTTATCATTGCAATTAGGGGTTTACGGTTAAGCGTATACACAGATTTCACATGGGAAAGTGCAAAGGACAGACTTTTGGAGAATCAATGGTAATCAAACCTTTTCAGGGTGAGCCAATTGTATTTGTAAATGAATATCATTAACGACAATTCAGGTAACCGATTTAGAGGAGGAGTAGGAATTAGCTGGAACGCTGGTTTCGATTTGCGGTTGGAAAATCTGGCTTACAATGGAATGGGCGGGGCAGTTTATGGCACACGAATTTGTCCTGGTACTTTTTACGTGATCAGACAATCGGCTTTGGAACACTTTTCTTTTGGCGATCTCTGGATTAAAAATGGCTTCTCATGATTGGATTTGCATTAGTTAACCCCATTAAATGGAGGTCGTTCAATTTTTGAGATATGAAGGAAGTGTTACAGTGTCGAGGCTTGCTGATGGATTAATGAGCTACGATGTAAAGTGTGGTCGAACAGCATCAACTGCAGGTAGAATTTCGCTTAGTTTCAAGTGTCCGGAAGCCAAATATGAGGATACTTGGTCTCCCAATGCAGATTGCAAAGACTTTACAATACAATAAATTTACTGGTTCAAGAGTTTGGTGATGGCGTAATCGTGATCAAAGAACCAGATTAGTAAACAATTGCAGTGCAAGACTAAATCAGGGAAAAAACTTCGAAGTTATAGGCGTTTAACCGCTGTGACTCAATTTGGGTCCAGTTTTATTCAAGTTGCTAACTGGTGGGATTTGCTGTTTTTTATACTCAAATTCATTGGATTTTGGATGTTTATTTTTCAATCGGTGATTGAATTGACATTACTGAAGCATTGGAGCCTTCAATCGGCAAATCCCACTTTGTGGATGTGACTAAGATTGGAATTGCTTAGAGCGGAGTTTACAGTATCCCCAGAATTGTATCATTTCCTGAAGATTAACGCTAGCTATAGAAGGACTGGTGGAGTTTCCTGCCGCATCTTTGTGATTTTTCTAAGGGCTGTATTTCTTCGGGAAGTAACTATGATACTTGATGGAACAGGCCAAACTATCGCATGAGAATCGGATGGCGAGGGTCCAGCAGTTTAATTGAAGGTGATTTCCTAATGGCTCAGCTTACATCACGGGATTCTTGGAAGCTTTAGAGGTACATTCAATACTTCCAAGATTCTTGGCAGATGTCCAGGATTCAGTATTTGAAGCTGCAGGATTGATTATTTACTTTCTGGAATAGAGTGATGGACTTGGGAACATGGAATTCTTTGGTGCGACATACCAATTTTGGAACAAGTGACGTAAGCTTGAGGCTAGCAAATGCTTTAAAAGTCTTCCAGGCTACTTTTACCAGTTATTATCGCAGTTCAGGGAAGTTTCAGACGAAGAAGCTTTTAGCCAACTTGTTTCCAATTGCACAGGTTATGCTGTGATGTGCTCGGATCGACTTCTCAGTCATTTGAAAATGGGGCCCAGGAACCCAACTTTTCCAGCCCCGAAAAATTATGCTTGTTTAATCAACATACCGCAGTTACTTGGATGTATTGTCAGAGGCAAGTGTTGTTCGAAGATCTTATGACCAAGCTTAGATTAGGTTTGACAAAGATGCGCTTGGATGGATAATGCCGACAGGTTACTGTTCTTCCTTCTGGTCAAGTGGACGCTTACCATGGATGCTGATGCTACTGCCAGAAATTCAATGGCGTGAGGAAAAAAAATCAGATTTTTCAATATTCATGCAATCAGGTTCAGCGAATGAAGATCTTACCGGAGGAGAATTGATAACCAAGTTTTCCTGAAAGATAGTTTGTATGCATTTATTTCACGATAATATTATTTTTGCTGGAGGACTCAATGATGACTTGATCAATGCCATTGGAAATGGTTCAGCACTTATGGGTGATCATTTTCTTGATCCTAATTTTTGATGGAGTTACGATTTACTTAGTGAGGAGGATTGAGTGGCGTTTATCTTCATGATAATGTGATGATACCATTACGATTTAAATGAATTGTTACGACAACTATCTAGAAGGATCTGAGATTTGTTTATTCTTTACTGATAGTATTATTGGGAAATAACACAGTTCGATCATTACAGTATCTGTTTCGACTAATCCAGGAGAGGAGAGCCAGTGGTGGTTTCGAATGCGGTGTGAAGATGCTGGGTATATATTGGATATGAAGCAATTGCAAGTATACGGTTACTGAACGATGAAGTTGGGAGGCCTGGTCCTTACAACTTACACATTGGAGCATGGAGAAACTGGGCCAATAGTTGTAGTTGCACCAACACAACGATTACATACACATCCCGTGCTGATCACGTGGAAACATCTTCGTGGATGAAGTGACTGTCTGTGTAGTAGATGTAAAGTGTAGGGTCTAAAGGAGACAAGTAGCTGTATGTTAAGGTTTGAATAGGGAACTCCGGAAAGTCCAATCATTTGTGTTGCTCTCAGGCTGTAGGCGCATGTTGAAAATGGTGCTTCATTGGGTTGATGTGGAACAAATCCCTGTGGAACAGCCCTATCAGTCTTCGGTAAGATTTGATGAGGCCCAATGTGGAGATGGCATTCCGATCCAATGGAAAAGCAAGTTGGAAGGTCCAGCTGGATTTACACTTGTTTGGATTCGTTTATGTCTTTATTCAGTGAATTCAGGTGAAAACGATTTGCAAAGTGGGATAGCTAAATTAAAATTGTGAGCTTAGTTTAGAACTTTGGAAATATTTCTGAAAAAAGATTCTATTACCTTTCATATCAATCAAAGGTCAGAGGACCAGATGATTCGCATTAATGAAAAATAACAAAATTGCTGTTGTAAAGCCGATTTATAATCGGGCTTTTTTTGTGGACAATTTCATTCCATGTTACAAAGGCTTGGAAAATTTGTAATACGACTATGCTAACTTGAACGAACATCAAAATTGCCAACAGTGGTATCAATTCCACCTAAAGAGTAGAAAACTGAAGGAATGGAAAGAATTGCGTCCCTTCGGAGGCTTCTATGTGGCGCGGCAAAAATGGAAAGAGCGCAGACATAGCTCCAGATATGTGTAGTCTTTTTTGAGGCCTGGCAAATATGATTGTAATTGCTGCTAAAACACCGTTTCGTGCTCTAGTAGTGAGTTTGAAAGTGTAACTGGCTGGCCATCATTCTTTTGCAGCCTATTGAGGTGAATAAATGTGGAGTATCATAAGATGTTAAGTTCGAGCTCTCATCTCTCGGCAATTGCAGTCACATACTTCCAAACCCAATGGTCAGGTCGAAGCATTATGCAATGTCTCGATGCTCACATACTCGCGGCATGTAGATTCGCCAGATGGACTGCTCAGGCGTTGGTTGCGGGCGCCGCGTATTGCGTCAATGCGTTTTTTTTTTTACGCCTTGGGGGGGAGTGAATAACAAAAAGGGGGGGGGAAGGAAAAAAAAAGGGGGGGAAGGGGGAAAAATAAATAATACTAAACTATGAGCTGTCCAAGTCTCTTAGACTGGACCTTTTTGTTTTGTTTTAGTCTCATAAATGTATTCTTCTTCAGAAGCTCGGAAAGTTCGATCTATTGTCTTTCGGCATTAGAGTGAATAATTGATAGAGTTTAGTGAATCATATTTTTGATATTAAGGGGTAAAAGTGAGATTATTGTCCTAATGAACCCAGTAGCACCTCGACACCATCTGGCTTCAATATTTATACTAGCGATTTTACTCTGTCATCTAGCACTGCATTGATCATGTATGGGTTTGGCGTTGGGATCTTTCGATTCAAGACTTTTGCTTATTTAGCTAAAAATCCCAAATTACTTTTTCTTAGGCTTTATTTTCCAGTTTATTTTTACTTCAATTATTTGATTGGTGCTCGTCTTGGTGATGCAGCCCCGCCTTCGGTAGCTTGGGTATGTTTCTCAGTCGCAAGCTTGTTCCAGGCGGCAATGTTCTAATTTTCTTCATAGTATGGCAGGTGAAATACGGCATATCAGGTAAGCTTGACTGCTTTTATCCAGCAGAGCTCTATTTTCATGACCACATTCACTTTGCGCTTTGGAAGGTTTATATGCACTACCTCTATTTGCATCCGAGAGATTCGGATTAGACTATATGGATGTTTTCTTACTTAAGATTATCTTGGCTTGCTTTGATTTCTCGGGATTTTGACTCGTCAATTACTTGCAGTGTGGGCCGAGCGCTTTTTTTTTTGGCCAAATAAAAAATATTAAAACACTTGAGTTATTGTGATCTTTTTTGGCATTCGCTTGTGATTTGCATTTTTAGGAAATCTGGATCTATTCTTAAGATATATTAGAAATGGATTTTCTTTGGGTGTTGCTCATTATCTAGTTGCTTTAAGTACCGGATATTTAACGAAATCTTGGATTTGCTTTAGCAGATATTAAGACCTTGGACTATTGAGACAGGGAAATTCAAGAATTTCGGTTAGGGGACTGGTTTTATTTTTACTTATTTTATGATGGATTGGGCGGTATGGCTATCATTAACTGCCCTTTGGGGAATTTAAAAAGGCATTTGATTTCAGGATTTGCGATTGCAAGTCTTTGGGAATCAAAACGTCGCCCCAGGCAAAAACTTGAATTGAGTAAATGATCTAGTTTTAAATGCCTTTCTCCCGATAATGGACTAAATTTCGCACTTCGCTGGATATTTTGGAAAAATCATCATCGAGGAAGTCCAATTTCCCAAATTTGGCCCGATCATCTTTAGTAAGCGAATCATCAAAATGCAATTGATTGATCGTTCACTATTAGCTACTCACAACAACCTTAAACTCTATTTTTCTCACTCTCGAGTTCGGTGTTCAAAAACCATTTGCAGCCAATTGTTAAGGCTGGATCAGGATGCTTCCAGTATATGTGTGCGGATGGATTCTCTAACAATTTCAAACAAATCAAAATAAACTGTATATTGGACCGATACTTTTTGAAAGTACTGTCGAGCGAATGGAACGATCATCATTTTTGCAGAAGAGTGCTGGCCATTAAGCTTTGATCGGAATTCCGTCCGTGAGTAAAGGACTTTACCCGGATAGCTTTTGGATTGAAAGAAAAAAATACCCTGAAAAAAGATTCCTGTCATATTCCCAGTGGCATTGGTTACAGTGCACATCGACGATCTGGAAGTCGAGTTCGAATCACTTTTGGCGGACAATCCAGTCGATATGCCTGCGTCTAAATCCGACAATTGACAAAGCTAGTCGAAGCTGCTGCTGAGCAAATTGGTAAGTGACATTCCAAGTATGGCTATCAAGAGAAGCTAGAATCCTGATGGTACATAAAGTCGACTAACCTCTTAGCCACGATGTGATTACTTTTCTAAATGAAGGCAAAGTCCAATCCATAAAACTATTCAAGTGATTATGGAAAAGCTCATGAAATCTTCCAAATTGCCACTTTTTTTTACTTTGGATTTTTAGGAAAGGCCCGGGGTTCAGACAGGTGTTTGATGCTACATTTAAGTTTTAATAGGGTTTGTCTTTTGCCCCGAATTTGTATCTATTTTTAATTGTGCTCGGGCAGTACTTCCATTCGGACTCGTGGGCAGTTTCTGTTTTACTTAGCGTGGATTACAGTATTGTTGAATAAAACCGCAGGAATAGTGGCTAAACAAAATGATTATTTTGGATATTTTTCTACCTTTGTTTCAAGAATATAACCAATAGCTGAAATGACTGAAGATTTTCTTCCCGTCATGGTACTTGATTATGTAGAGCTCTTGTTAGGCAACGCCAAAACAATTGCTTTTATTACTATCAATCCTAGCTTCGGATTACGGAAATAATAGCCTATTTCAGGACAGAGACGGGAGTTCGTGATGTGCCTTCCTACGTTTGAAAACAGGTTTAAAATTAGGTTGGTTTTGATTACCTATGCAACAGAAGGACCTATTCTAAGCTCATTCCAGTTATGGTGATGGGTGTGAGTATTGGACTGTGGGTTGATGAGCGGAGAAATATGGAAAGAGACTAATCCAGAGGAGCAATTTCCATTTATGAACAAAGTCCTCAGCGATAAATTTGGATCGGTTAAGTGGCCTCCATCAAAACTTACGGCGAAACGATTTACACCTTTGTCGAGCGGAAAATTATTCAGGGGTTTCTTCAGGTTTATATGCCCGAAGAGTGCTTTTTACTCCTACCTCAATTTGGCTTACAGTTTAGTGATCATTTGTGTGGGTAATGTAGGATTAGGAGAAATGGACAAGTGGGTGGAATTCTATGACAAATGTCTGGGCTTCAGCTATTGATACCTTCGATTGACAAAGATATTTCTTACGAATATTCAGCTTGTTGATGTCAAAGTGGTTTCTAATGGAATGGCTCGTGAAGTTCCATCAAGAGCCAGCTGAAGGCAAAGAAATTCAATCGAAGAATACTTTGGATTTCAAAAGGACTGGAGTGACATATGCATCGCAACAGATATATTAATTACACACTGTGGTGAATTGCGAAAAGAGGCGTTGAATTCTAGAAGTCCTAGTTTTATTATGAGATTTATTAGGACGTGTAGGTCAAAATTGATTGAGTTACTTCAGCCATTGAAGATTGAATCTTGAGTGGATCGTGTGGAAGAGGATATTTATTGCAAATATTCCCCAACCATATCAAGTCGCCAACACTATTTTTTTCGAGATTATTTCAGCGAAAGGGGGCTAAATCTTTGGAAAGGGGAATTTCAAAAGCACTTTTTGAAGCTGATCGACGAGAACAAGAACTAAGAGGAACTCTAAAATCAAGAAACGGCTTAATTGCCGGTTTTTTTTATGCTTCAAATCTTTTATTTATTTGAAAATTCTTTGCTATGAAATCCATTACTATCGTTTTGCTTCGAAAAACATTAAAGGAGGAGTTTTTTTTTTTGACTATCCTTGCTGATACTTTTTTTCTTAAAAAGCTGGTGGAATTGATTATGACCATGGAAGAACTGATTCAGTAATGATTGGGATTCACAGTTCAATTTTGAACGTTCCGTATTTGATCACCTTCTTGAATATTTTACTGCTTTGCTTCTTTGCCGGTTGGATTAGCTAGTCAGGGTTTGGAAAGTTGATGATTGGTTGGATTTGAGGAAAATTTTCTTCTCTCAACTATTCCAGGTTATCATTGATGAGACCATGCATGCAAAGCAAAGCAGGCCTACATTGTTCTGAGCACGAGTTTCCGTGGTCATGGTTTCCAGTGAGATGGGATGGTATTTGCTTTTTGTTGATATTGAATTCGAAAATTGGTGTTGTTGTGGTTTTGGTTCCTTCCGCTCCGATACTTGGAGGGAAACGTGATTAGTTTTAAAGAACTAATGCGGTACCATTATAAGCGGGAGACATCAGGCGCTATTATTGCGGAAATTAAAGGGTTGAATGGTTTTCCATTGAATAAATCCGAAGGCAAATCTGATGTTGATGTCAAAGGGAAGATTTGAAAACTTAAAATGATTTAGCTATTTGATTTGGTTATTTAGGTTTTGCTATTTCTTTAAATTTAAGGCCTATACGGTTCATGAATAGTAATACCGTTATCTTCTCAACAAAAATTTTGTTATGTAGTGGAATTATTGTTCTATTTTATCCTGCGTTAGATTTTTGGAATTAAAGGTGGATCAAAATTAAAGAAGAATTAGGGATTTGGATTTATTCTTCATTCAAAATAACGAATCATGTGTAACTATGATTAAGAAAATTCAAATTGAAGGATTTCAAGCCTTTTGCGCACAAAAGCTATGATTACATGATAAGCATTGATCCTGGCGTATGAGTGCTTAGTGCCTATTATGCAGTTTTTCGCTCCGCTTTATTAGTGATTGTGATTATAGCGTGGAGCAATTTGGGGTAGAGTATTGTCTCAGAAGGTTAACCAGTCAAATTTGTTGCTTGGTTTTTGATGCAGAGAATATATTCAGGTGAACCGTGCCAGACACAAGGTGTGGCACTAATTATTGCGTCTGTGTAGTATCGGTGTTTTGATTTTCAGGTGCTACAGGGTGTTCTTTTCATTTAAAAATATCGATGAATGAAATTTGGAAAATTAAACTGCAGCAACTGTCCTTTAAGGCATTTTTTTGCGATCGCGTGATCATGTTGGTTTTGTTTTGGTACTAGGATTTCTCTGTTAATGAAGTTTTCTGCTCACTGCTGCTATTTCATTTTCAGTGATTTCTATCTTATCCATATATCCGTCTTTGTGGCTTTATGGTCATTGGCAATAGACTTCTTACTTATCTTGAGAGTATCTCGTACTTTTTGCACTTATATTTATGTAGTTTTGCCAGATGCTAAAATAAAATGGAGAGTACCGTATGGGAGGGAGCATTTTTACAGCCTTTTATATTTGTAATTGCAATTCTTGGAGCGTATTATTTTTCATTGCGGAAGGCTGCTTCAACATATATGGCCGCCGCCGGATCGATTTTTTTTTTGCTTTGGATTTCTTTCCTGTTTATTTTTTCTTCTTTGGAGGTAATTTTACAAAGGTTAATGTGCAACTTATTTTGGGGGATGAGATTATTCCTATGAGAATTTTTCGCGCGTTAAGAAAAGAGATTTTGATAGACAGAATGGAAACAATTGAAAAAACGCCAAAAAAGAGGAGTAAGGTGCCTCGTAGTTAAAGGAGGCTAGTTTGGCTTGTCGCTTTTCCCTTGTTATAACAATTGATCGAAGCAGAATTGGTCATTGAGATACCTTTACATAGAAATCCTACTTTAGGCAATGCTGATGAAAACGCATTATTGCAGATAAGATTTACTATTAAATTAAGATTTGTAGCCCTTAATAAGTCTAAAAAAAACTAACCAGATTATTTAAATGATTGATGAGTATGGGGACAAGTAACATTCAAGCCTAAGTAAAGCTTGATTCTAGATTCAGATAAGGCTTTTTACCGTTAGTGAATCCTATTTATAAAAGAACCTTTGATGGATTTTCTTAAGGAAATCTGCATCAAACTTCACGTCTTCCGATCAAGTTCATCAAGCCATTAGGTTCTCAATTTCACATCAGTCGTATTCTGAGTATATACGCTCCGGCAAGTCCCAAAGGAAATTAGCTTTTTGAGATCGCCATCATTTCTCATAATCGATTGAAGTCTTTTTTTGAGGTTTAAAGCTTTTGATGCCCCAATTCTCTTTATTCAACCAAGTTGTCTTCCATGGTATCCCCAAACCCCCAATTACCCAAATCATCAACTTTATTTTACATAATCACAGGTCAGGCATCACAGGGTCAGGATAATATGCAAATCGAGCATGTCTCCATATCAGTTCTCCCATTTCAAATTTCCCCGCTAGCAGAATTTGATTAGTCGAGTGGGAGTCGAGCTTCTTGGTACAAGTTTACCAATCTCAGTTGTTTTTTAATTGGCCCCAAGCCTCTTAAAAGGACCCAGCAATTATTGATGGGGAAGAAATTTAATTCGTTCTTATTTCGGTCATTCGGTCTTGAAGATTTCTCACTTTCGGCTGTGTACGATCTGTATACTCTTCGCGGAATTACTTCCAGACGATTCCATCCGATTTCCCATATTTCCCCACTTGGATGTCTTGCAGATAAGCATCCCAATTCGGCTAGCATGGTAATGACCAGCGAGCCGGTTCTACTTTCACATTGCTTGCGAATAATGTTGAAGACCTCTCCCTGGTTTTGATGATGTCAAAGCTAATGCTTCAGTACTTTTGGAGCAGTGTAAATAAACATCAGCCAACAGCTTGATCAATGGACAATATTGGAAAGGATGCCTTTCATTCAAAACATTCCGCTGGAAACCCGTCGGCTCCTTGGCTTCGGATATTTTCGATTTAAGCTGATAGGAAAGTGATTTATTCATACCTTTTTCCTGAAGGCAAGTTTTCATTCACCATCGTTAAAGAAAAGGGTTTGGCGAGACCAAGGCTTTGGATCGGAAAGTGACTGATGGATTTCGAATCGGAAATTGAGCAAGTGCTTGAATAAACTTCCGTTTCGCCGTCTTTTAATAACGATTTGTAATTATCCTTCGGTATTTCCATCATCTCTTGGAGGATATGAGCGCAGATTGTCCCAATCAGTATACCCGCGTAATGAGTTTCAAATAGGTACTTGGAACAGATCTAACCCAACGTTGCACAGATTCCAGTTACTGGGTATACCAAATTTCCTTTGGGATTTTGGACTTCGTTATGCGCGAGGCTGGGTCAGAATCACTTGGTCCCAAACTTCTTCAAATTTGATTTCTGTGCATTTTCTTTCGCTAAATGAGGGCGTATGTCCAAGCTGTGAGATCGAATCCACCCGATGATTCGGCATTTTGATCTGTTCCAAATTCTGGCCTTCCCACGTTCTACAGTCACCAAAATGAGTAAAATCCGATTTTTCCAGTAGTTTAAATTTAAGTCAAAGGTGTAGTTCATACAGAGTTCGGCATTCCGGTCTACCAGTCTTCGAAACTCATGAAGGAAAGGATGTCCACTGCAATTGGAACGCTATTTCTCATCTTATCGTAGCGGTTTTTAGCCATTTGCAAGCGATAGCAAAGTTCACAGGCCATTAGATTTTCTGCAGTTTCCAGGAAATTGAGGTCTTGGGATATTCTTGATTGCGGAGCCGCAGTATTGACTTGATCGGGTCATTTGTTTTTTTAAAATTTGGCTTGTTGCTTCCGGCCCGTTCGTTGATGGCATGGATAAAAAAATAGACTTTAATAGGTTTGCATAGGGAATTGGGTTTCAATGTTTGATATCACTTAATTTTTCAAGAATTATCTCTTCAGTTCGTTAATTAAAATCGACCAGAGTTATCAATTCGAATAACTGATCTCCACATGAGAAACTCCATAGGGCTTTTGTTCCTTATGCGGGGCCATCTTTCTTGCAAGGTGAATTTAGTTGCCAATCGGAGTTTTTATATAGAAATTCAGGAAATTGAGAAGATCCTCTTTGTAAGCGGGCTTCATCCTGCTGTCGAAGCTCAGGATATTCAGGTTTGAAGAGACTAGATAGGCAGGGGTTGTTCAGTTTACTTGATTTCTATACCCCCTCTTTGGTGGTCAATCGAGTGCGTGAAGTTAGAATGGTACCTTTGATTCTGGATAGATCAGCTTTCAAACTGTGTGGCCGTCATTTCGTTGTTATTGTATTTTTTTTCCAAAGTCAAGATTCCGGCTCCTTTTCAATCGATTTTGCAACTCGGGGTAGGGGTCATTTTTCCAATCCACTTTGCGGGGAAACCACTTTTTTTTCTTCAGGGGATAGGAAAATCCAAAGACCTAACAAAATCGATTTGAATTTGGCCTGTGAAAAATTAGGTTGCTGAAGATTCAATCTGAGTTTCCAATCTTTCCATTAGATGGTCCAAGAATCCTTGAGGGGGTAGGTTTGGATGATTGCCCCGATTTGAATTTGGGAACCATTTCTTTTTAAAGACGTTTCCCAAAAGTCACCTTCAGACACCCAATAGACTCAATCCCTTTCGATTTTCCGGGGGTTTGTTTACTAAGCGAAATTTTTAAATCACGATCCACTCCGTTTACCAAGTTCTAGATTTGGCATATTTTTCCCAAAGAAAAAAGAAAAGGTTCTTATTTCCAACCGGGACACCTGGAAGGGATCATCTGTCGTTAGTTCTTTCACGGGGGGGGCTACCAAATTAGGTGATTTTTTTTTTCTACAATTTTTTTTCTTTTCCCCCCCATTTTTTCCCTTTTTTAAAAAAAAAAAAAAAATAATTGTTTTACATCTCTCTTTTT
>Ga0163217_1053848_pt1 | contig 13830 bp, 12 predicted proteins | sample SynspAceP_FD_185933 | JGI IMG/M metagenome (GOLD analysis project Ga0163217, IMG submission 185933) | Saline lake microbial communities from Ace Lake in Antarctica - Synechococcus sp. Ace-P (PacBio error correction) | ecosystem: Environmental > Aquatic > Non-marine Saline and Alkaline > Saline ... | reverse complement strand
CTCTTTCAACCGCCAGAATTCTTTGATGATAGTGTATCTTGGTGCAAAACCCAGGATGGCTCAATGGTTAAAAAATGTTTTTGGCACAATTCATTCTATTGCGCGGGTTTGGTTTCTTCCTCTTCCTCGACGTTTTTGGCAAACTTCTTTTCACAGACGCTGACGATATTCCCGGCGCAAACGTGAGTTTCAATAGCCGTTTTGGGCAATTGCGTTTATTGGTTTCGCGTTTGGGTGATGATCGAATTCCAAGCCGCTTAGCTGGTTACTTTAGAAGAAGAATGATTCACAGTGTTTCGGCGCTTTCAGCTATGCGCAGCATTTGCCGATCATTTATGACCAAGTATTTGGTGTATCGTCCTGATGGATTCAAGTTTGGGAAGCGGCGGGCTTTTGACAAAGGTTACGGACAAAGCCTTAGAAGCCTTGTCTTGAAGCAACAGCATGCAAGCCATTTTATGGCGAGATTTGTGGCTGATGTTGAGGCGAACAAGGTACGTCCTTTGTATCATCGTGGTATTTGATTGAAGCCTTTGAAAACGCGCGCAGTCGTCGACTCGTCCGGTTGGCGTCCTGAACGTATTTTTATTTTTGGCGATTTCTTCTTTGCCACCTAATACGCTTTGATCCTTACGAGTACTCGCGCATCAGGTTGGATTGATGTGCATCTTCCTAACAGAACCCCTGTCGCTTTTATCTGGGGGCGACGTCGTTGACAAGCTTTACTTGGACGAGAAATAAAGCGGCCCAAACTCAAGCCTGGATTTGAGCACCGACACGTTTACACCTTGATTGCAATCCGCTACTGGCCAGCTGGGGACGATTGGGACGAGATTATATATCGCAAGCTTCAAGAGATGGCAGACAGGAGTTAGAAGTCTTTGAAAATTATCAAACACCCAACAATCGAGTGGTTTTGCTGCAGGGGTTCAAGCAAGATGTGCTGACCTAGAAACCCCACGGATCTCCAAGAAGAAAGAGATCAAACCATGCCAGGCGCCGAATTAATCGACATTGCTTATCGCGGAGGGTGATCAAAGTATTCGTATGTGCATCTTTGCCACAGCCCATTGCGTGAAGGGAAGTATTGCACGATCCAATGCTTGCAAATGTTCGAGGCAAACCCCAGTCTGACACCCAAAAGGACATTCATCGTGATGTTGCCCGAACGTTCAAGCCTACAGCCCTTTTGTGGAAGCCGTTCTTTGGTATGGTGTAAAAGCAGCAGGGACTGAAAAAAACAAGTGGCGGAAGTAGACAGCACAAAAGCAGAAACGTATCCCGTTTTGCTTTAATCGACCATCTGGTGGCATGGAAAATCCCAATCGCGATGGCCTATTTGTATTTTGCTTAGTCTGGCCGAAAGTCGTTTTACCTTATCGGAATTAAATCAGTTGTGTGGAAGTGCCCGCGGTGCTGGCGCGATTTGAGTTACGTCAGATGAATAAGGAAACGTAATTCCAATGGTCGACGGAAGTTGGCGTGCGCTGGGGATTGGATGGACACACCGCAGAGCAAACGATTTGCCCATGCCAGGAATCCATACTTGGCTAAACGGGCGGCGCCGCATGTTGTTAGGTTAGCATGGGTCACGATCACATTGGCAAAGGCACCTTGAGTTATGGCGACGTAGGAGAAGGGATGGAAGCGGGTGCGGGTAAGTTGGCTTTGAGTTTTTGGGTTGCCATCATGATGCTCCAAGCTCGACTAATGCATCTTTATCGCCGAAAGAGTTGGATTTCGAACTTGTACTATTTGTACCGAGCAGTTTTTCTGGGCGATGAAGGACGAATGGGTCTGCTTGTTGAGTAGCAATTGGAGCCTTGGACACTGCAATGGCAACAAGCGCATTTTAAACCGCGCCATTGGATCAGAAAGTGTGACGACAGCTGTTATCGCCTTTGTTGCAGGAATCAGGCCGGTTCAACGTTTCTTAGCGGGCCGAGTGATTTTTGCACCTTGATGCAAGCGCTCTGTGCCGTTTAAAGGATTGTGTCTTGGGGCTCAACGAAGGGGATTTATCGCGCAGTGTGGCGCCCATGGGCTTTTTGAATTCTTCATGTTGGGCAATACCGTAGTTGGTGACCGAAGTCGACGAGAAGAACGATAATATTTGTTCCTTGAAGCGCTTATGTCCGCGCGCGATTTGTTTCACATTTCAGTTATGTCGGACGCAGTATTCAAGATAACAGTGACAAGAATCCTTCTATTTGTAGTGGAGCGAAGTTATGGAATACCATCGGCCAAAAGTTGTGTGTTTGAAGGCGATCATTGCGTTGGCGCCAGACGATGGCTCAGGTCGGCTTGTTGAATTTACTGATTGTCGGCATCCATTACAGCCGTTTATCCTGCCTATTATTGGTTCTCGATAAAAAAAATGAGGTGACGAATCACTTTTGATTACGTCTATACAGTTATGATGAGCAATGGCTGCCGGCTTTACTGAGCGCAAACGCTTGAAGAAGAAACCGCGAGTTTCAAACGCGCTCGACGGATTAGAGCAATCTCGCTTTGACATGGGCGCCTTGACGAGCTGTCACTTTTATTGCTCATCCGGCGCGATACTTTACTCAGGCGGGCCGTTTAAAAGGCCCTATTTGAATTTAAAAGAGAATGATGAGCAAGAAGATGAACGTTGGATTAGATGGTTTGGCAGGTATCACTGCGGGAATCATTGCTGCAAGCCATGTTTAAAGGCGACGAAGTGCCGTTTGTTGAGCGCTTATCACTCATGGTGCTTGCCTTATGGTGCGCTGGGGCGTTTGTCTTTACGCAAAGCCAAGGTCATGCGACAACTTGCTGACCCCGGTGTTGCAAGCTACGCATTGAAGAGTGTTGAGCCATTTTGAGGTGAACTTGTCACTGGGCAGTTCTTGTTTTACAAGCCTTGGTTGGATTTACCGACGGCAACCACACGTTTGCTTATCGCCATTTGGCGATTTATTCGGGCATCAAAAAATGCAGTCTTGATTTGAAACTGGCTTTGTGCCACCAAGGGCACGCCAAAAACAACATTCATCTGATTAACCTTACGAAAATGGGCCAGTTGCTGCAGCACAGTTTCAATCTTGATACGCGCCAAGAAGCATGGAGCATTTAACGAATATTGTATGCCTTGCTGCAATGGGTTTATGCCAGCCGATTGCTTTGCCCGCAAAAGTGCCGATGCATGGTGCAAAGTTTATTGTTCCAGCAAAGCGAAGAAGACGCTGGACCATAGACATGGGAGCAAGCGTTGAGATTAATTCAAGAGAACAGCAGTAGTGTTTATCGTAGTGAAGTCGATGACGCTTATTGGCCAGCGCTACTATGTGATTTGACGATCAAAAAGGACACCTTCGTTCGTTTGTTGAGGCAGATTGGTGGCCTGCACCGCCACTTGGAGGTGATGAATGGTTTGCATTCCACGTCGAGTTTTCGGCTGTTCAGAGCACTTAACGCCCGCTGACGTTTTCCTGTGTTTTGGCAAACGTTTTGATCGAAGCAGTGCGGTACGGGGAAACTATACGATCGCCACCTGTATTTGCGTTATTAGTACCCAAACGGGGCAAGACGGTGATTTTGGAACAAACCGTTAACGGTTGATCAGATTTTGGTGACCTTTTACGAAGCGGCCACGGGCAGAGCTAAAAATCACGAATCGTTGAGCGGATTCGTGGGGCGCGAAAGGCCTTAATTGCAAGGTGAGAGCAATGACAGTTTTTTTTGGGCCGATTTGGTTGGCGAAAAAAATGTCCGATGCCAGGCGATCCCGGCGCTATGAAAGCTGCTTTATGCAGAAAAACAGCAAATGATGAAGCCGCCGGTTGTTACCATCCAATGGTTTTGTCAGCGTATGTTGAGCCCAAAACGCCTTTTGAAAGTCGTATTATGCAGTTTTCAACAAACAGTTGAAACCGATGAGGCAGGCGCCGTTGTCGTGGCAGTGAAAGGACGTTTGGCGAAGCGTGTTTATTCCGATGGATGACCCCAAAGCCGCCTTGATTCAGCCGATTTGGGGCGAATCCTGATGCCTTGTTAAAAAGATTTGTATTTACTAAATTAACAGCCTGACGCCCAAAATGGTTGCACCTGATTACGATTGGGGAAATGCTTGAGGTCAGGCGCAAGCAACCAATGAAAAGCGGTGAAGCCATGTGGTTTGTCCAAATCACACGACATTCATTGAAAGCCTTGAGCGCAGTGGGTATCAAACGTACTTTCTGGCGCAAAAGACCCATCGAAGACATTCAGCCATGACGCAATGGGCTCATTTCAAGAAACCGTTTGAATTGGATAATGAGCCTAGAAAAATTTGACACAATGAACACCAGTCGATTAGCCAAAAGTGGTGATTTTAAAAACTTGCCCCATGAATTTTTTTGATTTGGTGCAATCGCTTTGCGCGACAGCTTCCCTGATGCTGGCCGATTAAAAGCCGTTCTGCTTACTCAGCTTTGGCAGAGACGCAAGAACGCATTTTGAAGCGTTGGAGCGTGCACGCAGTCGTTGACCTTTACGGATTGTTAACTCGCTTGATGTGGCGTTGACGGCAGGACGAAGCGGTAAAATGGCAGAGCGGATTCGTCATTCTGTATCCGATTGCTTTGATGATAATAAGGACCACAGACGCGGTGCTTGCAATATCGGATTTTTTCGACCATTTATGAATTCCGCCAAGTTGACAAAAACGCGTTGGGTTGATCATGATTGGTGACCAAGCAGGCTATTTATGCGTTTCGTGGTGCGATATTATACTTATTTGTCCGCCAAAATAACAGTCGATAAGGTCCTATTTTTGGCCACCAATTACCGTTCTTCCGCGGGCGATGATTCAATCGGGATTAATGGCTTGGTTTTACGACCAAAAAGAACATGTTCGAGTGAGCGGTATTCCCTTTGTGGGAAGTGCGAAAGTATCGTGGTGTGGCGGGCCGATTTATTCGACAAGGTCACTTCAAGCGGCATTGCATTCTTGTATCGTTTCATTCTGATGAGCCAGTTTCTTCTAAGGATTTACCGCAATGCGATGCGGGAATCTTTGTGCCGCGCATTTGCTGGAATTGTTGCTCGAAGGCCAGTTGGAATCAGCTTTGATTGGCCGAACATGGCGTGCGACCAAAGATGTTGCCTTATTGTGACCAATTTTTAGTCAGCCAATGCACTTAAAGACGCACTTCGGCCAACGTGGTATTTGCCAGTGTGTATTTGAGTGATAAAGGCTTCCGTATTTTAACGGTCGAAAGCTCGTTGAGTTATTAAGACTGACGGCCATTTTATTCCAATGGACAAGAAAATAAGCTGGTTCTGCTGTGGCAAACCAGTTTGGTTGGAATGGTCGTTGAAGAGCTTGATACGTTACCACGACGACTGTGGTCTACAAAAAATGGGTACAGGCTTTTCGTTCATTATTTGGAATGTGGGACCAGCAAGGCTTGCGCCCATTGTTGCGAGAGTTTATGCAGGATGTGGCAGTTGGCAACGCACATGCTGAGTCATATCGATGCGAGCGCGCTTTAAACGGATTTTCTGCATTTAACGGAAAAAAACTTTTCCAGCAAAAATCCTTAGAACTGGATTCAAAGAAGGCGTGTTTGCCGCTATCTCAGTTAGCCATTCAAAAACCCCAACGGCAACCAGATGGAGGCAAAGATCCGTCTTGAACGGACGCTGAGCTGGTTCGGAATTGTGACGATTCATAAAGTAAGGGCTTGGGAATACCCAATAGTGTATTTGCCGTTTTGCGTTTCCGCCTTATCGAGATCAAGGGCACTTCCGCGCTTTTTCCGACGATTCAACTAGCAATTGTGATTGCATCCGATTTCCAGATTGAAGCGCAAACGCAGAGCGCGCACAAAGAAGAACTGTTACGCAGCAGAATTCGCTTGGGCGTAGTGCATTAACTCGCCTCAAGAGGCCTGTTTTATCGGCTCGATGGAAGTGGGGAAAAAGCCAATAAATCTCGTTTGGTGCTTTGTCGGATGTACACTTAGTGGCTTTGGCGCTTGATTCGCAAGAAGGCGAGTTTGCTTGAGGCGGGCGCTTTTGTATCGAGTTTAGAGCGACTTGCGGACGTTTATCGCACCAGACAAATGAGCGTGCAGGATTTACCGGGACGAGTGCCAACGTTGCCCGCGTTTCAAAATGGTCAGGTTTGAAATTGCTTTGCACCCACAGGCTCGTCAACTTCCTGGCGCGTTAGAGCGTGACTGGTGGCTGTTTTGGCAGTATTCTTCTTCTTGTGTGGAAGACAAAGAGCGTCACGACGGAAAGTTTGGCCTGGATTGGATGAAACCATGCGCTTGAGTCGCATCCTTAGCGGACGACCATTGAAGAGCCAGAGTTGCTGGTTAGAGCGAGCAGAATCGATTTACCTTCCGAAAGGCGCCAAGTCTTGGCACCTTTTTGCATGATACTTTGGAAGGTAAAGCCTTGCAAATGTAGCCGCCAATCCGAGCTTTCGTGGACTGTAAAAAAAACCAGTCATTCATAAAGCTCATGGCCGAATTTTATGACGTCAGGGATTTGATGAAATGGCAAACCGTATTGAGTGAATGGCTGCCGATATTGTCAATACTGAGCTGGTGGAAGGTATGAGTCTTGGTAATTAGCCAATCGGCTGTCGCAAAGAAATGGAATTTTTATACCGGTGGATGGCATTGAATGCTTGCAACTTGATCGTATTCGCCGGTGAGCCGATGCCGGTCTCTCGTGATGTTCACCATTGATCCAAGATAGGCCGTTAAAAGGTATGTTAAAAGGCTTTATCGATTTGCTGTCTTGAATGCAGTCGTTATTACGGCTGGATTATAAGGTCTAATTATTTAGGGATGATTTTGGCGGGTTTACGAGCCAGATAAGCTGTGCATGCGATGCAGAGCACAGGTTACGATTTACATATCAAGTTTTGTACACCTTTGGGCATTGACATCGTTTGTTGAAGCAGCGATTGCCCAAATTTAGACTACGAAAAACACGTTGGCGGTGTGGTGTATTGTGGTTCTTGCGTGCATGAAAACCTGAGCAGAAAACAGGGTGTTGAAAACGGCGTTTAATCGCTTTGAGGGGCATTTGACGCGCTGGACAATCTGGTTTAGCGGAGACGCGTGACAGAGGAGGCGGTTGCAATATGGACTTTTCTAATCAAAGATGGGCATTTTTGATCAATTAACAACCGTCAGAAAGATCGTTTTGTCCAGATGACAATCGTCAGTTTTCAAAGTGAACTTTGTCGACATGCGGTAAAAGGTGTATTCAGAGCCATTTGATTGTCAGTGGATGAGCAACTGGCTCAGCATGCTGCTTGAAAGTTATAGTGTTTGGATGGGCAGTGGGCTTTATGCAGTGCGTTATCTTGGCGCGGTCATATCTGTTATTGATTAGCGACGCTTTGGCAAATGCGCCAGAAGGCATGAGTGTTGATGAATTACGTAATGCTTTTGGCAGGCGGCGGCGTAAAACAGCGTTTCAGGCTTGGATGTGACGCGTTGACGCGAGTTGTTTAGTTGCCACGGCGCCCAATTTTGGCGGAGCGTCCATGGTGTTAGTGGCACGCGTTTGTATTTGTTTCGTTATATCAATATGAAAAACAAACAGGTATTGAATTATTTCAAAAACAATTCGATGTTCCTCCGTTTCGATGTGACGCGGGTTTACTTGCTCAAGCTTTTTCCAGAGACATCTGAAACCGTTAACTGGCAAAAGGTTCGGTCTGCGAAACGCTGCAGTTTGCCTTTTTCGTGATCAGTGGCGGCCCTAGAACGGTAAAACCACACGGTAACTAAGTTATTGGCTTTTGCTAGTGGCGCAGGTCTTTTTCACCAAGGTAAAGCCTTTGCGTATTGAGTTGGCTGCTCCCACAGGGGAGGGGGGGGGGGGGGGGGGGGGGGGGGGGGGGGGGGGGGGGGGGGGGGGGGGGCTGGGGGGGGGGGAAAGCGGCGGGCACGCGTTACGGAATCCATTTCCAGCGGCTAAAGCGGAATTTAACTCTTAGCGATTGAATCAGCAGGCGATTTCAGAGCAAGCCAGTTACCCTGCATCGTTTGTTGCGGCAGTGATTTTGGCCCGTAGTCGCTTTAAACGATAATAAAGACAAACCTTTGCACCTAGATGTTCTATTGGTTGATTGAGGTTTCCATGGTCGATTTGCCGATGATGGCAAAACTTATTGATGCCATGCCGCCCATGCACGCTTAATTTGTGGGCGATTTAAGATCAGTTAGGTCGGTAGAAGCGGGCAGTGTGCTTGGGGATTTATCTTTGGTATTGAAAATGTGTATTTCCAAACGGAATGGGCGGCGCGTTTGGACGTTTGTTAACAGGAAGATATAACGGCCATTTTGGGGATACGGCCTTAGCGCCTCCGATCAGTCGGCGTTAACGTTGCTGCGCACCAGTTATCGGATTTCATGCAACAGTGGTATTGGGCATTTGGCAAAGCGATGAATGCCGGGTGATGCCAAAAGGTGTTTGCTTGTCTGCAATTCGGGTCACGATGATGTTCATTCGGTGCCTGTGCCCGAGGGAAGGCAAACGAAAGCGAATTGACCACCTTTGGCAAAAGGGCTACGATGGACTATTTGGGAAAGCGGTGCGCCAGAGCGTGAATCGCAGGAATTGTATGCGACTTTTTCACGTTACCAAAATTCTGACGGCGGTGCGTTCCAGGGTGAGTTTGGTGTTGGAAGATCAATGCGCATTTTGGAACTGTATTTTTATCAAACGAGCGAGTCGAAAGATCCGCATGATTGGATCCAGGAAAAGCGGTGATTTTGCTCACCAGAAACGACGCGGCATTGGGTGTTTAATGGTGATATTGGCTTGTGCATTGCCTGACGACTCTCAACGACTTCGGGTTTGGTTTATGCAGCCTGATGGCAGCTTTACTTGGTTTGTTGCCGAGTCGACTCAGTGAGTTTGAAGTGGTAGTTTGCGATGACGGTGCATTAAGTCGCAAGGCTCTGAGTTTGACGAGTTGCTTTATTGTTTGCCAATAACAAGCTGTCACCAGTATTGACAAGAGTTGCTGTTTATACGGCATCACAAGGGCTAAAAAGAAGACGTTACTTTGATGGGGGTGCGACGTTTTTGATTCGGCAATGCGACGCACCGCGACGGCATTCAGCGCCACTCGGGATTATTTGAGGCGCTTGGCCTAATTAATGAGTCTTGCTTCAATTTGGGTGCTTTGTATTGGGGTATTTGACTCACTAATATTTGAATCTTTTAAAGGGCTTATAACGCATCGAATTTAAAAGAAATCGTTTTATTACAATTCTTGCTAGGGATTTTTGATTGAGAGGGTAGCCGCATTTGAGCTCTAGTAAGCCCGATACAATGTAAGTAGGAAGAGTAGTAAAATCGGCCAAAAGAACATTGGGTCTTAACTGGTGTTACCACCCGGGCACCCTTAAGACTCAAATGTCTAGGCTAAGACAACTATGTTTGGTGCCTACGTCCTGCGATAGAAGCAAGTCGTCAAGAAAAATACGGAGTTCTTACTTCGTTCCTTGCTGATTATCATGCATTGAATTAGTGTCAGGCTCCTGAGGCGCGTTAAAGCAGTCGTCGATTAGAGGATAAGAATAGCAGCACCAATGGCTAGCATGCGGGATGGGATATTGAATTATAAGCAACGTTTTACCGCCACTGATGATTCCTTTGAAATTGCTTGAGTTTTAAATTGGTTTGCTGGACGTGTGTTACGTCAAAAAAGGCTTGATGAACCGTTGCACACGCCTACCAAAGGGTGCGATGGATGCTAAACCGTGAGAGGAGCAAGATCCTGGACTTCGGATATCACCATGGGGTTGTTTTGCTTACCCTGTTTTAATGGGCCGGCTATATTTGGGCGTTTCAATGGCCCAATAAAGTACCTGTTGCCGTCGAGATTCAAATCAACACATTGAAATGGCCACGTGATATTGGCGGGGTCGTTTTTAAACATTTGTTTACGGTGAGCATTTTGTCTTACCTGAAGCTGTGGTTGGCGAAGAAGCTCGATACTCAAAGGCCTAGATGGTCGCAAAATTGAGCAGAGCTACAAACAAAACACGATTCCCCTTTGTTTGATACTGAGAAAAAAGCTACAAAAAAGGTATTAATAAAATCAAAAACGGAATCTTGTTAGAAGCCGGGCGAAGCGAAAGACCCGAAATGATTTCTACGGTATTTTGAAATTTACCAAGCCTTTGCACACCTGAGCAGGAGGCCCGCAAATGCGTCAGAAATTGCAGAAGGTATTGCATGGGGTGAAGCGAAGAAGGAACTTTTTGCTTCTGCGTTAATGGCAACTTACGTGAACCCCAGTGAAAAGTATTCTTGAAACTATGGCAAACCCTGCTCATGTAGAAGAAATTTTACAAGCAGGTGCTGAAAGGCGAGAGGCTCAGTGCACCGGTATAATGATTTCAAACCTACGCCCAGATGCCGTTGGTTTGGTCCAATTTAAAAAATTACAAAAGGAGAGTTTTGTGAGAACAACAGTATTTGCTATGTTTTATGGCCTTGTGTTTTTGGCAATCGGTGTAGCGTGGTTTACATGCACAGAATGTTTCAGCCGCGAAAAAATTTTGGCCGGTAGTAAAAGCTTCGGTAAAGAGTTTTTTCCATCTCCAAGTCTAAAAACAACGCTGCAAACACAACGTGGTACGGCTAGCTCTGCAGCAGCAGCAGGACTAAAAAGAGGCGGCTTCTTAGGCGGCTTTAGGTTGGAGGCTTGTTAGGTGGTTTGTTAGTAGGCGGCTTTTGCAACTTTGTTTTGGTAGCGGCGCATTCTCTGGTATTTCTTTGGTGACATTATTTGTGTTCGCCTTGATTGGATTCTTAATTTACAAATTTTATTGCCACCGAAACGTTCGTGCCCGCTGCAGAATATGGCATGTTTCGTAACATGTCTGGATGGCTAATGAGAGTGGTCAAGCGTCACCAAAAAATGAACCGGCATTTCAGGTTTTGCGTGGTCAATCAGACAATTAAGCTGCCAGAAGGATTTATGAGCAAAACTTTTTTGCTTGAAGCAAAGAACCATTACATTCACTTTTGCAAAAAGCGTTGGCCTGTGTTTTAGTTGCAATGACTAAATCTGATTTCGGTGAAGGATTGTGATACTTTATATTATTGGGGCCTCGTAGCCCTGAAAACTTTATAGGAGCTCGTTAGTCGACTCTGCACAGCGCCGTTTGCCGTATTCTTATACTCTCAGTATTGTATACAAGGCCCTCTTAAGGCCTTCTGACATATTAATTCTACACCGGAAGCGGCAAAGGATTTAAAAACATTAGTCCCAGCCTCTCGAATTGATTATTACTTGGAAATTAAATCCAAACAAAACCTTGGTGCGAATTAGACACATAATATTCCTTTTCAAGGGTTTCAGGGGAGGGGGAAAAGTTCCGCGTTCTTTTCTGTTTTCTCGTTCCCAATCATAATTATTGTCTTTGTGAAAATTTGTGTTCGCAGCTTGGTGCTCTTCTCTCTTCGTGAGTCGAAGCAAATAGTTATTCTTGCATGACCGTTATCTTATTATATTCATAATTTCATCTGTCTTTCCAATATTTTCGGCAGGTCTTGAAGATATAAAGAAATTTATATATTTTGGAAGTAGATTTGATGACTTATTTTCAGGTTATCATACTCGCAATGTAGAAAATGTGCCTATAGTACATATCAACTTCTGGGATAATAAAGATGTTTAGCATTGAGTTTTTACGTCAGACGCTATGCAAACTTGGACAAATATTGGGTGATACACAAGGACAACTAATTGTTACTTAACGTGCTCGGTTAGGGACTCGTCATGTGTTGCGATTAAAGCAGACAAAAACATGTGATGAGTTTCTACATTACCTAAGATTGAATTAAATTGTGAAATCATGGATTTTAATGAGCCATGGTCTGAAGCATAGTTAGGTCTGCCTATTAAAGAAACAGTGTATTAAATAGAGACTCTTATCTGAATACTGATACAAGTTTGACGATATTGTATTGCTTAAAGTATATTCTAATCCTTTTAATTGTTAATTGACTCGATATCTTTATAATAATGAAAGGTTGATAAACGGTGCAATGCCAAAATATGAGAATTGAAGAAGTGTCTGCATATATAGTCGTGAAATTCAGACTCCATTGTACCAGGTGGAATGCGCCTTCTTTGTTGTATTGGAATTGAATACAGTTAAATTTTGTGGTTTGTGTTTTAATCGTTCAGATCATCAGGTGGTTGATATACTCGTGTACGTTTTATTTTGCTACTGTATATTTTGTCTACTTTATTAGTGACGATATCAAATACGAATTATTATTATTTTTTACTATTTCTCGGTTGATATAAATATGGTCTTTGGACATATGATCTCGGATGACAAGTACAAGGAAGTGGGTCATGTAGTATAACATATGACCTGAAGTGAGATTGAGCAAAGTCTAGGTCAGTATATCCCCCGGCTCAGATAGAATAAGAACGTCACGGCTGGTGAGTTGTAAATAATTACCATAAGGTGTTTATCAAAAAGAAAGAAGAGTTGGTTATCTTGCTTGAGCTTAATCGTATGTTTGAGCGAAATTGAGGCTCTTGGTATTCGAGGCAATGAATTAATTTACTCTTGAAGTCCAGACTTTAAATTAGGGTAAAAAAAAAACCATGCAGAGCATGCGTTTTTTTTTATGTCTGAAAAATAGGATTAATTTATCTTTCCCAATACGCTTCTTCTAAACGTTTCTTCTCGTTTCTGGTAACCCTCTGGAAAGCCTAGAAGCGTTGTGAGCAAGTATTCATTAGCTAACACGGTTGCGAGGTATTTACAGATCTGCAGCCGACAAGAGTAGGCTTAGAAAGAAGCTGATGTGTTTGCTTGAGTTTGGATGGTCTCTTTTGTGAAAATGGTTTTGCTTGAAATATTCATGCAATTAACGCGTATAACGCCCATTCACCCGCGCCATTGGGGTTGCGTGTTTTTTCTTGTGTCCGCCCATGTAAAGAATCAATATGCGAGGAAGACTTTATCGGCTGTTTACAGGCTTCTCGTAAACATCGGACGGCTGAATTACCCAACGGATTAAAAATCTGCCAACACCGGACTTAATCGGGTTAGTGGTTTCAGTTAACTCGTCGTCAGTATGACCGCAGAGATTACATGCATCAGGGCCTGCTGTGAGTAAAACGATATCAACATTTTACTTCTAGCAATTGCCTCAGCGGCTAGAAGTGGATGCAGGCAAAAGCCCGGTGAGCGCCTTCTGCTTCCAGTTCGTTTCATTGGCGAGCACATTCACATATTTTTAATGAGCTCAAGCAGTTCCTCTCCCGATGTTTCTTCTACTTAGATGTTAGTGCCCCTAATGTTAGGTAACCGTTAGGTCACATAGGTGCTGATGGCGTACTGTAACGCTTTTACCCTGGCTTGTTTGATGGGCTTGCCTTGATGCCCTCAAATGGCGTTAAGCACAAGTGACTAACGCCGCCGCACCAGCGATGATCTCTCTCTCTCGGATTGTGATTGATATCTAGTTTCATCCATGTCACCTGGCGCAACAATAGCGGAAGGTTCGTTCGCCATCAGGCGTAATCAAGCGTGATACCGCGGCCAATATCAACCAGCCACGCCTTGCAGGTGGGTGGTTCATATCGCTTACTGCTGCGTGTGACAGATATAATGCATAAGCTGGGGAATCCCAGCGTTGATCTGGCTTGACATGACACCAGCAAAACAGATTTATCATCGGCAGTACGGAGTAGTTATGGATCGTATTACCCAATCGTTCCGCCAGCAAAATGATCTGATCATGCTATTTTGAGCGTTAATTTCGCTGTTCAAATAGCGGGAGGCGGATTTCAGGGCCCACAGGTTTGGA
>Ga0163217_1016911_pt1 | contig 13830 bp, 11 predicted proteins | sample SynspAceP_FD_185933 | JGI IMG/M metagenome (GOLD analysis project Ga0163217, IMG submission 185933) | Saline lake microbial communities from Ace Lake in Antarctica - Synechococcus sp. Ace-P (PacBio error correction) | ecosystem: Environmental > Aquatic > Non-marine Saline and Alkaline > Saline ... | reverse complement strand
TAGCTCTTCTTTGCATGCACGCCCACCTGCGCTTTGCGCCTCCTCCGGGTTCGCCTGGGCCCTGATGGGCTCATCTGGGGCCCGATATCTCTCGGCGGGTGGCTCCACCCGGCCAGTCGACTTTGAGGGCGCCCCTCGCCCACCCGCTCCTCAAACCAGGACGACCTCGGCGCCTGCTGGAGAGTGGGACCTGTGGACCGAATCGCTCTCGGCGGCCTCGGCCGCCCTGAGCCTGCCGAGCCGTCGCCAGAGCAGCAAGGGCAGGAGGAAGTCCGAGATGGCGTGCTGGAGGTTGGCGGCCTGCCGGCTGCAGGCCGGGCCGAACCGATCCCAAAGATGTGGAGTGGTGGCCCTGGGAGGGTGGAGGGGCTGTTGCTGGATTCCCCGCCGCCCCCGCCCTCTGGCTGGGAAGCGACCTGCCGCTCGCGAAAACCATCCCGACCTGGCCGATGAATTTGCGCGTGGAGCCATCTCCAACGCTGGATGCCTCAGGCCTGATCGCCCGGTGGAGCGCTGGCTGCCCCCAGGTGGAAGAGGGGCCAGGACCCACTGGTTGCCCTGCCTCTACCGCCGAAGACGACCGCCGTCGCCTCGAAGATCTGGCACCCAGCTGCCCAGGTGCGGTGGCTGGCCTCTGCCGTGGCTCGAAACCTGCCTGGATCGGGTTCAGCCTGGGCCCGGCCGCCAACGGGCAGCGCACCCCTGGCCTGCTGGCGACCGGCCTCCGGCGCTGCGGGTTGTGAACGTCCTCTACAAGGCCTGTGGTGGTAGCCCAGCTGCGCATGCGGCTTTCAGGGCCCGAAAGCGACGCGCCTCGATCCCCTGCGACGGCACAAGATGTGGGTACTCCGATCCCTCGGCAGCAGGCCTGGGTCCGGGCAAGGGCGAGCGCGCCTGGTGGCGAAGAACGAGATCGAGCGACTCGGGGCACGCCCACCCACCCACTGGCGCGAAAGCTGGTGGCGGGGCGGGTCGCCCCGGCCCGGGCCGCCTGGAGCTCGACACACCGCCAGAGGGCGCTGAGCTCTGGAAGCTTGCGCTTCAGCCTTGCAGGCCGAGGCCGATCCGAGCCTGAAATTGCCGGCGGCGGCAGGGTCTGGGGCGGCCTGGTTGAAGCCAGCTGCAACTCGGGCGAGATCAAACGTTCAAGTAGCCCCGGCGAACTGCCCTGCTCTGAAGCCTGGGCCGGGCCCTGCAGTGTTCGAGCCGATTTCCCGGGCGGGGCCTCGATGCGGCCACCCCCTTGCAGATGGAGCATGCCCCGGCCGAAGCCTTCAGTGCTGGTCTGCGAAACGGCCGCCGCCCGCCTGCGCGATGTGGGCGTTGCGTGGTGCTCCCCCAGCCTCAGCGCGTGCCTTGGCAGCCGGCTGGGCCTGTCGATCGAAGCGGAGCTGCCGGCGAAAATCACGGGGCATTCAGCCTCGGCGAAACCCTGGAGTGGCGCTGGGAAACCTGATTGTCGGCGCGTCACCTTACCCTCAAGACCTGGGCGCATGGCGAGCAAAGCGCAGCCCACTTTTGGGTGCAGCACAGGGGGCCTGGATCGAGCTGCGTCGGCGATCTCCCGCAACGCCGAAAAGTTCTGCGCCCTTCGATCCACCGCTCAGCCTCGACGACGCCCTGCGCCTGACCGGGCAACGGAAGGCGAAACCCTGCAGCGCCCGTAGCCGGTGCACCGCTTCACGCCGGGCCACGGCTGCAGGGGGTGCCTGGAGGGCAGTACACAACAGAAGGCTTCCGATCCCCTGCCGGCGACCGGAAGGCTTTTTCTTGCGGCCAGCTGCGCCCGTTATCTAGGAAGGGGGGGGGGGCCGGGGGGCCCTGGGCTGGCTGGCCTTCTGCACCCCGCTTCGACCATGGGCGCCTGCCTGGCCGATGAACATGGGCCTGGGCAAGACGATCCAGCCTGCTGGCCTTCCTGCAGCAACCGTCAAGCCGAGCAGGAACTGAAAGCGACGGTGTGCTGGTGGCCCCCACCTTCCGTGCTCACCAACTGGAAGCGTGAGGCCACGGTTCACACAGAGCTGGAACCGTGCTGGAAGCACTACGGCCCGAGGCGCGCCCGCCACGCCGGCGGGCCCTGGCCAAGGCGCTCAAGGGCGTCGATCTGATGCTCACCTAGCTACGGCCTGCTGCAAACGCGACAGCGAGCTGCTGGCCTCGATGGACTGGCAGCGGAACGCGTGATCGACCGAAGCCCAGGCGATTCAAAGAAAACCCTTCCGCCAAGGCAAATTCCCCTGGCAGCCCGTCAGCTGGGGCCAGGTCAGGCAAAAACCAGCCGCTTCCGCATCGCCCTCACCGGCACCCCCGCGTGGAGAACCGGCCGTGGAGTGAGGCTGTGGGCCCTGATGGATTTCCTCAAACCCACGCGTGCTGGGCGACCGAAGAATTCTTCCGCCGCGTTTACCGCCCTGCCGACTCGAGCGCACGGCGACACGCCTCCCGCGCGAACATCAAGGCCGGGTGGGCCCCTTTCGTTCTTGCGCGGCTGAAAACCGACAAAATCGATTCATGCTCCGACCTCGCGCCGAGGAAGCTGGAACTCAGCGAATGGGTTGGGCGCCTCTAGCAGCGAGCAGAGCAAGCTCTACCGCAAACACGTGGACGAAACGCTGCAACGCATCTCGCCCCGGGGGCGCCCTGGCCAGAAGCATGGCCAGAGTGCTTTCGCGGCCTGCCTCACAGCTCAAGTCAGATCTGTAACCACCCCGCCCTGGCCCTTCCAAGGATAGGCGGGCATCGGGCGAATGGTTCAGCGCCCGCTCCGCCAAGCTGCAGCAGGCTGGAAGAAATCGTTTGATGAGGTGATCGAGGCGGGCCGATCGGGCCCTTGCTGTTTCCACCCAGTTCGCCGAATGGGGGGCACTGCTCAAGGCACACCTCGAGAAGCGGCTTCCGCCAGGAAGTGCCCTTCCTCTACGGCAGGCACCAGCAAGGTGGAGCGCCAGGCGATGGTCGATCGCTTCCAGGACGATCCCCGCGGCCCCCAGTTGTTTCTGCTGTCGCTGAAGCCGGTGGGGTGGGCCCTCACACCTACCGCGCCAGCTCACACTCGTCTTTCCACATCGATCGCTGGTGGAATCCCGGCCGTGGAGAACCAGGCCACGGACCGGGCACTTACACCGCACGGCCAGACCAACCGTGGTGCTGGTGCACAAGTTTCATCACCAGCGGCTCGGTGGAAGAGAAGATCCCGACCGGATGATTTCGCGAGAAAGCCGCCTTGCGAAGGACATCATCGCAGCGGCGAGGAGTGCGGGTGGTCTCGATCCCGGCCAACTCCGGGGGATTGGTTCGCCCTCAACGACTGACGAGAAGGTTGATCAGGAGGCCGGAAACCGGAGAAAGTAGCGCTGGCCTTTGGACTGCCCCCAGACCTCAGTAACCCAGAAGATCTGCTGGCGGTGCGCTGGCGGGAAGACTGGCCTGAGGTATGGTGGAAACGGCGATTGGGACCGGGCTGCCGTTGTAACCAACGGGCAACCAGAGATACACGTCCGCTGGCTGCGAACATGGAATTCCCAGTGATAGAGCCCCACATAGGCGCTGGGGGTTCCTCCTTGACCGGGAGCATGGTGAGCACGCATTGCCGTAGTTTGTCCGCTGATTGTTTAGCCCAGGAGCCCCTTCTGCGGATGTCTTTCAAGCCACCGCCGCGCACCATGTTTAAAAAAAAAAAAAAAACGGGGGGCCGCCGCCATGAATCGCGTCGTGGATCGCGGATGTCGCCCTTTACCGACCCCGCCTGCGCCCAGTGGTGGCAGAACTGCATCGGCCCCTGGGCATTGGCCACGGAAACCATGGGTATTGCGCGGCCCATGCCGATATTTCCACCAGGTTCACGGGCGCGCCAGCACCTCCCATTCGATGCCGTCGCCGCCCCGGCCTTTCTTTGTAATATTCAATTCAGCGTTTCGCGCGGCTCAGGCGCAATGATCCGCCAGGCGGCAACGTTGTCGGGTTTTCTGTCGCTGCGATTGCATGGCCAGGAAGGAACGCCCGCCGCTGAGAGGTGCGGTCGTAGATGTCTGCCAAGCCAAACCGGAATGGAGCGCCGCACCTGCTGGGATCCGCTCCCGGCTGATGGGAGAGAACGCGGTAGATCACCTGCTTGCTGGTGGTGGCCGAGGCCAGGAAGCTCAGCGTGCCGGGCGCTCCGGCGAGCGCAACGCCTGCTCCACGACACACCAGCCAACGCCGCCAGCGCAAACGGATCAGATGCGGTCACCAGGCGGGTAATTGGCGGCCCCGTGGGAAGTTCAGCGGCAGGGCCTGATCGGTGGGCAGCTGCAGCACGCCCGCTCCTGCCCGCCTTCAACAATCGCCGCCTGGGTTGACGCCCTTGGTGGGGGCGCCAAAACCAGGCCAACCCCGAGCAGAAGGCTCCACAGCCAGGCCTGGCGGCGGCAAATCGAGCAGATGGCTTGTGGCATCGGTCGACGATCGGAGTCAGCAGGCGCCGACGGCGGGAATGCGCAGGATTAAAGAGCCGGAAGGGAGGCGCGCCTCACGCCCTGTCAGGCAGGATGCTCCTCAGCTCCGCAGGCCAGCGTTGATCCTCCTTCTCAACAACGGCATCCCCGTTTTCCGCAGAAGAAGCCAGCGCCACCTGGCATCCCATCGCCGGGTGGGATTCACCGCGCCAATGGGGTTGAGGCGGCGGGGATCACCGCTGGGCTGAAGGCCTCCGGCAAACGCCCGCATCTCCTCCCTGCTGCTGGCGCCAGGGGGGGGCCGTCTGCGCCGCAAAGCTTCACCACAACCGGCGTGCGGGCCGCCTGGTTCGAACCTCTGCGCGAGCGCCTGGCTGAAGGCGCCCGGCTGTGCCCGGGACCGTGCTTCACCAACTCCGGTCAGGCCAACTGCCTTTTGCAACCGGCTGAGCGGGGCTGATCGACAGCCTGTCGCGGCCACCGCCCCCGCAGTGGCCGGCCAAACTCAACGTGAAAGTCCCGAGCAGGTGCTGATCTGCTCCACCGGGACGTGCACGGCGTGCCGATCCCGATCGACACCCTTGCTGGGGCGGGGCTTCGATCCACTGGTGGCGGCCCTGGCCGGACGGGGGGCGCCGCGCCGTCCAGCGCCATCCTCACACCGATCTGGCCCTCAAGCAGATCGCCCTGGAGGCCGGTCTCGTGCGCCGCGGGTGCGGATCGGCGGCCTGGCCAAGCGGCTCGAGAATGATCCACCCGGACATGAGCCACCCTGTGGCCTATGCCAGTTGCGATGCCGGGGTTCCGGCCCGCCTATCTGGCAGGCCATGGATGGGCCGGGCGGTGGCGCGCTCTTTCAAACGCGATCACGGTGGACGGGCGACACCAGCACCAAACGACTGTTTTACCTGGCCTTTGCAGGCCGGAGCCCGCCCCGTGAACCCCGACTCTATCCCGCCCTGGAGGCCGGCCTGACGGCCGTGTCGCAAACACCTGGGCCAGTGGCCGTCCCGCCCGATATAGTGAGGTATCGCCACCTGCCTCGATCCGACGGTATTCTGGGATGGGGGCCAGCAGCGACGCGGACGCCCGCGCCATCGCCAGAACGGTCTGTGGCCTCCTCCCTGGTGGAAAACGGGCCGTGCATGGCCGCGGAATCCAAACTTTGGGCCCGATCGATGGCCGCCGCGGCCGCGCTGGGTGGCGTTCCAAGCGGATGCCGTGGCCTCTGGCTCGGAGAGCACCAGGCTGATTGGCCGCGGGTTCACCGCGGCCTTCGATCTCCCCGCCGCGTCCACCTTACCTGAAGGCAGCCGTTTGCCGCCGGCGCCCTTATCTCCAACGCCGGATCGCGCAACGGCGACACACGTCGACGATCGCCTGGCCGTGGGCGGCTGGCCGGGCCAAGGGCTCGCCTCGCGGGCCTGCGACCTCTCCGGACCCAGTACGTTGCGCATCAACGCCGACTAACACACCTGACCACCACAACGAGGCGAAGCTTGGCTCGGGGCTTCAGGGATGGAAACCAGAGCAGCTTCCCTCCATGTTCCCAGGCCCGGCCCGGCGGTCGTCCCGCCGCCACAGGCCAGCGCAGGCTGAGACCCCACGGCGGCCTCGAAATCGCCCTGGCTGATGGACCCTGCTGGGCCGGCCTCTGCTTCGGCCTGGGATACGGCATCACCGGGCGTTCTTGCTTGCGCTGCGTGCGGCGAGCAACAGCCACTGGGCCAGCCGTTTGAAAGTTGAAGCCCACGCCCGGGAACGAGCCTGGAGAGCCTGTCGGAATGCGCTTCGGGCGATCAGGAACAAGCGAGATCCGTGGCGATCTCGAGAAGCTGGAACAGGACGAGACGCGGCAAGGCGGGGGAGGACCAAAGAGGGCCAAGAGGTCAAAGAAACGCCAAGCCGAAGCGGAGGCGGATGCCCGCCAGCACGGACCGTGGCGCCGAAGAACCGCCGCTGCAACGGCTTCTCCCCATTGAGCCCAGCACGGCGGCACCTCAGCCGCCGCCAAGCGGATTTCCCCAGCCGATCTGCCAGACCTTCCACCCCCCCCAGAACCTGCGAATCTGCCACAGTTTGCAAGACTCTAGGCCTGGAGATGAGCGCGCCCCAATCCTTGATCCAGGCGGCCCTGAACCGGTTGCAAAGGCCCGCATCGGCAGTGGCCTGGGCTGACTCGGTGGCCGGGCCTGCGGTGGCTGGCCCAGGACAGCGCCCGCGAGCGGCTGCGCAGCGAATGGAGGCTGTTCTGGCAGGGAAGTCGAGATGGAAGCCGAACGGCTGGAAACTGACTAAGTTGATCGACCACCGCCAGCTCTGCCGCCCAACCGCCATGCACAGCGGGCAGCCATGGGAGCCAGAGCGCAGCAGCCAGGAACGGATCGGATGATCCTCATCTCTGCGGCCCGTACTCTTTTCTCTGATGCTGTGCCCCCTCATCCACCCGCGCCTTGAGGACCGCGCCTGATGGGCAGCCTGGGCCCCCCGCTGGCAGGGAGGGGTTTGCGCTCCCTGCGGATCTGCGACGCCGGTGCTGCAGTTCGCCTTTGGCCTCTGGCTCGATGGCAAGACTGGAGCTATCGCGGCGGCGCGTCAATGAGCAGCGGCGAAACGCGGCGCCAGCAAAGGCGAGGCCCGCTGGCTCACCGCAAGGAAACGATCCTCGTCCAACTCGGCTCGCCTTCATCAAAGCTCCGGGCAAATTGCTCTCGGCCCGGCCCGATACGTGCGCCATCGGCCTATGTGCCGAGCTCGCCAGCTTTGCTAGGACAAGGTGCCGGCCTTCCCCTTCAGCCTCTCTGAAACCTTGCTGGAGGCAGGAGCTGGGGGAACGTTTGCCGCCGCATCGGTTTGATCTTGAGGAGCAAACCGCTCGGCTCCTTCCAGGCCTCGCCCAGGTGCCACCGAGCCAGCCTGCGCAGGCGGCCGCCAGGTGGTTTCAAGGTCTTCAGCGGCCCGCCTGGAGCGGCCTGTTCCGCTCGATACCTGGAGGTGACTGCTAAGCAGGTGGCGGCGCGTGATTCAGCGCCATCCCCGCTGGGGGCCAGGGCCGCTGAGTGAGGTGGCCGGACTCTGCCAAAATGCCGGCGCGTGGCCTGTGCAGCACACATTGCTTTCCGCCTGGAGCAAGAACATTTGCCGCCCGCTTCCGCCAGCAGTTCCTCGAAGACCCCGGCATCGCATTCCGGGGTGATCTGGAGCTTGGTAGCAGCCGCCGCCGGTTGCCTCTGTCTGGTATTATTGGCGATCAAGATCACGTTACGCCGCGCACCCTGCCACTACCCGGAGTGCGCGGCTCTCGCATCATACACGGCGGCCCTGTGGCTCATGCTATCGTCAAGGGCTGACGCGGCAGTTACTCTCCAGCAACTGGTCCTGTCGCTTCGCCTCTTCCACGCCATTTGATCTCCCATCCCGGAACCTGGCGGTGGACGTCCGTCCTCCGATAGCGGATAGCGCACGCTGATCTTTACTCAACAGCGATGCTCCCCTCTCGATATATATCTGTCGTTCAGACTAATACCTCTACCTCCCGACTTGCCGTCCGATGATGTGTCTACGGTGCGAGAGCGGGGCCCCCCTCTTTCTTCCTCCTTTACATACACTAACAAGAGACCTGTCTCTCAGCTGACCTGGACTCGACAGTGCTCACGCTCCCGCTGATCGCCGCCGGTCTCTTCGCCTGGTAAAGGCGCGGGTGCAACGACATCCTGTGCTGGCTGCGCTGATATGCCTCGACGTACTCGACGCTCTCTCCTCACCCTGGAGCGCGTCTCTGTCTCCGACTGCGAGTATTTCTAGCGTGACTACCACATATAAGCTCTCCGCTCTCTTTTCAGCCGACCCCCTAGAAAGGTGTCTCAGCTCGGCTCCCACGTGCCACCGTCGCTCGCCTCTCCGCACATATATCATGATCTTTCGTGATGCGGCCTCTCAGGGAGCGGCGCGTGCGCGTGAGCGCGAGCGTGGTGAGCGATATATAGTATTTCGATTGCCCGTCCACCCTACTATCTGCCCCTTGGTCATGATCCCGCCAGCGAGCAATGGGCCCCAGACGACCTCCTACCTCCATAACGAACCTGGGCCGCCAGGCCGGCGAACACCTCGGGCGCAGCCGCGCCGCTGCGGCATCCCCCGCTTCGCGCGTCGATCGACAGCCTGCCGCGCGCAATTCAAGGTGGCGAACCTTCAGGTACAACCCGCCGGCGAAACCGAACGCTCTTCCGCCCGCCTGGCCATCGCCCAGCAGCGTCAGCGGTCAGTCCTTCCTGTCGGCGGCCTGGCATCGCATGCAGCCCTCCTGGCTCCAGCGGCCGCCCAGCCCTCACGGCCGTGCGCTTAGTTCTTGGCGTGCCGTGCGGCCTCACCTGGCTGAAGCTCCAGGGCAAAACTGCAAACGCGATGGCCGCATCGATAAATTGCCAGGAGTGGGCGGCTGAGCACCCAGCCCAAGGCCCACAAAGTCAAGTTCTTGCCTAATCAGACGATTGCGGCCAATAGGTTTACCTGGCTTCCAGAGGGCTGTGGATCTGCTGTAATCACCCTTCTGCGCCTGCGTTGGCCTTGCAGCCGATTGCACAAGGGCTCTCGAATAATGACAATCTACCTCAGCTCTGCAGAGCATGAAAAAGCCGCCAGAGGGCGGCGGAAAATCTCAGAAGGCGAACAAAAAACCACTGACAAGTTACCCTGCAATCAGGGTTCACGTCCGTCTGAGCGACTTAGGGCTTCCTGAAAAGTCCAAAACCCCCTGCCCTGCAGTTGGTTTGAGCCAATCAAAGGCTCTAAACTGGTTTTGACCGAGCAATTCCTTGCTCGCTACATCGTGTAACGGCCACGAATGTATCGGAAACATCAAATGGCCAGCTCTCTATCGAGGAGTTCCACCTTTTCCTTTGGTGGCACACTTGATCCAGAAACCGCTGCCGGTTGTTCTTGCTCCAGTGATTTACCGTGGGAAGAGCCTGAATCGTCCTACGCACCCACAGTTCAGCGCCCACGAATCGGAGCTCCTGCAAAATCAGTCTTGCGCTTGGGCATTTTGGCGCTCTTTACATCAAGCAGCGGCTTGGGTCTGAGGTGATGAGGAGACTGTGCTGCAGCATCTAGGGGAAAATCCATACATGCTCAGTACTTTCTTGCTTTTTCTGGCACTTCGAGCAAAGGCCCCTTTTGATCCATCGATGATGGTTCATCTTTCGAAGCGGCTATCAGATGAAACCTGCGCAAAAGATCAATGAAGCGATCGTGCAGCGCGGCAAAGGAAATGCTGGTTGAAGCTGTAGCTTGCCAGAGTTGATGACAGCGACAAACCGGATGGATCAAGATGGAGACGTTGGTGCGCAGGCTCTCCCTGGACTCGATGATTTCAAGCCAGCTAACTGGCCAGAAGGCATGAACTGGAACGATCAGCCTCGACGCGCTCCTGCGCCCCGCAGATATTACTTATCCACTGATTTGAAGCTGCTCAACGAGGCGAGATGGCACTGAAAAAAGATTTCTGATTTGATCGTGCCAATCAGTCCCACTGGTTTTGGACGCCATCGCCCCACCACTACAACCGCGAAAAAAGGCTGTTTCAGCTTCCTCACGATCCGCAACAGAAAAAAGCCAAGGCTGCGCAAGTTGAGGCCGCAGTGAGGAAGCCCTCAACTATCTGCAGGCGCAATCTTGCAGGGGCATCACGTCGTTTGATCGGCAGCTGGGGCAATGACCTTGTCTGCCCTCAAACACAACTGCGTGGCAGAAAAAGCGTCTGGCTCTCTGGCACGGCAGCAAGCCATCCTTCTTGAAAAAGCAATTCAGAAGCATTCTCATCGCTTGTTGCGCCACCGGGTCGTTCAGAAAACAAGTACGGCAATTGTTCGAGGAAGAATGCCAAGGCCAGGCGTTGAGTGTTTGGTCGCCAAAAATCAGCATCACTGTTGAAAATGATTCCCATTTGCTTCATCGCATCAGTTGGGGATGCCATACAACGAAGGGTGGAGATCTCATTCTCAGGCAGAAACTCACAAATGAGGATATACTGGTCTACCCAGAGCGGATCTGCGCTGGATTCGTATCTACATCAATCGCGAGAATAGCACTTGCTGCTATGCAGCGCGGAATCCGGCTCTCAGGCAAGGCCTTTGGGGTCGCAAAGAACCCAAGATAATAGAGTAGCTGCCCGCAAGCCGGCAAACTCAGTGCTGATTCTGCGCCGAACGCAATGAGCTAGTAGGATAATACACATATATACGGAGCTGGAAAAAGCGTAAGTTATTCATATCGATGGGCCAAACTCAGCATGTTTGCGTATCAAATTTTCTCTGTGATCCGCTCCGGGTACCGAGACACGATCTCGATGGCGCTTTCATCGTGTGTGCCTCTGCTCCACGCCGCAAGCGGTGCTGCTACTTGCTTGCGCCTCTATATATATATACACATATATATACATGGCCGCTCTCTGGTTATTGGGTCTGCTACAGGCCTCCAGGACGAGACTCAGAGGGCTGCCACTCGCTCAGCGGTCAATTCACACGATTTTGCTGCTTGCGGGTATAGCAGGCATCGAGTCGCTGGGCTGTTTTCGGCGCTAAGTACCTGCCATTTGTGCGTAGTCGACACTATTTTGCTTTCAGGTAAGCCCGATGTAGGCCGCTGCCACCAACTTGGGTCGTGCGCTGAGAGGACTATCGATATTTTACACATGGTCATGATTTTTGACGGCCCCGACCATTTGCCTATTCTTTTTGAAGTCCAATCTTTGCTCGTCAGCTTTCCACCCATTGACATGGTCATACAACCAAAAGACATTTGCTCAACGCAGGGCTCTAATTGCGGACACATGATTTAGCTTCCTTTGCTGCCTCATTGAGCCGGGTGAATTCGCGAGAACCCTTTTCATATCGGATCAGGCTTTCTTCTCCCAAACCAAGCAGTCTTCAAAGCACTGCCCTGGAATTAGGCCCTGATCCACCTATACAGAAGTGCGGTGCGTGCGAGTGTGCGATCTGGACTCAAAGGAGCCGTTGGGACGCGCATTCTGCCGGCTATCATGCTCTATAGATAGTGGACTCGTCTGTAAACTGGCATACCTTGTGCGTATATATTCACATAGATACTCACAACAATCGATACAGATGTGTGTTCTCTTGTGGCCATAGTTAGTTGGCACCATTCTTACTTGACCCATCCTCTCTCCGCATCTAAGTCTACTTGCTGCTGCAGGCCGATCTAGTCTTCTCGAATCCCCAGCCCCTTCGGCAGCTGCCACTGATTCTCTTGTTTCTCTTCCGCGGTATCGTGCGTTGCTTGGAAAAACTGGGACAAAGTTGCATCGATGGATACCTCCGCCCTGGAGCTTGAAGCCTGTGAGTGCGGAGATACGCCTCAAACATCTTCAAAACAGCTCCTCGATGACCCCTGCCCTTGCCGGAGGACGCTCACCTAAAAAAAAGCCACAGTTAGTTGCATCCGGAAATATTGTTCTCACGCTACAGCAGTCCCGACTCCTCGAAGGAGCGTCTGTTCACTGTACTTTGCGAATCAAGCTCTTCAACCGCAAAGCGAAGCTTCCGCCTACGCTTGAGATTAAGAGCCTGCATGTGAGGATACGAGCCGATCGTGTGCGTGCAAGGATCAATCCTTCTGCGCCGAGCCCATTGCTCCTCGCTCTTGCACATAAGCCCTTTATCGGAGAAGTGGTTTCAGAATGATCCCACGGGATCGATATCAGAAAAGTCGCTGGATCGAACGGCTTATTCTTTTGGCTTTGGGGTCCTTTGCGTTCGTCCCAGAAGGCCTCTCTGAACCCACTGCAGAAATAGAATGTCATCTGTCTAAATCTAGCTCAGACCAGGGCATAGGTGCATTGGGCTTGTTGAATTTTTCGAGGTGCCACAATCTGATTTGAAGCCATTGTTCGCGTCAATCGATCGCTTAAGGCACGAAGGACCCAGCGGAGCTTGTTGTTGCCAAATTGAGAGCAGAGTGTGTGCGTGCTCGCGAACCATCTATCATGAAAAATAGTGAGAGATAGCGATGTCACGTATCCCTAGGACAGTTAGCTTCTGGCAACATGACGACATGGGGCTTCTCCATGTTCAACAGAAGGCAACTCAAACTGCTCAAATCGCAGAACCTTCAAACTGGTCGCAACAGTTATCCGTATCCAAGCGACTCGTTACGTCGCGCACAGCCTCTATTTCTCTCTGCGTGCGATGAAAGCGGAGTACGACGATTACTCCCAGCTCAATATCCCAGCGAACCCTTGAGCTGATCTTCTCCGTCCTATAAGCGGGCCAGTTTGCATCGTATGCTCGTCTGCCGCTGACAGGGACATCGAAGCCTTGTCTCCTCTGCGTAGCTTGGTTGGAGAAGTCACGCGAGGAGGGCGGGCAGCCGATCGCCGCTGTCCGTCTCTGTTTGGCGTAGTCAGCGGTCTTCCACAGGACCCCACCCATCGCCAGATACAGACAAGGGTGCTTGTTCGTTCAATCCGCAAGTGGCTTGAAGAACGCAACCGGTAGTGTTTACATCATGAATCTAATGACTGTGGATGGACTTACCATGCCGAAATTTCGGAATTCGACCCAACGGATCAGTTTCGCGGGGAAATCCTGGGGGCTTTCTTGGAGGAGCGGACTTCTATGGATCATAAGGCCCTTGATGAACTTCGCTAAGAAGTTAAAAAAGTCACTGGACGTCTTTCTTGAGGTCTGCGAGGAGCAAGGAATTACAGCGCGGGAAACACTTTTCAGGCAAATTCAATCATTCGGATTTCCGCTTGAACTCCATGGAAGAGGTTAGCGATGACTGCGGGAGGTGCAGGGAAAGAGTCTACCAACGCTCGCACAGAAGCGATTCCAGAAAAACATAGTGTTCATCGCTCCCATTAGATGAACGGTAACAAGCCCCTTCGACGTGGGCAGGGCCTCCACCGATTTCATTTCTTGCGCTCATAGTCACTCCTGCCAGCCCTCAGCGGGCGGCGTTCGAAGGATGTGTCGACCATTGATGGGGCACGACAAGGCAGTTCTTGCAGCACTGTAGGTCGGAGGCTTACAGTGGTAAATGGTTGAATGTCCGCCAGGACCAGAGCGGCTCGTTCGATGCTTTGCGGGTCTCCGTGATTTCTGAGAGGACGGGCGAGCGTTCTTAGGCCAGGATCGAGCGGCCTCATCGCCGCAATCCTACCAATTGGTGACGTCAAGCCGTCGGGGGCCGGCGTGTCGGGAGTGCGGATCAACTACGCCCTGGATACAGGGCTCTACTTCCTGAAGAGGGGAACCGCCTTGATCATCCTTTTGGCTGGCGGAGACAAGAGCTCACCAAGCCAAGGACATGATGGGCCCTTCTGTTGCAGACAACCTTTGCCGACCTTTGATGGAAAGTACTAACGACCAGTGGC
>Ga0163217_1098546_pt1 | contig 13832 bp, 7 predicted proteins | sample SynspAceP_FD_185933 | JGI IMG/M metagenome (GOLD analysis project Ga0163217, IMG submission 185933) | Saline lake microbial communities from Ace Lake in Antarctica - Synechococcus sp. Ace-P (PacBio error correction) | ecosystem: Environmental > Aquatic > Non-marine Saline and Alkaline > Saline ... | reverse complement strand
AAAAAAAAAAATTTTTTATCTATTTTTGGGCCCCACCCCCCCATTTTTTTTTTTTCCTTTATTAAACCGGGGATTTGGGTAAAAAAACCCCTTTTAACCCCCATTTCTTAACCCCCTTTTCCCTTTGTTTATTTGGGTTAGGGCCCGGGGGGGGAAGGTTTTTTTAAAGGGGGGGTTTTAATTTTTTTTTTTTCCCCCAAAAAAACATTTTTTTTTCAAAAAACCCAGGGGGGGGGGGGGGGGCGGGCCATTAGTTATTTTTTTCTTTTGGGGGATTTTTTTTTTTTTCTTTTACAAAGGGGGGCCCAGGGACTCCAAAAAAAACGGTAATTTTTGTTAAAAACCCCACCCCATAAATAAATTTGGGGGGGGCTGGCGTTTTTGAAGGGCCCAAAAAGGAAAATTGGATTTTTTTTTTTTTCCGTTTTTTCCCCCCGTTTTTTTTAACCCCCCAAATTGGTAAAGGCTTTTTTCCTTGGGAAAAGAAAATAACGGGCCAAAATTTTCCCCCCCAACCGATTTTTTTTTTTTTTTTTTTCAAATTTTTTTTGGGGGGAAGCCCCATTCCCACTTTTTTTTTTGAAAGATTTTTCCCCCCCACCAGGGTTTTTTTTTTTAAAATTTTTTTTTTTTTTTTTTTCAGGGGAAAAAACCCCCCCAATTTTTTCCTTTATTTTTCCCCGGTCTTCCTTTTGTTTTTTTTTATGGTTTTTACGCTCGCTCTCTCTCTCTCTATTTTTGGGTTTTTTTTTTTCCCCCTTTTTTTTTTTTTCCAGGATTTGGTTAATTTGGAAACTTTAACTAAAAACCCATTTAAAGGGGCTTTTTTTCCCGGCCCCAAAGTTTTTTAAATAGTTTTTTTTTTTTTTTTGTCATATTGGGAAATCCCCAATACCATTTTAATTTTTTAACCACCTTTTACTTTTTTCCGGGGTTCCCCTTTTTTAACCCCCCCAAAAAAAAAAGGGAAAAGATTTTTAATTATAAAAAAAAGGAAAGGCCCCGGGGCAGATTTGCTTAAAAAAAAACCCAAGGGGGGGGGGCCCCCCCAAACCCAAAAAAAAAACCCGCGGTTTTTTCCTTTTTTTTAAATAAAATTTATATTTTTTTTCCTAAGGATTTATTAGTTTGTTAAAAAAAAAAAATTTTGGGAAAAAGATTAAACCCCTTTTTGGTTTTTCTTGGGCCCCCAAAATGTTTTAAAAAAGGGGCCCTCATTTTTTTCCCCCGGGGGCTGGGGGGCAAACAAAATTTTATTCTTTTCGTGAAGGCAGGTTTTCCAACACCCCCCCCCCAAAAAATTTTTGTTTTTTCAAAAAAGTTGGGGTTTGGGAACCCTTTGGGTTCAGGGGGCCTTCCCCATTTTTTCCCCGCCGGGGGATTCAAATTTTTACTTTTTTTTTTTTTTAAATTTTTATTCTGGGCATTTATCCGGGGGTTCCTTTCCATTGGGGGCCCGGGGGGGCATAGTTGGGGGGCCACTCTGGGAAAGGGTTGGTTTTTCCATTTTTTTTTGGGTTTTTCCCTTTTTTTTACCCCCCGGGTTTTTGAATTTGATTTTTTTTTTTTTTTTCTTGCCCCACAAAACAATAAAAAACTCTTTCGGGCGCTTTTTTTTTTTTTTCCACTTTTTTTTTTTAAAAGCGTTAGGAACCCCCAACGGTTTGTTTTTCTGTTTTAAGAGGGGGGAAAGCAACCAGGGCTAAATTTGCCCAACAAAACAAGGAAAAAAAAAAGGGCTAAATTTAAAAAAATTTTTTCGCCCCCCTTTTTTTTTTTGGCGGTTTGTTTTACAAAACAAAAATTTCCAAAACCCCCCTTTTTAATTTTTTTTTTTTTCAAATTTGCTTTGGGGGGGCCAAAAACCTTTTTCCATTTTCAAAAAAGTTTCCCCCAACGTTGGGGTTGGTTTTATTTACCCCCGGGGGCTTACCCCAAAAAAAAAAAGGTTAAAAAGATTTTGGCCCCAAAAAAAGGTTTTAATTTTCCCTTTTTGTTATTCTTAATTTAAACAACTTTTAAAAAAAAAACAAAAATCTTTTGGCCCACCCCCTTTTGGGGAAAATTTTTTAAGAAAATAGGGGATCTAACCTTTTTCGGAAAACTTTTTGTTCTTTGCTTGGGGGGGGAAAATGGCCCAAAAAAAAAGGTTAAAAAAGGGGAGGTTTTTAAACCCGTTTTTTTTTTTCCAAACTTTTATTTCGGGTGCGCCCGTGGGGTTTTTTTTTTTTATTGTTTTTGAGTTATTTCGTTTTTTTTTTCTTTTTCGGGAAAGGTTTTTATTTTTTGTTAAAAAAACCCCCGGGGGGGCTTTTTTCCAAGGGGTTGGTTTTTCTTTTTTTTTTTTCCGGGGCCGCCAAGCAATTTTTTTTCCAATTAAAGGTATTTTTTCTTTTTCCGGGGGGGGGGGGGGGGGCACTTTTTTCGGGACTCTTTTTTTTTTCAATTTTGGGGGGTTTTTTTGGTCTTACCCAAAAAAACCCTTTGTTTTCTTTTCACGGGGAAAAAAAATAAAATTTTTTCAAAAAAAAAAAAAAAGGGGGCCCCCTTCAGTTTTTTTTTTTCTTAGGGAAAAAACAAAAAAAACCTTTGCCCCCAAAAAAAAAAAAAATTTATTGGCAAAAAAGGGAGGTTAACGGTTTTTTTTTTTCTTTTTTTGGGGGGTTCCTTTTTTAAACAAATTGGGGCATTTTAAAATTTACCCTTTTTTTAAAAAAACCCTTTTTCGTTTTTAAAAAAATTTAAAGGTTTTATTAAGAGGGGGGGGGGGCTTTTCCGGGGGAAAAAAAAGCTTTTTTTTTTCTTTGGGGGGGCCCTTTTTTAAACTGGGCCCAAAAAGGAAAAAAAATTTAAGGGGGCAAATTTTTTTTTCAAACCGGTTTGGTTTTTTTTTCAAATTTTTTTTTTTTTTTCCTTTTTTTTGTTGGAAAAAAAAAACCCCAAAGGGGGGCTTTTTTTTTTTCCCAATTTTTGGCGGCTTTAAAGGGGGAATTTAAGGCGCCCCAAAATTTTTTAATTTCCAAAAAAAACCTTTGTTGAAAAAAAAGGGGGGGGGGGGGGGGCAAATTAGTTTTTGGGAAAAAAAATTTAAACCGGGGTTTTTCCATTGGGGGGGGGGTTCATTTTTCTTTGTTTTTACTATTTTGAATTTTTCCCCAAAAAAAAACCCCTTTTTGCCCAAATGGGGAAAATTAAGGGGGCGCCCAAACTAGTTTTCCCAAAAAGGGTTTTTTTTTTCTTGGGCTTTTTTTTTTTCTCAGGGGGAAGGGGGGGCCCGGCAAATGGAAAAAGGAAGGTGGGGGGGCCATTTTATTTTCCCCATTTGGGGATTTTGGGTCCTTTTTTTTTTTTTCTTTTATTTTTAAGTTTTCGGGGGGGGGCCCCCCCCCCCAACTTTTTAATTGGAAAACATTTTTTAAATCAATTAAAAAAAAAATTTTTAAAGGCGGTTTAAATTTGGGTTTTTTTGTTCCCCCCAAGTTTTTGCTGCAGTGTTTTGGGAAAAAAGGGGAAAATTTTGTTTTTTTTTTTTCCCCCCCCGTAAGGGGGGGCCCGTGAGAAAAAAGGGTTTCGGGGGACCGCCAAAAAAAATCTTTCTAAAGGCCTTTTCCGGCCCCCGGGCCCATTTTTTTTTTTCAACAAAAAAAACTTTAAAGGAAAATTTTTTTTACCAAAATTTTCAAGGGGGTTTTTTCCCCCCCCCCAAACCGTTGGATGGGGGGCCGGCCCAAAAATAACCATAGGGGGGTTTTACCGAAGGAAAAATTTTTCCCCGGGTGGGGTTGCGGTTTGTTTTTAACCGTTTTTTTTTTTTTTTCAAATTTAAAACCCCTGGGGGGAAATTTTAAATATTTTTTCTAATTTGTTGCTTTTTTTTACAGGGAATTTGGTTTTTTGCCCCAATTATGGGCCCATAAATAAAGTTTGGGCAATTCCCAAAAAAAACCCCCAAAACCCCCCCAAAACCCCCCCCCAAAAATTTTGGGGGGGCCGCCGCGTTGTTAAAACCGAAAAAAAAAAGTTGCCTTTTCCTTTTTTTTTTCCTTTGTGGGGTTTTTCCCCGGAAAATTTTTTTTTTTCCTCAAAAAAAAAATAAAAGAGGGGCGCCCCCCCGGCCTTATTTAAAAAACCCTTGGGTTTTTTGAAAAAAGGGGTTTTTTCCCAATGTTTTTAAGTCGGCCGTGTTTTTCCCAAAAAAAAAAAGGGGGGGGGTTTTGCTTTGAATTTTTTTTTCCCAATGGGGACGCCTTCTTTTTTGTTTTGGGGGGAGGGCTTTAACCGGGCCGGCCTTAAAAAAAATGGGAAGGGGGGGGATTAAAGGGGGGCTTATTAGCGGGGGGGGAAAAAAAAATTTTTAAGGAAAAGGGCGGGGAAAAAGTTTTTAAAAACCCAAAAAAAATTAAGTTTAGGTTTTTTGTTTCATTTTTTTCTTAATTTTAAAATTTTTTTTTGGTTGGGTTTTTCCCGGAGGTTTTAAAAAAAAACCCCGGTTGAAACCCCCCAAAAACCCTTTTAAGGTTTCCCGGATTAACGGGGTTTTTTTGTCCTTTTTTTAGGAAAAATTAAAAAAAAAGGGCTTTTGGTTATGTTTTTAAATTTTTAAAATTTTAATTTTTTACTTTGTATTTTAAAAATTGTAGGGGGCAATTTTTTTGTTTCCCAAACTTTTTTTTTTTCTGGGGGCCTGTGAAAGGGGAAAAAAGGAACTTCTTTTTTTGGGGAAAAACCCCTAAAGGGAGAAGTTTTTAAAAAGTTTGTGGGGGCCCCCAAAAAACTTTTTAAGAAAGGTTTTTAACTTTTTTCCCAGAATTTTTTGGGGCCATAATTTCCCCCCCTTGGGGGGGGCCCCCCCCCAAAGGGTTTTTTTTTTTTTTTTTTTTTCTTTTTTTAAGGGAAAAGGGGTTGGGGGGGGGGGAATTGATAAAAAGGGGGGGGAAAAATAAACTCTTTATGGAGTTTTAAAAAAATTGGGGGCAACCTTAATGTAAAAAAAAAAGGGGGCCTTTTTCCCAGGGGGGGGCCCAAGCCGCTTTTTATTTTTAAATTTATTTTCAAGGGGGCAAGCCTCTTAAAAAGTCCACCTTTTTCGGGCCCAGTTTTTTTCAAGTTTCCAAAAAACCCCCCCCACGTTAAAAATTTGGTTTTTCCCCAATTTTTTTTTTTGAACAAACCCCCTAAACCCGGCACCCCCCCTTGGGTTTTATTTACGGTAATTTATTTTTTTTTTCTTTGTTTTTTTTTTTTTTCCATTTGTTTGTCCAACTTTTTACGGAAAACCCCTTTTTTGGTAATTTTGGAAAATAAAAGTTAGGGGAATTAAGAAAATTCTTTGGGGAAATCAATTGTTAAGGGGGGGGGAAAAATCTTTAAAATTTCCCAAATTTTTCTATTTTTTTATAAAATAAAAAAAAAGGGGGGGCTTTTGTTTTTTTTTAACGGGCGTTATTTTTTAAAAAAATTTTCGTTTTTTTACCCCCAAAAAGCGAGAAAAAAAATCCCTTTTTTGAAAGGGGGGCAAACCCCCCTTGGCTTTAAAACCAACCCTTCTGCCCAAGGAATTTTCCAAATTCCCATTGGGGCGGGTTAAAAGGCTTTTTAAAAAAAAACCCCCCCGGGGCTTTTTTTGCCATTTTTTTTTTCCCCTTTTTTGGGCCAAGGTTTTTTTTTCCCAAAAAAGGGCCCAAGGGAAAAATAAATAAAAGGCCCCCCCCCTTTTACCCAAAAAAAAAAACCTAAAAGGGAAGTAATTTTCCAATTCAAAAAAAAAATTTTTTAAAAAAAAAACTCCCATTTAAAAGGGAAAATTTTTCCGGGGTTTACAATTATTTTTTTCGGTTTATTTTTTTCCGGGCATTTTATTTTTTCCATTTTAAAGGGATTGTTTTGGGGAAGGGGGGGAAAAAACCCTTTTTTTTTTTTCCCAGGGTTTCCACCCTTGGATTTTTTTTTGGCCCTTGATTTTAAAAAAACCCACCTTTTTTTTTTTTTTTATCTTTTTTTCCCGGGGTTTTTATTTTTTATTCGGAAAGGAATTTTAAAATAAACTTACCCGGGGTAATTTCGGGGTTTGTTCGTTAATTTTCCCCTGTTGTCCCCCTTTTTTTTTACCAAAGGGTAAAAGAAAGTTTTAATTAAAAAACTGATGGGAATTATTTTTAAAACCCCCCCAAAAAAAAAAAAGGAAGGAAAAAAGGGGTTTTAATTCTAAAATTTAAACAAAATTTAAGTTTTTTAAAGAAAACTTTTAAAAAATTTTTTCTCCATAAAAATTCCCCCCCCACTTGTTTTTTTTTTTTTTTCCCCCAACCCTTTCTTTTTGGGAAAAGGTTGGGCCCCCCAGGGGAAAATTCCAAACCCCCCTTTGCTTTAAGGACCGTTTGGGGGCCCCCCCAAACCCATTATTTTTTATTTTTTAAATTTTAATTTTCCCTTTTTCCGGGCTGGGGGCTTGTGAAAAGGTTAAAGGGGGGCCCATGGTCAAAAAAATTGTTTTCTTTGCGAAGTAAATTAAAACCCCCCCCCCCAAATTTTTTGCTCTTTTCTTTTTTTTCCCAGGGGGGGGCAAAACCTAAAAAAAGGGGGGGCAAAGAACCCCACTTTTTATTGTTTCCTTTGGAACTCTTTAAAAAATTGGAAAGGGAAATTTTTAAATTTTAATAAATTTTCTAAAGGTTCACCTAAACAAAACCAAAATAAAAAAAGGTGGCATTCTGTTTTTTTGCGCGGTTTTTTTTTTAATTTAATTTTAATTTTTCCCATTTCGTTCCAAAATTTCGTTTTTCTTGGGGCGTTTGGGAAAAAAAACAAAAACCATATTTTTTTTTACTTTTTGGGGGGGGGCGCGCCAGGGCTTTCTTTCCCTTTTCCCGTTTTTTTTTAATTTCCCTCCATCAAAAAATTGAAATTTTTTTTTTTTATTTCCCCAAATCCCTCGGGCGGCAAGGTTTCCCCCCCCCTACCATTGTTTACAGGGGGCCCCCCCCAAAATAACTTTTACCCTTTTTTTTTCCCAAAAAGAAAAAAAACCTTTGGGGGTTGTTTAAAAAAAGGGGTTTTTTTTGTTTTTTTCCGGCCTTTCCTTACGGGTTTAATTACTTTTTGGTTTTGTTTTTTTGTAAGTGGGTTTCCGGCCCCAGTATTTTTCTTTTTTTTCCGGGGCGTAAAAAGCGGCTTTATTATTTAAAAAAAAAATAGGGTTTTTGTTTTTTTTTTTTTACCCCAAATTTTTTTTTTTTTTTCTTTTCCCAAGGGGAAGGGAAATTTTTGTTTTAATTTTTCTTCTTAAGGGCTTTTTTGGTTTTTTTCTTTGTTGGGAAAAAAGGCGGGGGGGGCCCAAAAAATTAAAAAAAAAAAAAAAACCCCCAATTTTTTTCAAAAAAAAGGGGGCGAAAATAAAATTTGATTTAACCAGTAGGGGGGGGGTTTATTTTTTTTTCCTTTTTGGGGGGCATCCCCCCCATTTTTGTAACTGGGTTACCCAGGGGGGGGGGGCCCCTAAAATTTAAACATGGTTTCCCCCTATCCCTGTTTAAAAACCCAATTTCCCCCAAAAACCCCCAGGGGTTTTAAAAATTCTTTTTCCCCCAATTTTAGGGGCCCAGGGGCGGGGGGGGGGGGGCAAATGTGGTTTTTATTTCCCCCATCTAAGTTTTTTCTTTTTTTCAAAATGGGGGGATTTTTTCCTTGGGAATCGGGGGTTCTGGGATTTTCCGCCAAAAACCCCAAATTAATCAAATCGGGGTTTTTTACTTTTTTTTAAAAACCCCCCAAAAAAAGGGCAGTTTTTTTTCTTTTTTCAATTGGGGGGGGGCCTTTGCTTGTTTTTTAAGTGCCCCCAAAAAATTGCTGCTAAAGGTTTAAAATTTTGTTAAAAAAAAAGGGTACCCTTTTTATTATTTTTTTTTTGATTTGTTTTTTTTTTATTTAAAAAAGGGTTTAAAAAAAAATTTTTAATTTTTGATTTGTGTAAAATTTTTAAATTTAGATTAAATAAAAGAGAGAAGGGGGGGGGCTTTTCTTCCCAAGGGTGTTCTTTTTGTAACAGAATTTTTAAATTTAATTTTTTTCCATATTTTGTTACGGGGGGGGGACTCTCATTCCGTTCAAAAAAAAGGGGGTAAAATTTTTTTGATAAAAATTTTTCCCCCAAATAAAAAAACAACCTCCAATTTTAACCAAACACCCTTGTTGGGTTTTGGGGGAAAAAAAAGGTGTTTAAAACAAAAAGTCCCCGGGGAAATATTTTTTTTTTTCTTTGTTTTTGGGATTTTTAATTGTTTGGGATGGGGTTTTAATTCTTTTTTTCGGGGAAAAACAAAAAAAACTTTTCAAATTTTATTTACCACAAAAAAAACCCAGTTTCGTCTTTATAAAGGGGCGGGGGGCGGCCTGTGTGTGAAGGAGTGCCCTTCTAACAAAAGGGAAAATTGGGAAAAAATCTCTTTCATTTTCCCCAAGTCTTTGGGGGAATAATAAAAAAAAAGGGGGGAAAACATTTATTAAAAAAAAAAAAGGATTTTTAATTCGGAGGATTTCTTTTTTCAGGAGAAAATTATCTAAAAAAACCCATTTTTCTCATTTTTGTATTTTGCTCCTTAGGGAAAGAAAATCTTTTTTAAAAAACACGGTAAAGGGTGGGGCCAAAAAAAAAACACGTTTTTTTTTTTTTTCCCCCAATTTTGGGGTTTTAAAAAAAAAAAAAAAAGGAATGGGTTGCTATTCGGGGGGGGCCAACAAAGAAATTCCTATTTTCTTTAATTTTCCTTTTTGGGTTTTTAAAAAACCAAAAAAATTTTTAAATTTCGGAAAAACAAAAGGGAAAAAAACATTTAAATGTTGGGAAAACAATCCCCAAAAAAAATTGTTGTTATTTTAAAATTAGGGGGCGGGGGAATTAATTTTAATTGTTCGCAAAATTTTTTTTCTTATTAAAATTTTCCTTTTTTGTCCGAATTGGTTTTACCCCCAAACTTTACCCCTTTGGATTTTTGGGCATTTATTTACCAAATTATATTTAAATTCTTGTTCGCACGTTCATTTTTTTTCAAAAAACCAAATTTCCAGGAAAAGGGGGAAAGGGGTTTTCAAAAATTGGGGGTTTCAGGGGGGGTTTCCCAATTGTCGTTAATTCTTTTTATCTTAAGATGCGGGTCTTTTTCTATTTCTACTTTCGGGTTAAATAAAAAACAAAAAACAATTTGGGGGCGAATAAAAAAATTTTCGGATGTAACAAAAAAAAAATTTTTTTTTTTTTTTTTCAATTGGCTTTTTTTTTGGATGCTTTAAAACATTGGGGGAATCCCCAAATTAAAACAAAGAAAACCCTAAAAGGTCTTTGATTAAAAGGGGTTGTTTGCCTTTGCTTTTTCTATGGGGGTTTCCTAAATTGGGGGGGCTTTGGGGGAAAAAATTTGGGGGGCTACTTACGGTTTATTTTTTTTTTTCCTTTTTATTTTTTCCCCTTCCCAATTTACCCCAAATATTTAACAAACTTTTTCTTGGTTATTTCTCTGTATTTTCGAGGGGTTTAAGGGCTAACGGTGCGAGGCCGTCGGCTCCGGGGGCAAATCAAGCCTTTTTCTTTTCATTGGGGCCGGGATGCTTTAAAAAAAGGGTGGTTTTTTTTTATTTGGGGGAAATTTTATTAAATGGGCATTTTAAAAAGGGAAGGTTTGCAAAAGCCCATTTTTTTTTATTCCCCCCGGTTCATTTTAATTTTTTTTCTTTTTATTTTTTTTGCTTTAACCCAAAAAAAACCCCAAAACTTCCCAAATCCTAATAACCCCCAAAAAAAAACAAATTTCGGGGGTTTTTTTTCCCCGGTTTGGGGTGGTTCAAGGTTCCAAAATTGGGGGGGGGGGCCCAAAAGGGGAATCCCCCCCAATTTAAACCTGTTTTAACCGTTTTTTTTTTTTGCTGGTTTATTTTAATTTGTTTTTTTTCCAAAAATAACCCAAAACTGGCTTTTTAGCCCTTTTTGTTGTTCTTTCCAAAAAAAAAGCTTTGGTTAAAATTTCCAGGTTTAAAAGGGGGGAATTAAAAATGTTTTTTTTTTTAGAACAAAAAAAAAAAAATTTTTTCCCCCCCTTGTTTTTTTTTTTTCCCAAAAAAGAAAGGGTTTGTTTTTTTTTTCCCCAAAAAACCGGGATTTTTCTTAAAAAAGGGCCCCAATTCCAAAAACCTTAATTTTCTTTCTTCTAAAATCCCAAAATTCCCCCCCCCGGGGGGGGGCCTTATATTTTTTTTTTAAAAAAAAAACATTTTTGATTTTTGTAACAGATAAAAAACCCGTTTGGGATTGTTTTTTATAAATAAAGGCAAATTATTTTTGGGGGGGGGGAAAAACCCCCCGGTTTCTTTAATGATTGCAAAAAAAAACATTTTTCCCTTTTTAAATTTTTGAAATTTAGGGGTTTAGGGGGGTCTTTTTTTTTTTTTTTTTTCCGCCCCCTTCTTTTTGCTTGGGGGAACCCCCGGGGGCCCCCCCCCCAAAAAAATTTGTAATTGAATATTTTTCAATTTTTTTCCCTTCTTTAAATAAAATCTAATTTTAAAAAAGGCCTTTTTCTTTCCGTTTTCCCCCAAAACCTGTATAAACGGGCCCAAAAAAGGGGAAAAAAAACGGAGGTTAAATTCGTTTTAACCAAAAAAAAGGCCCCGGGGCGGTTTTTCCTTTTTAAACCCCGTTTTAAATCAAAAAATCCGTTTTTTATTAGTTTAACCCAAAATTTTTTTTTTTTTTTTTTTTTTTCCCCAAAAAAAAAGCCCCCTTTTGATTTGGGGAAAAAAAAAGGATTTCTTTTTTTTTATTTTTGGATAAGTTTTAAAAACTTCCTTTTAAATAAAGGCCCCCGGGTTTAGGGGGAATTTCTTTAAAGGGGGAACTTTCCCCCTTGTTAACGGGAGGTTTTAAAAAATTAGTTTCATTAAAAAAAAGGCCCTTCCCGGTGTTTGGGCAAAACTTTTTTCCTTTTATAAAATTTATTTTTTTTTCCCAAAGGAGAGGAAAAAAAAAAAAAAAAACCAGGTTTTACCAAAAAAAACCCCATAAAAAAAAAATTTGGGATCTGGGCCCCCCAAATTTTTAAAAACAAATTTTTTTCGGTTTTTTTATTTAAGGGGCCCCCCCCAAATTTCTGTGGCCCCAATTTTTTTGTCCCCCCCAAAACCTTTTTTTTTTTTTTGTTTTAGGGGACCCTAATAGGGGGCGGCATTTCGGTTTTTTTGGGGGGGGGAAAAAATTTTTTGGTTACCTTGGCTGGGCTTTTAATTGTTTTTTTTTGCTTTTGGGTTTGGGTTAAACCTTCCTAAAAAAAGGCCCGGTAACCAAAAAACCACTTCCCCCCCCGCTTTTCTGGGCCCTTTTTTTGACTTAAAAAACTTTTATTAATTCATTATTTCGGGCATTTAAATTATTTGGAAAAAAAACAAAAAAGGGAAAAGGGGTTTTTTTTTGTTTTTCTTTTTTTAAATTCGTTTTTAAAAATCCAAGGGATTTTTTTTTTTCGGAAGAAACCGGGAATAATTTTTAAAAAAAAGCCCAATTTTTTTTTAAAAAAAACCAACTTGGCCTTTTTTGAAAATGGTTATTTGGGAAAGGGGGGATTTTTCCCCATAAAGGAAAACCCCGGGGGGGGAAAAAAGCCATTGGGAAAAAATTTGTTTTTTTTTTTGCCATTTTTTTTTTTTTTTTCCTTTAATTTGTTGGGGGGAAAAGGGTTAACCCAAATTTATTTTAAATTTGGGGAAACTTTTTTTTTTTTTTCCCCAAAAAAACCTAAAAGCATTTTTCGGTTTCTTGGGGCCCCAAACAAATTGGGGCCCCGGGGGAACCCAAACCCCCCCTTTAATTTTAAAAAACCCCCTTTTTCATGGTTTTTTATTTTTTTTTTTTTTTTTTTTTTTCAATTGGGAGGGGGGGAAGGGGAAAATTATTGGTTTTTTAGGGGTTAAAAGGGGGGGGGAAACCGTTAAAAAAGTTTAGAACAAAAATTTGGGAAATCTTTCCCGGTTCGGATAAAAAAAATATTTTTTTCGGCCCCCCCCCCCCCCCCAAAACCCCCAAGAGGTTTTTCCCGGGGGGAAAAAAACCAAAACCCCATTTAGGGAACTATTAAAAAACTAACGGTCTTTCAAGAAAAACCCTTTAAAAAAAAACCCCTTTTTTCCCCATTTTTTGGAAACCCCCGGGAATTTTTTTTTTCCAAACACCCCAAAAAATAAAAAAAAAAAAACCGTAGTTTTTTGTTTTTTTTTAGTTAAATTTTCCGTTTCGGGGTTTTTGGATAATTTTTCCCGCCAGGGGGGGGGGGCTTTAGGGGCCTCTTCTTTTTTCTGGGTTTTTTTATTTTGGCAATTTAAAACGGGCCAAAAAAGGGGGGGGCCTTTTGGGGGGTTTTTTTTTTTTTTCCCAAAATTTTTCTGGGGGTTCCTTCCCCCCTGGGTTTTTTTTTCTTGGGGCCGCCTTTGGGGGGACTGTTACCCCCCCCTCGTCCCCCCAGGGGTTTTTCCCCCCCCCCCCACTGGTTTTCCCGTTAGTTGTTTAAAAAAAAAAATTTCGGGGAATTTTTCTTTTTATTGGTTTATTTTTTTTTTTTTTTTTGGCCAAACCCCTTTTTTTTCGGGGGTATAAAACCCATTTTTTTTTTTAAAGGGTTTTTCTTTTGGGAGTGGGGCGGCTTTTACCGAAAAACCCCCCAAAATATTTAAGGGGAAAAAAAAAACTTTTTTTACGGGGGGGAACCCCCCCCTTTCTTTGTTTTTTCCCCCCCCCCCCCCCATTTAGGGGGGGGGGGGGGGGGGGGGGGGGGGGGCCCAAAACCCCTTTGTATTTGGAAGGTTTATTTAAACCCCCCCCCCCCATTAATTTGGGGGTTTTTTCCCCGTTTTTTTTTTAGAAACCCCAAAAAAAAAACCCCCCCAAAAAAAGGGGGTTTTTTTTTTTGGGGGGGGCCTTTTTCTTTATTTCCCAAAAAAACCGGGGGGGGTTTTTTGGGGCATTTAGGGGCCAAAGGGGCTTTTTTTTTTCCTTTTTGAAAAACAAGGGGGGGCAAATAAACCTTTAAAAAAACCCCCCATTTTGTTTTTTTTTGCCCCCCCGGGGGGTATTAAAAATTTTTTTTTTGGCGGCCAAAAGGGGGAAAAAAAAAAGGGGGGGGGGGGGGGGGGGGGGCCTTTTTTTTTTTTTTTCTTTTTTTGGGGGCCCCCCCCCCCCCCCCCCCCTTTTTGTTTTTTTTGGGGGGCGGCAAGAACAAAAATAAGGAAAAAATAAAAAAAAAAAAATGGATTTTTTTTTTTTTTCTTAGAAGGTTTTTTAAAGGGGAAAAAAAGGGGGCCCCGGGTAAAAAAAATTAAATTGGGGGTTTTTTTTTTTTTCCAATTTGTTTTTTTTTTTTTCTTTAAAAAAAAAAAAAATAAAAACAAAAAATGGGTCCCAATTTTCTTTATTTTTTTTCTTAATTTTTTTTTTTTAAAGGGGAAAATTTAAAAAAAAATTTCTTTAAAAAAAAAAAAAAAATAAAAAAAAAAAAAAAAAAAAAAAAATAAAAAGCGAAAAATTTTTTTTTTTTTTTGGGCCCCCCCCCCCAAAAAAAAAAAAAAATTTCCTTAAAAAATTAATTTTTTTTTTTTTTTTTTTTTTTTTCCCCCTTTTTTATTTTTTTTTTTTTTTTTTTTTTTTTTTTTTTTTTTTTTTTTTTTTTTTCCCTTTTTTTTTTTTTTTTTTTTTTTTTTTTTTTTTCCCCCTTTTTTTTTTTTTTTTTCCCCCCCCTTTTTTTTTTTTTTTTTTTTTTTTTTTTTTTTTTTTTTTTTTTTTTGTTTTTTTTTTTTTTTTT
>Ga0163217_1026933_pt1 | contig 13833 bp, 18 predicted proteins | sample SynspAceP_FD_185933 | JGI IMG/M metagenome (GOLD analysis project Ga0163217, IMG submission 185933) | Saline lake microbial communities from Ace Lake in Antarctica - Synechococcus sp. Ace-P (PacBio error correction) | ecosystem: Environmental > Aquatic > Non-marine Saline and Alkaline > Saline ... | reverse complement strand
TCTTTAAGTGTTTTGTTACGCTTGGTCAATCCGGGTGAGAGATCAACCGCGCACAGGCAACGGAACTCTCGTCAGCTCTGCCAAAGGACGCGAGCCTGCGGATGTCTTTCGGAGTCACACCTGTGGAGTTGGAAATCCACGTTTATCAAAGCTTTGGGTGATTGCTGAATTCCGCCGCGGCTTAAGGTGGCTGTGCGGAGCCATCACCCGTCTTTCTTCGCTAGGTTCCGGCGGGGTCGATACGGGGTGATAAGACGCGCATGCAATTTGCTGGGCGCCGAACGTGATGCGTTTATCCGTTCGTCGCCCAGCCAGACCATTTGGGCGGCGTTGCCCGCCGCACCCGCGAGGCGGTGAACCCTGTGCGAGCAGGCTGCTTGACGTGGACGGATCGAACGGTTGGTACTTGTCGGACAGTCCGAAGACCGTTGGTGCCGAAAATGTCAGTATGGTTCTTCTGTTGCTGCGCCCCCGCCAGGGCGGGACGTTACTGCAATGGTGTCAAGCGCCGCATCACTGGAGAATGGCTATATCATTGAAACAAAGGGCCGTATATGGGGAACCGTTGTAACCCGCCCGCGTTCGCGCACCTGTGCCGACTTTATGCCGGCGCCCCCCCCTGCCGCTTGACGCGCAAACTGCCCCAAGATCCCAAGGGGATTCCCAAGGCGATGAATGTTCTCTGCGTACAGTAATTAAACGGGCCTGACTCGTAGAAACGGGCAGAGCGGTGTTAGCACGCTGACAGGTGGCGGTGTCGTGCCAGGGTTCTGGCAACACGCGCCGGTGCCAACGCAGGCGCGCTATTGGGTTTGAGCAGCGTATAAACAAGCGTGTTGGCGAGTGAAAAGCCCTAAGGCAAGGAAACGCGCTGACCAGAGTCTTGAGCGATCTCGTTGGCTCTAGGGCTGGCCGACCCGACCAAAGCTGTCCATGATTTCAGTCACGCAGCCTGGACCGTAACTGCCGCCGCCCGCCCTTATTGGGGTGGCGCTTATAGACTCCATCAGAAACGCGCGGTTATCGACGGCTAAGCTTGGTTGGTGGACAGCGACGCTGGCCCAATAGCCTGGATCGTCATTTCGAAGAATCGCCGCCGCACCGAGCAATGTTAGCAAAAGCTGTGGCGCATGCGCGTGGTGTGCGCTGTGCGGCAGGCCATAGCTCTGACATCCGTGCGTCGCCTATGACCTTGCGATATTTCGGCCGCCGGCCTAAGGGCCGCCACGCACCCTGCGAAACAACGGCGTCATCGCTGTTTCGCGTAACCGTTAGGGGTGCAGACCTGCAAATAGCGTCAACGCATCGCGTGTCCGCGGCAACAGCACCACCCGTTCCTTCCCCCCTTGCCGACGATGCGCGCTGAGAACCTTGGGCGAGGGGCGCTTCTGCACCCTTAGCCAAGCTCCTCGATATGCGCGAGCCCGCACCACCGCAGGGTCAGCACCCGCCACATCCCGCGCGGCCACCCAGCATGCTGCGATGCATTTCAACGTCTGGTTCATCATTCGCTTGCGCTTCGCATCCAATTGCCAGCGGTACGCGTAGGCTTTGGAATTCTTGGTATATTCTGGTCGACAGGTACTGCAGGTGGGCTCGAACCCTCACGTCTCTGCCGCCAGCAGTTAGTTATTAGACGCGGACCGCCGATCAGTTTTGCGGCCATCGGACCGCCGATCCCGACATCGGCGCTGCGCTTCTGCGCCATTCCAGCGCGCAGTCTTCTGATGGTGTATCTTACAGCGCCGCCAGAACCTTGGCTGTCGCTTTGGCATGGTCATGAACGAGAGAAATCGATCAAATCTCCCCGATATGCAGTAATCGTATTTCACCGCGCCCTGAGCGCGCGCGATGTCCAGCAGTTTGCCAGGGCGTCCCCTGCGGCTGGGGCTGAATCAAAATCCGTTTTGCGCCGCTCAAGACAGCAGCGGCGCTATGTCCGCTCGAAACACCCACCGGCGAGACCCCAGCCATGTCTGGTGCCTTTGATGCGGGGCTGAACATATGAGGGGTTTCTTTCGACCCGTAGGATCAGGCAGGCCCGGCGAAACGGCCCGCCACCAAAGTTCAGCTTGAGCAGCTTCGGACCGCGATCCAGTCGGCATCCGCCGTAGATTATTTTCTGTGGCTGGCTGACACCGGCAGGACGGAACTCTGACGCACCGGCCCGCCGCGCCCGTTTGACGATAGTCGGGTCGATGAACCCCGGTCCTCCGCTACGTGAGAACGTCGCCAAGCTGCGCTTGATCGCTGGGACGTTCGTCATTCTCTGGCAGGATTCCAAAACCAGTCGCACTCGCCAATCTACCCGCAAGGAGATCGGCAACCTCGCCCCCAAGATCCTTGAGGAAGGTTCGAAATCAACGGTGTGCAAGCATGCGTCAGGATTCGCACGGTGAATCTGTTGTCCCGCCAAGTGGTTTCTCATAGCGCGTCGATGACATCTCTCAAGGGCTACGTCCAGACCGGTCTCAAGGCTGGTCCATGGCGAGCCGCGCAATCGACACTGTGCCCCCATCGCGCAGTCATTCGCCGCGATCAGGGCCTGCAATCACGTCCTTTCTTGTCGTCAAGATGATCGTCTGGGCTTGATAATCAAATCGCTCCCGAAAGGGAATCTTCGGATTTTTATGATCGCTCATTGCGGGTCTCTTTTGTATATTTGGCATCTACATAGCAGGCGCGTCAGCTAAATCTGCTTTTTCTTTTCGCATATTGGTGTGGTATTACGCGATCAAAACCGCCCGTTTGCGATGCAACGGCGGTATTGATTCAGGGGCGAGGCAGCAACGGTTGGCGGCGGCTTTTATCCGGGGCGCATTGGGGCACTGTCGCGCGTGAACATGCATGGGTGGAGTCGTGGCACGCGCAGGAAGTGTGGCGCGTACCCTTTTGTCTGGGCTTGATCAGGCATGATTCAAGGATGTTCTGACCTTGTCTTTTGCCCATCTGGCCAAAAGGTTCTCAAGACCCTTGTCTGTCAGCCGGTGCGACGCTCACGGCTTAGAAATTCACTTCTGGTGGGGCGGTCCATAACGTCGGCACCGATACTGCGCAGATCCAGCTACTGGTTCACGCGTGCGGATCGACGCGCAAGATTTCTGTCTCGATGCCGTAGTTTGTCATAGATGGTGCGAGTCCTGGATCAGGTCCATTTACGTCAAGGTTGATATCATCCAGACGCCCGAATGAACGGAGAGATGAATATGTAGCGCCGCTTTGGTCGCGGCGATTCAACTCTTTGGATTTGCCAGAAGCAGAGCGTGACGTAACCATCTACCCTCGCCGAAAGCACTTGACAACGCTTTCAGGCCGTCCAGCAGGGCAGCTTACGGCGATGTTGTGCACATCTCGGCCAAGCTGCGGCCTTCGGCTATTCATGTCGTTCCGCTTTGGTGGGCGACAACTTCGCAGAATTGACGGGGCCGTCTCTGACCAGTATCACAAATTCTCTTTTGTGACTATCCAGAATGTTGCGGCCGGATTTCAGGAATCAGCGACGGGTTTGTTGTGACCCTCTGTTCTACCATGCCCCAAAAAAGACCCGTTTTTTCAGCTCGCGATGCATCGATTCGGCGGTCGGTATCTACGAAGTGATATTCATGTTACGTCCTTCAGTTGGAATAGGCAGCAGGATGCTACTGTTTGTCGCCTAGGGCTTTTAGCGCATTCATCCGACAAGCTGGAACACCTAATTCCCGTAACCCTGGCTCGGAGGCACTTGGTGAAACCGCCAAATTTTTCATGCAAATGAAGCGGTGGCCGTGATGGACTCAACCCACCACTGGCCGTGCTGCTGATTACAAAGCGCCCGATAGGCCGGCTGCCATATGGGTGCCGTTCGTCGAGGTCCGTGGCCCGCGCAATCTGGTGATCGGTGTTGTCTGGGCGCTGCGGGGATTACTGATCTGTCCAAGATACGAGTCTGTATCTGCTGTGCTCGATGCCGCCCCTATGCGCGAAGTAATTGCGCAGCTTTTTGACTCGCGCTCGCCGCTTAACCCTGACGCCCATGGCCCGCGATGTATTTTCGTTGCGACGCGCGCGTCGGGTGGGTGATCCGCCGTCGATGCGCAATAATCTACCGGCGTTGGAGAGGATGCCCACCCGCATGACGATGCGCGTTCGTCCGTGCTCGAGACATCGGCGGAAATGGCGACCTTTCGTTCACCTCAAGGAACTGGTCGAGACTGCTCGGGGGTGACGGCGTCTGCGTGATCAAAGGCTGGTGACCCAAGGACGCGGTGCTTAAACAGGGACAGCCGCGCGCGATCGCCGTTTAGAATGCGCATGGACCCCAAGCACGCCTCAGCAAGAGGGCGACAGGGGGACGATTCATGGGCTCGCCTGCGGTGCTGTTGGCGGCGGGTTTTAGTGGCTTCGGGGTAAGTACGGCACCACGTGCTGCGCCTTTTGGTGTTTCACCGGATCGGCAAAACCGAACTATCTGGGGCCGTGGCCGCCGCGCTAAAGTCCGGCAGGCAGGCCTGTGGTGCTGCTGCCGAAATTGCGCTTGACCGAAACAGTCTTGCACCGCTTGTGCAGGCGCGTTTGGCGCGAAGCCTGCCGTATTGTGCATTCTTTCTGGTGCGACAACGACAAAAGAAGCGTCGCCGAACTGGAAAATGGGGGCAGGGCCTAGAGCCAGCGTGGTGAATGGCTGTCGCGTATCGCGCTGTTTTTTGCCGTTCAGAACCATTGGGCTTATCGTTTCGATGAGGAACATACAACCTTCTTACATGCATTAGAGAGGCGGCTGTTATAACGCCGTGACATGGCGTGCCTGCGCGCGTTCTGATCTGCGGGGGCTTCTAATTGCCGTGCTTGCCTTCGGCTACGCCTTCGTGGAAAGCTGGGCCAATGCAAGGCTGGGAAAATATACCGCGGGCTCGCCGACGTCACGCTTGGTCCGGCTGTGATGCGACGATGGGCTCGCGATTATATGTCGCCAGCGAAAGCTGCCGGGCGACAAATGGGTGTCGCCCACGTCTGCGCGCCGAAGTCGATAAAAGCGGCCTTGAGCTGGCCGACAGGGCAATGCTGTTTATTCACCGGTCGCGGCATTGCGCCGTTGACCTGTTGCCGGGCTGCGGTCATCAAATAGGCTTGACCATTCGATTTGTCACGATGTCGAACCCCGATATCATCAACGGCTCGTTTGCCACCAATGCGTGCGAAAGCATAAACCCATTGCCTAGGCCTGCCCGTCGTGCGAAGTTTACGCAAGCTGCCGCAGTTGCTGTCGGGGTTGGAGCGGTTTGGGCGAAGAGCCGCATGCGCTTTGCCATAGGCGCGGGTTCGCGACGCTAGATTCGGATATGTACGATCGGCCGCGCGCGCATATGCCATGTGATTCGCGGGGATTGCCGACGTTGGCGGCGTTTCGGATCATCATCATCGGCACGCAGTGGTCGCCAGGGGCGACAACTTCCCAACTCACGCTTGGTCGGGGTGACGACCCATTTAGGCCTATGGGGGTCGGATCTCGCGCTGAGCTAGATTACGACCTATCAGGGTGATGCGGCAGGCTCGCGGCGTGCGGGACGTGCAAGAGGCCCGGCACCGCGCTGCTGCAACGTTTCACTGTACCATCCCGTGATCCGCGCCATATCTTGGCGACGAAAGAGGCTTTTGAAAGCCGAAGCCGTGAGCGACTTCACGGGCTGTGCCGCCTTATGGCCGGATGGCGGGTTATATCCTGAGGCGGTCCCGGATTTTCGCCGCGCTGTTCGATGCTGCAACCAGCTTGGCCAAGGCAGGACGGTGCCGCTGCGGCCGCGGGCCCCAGTCTATTGGGCCGGCCGCGCCGATCGCACGAGTGCGCCTGGGCGCCATCCGCGTGCAGGCTGCTGGTTTCCTCAAAGTCGAAAGACCGCCCCCTTGCAGAAGCGCTGCAAATGGTTCGCATCAGTGCGGTTGAAGAACGAGTGGCATCGCATGCGATATTGACCCGATTGAGCTTTACTAGGCCGCGGCTCTCTCTTCCCGATGGGCAGATTCCTTCGGCGAGTATTTTTGGCCATTATGGAAGCTCCGTTGCTCCGGCTCCGGCCGACCTGGGTGATTATGACTCGTCCAAGGGGTTTGGAAACAGGTAAGAAATCCCATGACCCAATATTGTTACCTTGAATGCCAGCATTCAGCAGTCTGGCGACGTCCTGTGGCGCTGCTGTCTCCTCATGCGATTCTTGCCATGCCGTGATTGCGTCATACGTGTGTCGGCTTACTGCTGAATAACTTGTGATCCGAGTCGCCGGCGTTTTGCGATCGGACATCGGTTGTGCATTTTACATGTGCGCGAGATCCGGTGCTTTCTGGCGGTCTCGGAGTTGATTGTGATATCCTGTTTGTACTTGCGAACGGTCTGGGGCTGGTGTCTGCTGTTTTGCTGGGCGGTCGCGACGGCGCTGACCGCTGTTCCCGGTCTCTGATGGGCGTGTACCTGACCATTCACGATGCTGGAGCCATCGGGTTTCATTATTACGAAACGGTTAAAACCAGTTCGTCTGCAGCACAATGGCTGAAGATCGAGGACGTGCGTCGCGATTATCGGCTGGCTGATGGCGGCTCTGATCGTCTCGGCACCGCTTCGTGGCTCTACTGCGATTATGGGGCTGTGGAGACGTTGTCGCTTGTCTTATAACATCGTCTATCTATCGGCGCGGCGTGACGGCGTGTATCGCGCTGGTGCGCTGGTGGCTATCTCAGTCGACCCCCGACACGCAGATCAAAGAAGATAGTGCTGCCAACGGACTGGCTTATTATGCGCTGCAATTCATGTCGGGCGCGCGCGGGCAATTCTTTGCGTTTTGGCGGGTTTCATGATGTCGAACGGTTCGGGTCTTCGATGTGCACGAGATCACCAGCTGTATCTTCATCAACCTATACGCCATATGAATTTTGCCCCGATGGGCGGCTGTGGGTCTTTGGTAACCCGCATCGCTGAGCTTTGTTAATATATCGGCTGATCCTCGGTGTCGGTCTTATGGTGGTGTCTATTATCTGGGTGGGGCGTGGTTGGCTTCGCCCACCGCTTATGTGCTGGGATCACATGTTCTTTTCGCTGTCGCTGGCGCTCAAGATATTCCTATTTCCAGAGATCACCGACCCTGCGATTATTCGCGCCTACGGCGGCGGTGCCTTTACACAACAATGGTATAGCGGGCGCGTGTTGCCTGCATGGGGGGCTGGCCTGATGGGCTTGGTGTCGCCGCGGCGTCTTCTTTATCTTCGCGGGGATGGTCGCGTGTTGTCGTGTTTAATCGCTATGATCCCCGCTCATCCCGTATCTGGAACGAGACGATTTTCCACATCCGCTGCTCCGCCCCGGCCGAGTAGCATTCATTGACCCCTTGTGCTATGTTCGCCGGCGATATCGGTCGATCCGACGGAGTTCCATGCATAACATTTCACAGCTTTGTACACCTCGAGACGCAAGCCCCCTAGCTTTGGGCGAAAGCGATGGAGCGCTGGTTGCGGAACCCTACTGCGTCGTTGATTTTTCTTTCCCTCTCCTCATACCGTGTTCGGAGATCGAAGACGATTTCGGGCCTTGGGAGGTCGCGGCATTCAAGAGGCACGGACGATAACCGCGCTGCGTTCTGGCTGGCCTCATGGGTCTGAAGGAATTCGTCTTCGTGTCGGAGAACTGCCATAAACCGATTGCCGCATGCTGCGCCTCGTAGTCTGTCCCGGTCGAGGGCGGGGCGGTTGTCCGCAGCTCATGACGCTTGACAATGGTCCCGAGGTTTGAGCCCTGTTTATCGAGGCGGCGATGCGCTCCCTTTGGGACGGTCACCATGCACGACGTTTGGGCTGTCTGCGTGCGTTGGACCGGCTGGCGAAACGGCGGCATGTTCGGGCAGACGTGTCGGTTTCGATATCGGCTTCGGCACGCGTTCTGCCAGCGGCGGCGGCATCTGGCCGAACCCGGTGGCTGCGTATTGTACGAGTTCGCAGTTGAACGTTGGCCCGCGCTAACGCATGCGCGAATAATCTGACGGACGTCTTATCTCGTTCGAGGCGCTGGTTTGACCATCCCGAACTTGCATCGACGCGGCCTTCATCTTGGTATTCGCCAAATATTCCTCTAAGGGGCCGCTGGTCGCGCTTGCCCATTATGTCCCGAGGCGATGCCCCGAGGTCTATGCGATTCTTATCGGCATTTTAACGAACAGCGGACACTTTTTGTCGATGTTTATGCCGCAATTCGATCAATCTGGTCTCAATCGAGAGGTGATTGGCGACTGACCACGTGATTGACTGTCCAGAAAATGCCATAATCTTCACTTCGCCACGAAACTAAGGCGAAATGCAGAGAATTTGACACCATTCTGCTATTGATCCTGCGAGACTGGTGGGCCTTTAGCAAATAGAGGGCGTTGATGCTCGTCAAACATTTGGTGATCCACGCGGAAAGTTAGAAATAAGAAGTCAGGCTCGCTCAGCTATTTACACCACCGCATTTTTCGCGCGACCTTGTTGTCGCGTCAATCGCCGGCGCGGCTCGGTGCCGACCAGCTGCGGTTGGGCTGGTGTTGCTTTGTTCTGCTTCAAAGGGTATGTTTGGCGGGCCAGCGGCCCATGACTCTATTAGCCGTCTGACCGACAATTGGCGCAGGCACAATTGTCGAACAGGCGGGCTGGTTCTGCAGGCTATTTCCTTGAGTCAAGCGTTGGCGGAAGCTGGCCCGGTCTTCGCGGATTGGGTGTCGGTTGGCGGGAATGCTGCACCGCCGTATTTTCACTGGTACGTAAAAAAGGAAGCCACGCAGCATCACTCCAGATGTGCTGGCTTGTGCTTGGTTGTCCAGTCCCCTTGGTCGCAATCTCATCGAACCTTAGCGGAAAAAGTGATTCAGGCCGGGACGCGTTCGATGTCACACGGACTTAGACCGATATCGTCGAGATTCAACGGTTCGACAGTGCGAAGAGCGTGCGTGTCACGCGGCATCGTCTCCATTTGGTCAGGTGCCGGCAACATCGCCAAGACGCGCAAAATAGCGATTTACAGCGGCGCGGTTTCCGTAATGGTTGTGGTATTATAGTAAACAGCCATGAGAGCCATCCTGATATATAATGAAGCCGTGATTATCCGCGTGCTGCTGTGCAATTAGCAGAATAAAAACACTTCAAACACCTACCGCGCATTTGTGGCTTGCGTTGCTGGCCATAGCAGCATTTGCGTTCGCCCTAAGATAGGGACTTGCGCCGAATGCGAAGGTAGTCGTTTCGACGATCGGAAGCGTCGGCTACCGCCGCAAAACGTCGGCTTTCTGCGTCAATTGTGACTTTTGTGTGCGATGTGCAAAAACCTTGGTGGATGTTCCGTTCGTGCACGCCTTGGAAAAAAATAAAATACGTGAGCTTATAATGGCATATGATTACGGGGGTAATCGCATTGATCCGGGGTTGTGCTCAATATGGCTTTGGGCTTGTGATCGACGTACGCCGAAAGCCGGATTACGCATGTCGCAAATGCATTTGCCAGTCCGAAGGGTTGAGCTTGCGCCGCGCCTGCTGTCGCTGCCACGCAGCAAGTTGAACTCCCGCGTTCATGGTGACCTACCGTCCGGGCTCTGCCGCGGTGAAACAGAGTTTGTGAACAAAGTACGCGCGGGGACGCTCAAGCTGGGCAGGGCGGGGGATTGCGATGTTGGTGCCGCACATCGGCGCTGTGGTGAATATTGCGCCGAACACGGTTCAAGAAAACAGTCGTTGGGTGGTCCAGCGGATAAGGCCAGGTGCTTCATTTTGGTGCGCATTGCAGCTCCAGGGTCCAGAAAATCGCGGACCGAGCGGCGGTACGCATTAGCATTGCGATCTGTCACCGGCATGCATCGGTGGGGCCATACGCTGGCGCAGGCCGTCGCTCAAGGGCGAAGCGCTAGATTGGCAATAGTTCACAGGACGCTCGACTACCGCGCGCCGGAACCATTCTGCTGATGATGTGCGGCGTTGTGTTGGGGCTATTGGTGATTGTCGACCGGACGATGCCGTGTTGCCCGGCTTTAGTGCAGTCGTAGCCCTGTTCACTGATCTTGTGGTCCGCAGAGATCTCAGCAGCTTTTCGGCTTCAGATCCTTGGTGGAAAAAAGATTGCACCGGCTGCTGACCTCGTTCAAGGGGTGGGGGCGAAAGCTCCTTGGCTATTCTGGGCGCGCTTGGCCAGACGGTGGTGCCGTGCAATGCGCTTGCGACTGGAAACGCGGTCAATAGTGCCAAAGCGTCGCCCCAGATCGCGCAGCGTGTATAAGATGACTCTGATTCTCAAGGACAAAGCCCCCGCGTGATGGCAAGACCGGCACTGTTGGCAGAGTCACATGTCGAGAGAGGGCGCAGAGGTGATCGAACGGGCGTCACCCAGACGTCGCCCCGTCGCCCCGGCCCAAACCAGTCCGCCCAGCAGAGGGCGCTTCGGCGCTTGCCAAATCTGGTTATGGCCGGGGATGCAGCAGGGGCGGTGGCGCCAAGCGCCGAGAGAACCCCGAGGCCGGACACCCGCAGTTGATCCGCGCGGCGTTGAAACTGGCTTGCTCCGATGAGATAGATGCGCATAGCGCTTGACCGTCCTGATAATTTTGCTTGGATATTTGTGACGACAGTGACCCAACTTTGCTCGCCGGACCCGCTGCCGTTGATGGTGACCGCGCCCCCCCCCCATCGCCCGCAATGTTGATGAATTCGTCGGTCAGGCAGAGGCACGGATGCGAACCTCAAGTCATTCCAGTCGCGTCCCAGCAGCGCGCGGGCGCTATGACCACCACGCTTTCCACGGTCCCACCCAGTCTGGCCAACGACGTGGCGCAGATCATTGTCGCGCGAGCTGGGGCGTTGGTTTCGTGATAAGCGCTCTGGCCTGTGCTGGCCAAGGCCGGCGTCTGGCAGCGATCATGACCATCTCGAGGCCCGCTGATGTGTTGTTTATCGATGAAATTCACCGCCTGAAGCCCCAGCCGTGGAAGAAGTGCTTATCCCTGCGGCTTGAGATTCGATCGACCTCGTGATCGGCGAAGGCCCGCTGCCGGACGGCGCATCGAATTGCTAGCCCTATCGCTGTTGATGCGCGTGACACTCGCATTGGGTCCTGCTGACCACTCTCTCTTTGCGCTGACCGTTCTTTGGCACTTACCTACGCAGTTTGCCAGTCTTATACCGAGGAACGAGTGTTCATCATTCGGGACCGCAACGCCGCAAGCTGGGCGCCCCTGCCGATAGGGCGGCCGCCGCGCGAGATTGCAACGCGCCCTTGGCAACGCCGCGCATCGCGGGCCGGCTGCTTTGCGCCGCGTTGGGAATTCGCTGTCGTTCGAGTGGTGATGTCGCCGTGACCCGCTCAACTGGCCGTATGGCGTGACGCGTCTGGTGTCGATCAGCTCGGCTGGACGGCGCGGGACCGCTGTTCTATGCCCTGATCGCGAGGAAAAATTATCAGGCGACCGTCGGATCAGGACGATGTCTTTGGGCAGCCGCGTCTGATCGTCGCGACCGCTGGGAAGAGTGATCGACCTTTTTCTGCGTACATGCAAGCCTAATCCAGCGAGCCCCGCGGGCCGGATGCTCTGCTCAGAAGCCTGGACGCATTGGGAGGCCTCCTGTCCAAGCCGCGGGCGGATTTGTTGCTGAGGCCGGTAATCCTTCTCGGGCAGAATTTAGCTCTATGGAAGTTGAGAATGACACCACAAGAGATCGAAGCGCTCGTTTGCCGAAAGCGACTACACTATGCCTCTTTGCCCGGGGCCGCCCCTTGGCGCCTGTTCGGTTTGCGTTGATCTACGACGCGACTGTGTCCAAAAGCGCGATATGAGGCGACGATTGCCAACTGCGTGGCATAGCATGCAAAACCGATCCGTGAGGCTCGGCAGCAATCTTATGATGTTCTCTTTAAGATTGTCAATAGCTGACAGATGTCCCCATCTTGATCGGCTGGGTCCCTCCGACCTTAACCCCCCTTTGTCAAAAAGCTGGAGTTGCTATCGGCGGGGTCCAAATCAATACCGTCTGTTCCTTCGTTTGACGAGGCGAGCGATCAAGGCCTGTTTCATTTTCCTGCGCGAGGATGCCAGCTATAGCGCTGATTTTGCCTGCGGCAGGGCGTCTGGCGCTTGGCAGATCGTGCAATCTTTGTGTGTGCTGATGCCGCGTTTCGTGAGCATCGCCCGGCGCTGCCCACGAAGGTCGCAACGATCCTTGAAGCCCGAGTCCAGCGCTGCTTGCGTCTGCAGCTATACCCTGTTGATGCCCGCTGTGGCACAGGACCCGTCGCACGCATTGCGCCATGTCGCCGATCGGTAAAGCCGTCCCACAGGATCCCACCATCGTCCATCCGCGTTTACTATGAAGTATACCGATCATGCGGGGATCGTCTATACGCAACTACCTGCGCTATATCGAACGGCTGCGCGCAGCGATTGAGGTGCGCGAGATAGGCATCGAACCAGCTGGCTATGAAGCCGAGTGTGTCTTTGCTGTGCAACGGGCTAGAAGGCGACTATATCCAGCCCGTCCGTCTTGATGAATGCTTGGATGTCGGACGTGCCACTCGGATCACGCCCGCACGTCATGGTCATGCAGCAAAGAGGTTCAAACGCTCGATTTTCCTGTGTCGGCCGTCACGAATCTGTGTGTATCGCGGTGCGTCGGTAACCTGTCGATTGCCAGCGAAACTTCCGCTCATCCTGTCTAGCCGGGGATTAGCCTCCCAATAATCCTAGCAACTAGCAGTGCCTTCGGCCTAAGCTCTGTGCCAAATAATACGCCTTGTGTGAAAACAGGCCGTTGAGGCACGATTATAGCCCCTAAGGGGCGCAACGAAATAAGCAGGACCGATGGAGCAGAAACGCTGGCTGGCGCGAGCGAGATGATTTCTCCTTTCCGCCCTATTTTCCCGCGGACTAATTACCAGTAAAACTCGTGATGATCATGTTGATCGCTTGCGTCCTTATGGTCGTGGTCATTCATTTCCAGACAGATGATCCAGTATCGCCATGCCAAAGCCGAAAGCCGAACCGTTTCGATCAGGCTTCTGGATCGTGCGAGCCTTGGATGGGCTTTATGACACAATCGGCGAACCCCCGATGGGCCGCCCCCGGTATTGACGGAATGGCGTCGTGTGTCGCATCGCGTTGAGTGATCGGCTTATCCCACGGTGCACCGCCGATCGTTACCGCAGCTGATGTGGCCATCGCCCAAAGAAGCAGAGCGTCTTGCAAAAAGTTGCCGTCGTGCAACCCACAGGTCCACTGCGCCGTTCTTCGTCTGTCGGACCGTATTCAGGATCATGAACTCCTGTATCTAGACCGACCGCACAACAAATTACCAGCCTTGTGTCGTTGCCCCCGTATCGCCGAGGCGTTGGTGGCCACGCGGATTGGCCCTTTTGGCAGCTTATTTCCGCATTATTTTCTACAACAAGCTTGAGCGCGGATTCAGTGACCGCATTCTGGGCGGCTACGAAAGCCTTGCCAGAATGAATTGCCACCATCCTTAGCCGCCAGCGGATAGCGAGCCATGCAGGTGGAGGTATGAAAAAGCAAAGCGGCGTCGGCCGTGGCCGTCGTCGCTTGGTCGGCGCAGCTATTGCAAGATTAACATCACGCCGTTTTGTTGACTGATGCTGGTGCTCTGATATCTTTAATTGGCGCGGCCCCTTGTTTGCGGTCGGTTGTGCCGATTTTTTGAAGCTGCCCAATCGCGGCAAACGGGCCCTCCTTCGGGCAGGAGGCCCTTTGACGTACCTTTCGCTGAGGTCGTGCAGATCAGAAGACCGAAACCGGCACGCGATGATCTGGTCTGCTACCATTTTTCAGCAAGAGGTGCCAATGAACGCCCCAT
>Ga0163217_1098606_pt1 | contig 13835 bp, 20 predicted proteins | sample SynspAceP_FD_185933 | JGI IMG/M metagenome (GOLD analysis project Ga0163217, IMG submission 185933) | Saline lake microbial communities from Ace Lake in Antarctica - Synechococcus sp. Ace-P (PacBio error correction) | ecosystem: Environmental > Aquatic > Non-marine Saline and Alkaline > Saline ... | reverse complement strand
TTAGATTAAGCTGGAGATCGCCCGCCGCGCCACCACCTATCGCGCCACTGCCATGCAGGACAGCTGACCCTTGATTGTATCCCCGGTCCTACCCGTGCCGGGAAGCGTCCTGCTGCATAGCCGCCATCCGATCGGCCACCCGCAGCCGCTGAGGTGCGCGGGGCGATTGCTCCAGCGCACCCACCGCCCGTCAAGTGGTTTGCATCAGAACCGAAGCGGAGTGCTGGCGCTTCACCGTGCAGCGGCACTGGCGGCATGGAACAGCCGGAATCATCACGTTGCTCAGCACGGGCGACAAGGTGCTCTGCGGGCGAACGGCAAGTTCGGCGAGCGCTGGGGAAGGTGGCCAGGGCCTACGGCGCTCGAGGTGGAGGTGACGGGCGGCGAGTGGGGCCAGCCCCTGGAATCCTTTGAAGCCTTCCGCCACCGCCCCTTGAAGCTGACACGGACAAGCGGATCCGGGCCGTTGATCCTCACCCATTTCGGAAACCTCTACCGGCTTGTGATCGAATGATCTCGAAACGATCGCCCGCCACGTTCTCCCCATGGCAGGCCTTGGTCAGTTGCCTGACGTGTACCAGCCTTGGCGCCCTGCAACGTGACGATGCGGACGCCTGGGGCCTGATGTGGGTGGGCTCGCGTTTCCCAGAAGGGTGTACATGATGCCGCCGGCCTTGGCTTCGGGCGATGAGCCAGCGGGCCTGGAAAGCCCAGGAACGCTCCAATCGCGACGTTCTATTTCCAACCTTGGCCACTTTATCGCAAAGCCGCGGCCAAAGACAGCGAACCCCATTCACCCTCCGGTGGAATCTCTATGCGCCCTGGAGGCAGCCCTGGAGTGATTGCAGTTCCGAAGGCTTTGGAGGCACATTTTTGACCCGCCATGCCCGCCCACCGCCCGCGCTTGCCAGGCGGGCATGAAGTGGATCGGTCTGGCGCCTCTATCTTGCCCGCCGGACGGCGCGAGCGGCAGCCCTAAGATTTACCGGCCGGTGGCCACCGGAGGGGATCGATGCCGAAATCATTTGCGCAAAGCCGGGCTGAAGGAGCGGTTCGACATCCTTGCTGGCCGGCGCGACGGATCACCCTCAAGGGCAAGGTCTTCCGGATTCGGCCACCTCGTTTGTTGCCTGACGCGATCTGCTCACCCCGTGGCGGCCATTGATGGCACTCGTGGCGGCGCTGGGACTGGACCAAGGAGCGGCTGCGTGCGTGGGGGTGCCGCTGCCTTGCCGTCGAGCTGGCCAAAGGCTGACACCCAGGGCGGCGGTAAGTTCAGGGGCGCGAACAACGCCGGGCTGTCTGACACGCGCCGCTTCCTCGCGCTGGGCTCTGGCTGTTGTCTCTCTGGCGCTGCGGCGGGCTTGCCAAGCAGGACCACCGAGAAGACCGAAGCAGAGCCTTGAGCACAAGAATCTGAACAAACCTCGGCGGGCTCGGCCGGCTCTTGAGGAGGTTGCGGCCCTTCGCATGCCGACAGACCTCCACGGTTGGGGGAGTCCAGGTGCGCCACCTGGCTCTCACGCTCCTTCCCTGGTCCAGCCTGAACCTCAGTTCGGGAGCTCTGCTACGAGAAAATCGCCCGGGCCCTGCGGCGATTTCCGCGACAGCTCAAGGCCTTCGACGCCGGCAGCCACCGGCTGACCACCAACAGACCCTGACCTACAGGAAGCCGCCGGCGAGCTCAAGTCACCGAGGCTCCCACTGCTGCCCGCCGCCAGGGTCTCGCAGCAGGTGAATTGTCCAGAGATCGGGGCACGAAGCGTCACCCACCGACCCCGCCAGCGCGGGCAACGCGCAAACGTGATGGGATGGCCCGCGAGCAAGAGGTTTGCTACTTTGGTGAGTGCGGGTGTATTCAGTGGTTAGATGTCAGCTCCTCAAGCTGAACGTTCGCCGGTTCGAATTCCGGTCACCGCTTGCTATTAACAGTTTAAAGCTTTTTCAGACAAAAGGACAAAAAGCGCGGCGCAAAAATTTGAGTCATTATCCAAGCGAAACGTCCGCGCGCGCAACCTTTCCTGTGGCCGCTTGGCTGCGATGACAAAAACAAAGAATGGGTCTGGTACGCTTAACTCTCTCGAGCAAGCCGTCTGGCTGGATCAAGAACGGGGCTTGATCAATTTGGAGCACCTGTGGGCCCCAAGCCGCTGACGCGCCTCTCGCAATCAAGAATCTGTGAGGATTCCACGGCCCGCCATTGCCCACGGTCTCGCTTGGGCTGCTGCGTGCTGCTTGCTTCAGCTTCCATCCTTCAAGCTCCAGCAGCAGGGCCGCCGCTCCCTTTTTTGCTGAAGGCTGACGGGTTGCCGCAGGGAACGTTCAGAATGAACCGCGTTCGTTTGCGTCAAAACAGACGTATTCTCTTGCGAAGTCCTCGGTGATTGTCCTTTAAGATGGAGCGGGGCTTGCTTAAAAGTTGAAAAGGGCAGCCACAGAAAAATCAACTCTGATTGCCAAAACCTCTTGCAGTTATTAACATTGCAGCGTTATCAATGCCCTGTTCTTCCCTTCTCCGCCGAGTGATCAGCAATCATGGAGCGCGAGCTGATCAGCCTCGAAAAACTCCCTGGCCCATTGGCGACAGCAAGGGAGAATTCAAGTTTTCAAGCTGATGTCCTCCCTCGGGGATGAACACGCGAACGCGGGAAGCTGACGGGTTGAGCCTGACTTTGATGCTGCTTCTGCGCTGAGGGACGGGCAGGAGGGCAGCCGGAAAACGAAGGCGCCATGGTTGCATTTCTTTTCCATTTTACATCCCAGGCCGTGTGATGCGATACGGGCTCAGTTGCTCAAGCGGCGTTGGCGAAAGCCTTCGGTTTTTCGGCTGGCGTGGTCAGGCGGGCGTCGAGAACGGTTTCCGGTCCCTGCCACGGGAGTTCTCAACGGAGTCCTGCCAGGGGAGTCCTGATGGGGAGGATTCGGGAAGCCTCGGTATGAGTCATCTTTAGAAGCAGCCGGCAATCACGGAGGCAGCCCCTCCACATCGTTCAGAGCAGCCAGTTCGCCGGGATCGCCCTCCTGGCGTATGATCCAAAGCCAGCTCCAGCGTCCCGAGCCGTTGTTCCTCAACTTCACCGTCGGTGGGGACAGGGCGCTCACCGTCTGGCGACGTCTTCGGCCGTGCGCGTGATCCGAAAGGAAACCGATTCCAGTGCCATCAAGGAGCGGCAGTAGAGCCGATGACAGCACAAAACTCGCCGGACTCAAGTCAGCGTTCCAGACTGCCGGAAGCTCTGATCGACCAGCCGGGCATGGGCCCTGACGAGTTCTTTTGTGCCCTACATGCTTCTGCCGGGTCCTGCTGGGTGGTGCTTTTTGGCAGGGCGCACGGGATTCCAGCGGCCGCCCCCTGCGCTGGCGCCCTGCTCGCGGGCTGGCTCTGTGGTCAGTCATGAGTGGCCGTCTTGAGGCCGCAGAGTGGCCGATGGGAACGCGCACCCTGTTGGGAAATCGGCATCAGCACGGTGATCGTACCGGGGGCCTGACCGGGTCGGCGCGTGGCCGCACGTGGAACTTCGTTCTGCCTCTGGGCGGCCGGCCATCTTGATCCACCGTGACGCTGGTGGCGGCCGGCCTTGGTGGTCGGGCTCTTGCGTGCAGCCGGCTGCTCGGGGTTGACCGCGTGATCATGTTGCTCGGGCCGCGCCGGGGTGGGGGATCACCGGCATGAGCCTGGTGGCGCGGAGTTCGGGTTGGGGCCGCGGTTGGCCACCTTCATGGTTGCGGCTGATCACCGTGACTGTGATCGTGCTGCCGCTGGCCGCTGCGCCTTGCTCGCTTCGACCACAACGGGTTCATCCCTCCGGTTGAATCAAAGACAAGGGCCCTGCCCTCGACAGTTGTGGAAGTGGCCGATTACGTTGGGCCCATAGGTCCGCAGGATCACCAAACGCCTTTCCAATGGTTTGCTCTGCCGTTCGCTTCGTCTCTCGCCGCTGCTGCGTCTTGGCGTCGTTTTGCGCACCTGGGTTGTGGCTGCCTTGGTTGCATGCCAGGGCACCGGTTTCGCAGCCAAACCACGGTGGCTGCAGGCTCGATCCTCTCCAAGGGGCGGAGGTGTATTGCTTCATGCGCCAATCAGGCAAATTGACCATGACGGGTCAGTTGGACGGCCGCTATGCCTTGATCAAACGGCAGAGCGCCAGCCTGTTTCAAGACATCGCCTCAGCACGGGGGCCGGTGATGCTCACCGAGGGCCGTGCGTCAAACATAATCCCAGTGCCTCCCCGATTGCGCCGCTACCTGGGGGCTTGTTGCGGCTCGGACAGGGAGCCTCCGCCCCGAACCCAGCGGGGGTACGGCGGACAACAAGCGCTTTCGCTGAAGGCCCCATGGCCCATCCAGTGGTGGGGACCACCAGGGATGAATCGCTACAACTTATTGAGATCCGTTCTGCGGTGATCCGTTCCTGCGGCTTTTGAGTGATGCTCTTTGTGGGGTCTGCCTGGGGGGCCGCCGGGCTTCGCCACCGCCGCTCGACCCCCATCGCCTCAGCCGTGACGACTGCCTGAAGACGTCAGGGTGGGACGCGCTGGAGAAGGCCTTGCTGGGCCTGTGATCAGGTGGTAGCGCAGTTCCCCCAGGCATCCGGCAGCCCTTGAACGATCGCTTCGTGCTTCATATGCCTCACGAAGATCCCCAAGGCAGCCCTGCAGGGATATCGATCAGCCGCCGCCCTTGCTCGATAGCGGTGAGGTCGTGGGATCCCCAGCTGGGCATTGATGTCCGCGTACCGCCAGGAAAGCTTGCCGCAGCTTGCCCCGCTGCCGCCAGTCGTTGCAGTTAATCTCGGCTGATCAGGCCCAGCTCTACCGCCTTCGAGCAGCTCGCCGAACCATGGCCGGCAGGGCCCGCCGCGCAGGCGGTCTGCCGCCCTTTCAAGCAACAGGGCGAATGCGTTCGGCTTGTGGTGATCAGGCCACGACAGCTGATCGGCAACGCCAGTTGGAGCCAGGTGGCTGGTCAGGGGGCCCGCCAGTGCCGCGAGCGATGGCAACGGTCTTCGCAGCCTGCCTCGGCGTCGCCTGGGGGTTCCAGGGACGCTCGATCAGGATTCACGTGCGGCTGCCGCGGTGCAGGTTGAAACCATGCCGCCGCTGCCGAAGGTGCGACCAGCGTGAGGTTTCGCCGGCTCTGAAAGCGATTCACCTTCTTCCCTGGCGTCGGCGGGCTTCAAGCGGCGTGGTAATCAAGGCACCGCCCAAATTGCCTTGCTGCACACAGCTCGGCGGCGCCACGAAACGCCGTATGGAAACACGACCACGGCCCTCCTGGCGCTGCAACAATTCCGCCACCCAGCTCCCGGGCTGGGGCCAATTTTGTACTGGGCCCCGATCGTGGCGCAGGGCGGTGGCCATGGCCAGCGATTCGGCGCCGGGGCGCACCTCGGCCGGGGCCCGCCCGACGGCGGTAGTCGTGTCACCATTGGCCTGCAGCAGGTGTTGGAATCCCCTGCCTCCGTTGCTGCTCAGATCCACCGCCTGAAATCGGGCGCCGTTTTGGCGGGGGAGTCCAGGCAGTCTGCTTTGCGGCGATGCGGAGTAGTTAACAGGGACGGTCGAGCCTGGAGCTCTTCGAGGCGTTTCCGCCGCTGGCCTGCCACTGACGCCGTTACGCCCGATCTTGACGCCAATGGCCCTGCAGTAGCGCCTGCTCAAAGGCCAGCCTGATTGAGACCAAGTTGGGTGGCCGATCGCCTATCAGCCAAGGGGAACAGCTGGGGCTGACGGCCGTTTCTTCATCGGCGTGCGGGGTGAGCAGCCAACCCAAATTGGCGCGCAGACCGGGGTGACGCGCCAGGCGCAACAGGGCCTGGTTTGCGGGCGGCGCCAAATTCTGCGGCATAGTGCGCCTCATCCACCAGCCAAAACGGTTGCCGGGCTGGGCGGCCAGGCAGCGGGAGAAGTCGGCCCCAGCTGATTCAACTTCCAACTGCAGTCCGAGTGCGATCAGCTTCCTGGCCGCCAGTGTGCATCTTGGAGGTCCGCCCCGGGCGATCACGCGATTGCGGCTCAGCTCCGCCAGGCGGGCCATCGCCCGGGCGGCGGCAGGGCGAGTGAGGGTTTTGCCCAGGCCCATCGGGATGGGGCCCAGCAGGGGGCGCCGGCGGCGGGCAGCCAACCAGCGGACGGTTTAACCGCTGATGGGCATACAGTGTTGCGACCATCGGGCAGCCAGCGCTCTAAGATCGGGCGGCGGAACAAGTGCTCGCGGTGCGGGCCGGCAAGCCCGGCAAGGGCTGCTCCAGCCAGTCATCCACTCGCTCAGTTCGGCGTCGAATGCGAACTGTTCTCCCGCAGCCTGCGCCAGGGCCAGCGAGGCTTCCAAGGGAAAAGAAACTCCCAGCAGTGCCGACGGGCCCGCCACTCACCCGGGGCTGACGGCGCGCAATGCCGCCTGGGTCGACGGGACAAGGGAACGGAGATTCACCTCATCATATCCGGCCCGGGTCCCAGGGCAAGCGGCAAACTGGCACCGCTGCTGCTGGTTGCCTGGCCGCCCCAGCGCGGTGGGTGCCAGGCTGACCGGAGCAGGAGGGGCGCCAGACAGAAACAGGCCGCGCAGCCTCGGTTGGAATCTAGCCAGCCCCACCGCCGAGGACAACAGCCGGATGGCAAGCCCGTTTAAAATGCAGTGGTCGAACACATTGACAGCAGAGCTTTCGGGCAAACTGCCCAAATTGAAATCAAGGGAGATGCGGACCGCCAGAGATGCGGGTCTTTCCTTGAAGAAACCTCTGCCAAAACTTAGGGTCAGAACACTGCCCTCGTCAATCTCTCCTATAAATTTACACCCATCCACGTTGCCTTTATTGCGGCTGATCGGCTCTCGACTCCATTGATCACCTCTGCCCCGTTGTCACGGTGCGTCCTGAGTAGTGACCGCAATTGCGTGCCGGCCTGCCTGGACCTTTCCATACGGCCACAAGGAGCGCGATGCCGATGCCTATCGATTACGGTACCGGGCCGCACGCATTTTACGATCCCCGACGGTGCCATGGCGATCCCGGCGCCTTGGATGGACGGTGTGATTCTGCGTTTCCGCTGCTGTGCGCACTGCTGCCCAGTTTGGGCCACCCCAGAGCTGCGGCTGCGACTTGCCCAACAGACCCCACGGAGCAGGCCCTGCCGGCATGGTCTGGCCAGGCCGCCTGAAACCGGTGGCCCCAGGTCACCAGACCCGGCAGGCCGCCAGGGTTTGCGTGAACGCTGGCCCAGATCTGGCATCAACCCGAAGGGGCGCTCCGGTGCGATCACCACGGCGGCCGCCAGCCCAGAGCAAGGCACGAGGCGGCGGGATGGCCCGTTGCCAGGGCCTGGCTTGATCGCCGGCGCGCGGCCCGTTGTTGGCCGCTGGCGCGGGCCCTGCGGGCAGCAGACCACGGAGCGGACTTGGGCTCGCGGATAGGGAGCTGGATTGTAGAGAAACAGCGAGGCCGCCATCGGTCACAGACAACCACATGATTAACAGGTGTACTCATGCCATCGAGCGATGTCAAGGCGCCGCCGCGAAGCTGCTGGTGATCGGCGGCGGCTACCAGCGGTCTTCGTTCGCTCGCGCCGCTGCGGCGCCTGGGATGGCTGTCACGCTCACCCGCCGCCAGGTGGCCGGGAGCGATGCGTCCCCTGGCCTCGCTGGCCTCGCGCGCTCTGGACCCTGACCGTGGCCTTGGTGCCGCCGTTCATCCGAGCTGGCGCACCACCGAGGTGTTGCGTTGGACGGCTGCCACGGGACCGGGCAGGGACGTGTACCCGTGTTTGCCAGCCTGGCGCCGCCTCCTCGCCCAACTGCCCTGCCAATGGCTGCGGCTTATCTCTCCACCCACTGGGGGGTCTACGCGGGATCAGGCCGGCGGCTGAGGTTGGCGAGGGCGTGATCCAAGGCCGGGTCTGCGCGCAGCCGGCCGGCTCGCCTGCGAGCAGCCTTCTGGCTCGGGAAGCGGCCTTGCCGGGTGCAGGTGTTCCGGCTTTGCCGGCGATCTATGGCCCCGGTCGTACTCCTTTTCAAAAGCTGCGTGATGGCAGCAGCCGCCATGATCCACAAACCCGGCAGGTGTCAGTCCGCTCCACGTCGATGACCATCGCCTCCAGCCTGCTGTTCTGCCGCCCAATTACCGTGGCAGCCCAGCGCCGGAGTGCTGAACCTGGCCGATGACGAGCCCTGTTCATCGAGCCAGACCCTGGGTATGCGCCCACCTGCTGGGCTGCCAAGTTGCCATGGTGGCGTCCTTCGACCAGCTGGCTGGCGAGCTCAGCCCGATGGCCCCTGAGGTTTTCTGGGCCGAAAGATTCGCCCGCGTCAGGCAAACCGCCGGCTATGTATTTTTTTTTTTTTTTTTTACCCGTGAGCTGGGCTACAGCTGCGCTATCCGACCCGGCTACCGCCAGCCGAGCTATCGCGCCTGTCTTGCCGAGGAGCTCAGCCGGTGTCGGTTTACACCAAAATTGACGTGGAGGCCTTCATCGGCCGCGGGTGGCCTGGCGTGAGACCACCGAAGGGCAGACCACAGGGGCTTCCGGTTGAAGACTGTTTCAGGCCTTGGGAATTTGTATCCGCCAGGAAACGACACCAATCGATTGCCACCCCCAGCCCCCGTCGCAGCCCCGCTTCCAGGCCGAAAAAACATTGAACCATCAGCTAGCCAACGGATCATGAGCGAGGCGATCCCCAAACTTCCAGGGGTAGGCAGCGGGCCGCATCCGCCCTCTCCTCGGAGATCCCGCGGCATCGGCGTCGAGGTGACCCTCAAGCCACTCGCCGAGCTGGAGGAACGGCCGGGGCCTTTGAGGTGGTTTCTGGTCGGTTGCCGCCGCTGGTTGGAGCACAGCCATGCGCCTTGCCAGGGGGGTCAGCGCCAGTGCCCCTGGCCAATCCCGCCAACTATCCGATCCTCGATCTGCCCCTGGCGAGGACCTTGCCGCCGGCTTCGGGCAGTGCGGCCAGCGGCCGGCGCCAGCTTCGCCCTGTGCTGAACGGCAGCAGCCGAGCTGGTGGAACGCGGCCAGTTGCCATGCCCTCACCACCGCCCCGATCGCCCAACAGGCGTGCACGCGGCCGGTCCACGCTATCCCGGGCCAGACGCCGACGGCTGGCGGAACTGTTGACAGCGCCGATCCCTCCATGCTGTTCACGCCCGCTCCCCCCACGGAACCTGGCGACTTCAACACCCTGGTTGGGCACACCCACATCCCCTCAGCGGTGGCCCAGCAGCTCGGCCCCGCCCTGGTGGAGCGCAAGCTGGAGTGCTGCTGGCCTTCTGCCCGTCGCTTTGTCCCCAAACCCCGGCTCGTGGTCCGGGCTCAATCCCCATGCCGGCGGAAAGCGGACTGCTCGGGCTGCTGCCGAGAGCGAGGACTGGCTGATTCAGTGCTGGAGCGCTGGCGGCGCTCCCATCCGAGTGGAACTCATCGGCCCCCTGCCACCGACACTGTGGCTGGGTTGCTGCGCCGCCCTGGCCGTGGGCCCTTGTCCGATGGCTACCTGGCGCCGAGCCCGTAGCAATACGACGAAGAAACAGGAAGGGCACACAATCACGTCGCAAGACTGCTCATAAATCACCACGCCGTCCAGCCTCAGCCAAGTGCGTGTGCATCGAGTCGACGCGGATCACCCCACGAGATCAACACTCGAAATGATTCGAACAGTGGTGTCAGAGGTTGCCTGGTGACCTCTCGCGACTCGCCGCACTTAACACACTCCTGGATAGCCCTTCCTGGTTAGTCGCCAGCGCTGCAGACCGTGAACTCAAGCTGCCCAGGGTTAGTCAGATCTATCATGCTGGCACTTGGCGGCGTGATCTGAGCAGCGCGACGTACGCGCCAGCATCCCGGCATGGTGAAGTGGCCCACCTCGCGTGGCAACGGCTGCCAAACGGCCCCCTGTACACACGGGCAACTAGGAGGTGAGCGTCCGGACTCTCTGGCGGCAAGCATCTCGCTGCATCCTGTTCAGTGACACTAGCGTATATGATGGTCGACAAAGCGCAGTGGCCACCGGGCAGAAGCGGCCAGACCACGTTTAATGCTAACACAGGAGTGTCAGTGCACCGGCTCGAGAATCGCACTAAATCTCTCAATGCCGAAACAACGCGGATTTGTACGCGACTCATAACTAAGTCCTGCCAGACAACGCTCCAGCGTGTCCAGAAGTCCCAGAAGAACTGCAGATTATAGCGAGATCAAAGCGACTATCACATCACTCGCGAGCAAACGCAGTCCAGCACTAGTAGCCCCCACCGATTCGATCGCCGAGCACCTCCGGCTCGTCTCACACCACCGAAAAACGGGTGGCGATCATTCCTCGGCTCGCCGGAAGCTGAAGACCACCCACGCGACGCCTGACGCAACTCAACATACGAGCCAAGAAGGTGCAAACTGCGTCGACCAAGCAATCGGCGCGCCAGGCAGGGCAGCCGGTGCGTGCGGCGAGACGAGACGCATTGAGCGCGGGCGAAGGAGACTCCCCTCGACGGCCAGCAGCGCCGTGGCACAGCCTCGAGCAAAGAGTGACTCGCTCCAAGCACACGCTAGCAATGCGCCAGAGAGGAGGCGCTAGGTAGGCTCAACAGGCTAACAACAAAGGAGGCCGCCCGCGCGGGGCAGCAGTACCTATGACGCGAGGCGCCAGTTGCAAGCCGGACAATACAGATACACCCTCATCAGCTGTTGAACTCCCGAATTATCGCTGACTGCTTCCACAGGACGGCGAGCAGACGATGGAGCCTTGGTTATGGTCGGAGCTGCATTGGTGCCTCAGGACTCCCTGCGAGATAGCTGCTTCGTTGCGCGGTGTCTCGTTCTCTCTCTTCTCCCCACTCGTGATGAAACAGGGGCACCATGATCTGGGCCACCCCCGGTTTCGACCGATGCGCGCTGGCTGACCCCGCGGTGCGCGCTGGTGTCACATCTCTCTCGCCGGGATCGGGTCTGGTGACTCCAGGACAGACGGCAGTTGGGAAGTTCCACTTCCAGCGGCCGGTCGTTCCCGCACCGAACCAACATTTCACTCCAACTGCCCCTCCTTATGAATGGTACGCTTCGCGGCCCGTCTGAACCGATCTGTTTGGCCGGACAGGCGGGTCTCTTCCAAAAACTCGCTCCCATGTCCATGAACACGAGTCCTCGGCTCTCCATTCACGGTCAGTGCGGTTTTCGATTTCTGGAGCACGGCTGCTGGGCAACGTTTTTCACGGCGCGAAAGGTCCTCTCTGTCGACAACGCTTGCCGCTCTCTCTTGAACGCCGCTGGCTTGGTGCGCACGACGGCCGAAGCCCTTCGCCCGGTGAACAGGAAGAAATCGCGCGCACTCTCCAGACCTGGCCAGATCTGAGCTCGATCGTGGCACCGGTGCGAAAAGTCGTGCTGCGAGATTTTATTTCGCCGCGGAACGTTTGATCGGGATTGTACGCGCTGCGCCTTCCTCCGGCGGGTCTTCCTCGTGCTGTCGGCTGCGTCTCATCGTGGGGGGTACCTGCCGGCTGGTGGAGGTCCGCTAGTGAGACGAACCCACCATCAGCCATGAAAGGACTCCGTGGCTCTTCTTGATCAGTCTAACGGCCTGCTCGGCCCCGGGGCCTCTCGAGCTCGCCTGCTGGCGCCCTTGTCGTACTTCGGCGCGTGCAGACCCGCCGCGCTGGCCTCCTCTCCTCCGCCCCGCCTCATGGCACGATTCTTCGCGTCAGCGATCCCTGCCTGCCTCGTCCGTATGCTGCGCATGCCCTGCCGATTCCAGAGACCGGATCTGCAAGACCTCCAGCACCGCCTGGAGGGCGACCAGTGACGACCATGAGAGTGCCAATGCGCTGGAGCCTTCCCTGAGCAACGCCGTGTGTCGCCCGCGGAGTCCTTAGTCTCGCTCTGTCATTGTCAGTCGCCTCGGCGTGTCAGCGCATCTCAGCCAAACTGATTCCCTCCGAGACAAGCAGGCACTCCACGTCGTGTGAGGTTCGCCAGAGCCTGTGCTCGACCAGCTTGGAGCTGGATCTCGGACTGCTTGTGTGCGCTGAAGTCAACGTCGAAGCCCCAGCGACCGCGACGCCTTCTCACCAGCCGCCGGGCTGCCTTGAGCCACGATCGGCAGCGCGGAATCGGTCGCTTGTGGGGCCGTTTCCCCTTCGAGATCCCCGAAACGTTGGGCTCTGCCACGGCTGCTCGGACATGGGCCCACGATTCGAGCTGGTGCATCCACCACAAGGCGAGCACCAGCGCTTTACCGCCGCTGGATCGACGGCTACAGACCAGCCGCGTCACGGGCCGGGGCCTTCGTTGGATCTTTAGACAGACGGCCTTTCTACGACGGCCTGCCGTTCCGGCCGCGCCGAGGACTTCTATGTGCTCCCAGACGGGAGATCGCCATCGGCCCCGCGATGGCCTACATCGATCCCACCAGTCATGCAGCAACGCCGCGTTTCCTCTGGAAATCATGGTGCGTTTCCCGGCGAGGACCAGACCCTTCTACACCAGACAATTCGAGGATCTGGTTGGATCTTCAAGGCCACCCCCGCTTGCTTCCCTTCGCCACCAGGGAACATTGGGCTGGGCCCACTCCGATCGAGGCCGCTCGACAGATGGCTCGTCGCCAGTTTTCTTTTCTTGTTCCTGTTATTCGGCGGAACTCACCCCGCGCTGGCCTCAACTGATCGACGGCGCGCTACGCACGCCTCTCGGTTCTATGTGTTCGATGGCTATTGAGTGCTCGAGGAGCTGACTCGGGAGCGATGGGATTGTTAAAGCCACCGTGCTGGAAGGTGGCCGAGAACCTGCGGCCCCATGGGCTGAGGCAGCCGCATCCGCCCCTGGCTGACCCTGGGCGAATCAAGGGCTGCTCGCGGAGCGGTCGCGCTTTTTGCGCGCACCGACAGACATTCCGATGATGCTCGCCGCTCCCTGCTGCAGGAACGCCAGCGATATGTGTGCTGGTGCTTCAACACCGCGATGTCTTAGGTGAAGGCGTTTTCACTTTCTAGTGATGCCCACCTCGATCCGAGTGTGCGTGGGCTGCGCGCGCTCGCGTAGCCCGCTCAATCTACTTGTGCTATCTGGCCTGGGCGATGGGCTGCAGGAGGTGACTCGGACTCACCGTCGGCCCTTGGTGGCGCGCCACTCCTGCCATCTCCGTGAGCTTGGTGGCGGGGGGTGTACCGGGGCCTGGCCAGTGGCTCCCACATGCGGTCGCTATGCGGCGGACTGTTGGCGCGATGTGCAGCAGCGGCAGCAGCGCCTGCTGCGCGGAGTCCGGACCGCCCTGGGACGGGGCGCTGGAGGGCCCGGACGGGGCGATATCGTGCCGCGTGGAAGCGGCCCGCAGACCGGCGGGTCGTTGACTCAGCACGCTCACCAGTTCCCATGGCCTGAGGTGGCTCGGTTCTGCGCCGGTGCTGGCCGAGGGAGCCGCTGACGGTCGCCTCCCTTTCGTGTTTTTATGCCGCCAGCTTGCTTGGTTGGGGCCTGGAACGCGGCCCACGCGACCGCCCCCAACCCCGACTTCGACGCCTGTGGACGCCTTGGTCGAGCCGGCCATGCCGCCGCTCTAGCCTGCGGGTGGCCGGAGCCGACAGACGACACGTGATTATGGCCTGGCCGCCTCGGCTGTCGCGCATGGCGTAGTTGGCCTTCGCAGCAGCGGTTGCGCACCGAGGGATGCCCCAGCTCGACCCGCTGGTGCCCCTGCCGATGGCACGCCGGCCATGGATGGTTTGCCAGGCCAGCAAGCCTGGTGTCTGGGGGGAGGTGAAGATTCGAGTTGATTCCTTGGCCTGGATGCGGCCTGGGCCGAGGCGTTGCCTCTCAAGCCACTGCCTGGTGGCACAGCCCGACAGTCGGGCCAGCTGGCTG
>Ga0163217_1074407_pt1 | contig 13836 bp, 6 predicted proteins | sample SynspAceP_FD_185933 | JGI IMG/M metagenome (GOLD analysis project Ga0163217, IMG submission 185933) | Saline lake microbial communities from Ace Lake in Antarctica - Synechococcus sp. Ace-P (PacBio error correction) | ecosystem: Environmental > Aquatic > Non-marine Saline and Alkaline > Saline ... | reverse complement strand
TGTCAAAAGTAATACGAACAGATTGCTAATATCCTCGTGAAAAAATTAGTCGGTGAAAGAGCTTGTTGAAATGCAATGCCCTGAGAGAAATGCAAGTCCTCAGCATGAAGTGGAACAAGATATTAAGCTAAATATTTTTTAGAAAGATGATGACCTATTATTGGTGATTTAATAAATACCATGCTAATTAGTTGTGCTATCCCGGGGGCGGCCAATGCTTAATGTACCGTTCTAATCTCATTGTAAATCATTGCACTGCAAATAAGCCAATTGTACCTCAGTGCGGGAATGTGCATCGTTTTTAGATAAAGACACGACCGGCATTTTAATTGGTTGTGTCGCCCATAAACTATCATTTGCCCAAACGAAAATTAGATTGAGCAATTGCAAGCCAGAAGAAGTTAGCCGCGAATATGAAAGCCATTGTCTACGGCACCATGCGTGCAGGTTGGAACTGTGGATGCACCCATTTCGACATGAAACCAAAACGTACTAATATGCAGTACGAGAATCAGGAAAAGAGGCGGTGACTCATTACCGTGTAAATGAAAAATTTTTCGCGCCCAACCTATTTGCGGACTTAAGCTCGAATCAGGCCGACTCATCAATTCGTTACAACATGTCACATTCGTTTCCGTCTGGTGGGTATATTGCTTTATGGTGTTGGAAGACCTCGTCCCCCTAAAGCTGCAAACAAGAATTTATTGATACATTAAGGGCATTCGTCGCCAAGCCTTTGCATTGCTGTTCAGGCTAAGTTAGTGGCATCCTGGGACGGTGATTGGGATGAAAGCTGGAAAGCCCCTTTAACCTGATGACTTTGTGCATTTGCTTGTCCGTTATTCGAGAAGATAAGACTATTAAACCGGTAGGCGGATCATGTTTTAAGTTTGGCTGAGTCCATAATTTGTTACAGCCAAAGTGGTCGGCTCCGAGTAATATTCATGCTGTATACGACTTGTCGTATGGAGGAGAACTCGCTGCCTCCTTTTACACTTTTTAATGGTGGCGCAGCATGAGGACGATCCCTTTTGCAGGTTTCTAAAACGTAATCGCAACAAGCTGCCTTAAGTAGCGACAGGTTCACTGCGTTAAATCAAACTTCAATTAGCAATGTATGTATTGAATGCCCAACTAATGACTTGCACTAGCAGCGGATGCGTGTTTTTCCTATCAAAAAAATCAAAGTTTGGCGGTTTGATGACAGCCAGATTGTTTACCCATACTGTTGTTGTAATACGCAAGCTCGGGTGTGGTGCCGCTGTGCACTCTGGGTTGGCGTGTGTTTTGGCAAATAGGGTATCGAGAAAAACTATAGGAGAGTATGGGTTTGTGATATTCCTCAATCCTAGCGTGGTTGGGCCAGCCATTAGTCAGCAACATTTTGAAGTGGGGGAGGGAGGGTTCAAAGCGGCCTGTGCTGAATTTCCACAAGCCTTTATTAAGTCCCCGGCCCTTTAAAAATTTATTCCATAACAGAGCCTAGTATTGCTGATTGTATGAAATTGCACGTGAAAAATTATCTGCTGTGGTATCAAAAGTCAGTGTGGTGAGATATTGTAGTTATATATACAAGTACAGTTTTGTTTTTTTCTTCAAATCGCGCGCCAGTCATCAAGGATTAAATACGACGGGAGGATGATGTCAGTTGCAATATTGGATTGCTTAAATTCACTTTAAAAACCGTATGGCGGGTACCGGTGGACAAAGGCCGTGGATTGATCCGAGATTCAAAATACGCGCCACCATTTGTATGTCATTTCAAACTCAACTTCAATAGCCCCTACTTGTATTGCGGTCATTTTTATACCATAACTAGAGTCAAGGTATGTATAGGGTTAGAAGTTAGCCTCTGCTTGTCATTTTTTTTGGGAAGTCATAATATGCAATTAGACCGTTACTAGCAAACTACGAAATGGGCTTGTCTAGGCTTCAATCATTAGCATGTAGGCCGAGACCATCTAATATATTGAACCTGTTGCACTTACTCAGTGCTTTGTTAAGATTCAACAAGGAGGCTCTGTCGTTCTTTATTTGACCAAGGCCCAATTGAATGTTAATGGTTTTACGCTCTGCTTCTTGGTGAAGCTCGGACAAAATACCTCGAGTAGAGGGTGTGGGCGGCGATGTTTCAACTTCATAAAACCACCGCTTGTTTTGCTTAATTTGAAGCGATTAACAAATAGCGCAAAAAAGCGTAACAGTCAATATTATTACCTCAGAAATATTGTGCTTTGCTGGCACTTCGCAGAGATACCCCGCGCCTTAGGTGAAATCCTTAAAACAATTTGGGGCTGGACGCTAGCTATAAAAATAAAGAAAGCCCATAGAAATAAACCGTTACGTGGCGGTCAAATAAGTCGATGACCAAAATGCAGAAGCGATGTGCGCCCAAGCCCTTAGAACGTAAATTCACCCAGCAGACAAATTTTTAACTGAACCGGGGCTGAACAAGCATAGTTGGATCCCGTTATCGGTTCCGAGACGATGATAATTCCGTCGTACCATTCAAGTACTAACCAACCGCCGTACTAAAAATAACCCTGTATTTAATCGTTGAACCGGTGTAGTAAAACGGGCAATAGCGCAAGGCCTAGCCCAACGAATTATTAATGGTGAAGACGCTGAAGCTGAAAAAAACAAACGCGTTATTACATTATAGGTGCTTGAAGGCAGGGGCCAAATTTCGCGGGAGTTTGAGAACGTTTAAAAGCGGTACTTAATGAGCTGCTCAAAGAAAGAGGCCGCGATGATCCTGTTTATTGACGAATTACACACTATTTGGTGGGAGCGGGCAAAGGTGAAGGTGGCGATGGATGCCGGCGTAATATGCTTTTAAGCCCGCCTTTGGCTCGGGGCGAACTGCATTGTGTTGGTGCCACCACTTTTAAATGATCATCCGTCAAATATCGAAAAAGGATGCGGCGCTAGAAAGACGTTTTCAAAAAGTATGGTGGAAACAAAGCCCGTGTTGAAGATACCATTGCCCATTTTGCGCAGGCCTGAAAGAGCGTTATGACTGCATCACTCAGTGAAATCACTGAATCCCGCCATAGTCGCGGGCAGCAACCTTATCCCATCGTATTATTAGTGATCTCAATTACCTGATAAAGGGCCATTGATAATTCGATGAAGCCGCATCGAGTATTCGTGCAGATGGACTCAACACCTGCGAGGAAATGGAAATAAATTAGAAAGAGAGCGCAGCATTTCAGCTGACACTCCTAGAAATGTATCACGAAGCGCGTTTTTAGGCCAATAGAATAAGAAAGAGTGGAGGCCAGTCAAAACGTTTAGAACTGATCGAAATTGAGCGTGAAGCAAGCAGAATATAAATGTCTCAGGTTTAGAAAAACCATAGGCTGGCTGAAAAAACAGGCCATGCAGGGCACTCAAAAAATTAAGCCGTATTGGCTGGAATTGCGAACAATGTCCGACCAAGAACATTGTGAGGCGTGTCTGTTCCCATTGTAGGAAAGTGTATCTGTCGTCCCGCGCTCCCGGACTTTAACTTGCCAATCAAGCTACGCATTGTCAGTTCGCATATAGGTCTTTCTAAATTATGGCAGGAATTCCTGAAACTCGAAAGTAAATTAGGAATCGCCACGGCAGTCTGAGGATGTCGAAACACCTTGTTTGAAAAACCAAAGTGACTGAAAATGAGATTGCCGATGTTTATCACGTTGGACGGCATTAGCCTGTATCAAAAAAGGTTCAGAGGGGAGAAATGAGTGCAAGAACTTTCGATTGGAAACAGAGTTTACATAAAAGAAGGGTTGTTCGGGCCGAGTATCGAATGCCGTCGAATAGACAACATTAGGAATGAACAGTTTGAGGTGTCTATAATTAGCGCGACAGATTCAAAACGTTCTCTCTCTAAGGGTGTGTTCTACCCTAATGCCGATCCTAAATTCAAAAATACGATGTTATTTTATAGCGCCCAACGGGTTCGTCGGTACAAACTGAATTATGTAAAACCCTAGCGAGGCTTTTTTGTTTGACACCGAAGATGCCATGATGCCGCATTGATATTGTCGGAATTTATGCGAGAAACACTTCAAGTTGCGCGTATGTGGTTCGATGGTTTTTGTGGCACCTCCGTGGTTACGATCGGTTTACAGATTAGTAAAGTGCGGGATTTTATTTAAATTTATATTGTTTACACTGCATGTTTATATTCTGGGACGTCGCGTTGTCGTGTCTCAGACATATATATAAGAGCGCTTTTGATCTTCATTAGATCCTCCAATTATGCCCTATTGGCTATGAATGTGCTGATCATAGATATCTCTTCTCAGCATGTGTTTATAATATTTTACTGCAATCCGTGCGAATGAAATGGAAGCTGCCATTAACCAATGGGCAAGGCGTAATGGAACCGATAGATGTTTTAAAATATTGGACCCCTGTGAAAAGTTGGTAACTTTATGACTTCGTAACTTAGGGTGCTGACCAACAATGTCCAAAAGAGTGCAAACCGCACTACCATTATACTAAACAGAGAGTGCCCAAAATGAAGGCGCTTTGGTGATGGGGCAAGCTAGAAGGGACAGCACTATCGTAGAACCATGAATTAATATCTCTCACCCAACGAGATATTGATGATGCTGTCGTTTTCCACCCATTAGGAACGTGAAGGCAAATAAATTCTATCGAGCAAAAAATTCAGTTACTGTCATTAATGTGAACGAACTAGCCGCTAAAGGATTTAAAATTGAATTGACGCTGCGCCTTGAATAAAACTAGCGAAGCGGTGATGACCCAGTGTGTTTGGTGCAAGGCCACTAAAAACGTGGAATCCAAGTTGAACTTGAAAAAATCCATTGCACAAAAAGCTTTTAGCTGCAACCTTGGCGGGTAATGATGGCGTCTGTGAAAATTACGCCAGCGAAAGTCGGTTTTGTAATTAATTGATAATTCTACCCGGAAGTGTGTATGAAAAAAGCCCAATTTTTAATTGGCTCCCTTGTTTTGTGTAAGTTGGCCGGTGGTGCAGCGCTAGTGGAAAATGTGCTTGCCCCCTTTAAATGATGCTAATAGGTTTCGCGTCACTTGCTTCACTAAAAACAAGCGCTTGATGCCAATACGCTTGTTGTAGTTGCCTCTCTGTAAGCAATCCAATCCGCATAAAACAATCCGCACCACGAGCGAACCTTATATAAAAGGGGGCCCCAAAATTATTTGGGATATGATAGGACGAAAGAGTGCCCGCCACCCGCCCCCAAATGATAACGAATTGCAGATCATTTTGAGTTGATTGCATAGGCCTGCGGAAAGCGAAACGAGTCCGCAAGTCATAGCGGGCCATTTTATTTAATATCCAGTCTCATTTGAGCTATCCCAGAACAGCGGGCGAGGCGGTGCGAGCATTTTCTAGAGCTCTTTTGGCGTAAAGGCTAAGTCTGTTGACAAGTTCTCTGCATATAAATATTTCCCAGATTATTCAGATACCTCGAGAAGTCACGACTAAGCGTCTTTTCGATTAATTTTAAATTAAATTGCAGTTTGAGCTTGCCGCCACTCATCTTGGGTTATATAGTGTTGGTCTGCTAATTTAATTTCTGCGCCAGTCGGTTTATCCGCCGTTGTTCTACTACAAGTCTTTCGATTCAAAGAGCCAAACTCTGACACTTTTACGCCGGCGGCGCGCCAGTTCATTTAAAGGCGAATTAAGGGAATTGAAAGTTTATTCTTTCCAAGTTAAATGGCGATCGAATCAAAGTAGCGTGGTCGCTTTTAAATTATGTGTCTTTTTGTGGCAATAGCAATATTCACCATCCTTTCAAGGCTTTTTAGCAGCCCAAATGTGCATATTGTTCCAAATAATTTGTGTGTGCCTCAAATATCTTGACTATTTGCGCATTCTATTATCCGACTATACAGACTATCTATTAATCGCGGCTATATTAGTGGCTTCCATTTAAAACTGCAGATGTCAAACCCACTCTCAGCGACGTACTTCTAAATTCATTTGAGCAATATAAATGTTAGGTTATAGCAGTTTGTGCATGACTTAGTGTAGGCCAAAATAACTAAGGCTCTTAGAGCAGAGGTTATTGTTATCTTGTAGCGACCGATTTCTCTTAACTTTCAGTGTACAACTTATATTAGAACTATTAACCCGATGGCATAAACCAATTAGGTCATACTATATAGACAGACCAATATAATTTGTGAGCTAGTCAGATAAGCGCATTATATAATCGCAGATATTGAGCAATTTTGTGTTCAAGCTTGATTAGTTATTAAAATGGGCAATCAATACTCAAAAAGTTCTCGAGTTTTCGAGTCCTCAGAAAATGAGCCAGAGTACTGTGGCTCGAGCTAACCGAGATTAATATTTCGAGGCAAATCGAAGTGTCTCGGTGATAATGTTTATTCGGTGTGGCACAAAGATTAAATAGAGACGAACTCGCCATAACCCACATAACAGAATTTTCTGATTGTTGTCCATGTATGGTGTTTTGTACAGATCAACAACAGTAGATTGGCTTGTTGGTATTACGCGATTTCAAGTAATAATAAGGTCTGTCAAGTCTGCATAGCAGGCACACCATCATTGTCTTGCTGATTCCACTACTGGTCTAACTGGGAATTGTGACGCCAAGTGGTCGGGTGGTTCTTCCTGTATTCCGTCTCAATGCTTCTCCTTGAGTTCGATGTCTCTGCACTAACTTACTGTTTTCGCACTTTCTGCGAGAGGACGAAACTCTGATGTCTCGTACTATATCTCGAAACAACATTGATGACAGTTTATGACCTGTATTACCTTCTGATTTCGCGCATGTTAGCAATTATACACGACATTTTCCCCATTAAAGTTGACGGTGCTATATGTCGGTGATAGGGCCATTACATTAGTTATCCGGCATATATATTTAGTCACACCAATATGGTGGACTCTTATCCCTCGGAAATATGTTCAACACGCTACCTAGTGTCAATAGTAAGTAGTCATGATTAACTCGTATTGTAGAGGCGCCATCCAAATATAGTTCTAACTTAACGACCGCTAAATTCAAGCTTTTAATGACTATCATATCAGATATTAATATTGGCCGCTTGCCATCAACAGGAGCATTTCATTTCGAACTAAAATAAAAATTTCTCCTTGCCATAAGGAGTAGATAGCATGATAATTCCCAAAAAGCATCAGCCAAAGGATAACGTGTTTACCATTTGTCCATATAAAGGACAATATAAGAGTATCCTCTTGGCCATCAATAAAGCAGGCAGTTCTTAGAAATTTTTTAATGCTTGCTTTCTATACAATTAATTCTGATATCTGGCCCTCAGACCTCCATTTTGTGCCTTTGCAATCAGAAGCCTTCGAAAAGACTATCTAACATGACATCCCTTTTCTTTGATCCAATATCCGATCCCTAAAGATAACAAAAAAACATGCCCATCTCAGAAATGCTATGTAACCAGCAGCAACCAAAAAATCGGCTTTAAAATCTTTACCATTTTTTAAAAATATAGTCGGTCTAATTTTAAGGGCTAATTTCTAATTGGTCGCATCGCAGCATCTGTGTCAATCTGGCTTAATATCGCGTTCATCAAATATGAGGAGAGATATGTCGTGAATTCGAAGCGTTGAGATGACGTTGGTTGCTCAGCCGACCACGACATCCAGACCAGATGAGTCTCATATGAGATTTCTCCATAAGCGTTATGAGCGCATATCCATCGTTGCTAGTTATAGTATCTATGTACGTTCAATTAACATAAAATTCCACCAATTACTTACCCAGAAAAGCACAATGGGGTGACCGCGTGGCCTGGCGATTCAAAAGCATCATACCTAGTAGCTACGAAATGCAGGTTCGACTGTGGCTTTTTCAAATGCCTTTTACAAAAGTAGGGATCTTGTTGTTCAAAGGTTGATCGGTGACTAAAGTAAACTTACTACTGAGATCATCCAAGAGTATTATTAGCCGCAATTCACCATTGTTCAATTTTTCGATAAAAATCCGAGAGCTGCTTAGTAACATTGCAAAAGGGATCATCAGGGGTTTGTTTGATAATGCTGATCAGCGATAAATTTAGCTCTCTTCCCAAGGCTGATTGTTTTGAAATCAAGGCTATAAGCAAGAGAGCGCCTACTGAACAGGATTCTTCGGGTTCCATTTCAATGCTGCGGTAGTATATTATTCGATGGCTTTGTGATATATCGCCTTGAGCTTCCGGTAATTTGGCCCTTTAATGCCAAAGTGTCTATGATTACCAGACGGCTAGCTTAATGATCCGATTGGCTCTGCAAAAGACTCAGCACGTCTAGTTTTTGCGCGTCTAAATCTATAAATAAGTGAATCTCTCAAGTAGTTTATCAGATTCTTTTCTCTCTCGGTGTTAGTATATTATTGGAAAGAGCGGATAGCGCGGTACCGCTAAGAGTTTCTGTATCATCAATAGCATTTCTGATAGTGCGGCTCTAGAGCTGACATGGTTTTATCTCTGCAAGGCCAAAACTACTATAAGCTGGTTTGGGGCCTTTATTTGGACTTCCACGAATAAATATCAAATGGCTCTTCTCGACCATCCACTCTTCACAAGACCAGAGGTAGAAATTTGCATCTCTTCTCGGGTCAGTCTGTAAGTCTCTCAAATGTAAACATCTGACTTAATGTGCGTGAATACGGTCCTAAATTCTATAATGTAACTCGTCTGTCTATATATATCTGTTCATTTCGTGTAGTGTATTCGGGTTATGTTAACAAGTTTAACCGGTCCTTGCGAATGTGGTTTTTAAAGGCATGCTGCTAGTACCATAATTTAATATCTATTTTTTTAGTTCAGCGCTTGTCGAAAAACTTGCGTTTGACTGCCTCGCCCTACAATGGGAACATATTATATTTTTTTTAGGCTCGGTCTCTATTTTCGCGTCATATCAATGGCCAAAAGGAGTTTCTTCCTGGTAAGTTTTTGGCGTTGGCTTGTAAAGCATTTTTAGAATAAAATAGTAAGATTGCATCATGAATTTCCTGGGGGGGTGTGGTGATTTTATGATAAGACTGTCAAGGCCGATTCATAATAAGTTATCAGCTGCATGGAGTCCTTGTCATGTGTTTGAATATTCAACAAAAAGAAAGTTATTAATTAATGGGCCTTGTAAAAAAAGAATACTTCATGGCATTTAAACTTTAAAAATAAAGTGAAACGGAATAACTTCTATAAAGGGTTTAAACATCGATTGAAATCTATAATGCGCATTTTAAGTTGTGATAAAAATTGTTGAAGTAAGATTATATTGGCTGTTAATCTAGAGAATAAGCACTGTCCAAATTGCTTGACGTTTTAAAAAAAAAAGCATGACCAAATTCCAATCTCTACTTTGCAAAATCTGTAGATTGATTTATGCCGCATATTTTTATTTCTGGCGGTGTCTATAGTGCGGGGACTTATCCGCTTCAGGTTGCGGCCCACTAACAATAAACGAATGCCAAAGGTCAGCACGTCAGGTTAGGTGGAGTTGTTATTGAAGGTTAATATTACGCGTTAAACCAATGTTTTTTTACTTTATCTAAGGAAAACATGAGTTTTGCGAACATCATGAAGTATCTGATTCACTTAAATGGCGTGCTTCCACGCGATCTTCTTTTCTCCTTTAGTCGTAAGCTGCACGGTGCCCCCTCTGAAATGATTTAGGTATGTCAAAACAGACTATTATATAGCAGTCTCAATCATAACCCAATATTGTGCTAGGAAGAATGTCATATTCATCTGCAAATAGGCTTGAATAGCGGCCTCTTTATAGTTACGTCGCGAATTGATAATTGAGTGTTTAAATTAGTTGATAACCTTGGCTTGATGTAAGTAAGGCCCACAGTAACCAATCAGGGCACATACGATGTTTATATTTGCCAGCTAGGAGATTCCAATACGCTGGATTCGATCGCCTCCAACGCGTGCCAGCTGTGGGAGCACCCACTCCTGTTGATTACGCCTCTCGGGAGTTACAGTTAAATCAGCATTCACTTTAGATATAAGGTACCAAAAACAAATCAAACACCCGAAGATCTAATTTCTTGCAGGGCAAACCTAAAGCTGGACATAACGAAGGAATAACTTCAATAGCTCACTTAAGGCCATATTTTCGAAAACTACAAAGTATTGAATGAGGGCTTTGGTAGCAAGTTCGAGGTTTTGATATGTATCGCCTAGTTTGATTTTATAAGGGTTAATTAAAAATCCGTATAGGGTCCCCTGATCTGCTCCTATTGTGTCTTTCACATTTTCCTGTGTCCACGTGTTAGTCTGGATCAAGCGTGTATGATATCAATATTGTAATGTCACACGGAGCTATAAGTGGTGTGTGGTCACTATGGCATATGTCCTGTTATTCAAACGCGTGTCTCAGGAGTTGCCAACTTGTCTTGTCCTCCCTCTCCTACCGCCCCAAAACCGGCCACCAGAGAGAATAATTAAATTAAAAACTGTCCAGAGCTTTCATAAATTTTTTATGTTTATAGTATCCACTAACTAGCCGCCTGTATTCAGAGACCATGCGAGTAACCAAATCAACATGTCATTGCTGCTGTTGTAATAGCTATCGTTCGTTAAGGCGTTATTCTTTAGCTGAATTCAATTTATTTATAGGATTTCAAGTCCCGCTTCTCTCTTCTGTTCGCAAAATCTTGATCTACCACGCAAAGCCAAATAACGAAAAAAGTTTGAGAGTGTTTGCCCAGCTCTAGTTGCTTAGAAAAAATTTCGTCTACCAAACTTCACTCGAGATTGGTCGTCTCAGCCGTTTGCGTCACTAGCACCCGACTAACACACCCACATAATTGCCTGTAATTCGGTCGGTAAAAAACCTATTCGATCCGCTCTGGAAACACATAGCCACTCTTTTTTAAAAATATTGTTATAAAACTGCAATTTGTATTACCCCATTACAAAGTTCGAGTTAGTCACTCTTTGGATTTTTGTTAGGCTAAAAATAAATACTCCAAGGTAATTATATTTTGGTTCAAAAAAGCAAGCGAGACCTCCTTAAGCAGTGTAGTTGTTGAATGATTTTTGGTTTTCTTAGTCATGATTATTGTATCTAGATTATTAGATCCTGACAGTATCAACTTAAAACGTACCTGCAACCCCCAAAGTGCACATTGTTCCTTATTAACCGTCACTTGTAATATCATTCATATTTTTATAACCCTCACTCTTCACTGTATACATAATTATCTATACTGTACTTTATAGTTGAATATTCAGGATTTTGAACAGAGAGCCTGTTTCAGAGTGTGGAAACTGATCGAATTTCACAAGAGCTAATTATATAAGCGTTCCTTTTACCGATTACCACTCCCCTATGTTTTTACCTGCCACGCTCTCTAGTATCTAACATTTTACCTCCTGACGGTCGTTTATATAGTGCCAGACTCATAGGCTACCACATTTTAGGAGTTTAAAATGCCTTGTCAAAGGACGTAGAGGCTTATCTTCAACCTGTCTTATTCCTAACTGTCACCTCAAATCAATGAGCCGCCTTATGTAACCTCTTTTCTCTCGGCCGCAGTTTATTTTTTACTCATTGATCTCTTCTATGACACCGGCGGCGTATTCTGAGGCGCGGCCGCGGTCGCTATTTTTGTGCTCATGGATGTTGAATGGGACTTATGACGCCGTGTCCTCGGTTAAACCGAGTTGGCCGCAGCATGGGATCAAAACAACAAACAACTTTTGTCTAGGTGACTGCAATATGACCTCAATGGAGCAGAGCATGGTGTCAATTTGGTGTTTGCTCCCTAGCTTTGGTGGCGTAATAACTGGGGTGTAGAACTGACCTAGGCAAAATGGTTGGTTAAGCCGCCTTTATTATAGTATCGGTCTGAGCCACTTCGCACGTACTTTTAGCCAGGTATATTTTAACCTACCCAATATGGATGTATTTTTCTCGATTATCTCAAGAGGACCATTCAATAGGGCCATAGTTAAAATAGCCATAATAGTTCCAGCCAAAATTCCGAGTCCCGCCGCCCACCCCCCCGCCGTACAGTCGCCTTATCAATTTGACAAGGAACAAAGCGCGCGACAGTTTCTAGTTGTGAGCTCGGCTCTTGGTAATTGCGGTGTTTCTCGTGCGGAAATTACACAGGATTGATGCATCAAGCTACGGGTAAGAGTGTGAAAGGCCAATATCTATACTTGGCCATGGATAAGTAACCTGTATGTCAGGTTATCTCAATGTCGTATGATAACTTTATATTAGATCAGTTTAATTTACACTTGGCTCAAGTCATAGTAATAGTGTCTCGTTTACCATGCCTAAAAGTATCGCCTATATTTCGAGCATCTACTTAATTATCAGTGCTGATATTTGTGGTGGTGACCAACTGGAGACCGCCTCTAGTATTGTTTTATCTCTTTTGGCCCAGCGTATATGCACTCGCTGGCCAGAATCAAGACTTACCTTCAGTACAGGATAGGATCACCGAGATTGCTGGTAAAGGACTCCTGACAATTGTTTAACTTGAGGTTAGCCGTTGCAGGGGTGTTATTCGCGCTGACTGGAATGTGATGATAGTGGGGTACCTGTATTTCTCTCTTGTTGTGTGGATGCAACCGTACCCGAAGATGGAATAAAGCAAGAGAAACCTCAAAGAATAATAAAAGAGAGCCTCATAACGTCAAAGAGGGAATGAGTTCCAAAGTAAGATCGACGTGCTAAATCTTTCATCTGTATATAACGTCGCCTATCCAAATCCCAAAACACGCATAAATGTGAGCTTAAGAAAGCATCCAGTTTAATACGTGCCTATTTCCTCGCTGTGCTTTAAGGGGCGGATACGTTAAATATAGATTTCTCCAAAAGTAGTCAAAGCCCTAGGTAGTCTTTGAATTAATTTATAAGCACGTAAATACGATCTCACTGGCATAAAAACTGTGTGGTTTGCTAGTGCTTAACTTGAACATGGCTAACAAGTATCGAAAGCACTGATTACTTAGTCTATAGACTGCTACCTCCTCCGCTTTGGGACAGACAATAAACGGTCTCACGAACAGGCTTCAGGCAGAGGTGGTTTCGAATGAACTTCTATAGTGAATACTAGAGGGTAGTATGATTGAAGCGCGGTTCGTTGGTTTCCATAGAGTAGGCACAGCAAGATTTTTAAAAAATAATTAAGAAACTACTTCTATGACAACGTAACACGGATTAGACGTTAATGATGCGCCGTCCCGCTTAAGAGGGTCTTCGGGACGAGACATCTAAAGCAAAGACAAGGTGCCGGTTTAAGCCTTAATTGGTTGTCACCTAACCGCGTAGTTCATCAGCGATAAAGTTTGTTAAGGACCTTGTGAGTCTTTAAAAACGTTCTTTAATACAATGAATTTCAAACTACTCAATGACTCCTTATCCACTATCTTGTTATTTGAAGAACACTTTGTCAACTTGAAAATGGTAGTTGTGTCTACCAAAGAAAAATTTTTCTAAATTATTATGCTTACACCGATACTGTACGTAATTTATTTTTTTCAATACTATATGGTGCAAATACAGTTTGATCGTTTCCGTCTATTGATTCATGCTTCCAGATTGAAACGGCTAGCGGGTCCAGGCACGACCTATATACAGCGAATTGCTAGGTCGAATACCGAACTTAGTAGCTAAAACACAAAAGAAGCTTGCTTCCTTTTTTTAAAGGTGGGCGTGGGAGTGGTCGACGGTGTGTACGTTATATATTGTCTCTTCTATTGGACCATGCCTCTTGCGTGGGTTAGATAACTACTTGCGGAAACGTAGTCTGAATTACCGCATGATTGTCTACGACCAAAAAGGGGGTGGCTTCGGCTTCTCGCGCACAAGTAGTGGTTCTAAGCGAGATTAGCTTG
>Ga0163217_1020872_pt1 | contig 13837 bp, 9 predicted proteins | sample SynspAceP_FD_185933 | JGI IMG/M metagenome (GOLD analysis project Ga0163217, IMG submission 185933) | Saline lake microbial communities from Ace Lake in Antarctica - Synechococcus sp. Ace-P (PacBio error correction) | ecosystem: Environmental > Aquatic > Non-marine Saline and Alkaline > Saline ... | reverse complement strand
GGCTTTGTGGTGGGAGATCCACGAATCTTTCTGAAGTCCTTCACGGTGTGGCCTCTAAAGTAACCGGTTAGTCAGGATTTGCTTTTTGAAGGCCATTCCCGAGACATTTAATATTGGAAAGATATCACTCCTGGGGTCATCAACGAAGACACCTTCGAAAGACCTTGAGTTCGATCGCGCCACTCCCGATTCAGCAAATTAATGGGCAACGTCAGGACATAAAGTTGTATGATGTACGAGGAGTCCAAATTCACCCTGAAAGTATCCTTACGGAAAATGGGTATCAATATGAAAAATTGGTTGACCATAAAGTAAAACCCTATTAGTCCAAAGTTTATGAAGAAGTTTAAAACTATTGATAGCGGCATCGGACGGCTCAGTCAAGAACAAAAGCCAAGGAGGTTTTAAAAAATATTGCAACAGGAGCATACAATTCAAGTCAGATTGCTGCCTTTATGGGACTGGTATACCTGATGCGGAAGGCATTAAACGGTTGGAGGAAGCTGTCGAGGATTTCGCGAGTGCGATGCTTGAAGTCTGCATCTCTTTGTGAGAGATTGCTTGAATATGGACGGCATGGACTTATGTGGCACTGCGGAGAGATGAAAAGACACCTTCAATATCTCTTAACTTTAGCCTCATTTGTAGTTGCAGCTTCTGGTCAAAATTGTGGCTAAGCATGGTAATTACGGGAGGAGTATCTCCATTGTGATCATCTAATCTCCTTGCGTTATTTTGTGAATTACCAATTCACCAGGTAAACATAGATGCAGATCAAGCGAGGGTTGGATGAGGCAGGATTCTGCTTCCTCATGCTCCTCTTTTTTACCCCTGCATGAAAAAATGTGGCTCGCATTCGTAAAGAGCTTGGGGTAAAAACTTTTTTTAAACATGCTAGGCCCAATTGGTCAATCCAATGTTTTCCCCGTAAACAATTAGTGGTGTATTCAGTCTAGAAAAACTTGCCCGTTTGTTACGGATTACTTGTATCAAGAAAAATGAAGGTAGATTTCTTTCTCCATTCCTTGGATGGTTATGACGATAATATCTCTTTTAAGGACCTTTCAAAGATGATCTCTAACTCTGGAGAGCGGTTGATTTCACCTGAAAAATATGGGATTGAAAATGCTCATGCCTCAAAGTATTTGTCGGGAGGAGAGACTATTGAAGAATCTGCAAAAATATTTGAAAAAAAATCCTCAAGAGGAGAAGGCACGAGTAGTCAAAAATTCTGTTGTAATCGCCTAATCAGCGGCAGTCTTTGGTCACGGCTAGACCGGAACTTGGTTTTCGCGGAGGCGGTTTCCATTGCGGAAGAATCCTAAATTTCTGGCAAAGCCTGAATGTTTTCAACGGCTTAGTCAATCCTAAAAACCACTATCTCATTGCTTAAACTATGAATATGAATATTTTAGATCAAAATTCACGCAGAAAACACCTGAAGTAGCCGATCGAAAAAAGCTTGGTTCAGTCAAAATTATTGGAACAAAGTATTCTTCTTCGAAGGAAAATGGTCTCGATGAAAAAAGTTACGTTACGAAATCCGGAGAAGACGGGGAATCATTTAGCGAATTCAAGCAGTAAATCTCCCTCAAAAGGGATGATTATTCACCTCAAAAGTTAGAAAAGTAAGTATAGGGTTACATGCAGGCAGGAGCTTCGGCCACTTTCTATTTTGACAGACACAAAGTAATTTCGGGGGAAAGTACGATGATGTGAAATCAGCAAGACATTTTTAATTTCTGTCCAATCTTGAGAAAGGATTTTGTGGTGATGGAATATCAAATTGTGGAAGCCAAAAAATCATCGGAGCGGACTGCATTTTTGTTTGATTTGCAGCAGCTTTGGAAACCGGAAAGTGAAATTCATTAGGGCCTATTCGCAAAAAAGTTGGGTAGAGGTCTTGGATGGAAGTGCATGATGGAGAAGAATTTGGATCGAAGCCTTGTGATGATTAGACTTGGTGGGAGTCAAACAATCGGAAACCTAAAAACTTTCGAAGATCCCTTCAGACTTCCATGATTTGTCAATCGAAGTCCTTCTTGACTTTGTAAATATTCGAAAGTGGGATTTCTGATCCGGAGGGACGTGTGATTCAATTAAGAACTGCAGGGTTTGATGGTTTTGATCGGGGAAAATTCATGAAATCTGCAGAGACCGGAGCAAAGCCGCTTACAACTTGACAAAGAATATAAGAGATTGATTGCTGACTCAGCCCAATTAAAGTCTAGTGGAAATCAAAATTCTGCTGGATGCGTGGAGTTAGAAAAATGTCCATCAATTGGTGAAAGACGTCTTCGGCCAGATTGGATTGGGGTTAATATCTATTTTCTAAGTCTCCTCGATTTGGTACTGATGAATCTGGTTTAGCCTTATCCAATTACCCAGATTTCAAAAGTCGGGGTTTTGTTCAATGAATCGAAGCCGAAATCTTAGGAAAAGTTGAGTTATTCGGTCTTCAAGCAGATTCAGCTTCATGGTCAAGGAATCCATAGAATTTGTGAAAGCTCTCGAAGAAAATTTTCGTTAGAAATATGGGAAAGTCATTTCGAAAAGAAGAAAATGAATGGAAATCGCTTACCAAGGATATTTTGCCTTTGGTGAGTAAGTTTTTGTTTGATTACGGCTTCGCCAAAACACGGAGTACTGGTCGGAAATTGATTAAAGTATTTTGGGGAAACTTATCCCCTTCGACAAAGGCTTTCTATAAGGAGGGATTACGAAAATAGCTGAATGAAATCACGCTTTTGCGTCTCAAAACCATTGATGCAGGGAAGTTGATCTCAATTCAAAATGAGGATTCTCCCGGATTAAGGATTATTGAAAAAACTGAAAGAACTTTAACAACCACATTCCGAGAGAATTAATCGGTTAAAACGTGAAGAATATGATCAGAGTGGACGAAAAGGGGCTTTTATGGAAAATTTGGAGGCGCATAAACATCCTGAGAGTTGCACCAAACATTGAAGAGCTACGAGGAAAATTACGAGCGATAGTAGCCACTAAAGAATATCAGGATGAGTTCAAAGCTTACTACTGACGTTTGTAGGCCGACTCGAACCCTTTGTATTCGCAAAGCGAATGTCAGAGAAGTATTTTGTGCAAAATCTATTTCAAAAGCCGAAGATCTTTGTCCATACCGGACGCATTAAAGTTAATAAAATTTAAAAAAAAAAAAAAAAACCCCCAAAAAAAAGGGCGACAGATTATCCTAGCAAAGAAGCTTGGCAAAAAACCGAATCATCGCCGAAAACCAGGTGCCCGGACAGCACGGAGTTGCAACAGCTACGGTTGTGGCGCTGATGGGGTATGATTGCACGGTAGTTTACATGGGTGAACTTGACATTACATCGTCAAACGTCCCAATGTAGAACGAGATGCGAGATATTTAGTGCTAAAATCGTTCCGGCGATTCAGGATCCTAAAAAACGCTGAAGGGATGCGACAAAAATTGAGGCGGATGCGTGCATGGATCCAAATCCCCGGGGGACACATTATATAATAGGTTCTGTTGTCGGGCCACATCCTACCCAGAAAAGGGTGTGCGAGATTTCAATCTTTATTTCGAAGATCAAAATGGCAACTGAAAGAAAAGAAGGGCGTAAAATCCGGACTTAATCATTGCCTTGGTTGGAGGCGGATCAATTGCTGCAGGGTCTTTTTAACCATTATTTACAATACGCCAGAAGGGCAGGACTAATTGCCGCAGAAGCACAGGATTAGAATTAAATTCTGGGAAAATCCGCTTCTACGACGGCTTTGGTACACAGGGATTTTGCATGGATCAAAAAACTGTTGATGCAGGACCGAAGGATGGTCAGGTAGTGGAGCCACATTCCATTAATCTTGCGGGTTCTGGATTATCTGGTTATTGACCAGTGCCATGCTTCATTTGTGTGATAATCGCAGGGCGGAATTCGTCGCTGTGAAGGATGAAGATGCCATAGGAGGGCAGGAATTGACTTAGCAGAATGGAGGGAATCATCCCAGCAAGTGAAACAGCTTCATGCGATCACGCACTGAATCTGATTGAATATCGAAAGACGAATTGTGTGTGATCGTGATCAATCTTCAGCAAGGCACAAGATCTGGATACGTATATTTAAATGGGGAAATTACTTAAAGTTTGGATGTCAATTCGGATGTCCGGTGATTTGCATTCGGGATCGGACATCGGTCACCTAACAACAAAAAGCATGAACCGAATACACTACTATTCAAATACTAAAAAGAGCGGTGCTCTCGATTTTACTTTACCAGCTGGCTTCCCCATTGTAAGACACAGGTGCCGACAATGGAAGCGATTCCAAGCGGGAGGGGCAGGATTATCATCGAGATTGGAGGTACCGTTATTCTGAACCGATCGCAAGACGGACCTACGATTCAAAGACACGTAATATTGATTGCCTTGGAAAATGGCATGAGCTTGAAAAAATTATCTTCAACAATTATTTGGGTTTCGGACCAAAAATCCATGTCCCGGTGGTTATGATGGGTTATTTTTTAAATCCGATCCTTCAGTTTGGCATGAAGATTCTGCAGAAATGTAAGGAGGTAGGGATTGATGCCTTGATCTACCTGATCTACCGATGCAACCAATATTTGGAGATTATAAAACCCTCTTCGACAGTGATGGTTTAGTAAAATACGTTCTTGAATCTTCACGGTGACCAGTGAAAAGGGCTTCGGGGAAAAATCGATGATTAAACCAATGGCTTTATCTGATATTGCTATCTTTCCAACAAGCATCACAGGAGCAAAACTGGAATCATGACGAGCAAATCACTTATTTTGAACGGGTACAGGCAAGGAATTTGAAAACCCAAGGTTGATAGTTTTGGGATTTCTGATCGGAGTCATTTAGCACTGCTTCCAATTTATTGGTAATGCGCAATCATCGGATCGGCGTTTATAAAACTGTAAAAGACGCAAACAATTTGGATGCTGACATTCAAGCAGAGTACATTCAATCTGTAATTAATTTAATTGATTATTCACTTCAGCCTGATATTTCCGAAGTACAAAAGGAAAAATTGATTGCCAAAGCAATGGCATGCTATAAACACTACCCATGTAAAAACCCAGTTGGTGTACTACCTAATCGGAATCGGGTAAAAACGATTTTGATATCCGGAAAATCGGCAAGATGTGATGGGATCTCAGATATTCATGTTGTTTCGGATGAGTATAAGCTCGTTTCAAAAGAAGTGGAAGCCAAGCCAACTCCGTGCGACTTGGGCGACATGTCTTTGTTAAAAGATGGCGAAAATGGGCGATCATCACCGTCCTGCTCCAAGCGAATCCGAGGAGCAAAATCCGGCAAAGTGGTACAGCATTTGCGTAGGAAAAACGATTATCAAATGATGCCCGGTGGCCGTGTGTAAGCCACGAGTTCCCGTATGCTTTTCGAAGGTTAGGTCTGGAAGGGGCTTGAAGCTTTATTGATATCGCGTCTGCGGCTGGATGAGATCGTCACAGAAGTGATGCAGACCTCTAAATCAAGAAATGTACCTTATGTAAGATATATATTTCAGGTAGGAGCGCGGAATTCGCAGACTTCAATCTACTCGACGAATTAGGGAAAGTAGATAAGGCGGTCAGATCAAGCGGGAATCTCCGGGCACGATTGAAGAGTGCTTCAGTCTGCGGAGTATGTATTTCCGGAGGAATGAAAAAGCTGATCCTGTGCGAAGCGGGAATAAGAACCTATTGAAAAAGCTTCTAGAAATACCTGGGATTCAATGCGATTCCAATTTGAAAGCAAAACTCATTTGCAGTGATGTGGATCTTCAACGGAATAGGAATTCGGGAGATGTACCACAAATGGCACTTTCAGGTGTGATGGCTGGTGCCGCATTGGTATTATTAGAATCCCATGAAATTCCAGAAAAGGGCCTTATTCTGACGGACAGGCAGACTTTGGATTTTGCACAAGTGCAGACTAGCTTCTCTGGATCAGACAAGAGCTTTGCGATGCGGAAAAAAATTTCGACCTTCTGTAAAAATTACTATTGCTGTAACATCCTTAAACAATGCTACTTTAGCATTATGAATCCAAAAACGCCAAGAACTTTCATACATCATTCCAAACTGACTGTCTCCAATGAAGGGAATTAGGGATTGATTATGGCTTTTTGGAAGGCCTGCAACTAAACAAAGACCTATTCCTATTTGGAGTAGGTCTTTTTGGTTACGCATTGCGAGTGAAGCGAAAGCAATTTGACGAAACAAAATCGAGCTTCGAGGACTGATAGCTGATAAACCCAATTAGAATGAATAGTAAACCAAAAAGGACTGGGTCTTTACAGACCCAAGATTGCAGGACCTCAGCAGGACTACGCGCATTATACCCCTGAAGATTTCAAAGTCTGGAAGTTCTTCTCGAGGCGCCAGATGCCGAACCTTCCCAAGCAGCCTGCAAAGCTTATTTGGAGGCGTAGAATGTTCAGGTTTAATGCGGATGAGATAAAGCCCAAATTTGATAAGGCCTCAACAAAAAATATTAGCTGAGACTACTGCTGGGAAGTGCATGTTGTACAGGACTAAATGATGATGATTGTTCTTGGGTTGTTGAATATAAGCGTTTTTCCTTCTTCGACTTGGATGCGTTAAAATGGGAGCAATTGGGATTACAGAGGAGCCGGATATGTTCATGACGCCTTTGACTCATATGCCTTTGCTGAACAAACCCCAACATTACACAGGATTTCTAGAAAAGATTCGGGTAATTTGCCCTTAAGCATATTGAAGATCCATTTGCGATTCAATATTCCTCTTTAGAATTTATTGGTTTACGATTGAGTTGGGTTTGATTCGGGGAAATGGAGAATTGAAGATCTACGGCGCTTGGCATTTGAGCTCGGCGGGAGAAAAACCAAGTTTAGGTCTTCGGATGAACCTCTGGCATCTTCCGATATGATTGCCGTACGATCATGAATCGAGCTACTGGAAGGATTAAAAATTCCAAGATCGTTACTTTATTATCGATAGTTTAGAGCAGCTTTTCGGATCGCTTCCGGGGAAATCGAATCGTGCTGGAGGAAATGCTGGTGAGTCGAAAGTTAGAAGTTGGAAGTAGGAAGTTGATCTGCCAGATGTCCGGATGAAGATGTTTATGTGAGATGCTCAAGTCCCGACGACCGTTAAGAGTTTGAGCGTAAAATTTTTGGAGGTAATTTTGAAAATATAGCAATAAAGCAAATTAAACGAATTTAGTTGTTTGTTGCCCTTTAGGGTCACATTAGGTATCTGACCAAACGAGATCCAACATCAATAAATGAAAGTAGCGGTAATAAAATACAACTCTGGAAATGTGCAGTCGTACTGTACGCCCTGGAGGCGCTGGGAGGCCAAATGCCGAACTAGGATGATCCCGAGAAAATCAGGGAGCAGACAAGGTATATTTCCCAGACAAGGCAGAAGCAGAGCTACTGCCAGAAGTAGCCTGAAATCACGGAATCTGGACCAATTGATCAAGAAACTGAAGCAAACCTTTCTTGGGTTGTTTGGGTTTGCAGTTTACTTTGTGGAACATTCCGAAGGAAAAACGATACGCCTGTTTGGGTGTCTTCCCCGTCAAAGTGAAGGAAGTTTATTCCTGAGAAGTTCACAGGAGTTTAAAGTGCCTCAGTAGGTTGGAATGAGCTGAAAAACTTGACGACAATCGTATTGAAAGATCTCCCAGCTAATCCCTGTTGTAATATTATGTACATAGCTTTCTATGGCCGAATTGGCACCTGAAACTATGGCGAGTACGCATACATCATTGATTCTCTGCGATGCTGCACGGGATAATTACTATTGCCATCAAGTTTCACCCGGAAAAAAGTGGTTTGGTAGGAGAAAAAAAATCCTATCCGAATTTTCTAAAGTTATGATATGAAATCCCCCTTGCCCCCTTTGTTAAAGGAGGAGTTACCTCAATCTTATGGTTCAAAACCTTAAAAGATGAAAAGTCTTGATTCTTGAATCTAGCTTCTAACGTCTATAAAAAAAATGGCATATTATTCCAGCAATCGAGCCTGATCGGAGGTAAATGTGTCGGCTAGCCCAAGGCGACTACAGTACCAAAAAAGGTACCATGGACGATCCAGTCGAATGGGCCAGCGCTCGAGGTGCGGGATTTCTCGATTGCACTAGTAGATTTGGATGGTGCGAAAGCTAAGAAAATCATTTAATGCATCCGTTTTAGGAAGGAATGCAGTCGGACTAGTTTGACTGTTGAACTTTGGTGGAGAAAATTTCAAGCTAATGAAGAATAGAAAGGGCCTTTGAATTAGGAGCAACGCAAGTGAACTGGTGAAGTGATTGCCGTAAAGGATCCAGCTTTATTCAAGAATGGATCCGAAAAGCACGGAACTGCGCGGATCATCCTTTGGTGCGGATGCCAAAAGACGAAAATAGCAGTTGGCGAGATGGAAGAGACTTACATCGGAAGATTTGATTCCCTTTATCAAAGGACTTGTATCTAAAGGAATAAGCTACGTAAATCTGTATATGAGCCAAAGACGGTTGCTTCTAGGGGACCATTCTGTGAACTTTATCAGGAAATTCTTCAAGAAATCCTGGATTAAAAATGTGATTGCGAGTGAGGCGTTCTTCAGTTAGAGACTTAGAGGGAAACTAGGAAAAAACCGCGTCTATGGGACTATAGTGGTAAGGCGTATTATGAAGGGCGAGTGACGTTGAGAAGTTAGCAGCGTTTGTGTGATAAGATTTTACGAATTGGAATTTACGATTACGGACTTTTGATTACGAGATAGAATTGAACTTCAATCGTTTTTTCCCAAATTTTAACTTATAAGTTCAAATTTATCCAATAGGGTAAAGCTTTAAAAAAGGTCTCGTAAAATCCCATATCGTAAAGCGTAATTAGGAATGATGAATGTGGGATATCGAATGAGAATCAAAGAAGTTTTAATGATCGAATTGAACTATGTTAAACTAAAAGAATAATCCCCTGCCTAGATATCAAAGATGGCCGCACAGTGAAAGGGAGTCAAACTTTGTAGAACTTCGAACCTGGCAATCCGGTGGAGCTTGCCAAAATCTACTCGGATGAAGAGCAGATGAATTTGGTCTTTCTAGACATTACTGCGACAGTGGATAAGCGAAAGGACGGTGGCTGAATTGGTGACTAAAGTGGGCTAAGGCAATCAACATTCCTTTACTGTAGGCGAGGAATTTCCCACGGTTGGAAGATGTGAAGGCTACTAAATGCAGTGCAGAATTAAGATTTCTATTAATTCAGCAAGCGGTGAAAAAAATCTTCAGATCATCAAGGGGAAATGGCAAGGCGAGTTTGTTCGCAGGTGTGGTGGTGGCGATTGATACTCCGGAGTGTGATGGATTGATTTTGTGCATACACATGGAGAAGAAAAGCTACCATTGCTCGACCCAAAGCTTGGGCACAGGAAGTTTGCGATCGTGGTGCTGGAGAGATTTTGCTCACTTCCGATGTGATGCATGACGGCACGAAGTCGGGCTTTGCCAATGAGATTTAGCTGAGATTTCTTCGATGTTATCTATTCCAGTTAAATTGCCTCTGGTTGGTGCTGGAAAATATGGCGCATTCAAAGATGTGTTTACCTTCGGGAAAGCTGATGCAGCTTGGGCAGCAAGTATTTTCCATTTTAAAGAAATTGCCGATCCAGCATTAAAAGGCTATTTTGATGGAAGAGGGAATAGTATAAGAGTGAAACAACCATTGAGGTATTATTTGAAGAGAACGGACTGAAAAATTTCCTCGAAGGTTTTAAATAATGATAGATTTCTATAGGTTTTATTCATCTGATAGGAAGCAGAATAAGTAGATAATAATCAAAACTTCGGGGTTTTGGAAACCCCAAAGTTTAGAGATATGAAATAGATTTTTTAATAAAAGAATGGCTTAGGCCAGCAACGTTACAGGATGCGATCAGCGGGAAAAGTTGCTGATTGCAAGGCTATTATGAATGAAGCGGCTTTGGCCAAGAACCTGAAATAGGAAAAGTGACTTTTATAGCCGAAAGCAAAGAGCGCTGTGGACTAAAGAGAGACTTCGGGTATTCATGGAACTGTAAGATGTCGGCGATTGTGATGGGGACTCCATTTTAGTGAAGGCAATCCCTTGCGTCCCAAGTTTCCATACCGGTTCGGATACGTGCTTTGACGAAGTCAATGCTTCAAAAACTGGATTTATTATCAGCTTCGTTTGCTATAATCAAAAAGACCGGAAAAATAGTCCTTCAGACCAAATCCTACCACCACTTCTCTTTTTCAAAAGCGCCATCAATAAAAAAAAGCCCAAAAGTAGGGAGAAAGCTGTCGGAGATCGTGATCGAAAGCGAAGCGGATGGAATAACAAGGACTGTTTCTAGGCGAAGAGTGACTTAAGTTTCACACCTCATACTTTTAGAGGCAAAAGGCTATGATTGGATGAGTGATTGGATGTTTTAAAGTAGCGCGTCATAGGAAAATGGTCCTAAAAGACATACGGTTTTTCATGGCAGGGAAAAACTAATTCCCTTCGATTTCAAAAGGCTGAAGACTGATGACCGAAGTAGATCAAATTCAGGTCTTACCCCAAATGTTTAGTAACTGAGTTTGTATTCTTATAGCAAGAAAAGTAGTAGATAATCATATCCAAAAAAATCCCGACTTGAAAGAGTCGGGGATTTTGTGTCTTAGTAAGCTGGGAATCTTGCTGCAAACTTTGAATGCGTCAATCATTTCCCACTTAGCCTGAAGTAAGAATTTTCTCATTTCTGGGCATTTATTGTCCCATGTTTGAGAATGTATGAATTGCCTGAACCAAATCGTAAAGTCCCGCTGATCCCCCAATTTGAATGGGGGGAAGATCACCCACCGTGAAAGTCCGCGCTGGAAAACCGTTCAAAATATTCTGCTTTGCCTTGAGAGTTGGCTGTTGCAAAAGTGAATTGGCACCAATTCTACATTATTATCTCATAGCGTTCCGATATGTACCTGCGAGAGTGGGAAAGACCCTTACAGGTTGCCAAAACGTTTATCACGATTAAATACCAATCCATGATAAGGATCAAGACTATTAATCACTAATTCCGATGCAGATGCAGAACCCTTTAGAAGTACGAAAAGACTCTTTACTCAGGTTTAATCCTCCACGTTTCTTGAAATTAGTGCTACTTATCCAAGGACCGTTTTTAGCGAATTTAATTTAATTGGTTGTACATCAGGTCTACTGCCGTTTGAAGCCTTGAATCAAGTAATTTCAGATTTGCTCGCCACAGCCACTGATCCACCGTCCATTATAACGAAGATCAATGATCAATTATTTGTGCTGCCAGCCTGGAAAAAAACTCCATAGAGCTTTTGACTTCATTATTGAGGTGGGGAGATAGTCGGCAGTGGCTTTGAAGGCTTTTGGTAAACCCAATAGCAATTTTTTTGCGCCAACCGAGCAGAATTTCCTGATGAGAACCGAGTTTTGACTGGTATCAGCTTTTATTTTGTTCTTGCTTGTCGTGCTGCCATCGGAGCTTGGAATGTGAATGTATTTGTGATCCCTGGATCTGTGGGACCTAATTGAACATCAGTATCCCCCAGAAGCAGTTTTATACTTCGGGAATAGACTTCCCACTTCATGCCTGTGATTTCCCCAGCCCACGCTGCCCAACCATCTTTCTGCTGGAGATTGCGCTTTAAAAACGTAGGCAAAAATGAATAGTCTTTCAGTGAATCAAACGAAAATCCAAAAACCATGGACCTGGCATTGTTACCCACAAAACATTATTGAACGGCTTCCTGAGTAAGTTAGGTAAAAATCAGTCAAGGGTTTGAAAGTGATCCGGGGGGGGGCAATCCCAAATAAGCCTCACATTGGTATCGAAATCTCCAGTTTGGAAGCGGCGGGAAGTTTTCCTATTCCAGTAATACCACTCCCTCATTGATGATAGATGGCAGTTTTGACGACATCCGAAGTTGAGATTTTGGTACGGCATCTTCGTTTCGGCGTCACATTTGCCAAAAAGCTGTAAACAATATTAAGCCAGGAATCCAGTTCACTTGTTTCATATTCGACGATTGGATTGTATAAGACGTAACTTTTACGATGAAAAGGTGTTGAAAGGTTATCAGATCGCAGTATCAGTATACTTTGGACAGTATACTCCAACATGGTAGAATATTTCGCTATGAATGCAAGTGGATTGGATCGCTTTGATAGGCGAGTTGTTCTCCAAACTATCAAAAATATAGTGCAAGACAACCTGAAAGCTAATGGTCTACCACATCTTATCTGCGTGCTGGCAGATACACCGCAATGGAATTTTGCGACGTCCTTGCATCTGCCGAGCATGGGGAAACGGCTTCCGTCCAAGACTCTTTGTGTGTTTTGATCATGCAGCCAGAAATATACCTGGTGAATCATTTGTTTGGCTTTGCCGATATCGTTTGCTAGTGTGGAGATTGGAAGGAGAGAGGCAGCGCCTGCTACTCGATTTGTAATAAAATTTCTTCTTGATTTTCATGGTGGATTTCTTGGAAATTAGCCCAGTTGAACTTACTATTGATAATTCTTAATAGGCTGCTAAAGATAAAAAAAAAATTTTAATTGCTTTTTTTGAGTAAGTGGACAATTGCTTCAAACGAATGAGTAATCCGTAATTAAAAAAAAATCCCTCAAAACTTCGCTTGAGGATTCATTATTATCTTGATTCTACAATGTTTCTTAAGAATCTTTCTTAGCCATTCTAGTTCGCTCACCTTCGTCAAGAAGATTTTCCGCGATCGCGATGGATTTTGGAGTGATCTCTAGGTTACTCATCCTTGGATGTATTCTAGACTTCTTCTAGAGAAATTCTTGGCTGAACGATTCTTACGGTATTCATTCAGAATCCCTTGAAAGGCTTCATGTTAGTTCAATTCTTTCCCTTTCTGCAACCGTTTAGACGATGCATTTGTCTCTGGGTTTTCTCCGATGACTTGAAACCTTTGTGTGCGTTAAAGCTCATCTCCGGATCTTAAAGAAGTGCCTCTTCTGCAGTTTGTCGGATGCATAAGCAGTTACACTGCCCACCATCCAATTGAGATCAATAACCGTTTTTACACGGGCGGGATTGGACCTTTGAATGGCTCATTAAGCTTGTGAATCTTAGGTTATTGATCGCTTTCAGCCTTGCGTGGCGGGTTCCAAAACATGTTAATTTCGTTAATCCAAATCAACCCTTTGAAGAATCTTAAATCTAGGTGGTAGCATATCTCCCTTCGGTTCCAATGTACAGCAATTCGCCTTTACGCTGGGTAGCCAGTTTCAATTACTTTACCTTGAAGTTTTCCTGAGGCACATCTTACTTACTAAGCGTCTCAATTGGGCTCACATTTCGCACCGTCGACATCTTTGAAAGATTTTAACCTGAGGTGACCTACCTGAAAGCTCATTTTATCCTCTCTTCGGCATTGGTCTCGAATCAGGGGATAGACAGTGAAGTTATAACCTCCGACCGCTAGACTAAGAATTTTGTCTTTCAGAAATTCGGTTTGTTCCACACGAAGTGCAAGGTTTTTGTTCTCAGTTTCTTTTCATCAAAATCGATCTTCTTCAAGTGGACCGGGGAAGTTCCACGAAAATTTTCCTTCCTTTTACCGAAGGGGGGAAAAAAAGGAGAGTTGTGGATCGTGAAAGAAAGCATATTCCATTCGTTAGCTCATTCCAATGGGAGGATACGAGGAAGGTGCTTCTTGATTTCGATATCAAAGATTGTAATCCCCAATTTCGAAATCTTCGATTCCTGCTAACTGCACCAAAAAATATTCACCGGCCTAAAACTTCTTCAACTCTAAAATTTGCCAAGCCTCAAAAAAACATGCATCTTCTCGG